>Ga0075746_134_pt1 | contig 11114 bp, 15 predicted proteins | sample RifGroB1_FD_68438 | JGI IMG/M metagenome (GOLD analysis project Ga0075746, IMG submission 68438) | Microgenomates (Woesebacteria) bacterium GW2011_GWB1_45_5 | reverse complement strand
GGAGAAAAAATAAAATTGCGGTACTGGGGGACATGCTTGAGCTTGGAAAACTGGAAGAAAGCGAACACAGAAGAGTGGGCAGGGAAGTTGTTAAATCCGATTTCGATGCCGTGATAGGCGTAGGCAAAGCCGTAAAGTTTCTGATAGATGAAGTTAAAAAGGGTTCCGGAAAAACCGAAACCTATCTATTTCGGGATCAGACTTCGGTTTTGCCGGCCTTAAAGCCCCTTGCCGTCAAAGATTCGTTCATACTCATCAAAGGCTCCCGGTCAATCGGTCTTGATAAAGTGGTGGATGCGCTCGTATAATTAAGCTCATGGCGCTTGCTCTGGGTCTTATCATTTTTTCTTTCACAGTCTCCTCCGTTTTAATAGTTCCTTTCATCAGCCTTTTGTATAAGCTTCATCTGACAAGAAGAAAAGAAGCTCCGAAAAAAGGTAAAGTGCCTCTTTTCGATAAGTTACACGATAAAAAGGCGGGTACTCCTGTCGGGGGAGGAATTTTCATAATTCTCATGGTCAGCATCCTTTTTGCCATGATTTTCCCGCTCTCTGCGCGCATGGGTGTTTTTATTCACACCGCTTACAATCTCAGAAGCGAACTTTTTGTAATCTTTTTTACTTTCCTGAGCTTCGGCCTTCTGGGAATATCGGACGACCTTCTTAAAATGTTTGCCAAGCCGTCAAAGGGAATCTTGGGTCTCTGGTTCGGTTTAAGGCGCTGGCAGAAGTTTGCCCTGCAGTGGACGCTTGCCTTTATCATCGGATTTTTCATTTACAACAATTTGGGAATCCGCATTGTCCATATCCCCATAATCAATGAGGTTCTGGATCTAGGATTCTGGTACGTTCCTTTTTCGGCCTTTGTGATAGTCGCCTTTACAAATGCATTCAACGTAACGGACGGACTGGACGGCCTCTCTTCGGGACTACTGCTTATCTGTCTTTTGGCTTTCGCCATAATCGCGGCGGGGAATCTTGATACCCCGCTCTATCTTTTTATAGGCCTTTGGGTGGGAACTCTGATGGCTTTCTTGTATTTCAATATCTGGCCCGCAAGAGTCTGGCTGGGGGACGGGGGAGCGCTTTCTTTCGGCGCAACTCTTGCCGTAATAGGGCTTTTGACCGGAAGCATCGTGGCCCTTGTGGTCATAGGAGGAATCTTCGTAGTAGAAATTGCCTCGTCAGCAATTCAAATTCTCGGGTGGAAGTTTCTTAAAAGGCCGATTTTCCGTCTGGCCCCCATTCATCACGGTCTTCTGGCAATCGGCTGGGAAGAACCCAAGATCGTCATGCGGGCCTGGATTGCCGGCATAGCCCTTGCCATCTTTGGCCTCTGGCTGGCAACAATTTAGTCAAAATCTCACAATATTTTCCAATAAAAAGGCCGATGCGCTCGCAAGGAAAGGCGGATGTTGTTAAAATGAAAGCGTGAAGAACATCAAGCTTGCGAAGCAGAAAAGGCTTCCCGACAGGAATTTGTTTATTTTAATCCTCGTATTCGTCTTTCTCGGCCTTATTGCCGTGGCGGACGCATCCGCTCCCCAGGCTCTTAATAACTTCGGGGACAAATTCTTCTTTCTCAAACAGCAGCTAGCTTGGGCGGGAGCGGGTTTTGTGACCCTTTTGGTTGTTTCCCACATCCGTTTTTCTTTCTGGCAAAAACTCGCCAACCCCTTTTTCTTTGTCTGTCTGGCCCTTCTTGCGGTTGTACTCATTCCCCAATTCAGCCTCTCGGCGCTCGGTGCCCGGCGCTGGATATCAATAGGACCGGTTAATTTTCAACCCTCGGAACTTATAAAGCTTGCAATGTGCGTCTATCTGGCAAAAGTTGCCGATAAAAAAAAGGGAGTGCTTTCGTATTTCACGCCTCTTCTGGCCATTATCGGACTTATCATGCTTCAGCCGGATCTCGGGACCGCTCTCGTTGTTGCAACCATAGCTTTTTCCCAGATTTTTGTTTCCGGGATAAACTTCGGCTATTTTGCCCTGGCGGGGATAGGAAAGACAGACTCCTGACATTCTTTGAAATGACCCGCGATCCTTTGGGTAAAAGCTACCACATCCGCCAGGTTCTGATTGCCCTCGGATCTGGGGGGATTTTCGGTGTGGGACTCGGAGCCTCCCGCCAGAAATATCTTTTTCTGCCGGAAGCCGCGACGGACTCGATATTCGCGGTAATTGCCGAGGAACTCGGACTTGTCGGATCGGTTGTCCTCATCGGCCTTTTTGTCTACTTTGTCATTCTGGGATTCAAAGTCGCCAGGAACGCGCCGGATAAGTTTTCCCAGGTTCTGGCCGTGGGGATCACTTCTTGGATCGGGGGACAGGCTTTCTTAAACATTGCATCTATGGTCGCACTCGTTCCCTTAACCGGAATCCCCCTGCCCTTTTTCTCCTACGGGGGTAGCAGTCTTGTGACGGTGCTGATTGCCTGCGGAATACTTCTCAATATTTCTACACACGCCTCCACACCCAAGCCCGTACGCCGGCGTTGATGCTATAATCCATTGAGAATGAACATTATCTTAACCGGAGGCCACGCAGCCACAACCGCGGTTGCTGTCGTTGAAGAAATAATTTCCCGGAAAAAGCCCTGGAAACTCTTTTTCATAGGGGCAAGATCCGCGATTGAGGGCAAAAACATTGCTACGCTCGAATCGGAAGTCATGCCCCGGCTCGGGGTCGAGTTTCTTCCCCTTTCAAGCGGAAGACTGCAAAGGAAATTTACAAGGTGGACGATTCCTGCGCTTTTCAGAACGCCTTTCGGTATTTTCCAGTCCTTTTACTATCTTCTGAAACATAGTCCCAAAGCCGTCCTGTCATTCGGCGGCTACACGTCATTTCCCGTTGTTTTTACCGCCTGGCTTTTGCGCATCCCGGTGGTTCTTCATGAACAGACGGCGGCAGCGGGAAGAGCAAACATCGCTTCCGCCAAATTCGCCTCAAAAATCACGCTGGCAAGGGAAGAAAGTCTCCAGTATTTCCCTTTAACAAAGTCTGTCGTTACAGGAAATCCCGTCATGCGGGATATTGCAAAGACGGGCATAAAAAAAGAGATCTCCCGCCCTTCAAGCCTTTTTGTGACCGGTGGATCTAGGGGATCCCAGAGCATAAACGAAGTTTTGGAGAAATGTCTTACGGATTTACTTTCCAAACATAAGGTTTGTCATCAGACGGGGGATCTTGATTTTGCCCGCTTCTCGCATATTAAATCCAAACTCCCCCCGAAACTGAGCGCCAATTATCAGATTTTTCCAAGAATAGACCCGCTTAAAATTTCCGAGACATATAAGTCCGCCGATGTTGTTATTTCAAGAGCCGGAGCCAATACCGTGAGTGAAATAATATCACTGAAGCGCCCGGCAATTTTGGTACCCCTCCCGATAAGCTATCTGGACGAGCAGACAAAAAATGCCGAGTTTGCCCGGTCTTTCGGGCTTGCCGTAATCATTCCTCAAAAAGATCTGACCGCAAAAAGACTGGTTGACGAAATAGACAACGTTTTCCTTCGCCTTCCCGAAATCCTAAAGAAAGCGGAGAAGAAAGAAATCCCCGACAGGAAAGCCGCGCAAGTTCTCGTTGACGTTGTTGCAAAATTTGTTAAATGAAAAAGTATCTCCCGTTTCTTTTGATTTTTTTGACCGCTTCCGTAATTTTTCTTCCCCAGTTTTTGATTAAAGTACGCCTTATCTGCAAAAGCCAGTACGGGGAGTGTCCCCCGGACCTGGCTCCAAAATTACAGACGCTGAACGATAAGAATCTGATACAGGCAAAAAAGAAAACGGCAAAAATCTTAAAAGACGATCCTTTGGTTTTGGATTATTCTATGCAATTTAAGTTTCCGGACGTTCTTGAAGTAAACCTCCTCATCAAAAAGCCGAGTTTTGCCTTTCAGGATAAGAATACGGGCAAAATCTATACGGTGGACGAGGAGGGCAAAGTTCTTTCCGAAAAAGACGATACATCTCTTCCCCTTGTCATTCAGGAAGGAGCCGATGTCAACCTTTTTGCACTCAAAATCATGGCCGGAGTTTTTGCGATGTATCAGGTCAGAACGGGAGAAATTGCGGGCAAGCAAAGCTTGGCCGGCTTCGCCGGTAAAAGTTTGGTCGTTGAACTTCCGGGCAGTATTAGAGTAATATTTCCATTAGAAAGCGCCGATTCGGATGTAATGCTCGGAGCTTTGAGGCTGGTATATGCGCGGGTTCAAAACGATAAGGAGAATAAATACTCCGAGATCGACTTGCGTTTTAAAAATCCGGTATTAAGATAGTATGCAACCATGAACAAACCAAGAATCATTGCGGGAGTGGATATAGGGTCAACAAAAATCGCAACTCTTGTTGCCCAGGTCCTCGTCGACCCCGCGACTCTTGAGACTTCGGTAAATATTGTCGGGGCAGCCACATCCGTCTCGCGCGGAATAAAGAAAGGCCAGATAGTCGACATAGAAGAGGCGGTGGAAGCAACGATTACTTCGGTTGAGGCCGCGGAAAGAATGGCCGGATACAATCTCGACACGGGCTACATTGCAATCGGCGGAGCCCATGTTCATTCGCAAAATTCCCACGGAGTTGTGGCGATAAGCGATCCGAGCGGTGAAATTAACCAGAATGACGTGGACAGGGCAATCGAGGCGGCTTCCGCCATATCGCTTCCCACGTCCCGCGAAGTAGTTCATGTTCTCCCCCGGGAATTTGTTGTGGACGGAGAAGCCGGGGTAAGAGATCCCGTCGGAATGAGCGGGGTCAGACTTGAGGTCGATACTCACATCATTACAGCCGGAGCAAGCGCAATTAAAAACTTAAAAAAAGCCGTCAACGAAGTCGGCATTCAAATCGAAGACCTCGTATTTTCCGGCCTTGCTTCTTCGGAAGCGGTTCTTTCCTCAACCGAAAAAGAACTTGGTTGTGTGCTTATCGACATCGGAGGAGGAACGACTTCGATTGCGGTCTTTGTCGACGGATCTTTAAGCTATTCGGGAGTTATCCCCGTCGGAGCGAAGAATGTAACTAACGATCTGGCCATAGGGCTCAGGGTATCCCTTGAGACTGCCGAGAAAATCAAACTCGCCCTTTCGGCAAAGAAGAAAAAAATGGCCGAAGAAAGCGACGAAATGGATCTGGCGTCTCTGGGGGTAACGGAAATAAAAAAGATTTCCAAAAAAACCCTTCTCGAAGGCATAATCCGCCCGCGCTTAAACGAAATATTTACCATGGTAAGACTTGAACTTGAAAGGGAAGGTCTTGTCGCCAGGATCCCTTCCGGAGCCGTTGTGACGGGGGGCGGAGCCGAGACGGCGGGAGTAATGGATTCCGCAAAACGGATGCTTTCCCTGCCCGTCAGAATAGGTTTGCCCAAAGGTGTTTCGGGACTTATAGACGACGTGATCAATCCCGCTTTCTCCACCTGCACAGGACTTCTCCTCCACGGAGCAAAACAAAAATTGATCAGTGGCATCAAAGATCTTCTGCCTTGAGTTTTTCTTCTGCCCAATATACAATCCTGCTACACGTTGAACTATGGCACTTGTTAAACCAGATAGCGCAAGAATTGCAAAGATAAAAGTGGTCGGCGTGGGAGGAGGAGGAGGGAACGCGGTTTCCTCAATGATAGAAGGTTCGGGTATAAACGGCGTTGAATTTATCGCAGTCAACACAGACGCCCAGGTTCTTCTTAACAATAAAGCCCCGACGAAACTTCAGATAGGGGAAAAACTGACCAAGGGACTCGGGGTCGGGGGAAACCCTCAAATCGGACAGCAGGCGGCGGAGGAATCTGTTGAGAAAATAAAAGAACTTCTCTTGGACAGCGACATGGTCTTTGTCACCGCGGGAATGGGAGGCGGAACCGGAACGGGAGCGGCCCCCATCATCGCCCAGCTGGCAAGAGAGGCGGGAGCCCTAACGGTCGGAGTGGTCACAAAGCCTTTTGCGTTTGAAGGAACGAGGCGTGCCGTAGCTGCCGAAGACGGGATAGAAAAGCTGAAGGAAGCCACGGACACTTTAATTGTCATTCCCAACCAGCGCCTGATGGACGTAATTGACAGGAAAATGACTCTCATAGAAACATTTAAGGTTGTCGATTCCGTTCTCGGACAGGCGGTAGGGGGAATTGCCGACATCATTACAACGGCGGGACTTGTCAACGTAGACTTTGCCGACGTCAAGACCATTATGAAGGATGCGGGAAGCGCGCTTCTCGGAATAGGAACCGGAGTGGGAGAAAACAGAGCCCAGATGGCGGCAAGAGCCGCGGTTTCCTCCCCGCTTCTTGACCTTTCGATCGAAGGAGCAAGAGGGGTACTATTTAATATCGCCGGCGGCAACGACCTGACAATGTTTGAAGTGGATGAAGCCGCAAGAATAATTTCTTCCGCGGCTGATCCGGATGCAAACGTCATTTTCGGAGCAGTCATAAAGGAAGACCTGACCGACCAGGTGAGAATTACGGTCATTGCCACGGGATTTGACGAAACCCGTTCAAGGATCGCCCAGATGAGCAAAGTTCAGGTGCAAAAGCCTCCCATCCAGGGAGTGGTAAGCGAACCTATTATGCCGAGCAACCGGGAAGATCGGGACGAAAGCGAGACCGAAACATCCGAAGAAACCGGCGGAAGGGAAGACGAAGATCTTTTCGGTGAGAAATTTGAAATTCCTGCATTTTTGCGTAAAATACACTAAGTAACATGTTATTACTAAACGAGGGCGAGAAAAGTTTAAGAAGACCCGGACCCGAGGCAGACTTTGAAACGAGATACGAGTATATCCACTCCCCAAGATATACACTGACCAGAGATTTTGTCTGGGATGTCATGTCCGAGGAGCTTAAACAGAAAGATGAGGCAACGGTAATGTTCAGGGAAGATTTTGAAAAGATTATAACCCGGTTTAACGAAGAGCGGAAACTGACCGGTCCGGACGGAGTCACCATACAGGGGGTTTTGGACTTTATGGAAACCAATCACGGCGACGAAGAATTGAAAATGCCGGAAAGAGAGTTCTTCTTGCATAAACTCTGGATTGCATGCGAGAGATATAAGAAAGGCTTTGATGTTGTGTTTTTGGAAGAGGCAAAGGATCAAGAACGGACTTTCTCGGTAACCAGGCTTGCCTTTTTTAGGGCTTTCGGCAGAAATGACGGGTTGGACTTTCATGGCTGGAGGAATTTTTTTGACAGGGAAAGGATAGGTCTTGATCTCGGGGACAACCCGGTGTCGCTCGTGGGATGGTTTTTGAATCTCGGATACATAGAATATAACGAGACTGACGGCAAGTTCAGACAGACTCGCCAGAAGTAATTTCTGCATTTTTCCGTAAAATCCGTTAAAATACCCCGTTATAAAGACCATGTCAGCCGAAAACCCGCGGTATCCCGAAGTCCGTTTTATCCAGATTTATCATGAATCCGAGAACGCATACAATGTGTGGAAAGAAGCCCGAAAGGCCGACGTAATCCTTTTGGAATTCGTAGGGGACAGCAAACTCAAAAGGGAATTCAAGGAAAACTACATAAACTTCGTCTCCGGCCTGAAACGCGATTGGCAGAAACAACTGATGAGGCAGCCGATATCCGACAAATACGATTTTTTCGATATTTTTATGAGAAATATCATTGATTCGGGCAAGGAAGTCCGGTATATAGATTTTGCCGGAGATTCAAAGATTGCCAAAAAAGTGAAGGTTGTTGACGACAATTTCGAAAAAGCGCTCAGTCTTTTCTGGTCGGGATGTTTTGATTTGGCCTATGAAAAACACAAAGCCGCAATTCTTGAAAATACACTCCTTTTAAGGATAAGAGATCCGTATGTTGCCGGTCAGATAAGAGAATTGATTGACTCGAATACTTCAAGATGGCAGGAAAAAAAGATCGCCGTTATTCAGGGGGCTTACCATGCCGAAACTTATCGTATTTTTAAGAGGGAAAACCCCCGCATCCCCTCTTCAAGAACTTTCATGGCAGACCGTTTTGTTTTTGGTTTGGAATATGAAGCCGGATTACGGCTTTTGCGGGGGAACGGAGATATAGAGGGCCTGATTAAAAGGGATTTTATTTCCAATTATCTGATATATAAGTTAGGCAGGCCCGAAAAGGCAAAACTGGAATCTTTTGTCCTCCGCGAAAAGGTTGTTCGGGCAATGACGGATGCGGAAGTCGAAAGCGTATTTGAAGAGCTCGCGGCTGTGCAGAAAGAACATTTGAGAATCGGGGGTCCCGAATCAGGCCTTTCACATATTAAAATAGAGCCGATTGTCAGAAGCATAATCGACAGACATAAAAATCTCTTTATAGAATATCCCAGGTCCTGAATAACCCCGAGGGGAACCAGTAGGAAAAGTTTGCTTTTTCTTTGAACGGTGATAGAATACCCGTAACCATGACAGCAGAAAGAAGGTCCGAACTTCCGAGAAGCGAACTGAACGAAGCCGCAGAGAAACTTTTCATAAGCCTGTTTGAAAAGCTGAGGAAAAACCAGGGCTTGAGAGACGCACTTGTATTAAGATTTATGTGGAATCCGTCCGGACTCGGGATCAATTATGAGCCAGACAAATTGAAGTTTAACTATAAGAACAGAGAATGTAGTCTGAGTTTCAGAAGACAAGCGTTAACCGATAGAATTAAAATCGGCACTCAGGACAGCGAGGGAATGGAAGAAGAAGTTATGCTCTGGTTGGAATACAAAGGGGTAAAAGACGCCACCTGCGCTCTTTTTGGTGAAGTCGGAAGGGGAGATCTGGAAAGAGCAATGGTAGGCTACCGGAAAGTGGATTGGCGCGGAGATACCCCAGCCAGGTCATATGTAAATTCTTCCGAAGCAGTCAAAAAAGCTAAGGAATTTCTTCAGAGAATTTAATTCTTCGGTGATAGAATCGAGAAATGGGAAAAGACATTAAATACCTCCTTATAGGGTCTGTCCTTTTTCTTGGCCTTGAAACGGTCTATTTTCACCTGATCCGTCCCAAAACCCTTGTTCTGGGAGAAAAAGAGACGGTTACGGTGACTCCGTCTCCGTTCCCGACCGAGTCTCCATCCCCCACACTGACCGAAACCCCAACCCCCGTTCCCACCCAGACCCCGAAACCCATCCCCACACCAACACCAATTCCCCCCGCAGAGATCAACGCCCTCATTGACAGATTTTCTGGTCAATATGCGGTTGACCCCAACGTTATGAGGCATATTGCAATCTGTGAATCGGGATTTAACCCCAACGCAGTAAACGGTCCCTACGTAGGACTTTTCCAGTTCGGACCAATTACCTGGAAAAACATAAGGGAAGAGATAGGGGAGGACACAAGCATAAACTTAAGATACTCTGCAGAAGAATCAGCCCAAACAGCAGCCTACGCACTCTCAAAAGGAAAAAGAGGGATCTTCCCCAACTGTGCCCCATAAAATAAAAGTGGTAAAATAGGCGGGAATGGAAAGAGAACAAAGAGAAAAAGGACTTGCCCACCTTGCTGCGGCTCAAAGTCGTTTTATAAAAATAAATGTGGCTCTTTTTACAGGAGCCATAAGTTCTGCAGTAGCCTTACCCAGCGGAATAGTTTTTCTTGGCATGGCCGCATACCAGTTCGCAAAAATGCAGGAAGAATTTAACGCCTCCCAAAAGATAATCAACGACAATGAAAAATCTGACAAAAGAAATAGAAAAAATTAAAGAGAGAAATAAGCGTGTTGAAGCGGATAAAGCCTGGGAGATAAGCTGGACAAGGCGGATATTCATAGCGGTATCCACATACGTCCTGATTTCCATTTTCCTGATCATCATCCGCGTAGAAAAGCCCTTCCTTTCAGCCGTTATTCCCGCTGTAGCCTACCTCCTTTCCACCTTCTCTCTCACCATTCTCAAATCTCACTGGCTCAAAAACCGCAAGTGACTCCTCTATTTATTTCTGGAGAAAATGATTGTCGGAGAGTAGAATGTAGATATAATGGTTAAGTTGATAAAAAAAAGAGCTCCAAGAAACAGAACCATTTCGTTATCGTCCGATGAATTGAAATCGTACTCCTCAAGACTAATTTCCCTAAAAAGCCCGACAGGAGTGCGACAGATTGAAAATAAAACAATTTATCAAGATGTGTTTGAAGCGTTGGATTATCTGCCAGACAAATTTATCGATTTAATATTCGTTGACCCTCCATATAATCTAAGCAAGACTTTTAATCTGACTTCATTTAAGGAGATGGAATCAGACAAATATGAAGAGTGGCTTGAATCCTGGGTTAAAAAATTAGTCAGGTTATTGAAGCCAACGGCGTCTGTGTATATATGTGGCGATTGGAAATCTTCCGGTGCAATTTTCAATGTGGTAAGAAAGTATTTTAAGATACAAAATCGCATAACTTTCGAGCGCGAAAAAGGACGCGGTGCAAAGAATAACTGGAAAAACTGCTCCGAAGACATCTGGTTTTGCACAGTTTCCCAAAATTATCATTTTAATGTAGACGCTGTAAAAATGAAGCGAAAAGTTATTGCTCCCTATAAAGATAAGGATGGAAGCCCAAAGGATTGGAAGGAGGATGCTAATGGAAAATATAGGGTCACACATCCATCAAATGTCTGGACTGATATTACTATCCCGTTTTGGTCTATGCCTGAGAACACCGAACATCCCACACAAAAACCGGAGAAACTGGTTGCGAAAGCAATTCTCGCCAGTTCAAAGCCGGGCGACATGGTTTTTGATCCATTTTTAGGATCCGGAACGACTTCGGTGGTAGCCAAAAAGCTTGGCAGAAAATACTTGGGGATTGAAATTGATAAATATTACTGCTGTCTTACTGAAAAAAGATTAGACTTGGCGGAAAGAAATAAGAAGATTCAGGGATATGACGATGGCATTTTTTGGGAAAGAAATTCAATAAATGGACAACCCAACGGAAAAGACAATATAAATTCAGAGGAACAACTGTTACTGGTAAACTGAAATGACCAAAAATAATCTGTTCTATTCCGAGAACTACAAGAATATTGAGGAGTCAATAAAAGATTTCTTGAATTCGAGACCAGATTTTCTTTCCGCAGAAACCCACTCAAGTACTAGAGCCGTCGGTGACGCCGTCCAAGAGTTATTGGCTCAAAATTTTGAGAAAATATTAGGAAACAGG
>Ga0075746_137_pt1 | contig 12463 bp, 18 predicted proteins | sample RifGroB1_FD_68438 | JGI IMG/M metagenome (GOLD analysis project Ga0075746, IMG submission 68438) | Microgenomates (Woesebacteria) bacterium GW2011_GWB1_45_5 | reverse complement strand
AAATTGGAGGAAAGTAACTTGAACTTCAGTCGTGTGTTTACCACTTTCAAGAGGCATTACAGATTAGTGCCTCTTGAGGTGTTTGGAAATAACCCCTATAAAACCCTCATTTCGACTCTTCTGTCTTCCAGAACAAACGACAATACCACCCTTGTGGCCTCAAAGCGTCTGTTTGCAGTTGCACCAAGCATAAAAGCTCTGCGTAGACTTAACCTCGCAACAATCGAAAAGTTCATCTATCCGGTGGGATTTTACAAAACAAAGGCAAAATATCTTAAAAAGCTTGCTGGGTTGATAGACAAAGTTCCAAAAACAAGAGAGGAACTGATGGAACTTCCCGGAGTGGGCAGGAAAACGGCCAACCTGGTCTTAAACCGTGCTTTTGGAATCCCTGCAATCGCGGTTGACACGCATGTTCACAGAATTACAAACCTCTTAGGGTGGGTAAAAACAAAAACTCCTGAACAAACGGAAAAAGAACTGGTCAAGATTCTTCCTAAAAAGTACTGGCCGGATACAAACAGATTGTTTGTCAGCATCGGCCGTCAATTTACTTCAAAGAAGAAGCTGAAGGAGTTTTTGAAAGAAAACAAACTGATTTAATACGCTGCAATTGCGACACCGAATCCCGCTTGGGCATAGATACAACCCCAGACATACTCTCCACCGCTCATGAGTTGCTTATGGCCCAATGAATTTTCCCAAAGTGAAACTGCTTCCTGAGCACTTTCGGCTCCCGCAACCAGAAACTCGGACAGGTTATATTTGTCAAAAATCCATTTAAGATCTGGTCTTGTGTTGGGGAGATTACTGAATCCTTCATGTCCGTCCAGTTTCCCAAGCTCAAGCATCCGGTTAAGCCTGATTGAAGCGATAGTGCAAAGCTCCTCCCTGACCGAAAGAGGATTAACTCCCAACTCCACCCTTCTTTTATTTACTGCTTCCCAAAGCTGCGGTCCTCCAAAGGCCACTTTTGCCTGGGGCTTGGGAGCGGCGGTAGTGGGAGCCGGGGCGGTTGAGGGTTTTGTCGTTGCCTTAGGCGCAAGTGTGGCCGACACTTTATCGGCAATCAGTTCCTGATAGTAACTTGTCGTGCTGTCTCTGCCAAAATCGTAGCCCTTGATATAGCCGACCAGGAAAGAAGTCAAAGTAAAAAGAACCATGGCAAAAATAAAAATTATGCCGCTGGCTATTTTTGCGATCTTAATCATATAGGATGGTAACCGGCCCGTCCAAAATTGCCTCTATCTGCATATAATCTCCGAAACTCCCCGTTTCAACCATAATTCCTTTTTCTTTCAGTTTGTCTACAAAAAACCCATACAGGCTCTTTGCTTTCTCCGACTCTTCGGCGTTTATGAAAGAGGGTCTATTGCCTCCGGAGGTATCCGCATACAGGGTGAACTGCGAAACTACCAGGATCTTTCCGTTCATGTCCTTAACCGAAAGGTTCATTTTGTCGTTTTCGTCACTCATTACCCTAAGCTTGGAAAGTTTATCGACCAGAGTCTCCGCCTCTTTTTCGGTATCACCCTTTTTAATACCGAGAAGGATCAGAAGTCCTTTTCCGATCTCCCCAACCGTCTTTCCGTCCTGAACTCTTATCACCTTCGCCTTCTCAACTCTTTGCACAACCAGTCTCATATAGGGTTATTTTACAACAAATATGCTAAAATACCCGGGATTCCGTGCAAAAACTTAAATATAAGAGGGTTCTTCTCAAGCTTACGGGAGAACTATTCGGAGAAAAGGGCGGGCACGGCATTAACTTCAAGGCTTTTGAAAGCATTGCTCATGAGATAATTAAAATCTGGAAAAAGACCAAAATAGACCTGGCAATAGTCGTGGGCGGAGGAAATATTTTCAGGGGGAGAGAAAGGACGACGGAGGTTGATGAGGCTTCTGCAGACTATATGGGCATGCTCTCAACAGTAATAAACGGCAAAACGGCATGGCACTTCAGGAAGTTTTGGAACGCCTCGGGGCCCCGACCCGCATGATGACAGCTTTTGAAATAAAGTCGGTCGCCGAGCCATATATCAGAAGAAGGGCGATAAGGCATCTGGAAAAGGGCAGGATCGTGATCTTTACCGCCGGCACGGGCAATCCGTTTTTCACAACCGATTCGGGAGCGGCCCTGAGGGCAATCGAGATTAACTGCGACGTAATTCTGAAAGCATCGGGGATTGACGGAGTTTACTCGGAAGACCCGAATAAAAATCCGAGAGCAAAGCTCTTCAAACATCTTGCCTATCAGGAAGCTTTGGAAAAACACTTAAACGTGATGGATGCGACAGCCTTTGCCCTCTGCCAAAAACACAAAATGCCGATCGTCGTGTTTAACGTAGAAAGACTTAAGGATCTGGATAAGATTCTCAGGGGTAAAAATATCGGGACTTTGATCTCCTGAAAAGTGAAAAATTAGCTCCAAAATGGTATAATGGCCTTACTCTGGAGAAAGGATGATCGCGCTTCGTTAGATTTATCTAGCGGGGTGAGGAAAGTCCAGGCAGCAGAAAGCAGGGTGCCGGGCGCAAGCCCGGGACGAGCCTGGGGCAACTTAGGCTTGGCCAGTGAGAGCCACAGAAACTATGTCGGTCCTTCCACCCTAAAGGTGAAAGGAAACGAGTGAAAAGAGGCAATCCTCCCCGCTGCAACCTCCGAATGGGGCGTTTGAGGCGCTTTCCCGAGCCCCGAGGTTCGAGGGCGTTAGATGGATGATCATCGAGAAACAGAACCTGGCTTACTAATCTTCAGAGTACAAAGAGTCCCGCGCAAGCGGGATTTTTTGTGTCTATTCTTTCAAAAAATATTCTCTGATTAAAACCTGAAGGGTGATAACCGAGGGGACGGAGATAATCATTCCGACTACCCCCGCCATTCTTGCTCCGATCGCAAGGGCCAGAAGGGTAATAACGGGAGATACTCCCACTGACTTTTCCATGACTTTGGGGACAAAAATATAATTCTCAAGTTGCTGAATCAAAAATGCCAGTGCGGCAACACCGAAACCCGCAAGCGGAGAGATTCCGAAACCGATCAGAACGCTGGGTACGGCGGCAATTATCGGACCCAGGTACGGCACTATTTCCAAAAGTCCGGCCAGAATGGACAAAGGAAGAGCAAAAGGAATCCGCATCAAACTTAAGCCGATAAAAGTGCTGACCCCCACCAAAAACATAAGAGCCAGTTCTCCTCTCGCCCACCCTCCCAGTTTTTCCTCAAATCTATCAATAATTCTTGCTATATCTTTCCTTCTTTCTTCACCGAAGAAAAATCCTAACTGATCGTCAAGCTTGTCGCGGGTCAAAAGCATATAGAAAGCGAAGACCAGGACTGTGAGAACAGATATTACGTTGGAAAATACGGAAAAAGTGAACTTCACGAGCTCCCCGGGTATATTCCCCAGCTGGACCAAAAGCTCCCCTGCAAAACTTGAACTGATTTCCTTGGTAACACCGATATTCGAAAGGTAGGAGGGGAGGAGACTGACAAACGATTTCGTTTGGTCAACAAGAGGCGGAATTATCAATGCAATTGCTACCCCGACAACCCCGAAAACAAGAATATAAGAAATAAGCACCGACACCCCTCTCGGAATCCTTAATTTTGACAGCCTGCTTACAAACGGGTCAAGAATGGTCATCAGTAAAAGGGCAACGAAAAGTTCCAGCAAAATATCCCGGATGTAATACAAAAACCAGAGAAAGAGCAGGAAAAATACGGTAAAGATTATTGTTTTATGGGAAATCTCAACTTTCTTAAACATACTTAGTATTGTGCCATTTTTTGACCATTTTTTCCACTTTTGGAGCGTTTGATCTTTGAGTTATGTCAAACCAATTTACTCTCTTCTCCTTCCTGAACCAGGTCGTTTGGCGTCTGGCATACTTTACTTCCTCCCTTTGCCATTCGCCAAGGATGTTCTTTTCATCGACTTCACCTTCAACATAATCTCTCCATATGCCGTAACCCATCGAGCCCATTGCCTGGGTATCCCAGCCAACGCCCGACTTCAATAGCTTTTTGATTTCCGGTAAGATTCCTTTCTCCATTCTTTCCCTGACCCGAAGTCCGATCCTCTCTTCAACGACAACTGCCGGAGCCATTAAGCCGATCATCAAAACGTCAAAATCTTTTTTCCTTTTTTCCATTCTCTGTCCCTTTTCCGCATTGTTTATTCTCCATGTGGCAACTTCTATCGCACGGACGAGCCGCCTGGAGTTTTTCTTGTCCGAAGCGTTCATCTGAGCAGCACGAATAGAGTCCATTTGCGCAAGCGTTTCAAAGAGTCCGGAGACGTCTCTATTCTCAAAGTTTTTACGGAGGCGGTTATCCCGGGGAATATACACCGTAGGAATGCCGTCCACCACGGCTTTTATGTAAAGCCCTGTTCCCCCAACCAGAATCGGCAGCTTTCCTCTTTTGAGAATATCCGAGATTATCCTTTCGGCAAATTTGATGTACTGGGCAACGCTGTACTCGTGCCTCGGATCCGCCAGATCGTATCCCCAAACTTTAACCGTATCAATTTCGTAATAGCCGTATTTCCCAAACCAGAGATATTTAATTTTGGCCCCAACTGGCAAATCCTTTCCCGTTCCTATATCCATCCCCTTATAGACCTGTCTTGAATCGGCAGAGACAATTTCTCCATTAAATCTCTTGGCAAGCTTAATTGCCAATGGGGTTTTACCTGTTGCGGTCGGCCCGCAGATGACCAATAATTTTTCCATGTCAGCTTGAGGCGGAAGTGTATTTCGTCAATGCAAAATTCCAAAACCTTAGAGAGGCGACAGTTGCCACTGTACCTATCAAAAATGCGAGGGCTATGCCGCCGGGGTTAACGAGTCCCATCAGGGCTTTTGCTGGCACGGTAATCATCATTCCGATGGGAACGAAATAAGTAAGAATTCCACGCAGCGGCTCCCTGTAAATGTCTGTCGGAAAGCGTCCGAGAGATTGGATGTCTCTGTAGATCATAACCGTGTGATCGATCTCAAGAGTTATTATGCCCATGGCCAGAACCGCGATGTGGAAAGCCGTCGCAAGCAACAAGCCGTTGATTACAAGAAGTACGTAGTACGCAGTGTGTAGCACGGAGGGAGAAAGCAAGCTTCCGTAATGAAAAACCAGATAAATGAGGGGGGGGATTGTCAAAAGGTCAATGATGTCGGCCCCTCCCATCAAGACCCTGAAAAGGGGACTCATCGGCTTTAAGAGAATCAGGTCAAATGACCCGCTTATGATGTAGGGTCTGAACCTGTAAACTTCCCTAAAAAGAAACTGGCTTACTGTGTCGATTAAAAAGAAGGTTAGATAGAAAAACAGAGCCTGATTGAGGTTGTAGCCGGCGAGTGTATTTGTACCCTTAAGTAAAAAGAAAATAAAGCCGCCGAAAAATACAAACCTTATTATTTTCCCTATAAGGAAAAATACAAAAGTCCAATTATGGGCAAGGACTGGCAGGATGTATTTTATGTTCATCATCCACCAAATCTTCAGATAGTATAAAAATCTTTGCATGTTACCTCCCGACGGCATCGTAGACTCTTAAACCTTTATGCCAGATTACCTTAAGCACGTATGAAAGTCCCAAAGACCAGAGAAGTGAAATCGAGATTCCTCCCAAAACTTCCGGAAACGGAATTTTGCCAAGATAAACCTGGAGCGGGAAAAAGATTAGATAAGGAAAGGGTGTGTAATAAAAAAGCGTCTGCCAGGCGGCGGGAAAAATATCCAGGGGAAAAATTGAACCCGAGAGAATTTCCGTTATTACAACCATAAACAAGAACTGACCTCCCCAGGCAAGTTCCGGAACCCAAAATGTAACCGAGGTGACGATAAATCTGATGATAAAAATCAAATAATTGGCAATAATCAGAGAAAGAAAAAACGCCAACAAATAGGATGCGTTTGACTGGAAAAACAGCGGGGGTCTGAAAATTGCCGCCAGAATGCCGAATTCCGCAATCGAGAAAGTTAAATTAAGGGCCTTGCTTGATGCGTCCCGGGTAAACCAGTATCTGAAATAATTCATGGGGCGGACCAAGTAATTAGTTAGCGATCCTTCGGATATTTCCTGGGGAACGTCAACACTTCTTGCCGAAAAAACCAGGGCTCTTATCAACATTATCCCGAATATGTAAGTCAGGATCTTGGCCTGGTCGTAACCGAAAACCGAAGTGCCGGGGTCGGCAAAAACGGTGCTCCATAGATAATAGGCGATAAGAACTTGGATTACGTTTCTTACCCGCCACATAATAAAGTTGACTTTATATGCAAACTCCTGGGCAAATGAGATTCTGAATATCTGAAGATATTTTTTCACCATTTTCTTAAATTGAATCATTTTTTGGGAAGCGAGCCGCGAAATACTTTCCGGATGACGTCTTCAATCGGCACCTCCTCGATCGTCAGGTCCGATACGGGAAAGTTTTGAAGAAGTTCCGCCGCAGCTACCGCGGTTGCCGCGCGGGGAACAGAAAGAATGACTTCCGGAAAAGCCATTTTTTTGACTTTGCCTATTTCCTCTATCTTTTTGATGTCGTTTTCGTCGGAAAGCGTAACTTTAATAATTTTCTCTTTTGCAAAACGGCTCGCAAGATCTTCAAGCGCGCCGTCGAAAAGAATTCTGCCCTCATCAATAACGATAACCCGCCTTGCAAGGTTGGTCAGATCGTCCATATTGTGCGAGGTAAGAATAATGGTAGCACCGTATTTTTGGTTGTATTCATAAATAAAATCACGCATTTTTTGTTGGGCAATGAGATCGAGTCCTATGGTTGGTTCGTCCAGAAAAAGAACTTTGGGTTTATGAAGAAGCGCCGCGGTCAGTTCCATACGCATCCTCTGTCCCAGAGAAAGCTTCCGCACCTGAGTTTTGAGAATCTTTTCGAGACTTAAAAGTTCCACAAGCTCTTTGACCCATGACAAGGGCTATCTGTTTTAGAAAATCAGGTTTCCGCTCCCAGGGGTCATATTCCAGAACTTCGACAAAGCCGCTTGTGGGATACAAAAGTCCGGAAAGGGTTTTGAGGGTCGTGGTTTTACCCGCGCCGTTCGGGCCGATAAACCCGATGAGTTCTCCCGGCTGAATGGTAAAGGAAATTCCCCTCAACGCATGAACCTGTTTTTTCTTCGGAGAAAAGAGCGACCTGAAAGCACCGGTAAGTCCGGGTTCTTTCTCGGTAACTTCAAAATTTTTAACTAAATGATCGACAATAATAGCCTTGTCCATTAACTGTAGTATACAACAGAAGTTTATCTAACGACCTGTCTTTTTAGCTTCTTACCGGGAGTAAAACGCGGAGATCTGTGCGACTTAATGGTCACCATTTTGTCCGTCTTGGGAATTTTAACCGTCTTGCCTTTCATCGAAATCACCCTGAAAGTCCCGAAGCCTGAGAGAACAACTTTTTCGCCTTTAGATAAAACTCTTCCGACCTCATCCAAAAAAACTTCAACTGCTTCTTCCGCGGCTTTTTTGGTCAAATGCGCTTTTCTTGCGACCTGATCAATTAATTCCCCTTTTGTCATTCTAAGCAAGGAGCATAAATGAATGCTGATAAAAAGTCAAGCTTTCGGGCCGTCTTCTTCTTTCGGCTGATTTATGACAACGTCTTTGAAGGGTTGTTCTTCAACCAGGGTCTCGGACTCATGGTCAAAAGATACCGGCTCGCTGTAACCATCCGCGAAGTTTATCTGTCTATTTTCCAGAGACATTTATTTATCACCTCCGGGAATTAATTATGCAGAAAGAATGCCAGCTGTCAACCGGCAGGTTACTTGGCAGAAGTGGTTTCTGTGGCACGGACTTCACGGATTACGGAAACTCTAATCTGTCCCGCATATTCCGCTTCTTTTTCAAGCTTTCTTGCAATATCGTGGGCAAGAACAGTCAGTTTATCGTCATCAACTTCCTGGGGATTTACAATTACTCTGACATCGCGTCCCGCCTGGAAAGCAAAAACCGTATCGATGCCGGGGAAGCTCTTCGCAACTTCCTCTATTTTGGTCATTCTTTTGACATAACCTTCGTGGGGCTCATAGCGGGCTCCGGGCCGACTCCCGCTGATTGCATCCGCTATCCAAACAACCACGCTCTCGTTTGAAGAGAAAGGTCTGTCCTCATGGTGTTCGGCAACACAGGCGGTAACTTCTTTGGGCATTCCGTACTTTTTGAGAAGATTTACTCCCAGCTCTACATGATTCCCTTCCTCATCCGTCACAATTTTTCCGATATCGTGAAGCAGGCATCCGAGTCGCACGATATCAATATCTGCTCCTATTTCCGTGGCAATTGCTATTCCCATCTTTGTTTCCTCGATGGTGTGAATTCCGAGATTCTGACCGTATGAAGTTCTGAATCTGTAGCGCCCGATCATCTTAATAAGTTCCAGGGGAAGATTGTAGACTCCGCACTCGTGGGTAATTTTCTTTCCCTCTTCCAAAAGTACATCCTCCATGCCCGCTTTAACCTGCCTTATGACCTCCTCGATCCTACTTGGCTGAATTCTCGCGTCCTTTATAAGGATCTCCAGTGCGCGCTTGGCAATCTCGCGACGAACGGCGTCAAATGAAGAAAGCCTGATTTCGTTGGTTTCATCGATCTCGATCTCAACTCCGGCTTCCTTTTCAAAAGTTCTGATATTTCTGCCCCCGGCCCCGATTATCCGGCCCTTAACATCCTCATTGGGAACCGTGACTGAAGAAACGGTGTATTCGGCAACATATTGGGTGGCACCATGCTTCATGGCGTCAAGGAGTATCTCCTGGGCTTTTTCCTGAGCGTCCTCTTTGATCTTTTCCTCTGCCTGCCTTATTCTTTTAGCAATTTCACCTGTCAGGTCTTTTTGAACTTCATCAAGAAGCACGCGCTTTGCCTCGTCAACCGTCATCTTGGCAATCTTGGCCAACTTAGCTTTGTAATCGTCCTGTACAGTCATAATATTCGGAGTAAAGAAAATCAGGGCTTAGATAAGCCCTGTGGCGAAAGAAGCTGCTTTTTGAGTTCTTTTAACCATATTCTTTGACTCTAGTGAGCATTTTAGCAAAATTGCCAGATATATTCAATCACAAACTAAACAAGAAGTGACATCAATTGAGATCTCAAGAGAGATGAGCCGGAATACTCCCCCGGGGCAAGATGTTTTATTGCTTCAGTTTCGGCCTTGAAAGAGGCCGCCCTCAAAAAAGATTTTGTTAGCGGGTCCAACCTGCCCAGATCTTGTTTAAACGCTTCATAATTATCTACGGAGCTTGGGTTGTCTATTCTTCCCAAAACATTTAGAAGCGTCTCGATGGTCTCAACGGCAAGCCTGTCTCTATCTTTAATGGTGCGAGCGGGATCGTAAAACCCATCTTTTGCTTTAGAAACGAACTCAAGAACAGTTGGAAACGGCTCGTGCGTTTCAAGATCGGCACTTTCCAACAGGGTTAAATATTCGCCTGCATCGAAAAGCAAATTCTCAACCATGATTGAATTGTAAAGTAAAAAAACAGAAAATCAACCCAAAACCCATAATGCTGATTCTTGGGAGATTTAAGAATATAATACCTCAGTTTGTCTGGTGTAAGGCGTTTACTGGAGAAAAAAGCGAGTGGCGCTTTGATGAAAATGATAATGCGATAAGACACCAGTAATAAAGTGGGTGATAGATGTCATACATTTGACCTGTCATCCACTGCACTTTTTATCAACTTCTCAATAACTTCCCAGCCAAATCCCTTTCCTGCCAGATATTGAAACATTTTTTGACGGGCAACGCGCCCGGGTAGGTTTTTCCATTTATAGGACTTTTTCTCCAAAAGCTCCCTTGCCATCTTTTCTTCGTCAACTTTCGTTTCTCCCAGGGTTTTATCTATTGTTTCTTTATCTATTCCCTTCTGCCTGAGCTCCAACTTCAAAACTCTGACAGCTTTCGGTTTGAAATTTTGTCTTTGATCCACCCACCATCTTGCAAACGCTTCGTCGTTAATCAGATCCAGCCGATTCAACCGGATAAACAGTTCTTCATACAGACTTTCGTGGACTTTTTTCCTTTTGAAATAATCGTTGATTTCTTTTCTGCTTCTGGGCCTAAGTGTCGCAAACCTTAAAAGTTTATCCAGGGTTTTCTGAAACTCGGCTTTTTTGACAATTTCTTCAACTTCTTTTTCAGTCAGTTCCTGATCCACCTTAAGGTGAAGTAAAACAAAATTATCAAGGTCGATCCCGAATCCGAACTTATCATCCAGGTAAACATTTACCCTATTTTTATTTTTCTGCTGCTTGATTGAAGTTATTACCGGCATTCCGAAAAGATTATAGCATTGACAGGGATATTTCTATTTGTTATAAGGACGTTATGCCTGAGTTTGACAGTATATTCTCGTCATACAGACAGAAAAACCATCCACCCCAGACGGGAAGGTCCCCCGTTTGTCCCCATTATCAAATCATCGAGATTTGTGCAAAGTTCGCAGGCTACGAAATTGATCCGAACAGATTCTGCGGGCAAAGAGTCGAAGCTGTAAACATCGGGGGCATTTTAGGAGGTTTTGAAGGAAACGTTTATTGGCCCGAAGCCACTTGTTCTAAGGTCCATGACAAACTCGTAGGGCTCATGGCCTTTGCAAAAGAAAAAATTGAAATTCAAAAGGAATCCGATATGGAGGCGGTTTTTGCGGACAAATCAAAAGATATCGAAGAACGGTCCAGGATTATTGGGGAATATATCGAAAAAAAGAAAAGAATTGCAGCGCAAAATGCACTTTTAGTCTCCTGGAGAAATTCGGTATGGGAAATTTCCTGCTCCGGCCCTGAAGGCGAAACAAATAAGCATTTCAGAAAAATTCAAAAACCTGAAGATTTGTCCAATAAAGAAGTTTTTAGTAAGGTGGAGGCGTTTTTGGGCGCTCTGGAAAAAATCACGGGTCCGGCTGCGGAGCTTCTCGACCTCAGAAGGGTGTCAAAAGGTGCAGATAACTGTGAACGGGCTCCAAAACACACTCAATCGGGGATACGCTTTTAAGGACGATGCTCTTCTTTCTCCTCTTCTCCAATTTCTTTGGGAAGTTTTTTGCCTGAAGCGACCATCTCCCGGATTTTCTTTTCTAAATCATCAGCAAATCTTACATGTTCGGCTAGATATCCTTTTGCCGCTTCTTTCCCCTGAGCCAGAAGTTTACCTTCATAGTTAAAAAAGGATCCGCTCTTACTGATCAGGCCGAGTTCAAGAGCAACATCTAAAATTCCGCCGGTTCTGCTTATCCCTTCCGTTTCCATGATATCGAATTCGGCAACTCTTAAGGGAGGTGCAACTTTATTTTTAACGATTCTTGCCCTGTGTCTCGAACCTATTACGCGTTCTCCGTCTTTCAGAACTTCTATTCTTCTGGTATCGATTCTGACCGATGAATAGAACTTAAGGGCAAGCCCTCCCGGGGTGGTTTCGGGATTGCCGAACATAACTCCTATTTTCTGGCGGAGCTGGTTGGTAAATATCAAAACGGTCTTGCTTTTGGAAATTGCGCCTGTTAATTTTCTCAGGGCCTGACTCATGAGCCTTGCCTGCATTCCCATTACGGCATCCCCCATCTCTCCTTCAAGTTCCGCACGGGGAACAAGGGCCGCAACCGAATCTACAACCACGACATCAAGGGCTCCGGATCTGATCAGGGTTTCCGTAATTTCCAAAGCCTGCTCACCCGTATCCGGCTGCGACATCAAAAGATTATCAAGATCCACTCCTATAATTTCCGCCCGGGTCGGATCGAGTGCGTGTTCCGCATCAACAAAGGCGCACTGCCCGCCTTTTTTCTGGGCCTCCGCAATAACGGAGAGCGCAAGTGTCGTTTTACCCGATGCTTCCGGTCCGTAAATTTCCACAATTCTCCCTCTCGGAAGTCCGCCGACACCAAGAGCCAGATCAAGCGCAATAGAACCGGTCGGAATCACTTCAACTTTAAGTTGGTCTGCAGTCCGTTCGCCCAACCGCATAATGGAACCTCTGCCGTACTGTTTTTCAATCTGATCCATGGCGAGCCTGATCGCCTGAAGCTTTTGGGAAGCGCCTTCTTGTTTTACCGGAGCTGTCGTTTCGGGTTTTTTTGCCTTTGCCATACCGTCTTTCTTTTACACTGACAGGTGGTAAAATTCAAGAAGCAAAATGATCAATTATAAATACTGCCCGCAGTGCAAAAGCGATTTGGATTTAGAGGACCAATATCCGTACTGCAAGAGGTGTAAGCTCACCATCTACCTCAATTCCAAGCCGACCGCTTCGGTGCTTATTATGAAAGGCGATAAATTGCTATTGGCAAAAAGATCCACAAATCCTTATAAAGGTAAGTACGGTGTAGTCGGGGGGTTTTTGGAAAACGGAGAGGATCCCAAATCCGGAGCATTGCGTGAGGTTAAAGAGGAAACGGGGCTTACGGCAAGAATTGAGAAATTTCTGGGAATATACGTCGACAAATA
>Ga0075746_139_pt1 | contig 12772 bp, 16 predicted proteins | sample RifGroB1_FD_68438 | JGI IMG/M metagenome (GOLD analysis project Ga0075746, IMG submission 68438) | Microgenomates (Woesebacteria) bacterium GW2011_GWB1_45_5 | reverse complement strand
TTACTTTCAAATTCCTCTCTGCCCTTATAACGGGGGCGCACGACCGTGATTTGCAGGAGGATGCCGGGAGACTACTCTCCGAATACAGGGATAAAGTTTCGGTGGAAGTTTCCGGGATTGAGAATATCCCCGACGGAGGACTTCTAATCTTTAATCATCCGAATAACGACATTTTGATTCCGGCGCTTCTTGATTTGATTGTCAAAATCAAAGAATTTAAGAATAGAGAGGTTTCTTTGGTTATGACTTCGGAGATTATGCTTTTTGCAAATCTAAATGAGAAAGTTGCTCTTCCCGGTTCCATAAAATTCATTGAGAGGCTTCACGGCATTTATCCGAAGAATATAATTTCGGCTCCGACCGTAACTTCGAGAAAAGATTTTGTAACCGGCAGGGCAAAAGCCGCAAGAAAAGTCATTGAGCGTCTTAGGGAAGGTCAGATTGTGGCAATTTCGCCCGAGGGGCATGTCGAGATAGACAATGTGATTTCGCCGGTAGATACGTTTCACAGAGGGTCTGGGGCTTTGGCGCGGCTTGCGGGGGAATTGGCTAAGCCCGTAGTCCCGGTCGCCTTTTGGGAGGAAGGGAAGGGAAAATTGAAAACAGAAATAGGTCAGCCTTTTTATGTAAACGGGCCGAATGACTTGGAGACGGTCAAAAATATGATGGAGCGGATTTCGCTTATGCTTCCCGATAGTCTCCGCGGGCCTTTTAAGTCATCTTGATTGTAATTCCTATATAATTGAGGCATATGGACAACAAAATCGACCAAGAGCGCAGCAAAAATGAATTCGGAGAGGTCAAAATGGTAATCGAGCCGTTAAGTGGAGATTGCCGCTTACTGCTGTTTCCCAGGAAGGAACTAAAGTTAATCGCATTCGGCAATACGGGATTTCTGCTCCAATTCTACCTTGATAAAAATCCCTACAGGACCTTTTTTGACTTTCTGCCTGAAGGTAGAATTATTCCCGACGAATCAAGTAGCGCCAAGCATGCCTCAATCTTGTGCGTTTCTCTTTTGAGTGTTTATAAATTTCTGAATAACCGTGGGAAAATGGACGAGTTTGGAATGGAGAGGAACAAAATTTATGAAACATCTGCAGCTACCAACCCGAGACTTATAAATGCAATTAAGGGATTATTTGCGCGGCACGGGAGAGGGAGTTTTGTATCCGCGGAACCGGATGCAAATCTTGTTTATTTAAATTTGAAAGAGTTTGGGCAATTAGAACTTTCAGATCCCCTGATTAAATATTTGGAGCGTGTATCCGAACGGGCAAAGGGATTAATGGTGATCTACGAAAAATACATCAAAAACTAGAGTTGTTGTCAATTGTTTTTAAAAACACTTAAGTTAAACTTTTCTCCAACTCTGAATTGAATTAAGCTAAAAATTAAAGCATTAACGAGAAGAATATAGATAATGAATCCAGAGTTTGCGAAAGTGAGTTCTTTAAGGGTTAAGAGTGTAAGAACTACTCCAAATGAAGTTGCAATCCAGGGCCAAGCCATTTCAGTATCCGGGTATTTATAAGCCTTAACAATGGTAGGTGCTGCAGCTAAACCATCGGCCACTATACTAAAAAATATAGCTATATTACCAACCTTGGTTATCAGCCATAAAATCAAACCTATTATTGACAAAAAACCACAAAGTAAATCAAATTTTGTTAATTTCCATTCAGCCTTTTTATTCACAAAGGAAGCAATAAATATCGCCAAAGGTAAGAAACCAGTACTAAAAGTCATTAAAGACTCAATCCCAACTCCCTGCTTAATCTGTGCCGCAAAAGCTATGAAAGGTGCGATAGACCAAAGTAAAAAAGAAACCTTGTTGGGCTTGATCTTGCCCTTTACGGTATCTATAAGGTACGCAAATGAACCAAGCGCGCTTATTAGAGTTCCAACAATTACAAAATTTGAATTTAACACATTTAAGTATATCAAAAACCTTGTTTTTTCTCTCTGAAGAACAAGTCAAGAATTTTACCAGGGGTCACCGCTATAACCTCTGGCATAGGTTTGTTCCCAGTACACTTCAAGGCCGTTTTCAAGTAAAGGTTTTATTTATTCTGATCCTAATTGACTTATGTCTACGCCGCCACGTTGTAAGTAAGAGGCAAAAAGTTTTATCACATTGGTTTCATATGCGATAGCATCTTTGACGGCGTCATGGAGAGCTTGCTTAAAATCCGAATCAACATCTAGAAACATCCCTTCAGTCTTGTTTTTGTCTATTAACCGATCTTCAGATTTAGCATCGAAATTAAAAAACGCGTTCGCCAAGGCACCACCAAGCCCACTTAACCTCCATCCCAAAAATTGGCCACTCTCCGTAAGCCAAGGCAATTTTCTCCTCTCTTCATAAGTGAATCTGAATCTTTTCCACAGGTCTAACTTTTCAGGATCTTCGATTAACAATCTAAAAGCTTTTTCAGTATTTTCTTGAAGTAGGGCAATTTCTGGAGTTGGAACTTCTGCGTCTACCCGTGTGCTCATTTGTAAATGCTATTCTAGCAAAATTTTCAAAACAAACAAGCTGGGGTGGCTGAGCGGGATCGAACCGCCAACCTCCTGCTCCACAGGCAGGCGCTCTAACCGTTGAGCTACAGCCACCATGGGCTATATTTTATCACAAGTGGGTTGTTTATCGGTTATATTCCTCGATGCCGCGGTAGCTTGCGTGTTCGGCCGCTTCGGAAATTTTTTTGGTAATTCCTCTGTACCTGTTCCTTCCTATCACGGCTCCCAATCGCTTCAGCGCCCAGTCGGTTACGAGCAGGCTGAGTAGGCTGGGATCGTTACTTAGGGAAACCAACGGAACCTTGCTCTTTCTCAAAAGCCTTATTATATAATCCGACCGCTCCCTCGCTGCAAAGCTCTGCAGTAGATCGGCGATTAACTTCTGTTTCAAGCTGCCCAGATTCATGGCCGAATCCAATTTGTCGACAACCTCTTTGGCAACCCTGTTTGTAAAATATTGTATATTCTCGCTTTTTTTCAGGTCTTTAACAATCTGGCCAAGTTCCACCGCGAGTCTTGCTTTTTTGACAAGACTTCTGACTTCATCTTTTAATTCCTGCTTTACAAGTTTTCCGTCCAAAATTTTATCGAGTTTTCTGAGATCGGAAATGGACCAAATTTGGGTAAGTGGGGGTAAGCCATATTTTGCAAATAAAATTTTCGTGGACTCCATGAGGTGATCCCATACAAGAACGTTCAGATGCGAAAACTGCAGGCCTTTTAATGATTTTTGCTTATCGATTGCCAGGTTTCCTAGGAATTTCAAATTAAATAACGCCTTGTAGGTGGTCGACAGATCGTCCAGAACAAAAAGCCTAAGTTCCGCGCCCCTGTCGAAGAAAACTTTGGTGGGATTGTCATCCGTGGGCTCTAATGCTATGCGGGACGCTACCGCATATCAGAAGCTGTATGGCGGATGCCTCCCTGAAATCCGATGAAGCTTCTAGTCCGCCTACGGTTACATGCATTGAGGTTACTCCCTCTCCTGTTTTAACCAAACCCATCTTGACAAGTGACTGAATCACAAGGCCGAGTTCGAGCGGTGATTTAGTTGGTAGTGTAGGAAGTTCAAAAAAACGGTCGGCGGAATCAAGAAACCGACCAATTCTGGCGATATCCCTGTAGTCTTTGTGCGAAAATTTCTTATAAATATACTTTCCGTTGGCCGGAACGGTTTCGATTGCGTCGGATACCCATCCCTGAAGTTCTATTCCGAGTGTTGCCTCTCCGCTGTAAAGCTCGGCGCTTTCTTTGTTTGATTTTATTTTTTGAATTCTTTTTTCCACTTTATTCTCGGCCCAGGAAATCAACTCCTCCGAGCTATTCCAATCAGGATTTCCCTTCACCCTCTCCGTTAATAGTCTGTACATTTCCGTTCCCGCCCAATTACTCAAAGTGCCGTTAAATTTGGAAGCAAATTGTTGCGTTCTGGTTTGCAGAAGGTGAAGGGAATAAGCACTTGCCCTGTCGGCCGAAACAGAAATCTTTCTTTTGTCAGTCAAATTTAAATTCAGGTTTTTTATATTGGCGGAGGCTATCCGTGCCGCAATCAATGACGCCTTGCCTTCACCTTTCAGGGCTGTTTCCTTTAAGTTGGACACGACGTTGTCGGGAAAATTGCGGAAGGCGCTTTGTAGAGAATCAACGGCTCTCAAGTTGATTTCCAAGCCCGGGTCGTTCGAAATTGCGCATTGCCAAAGACAATCGTATGCATCCTTATCGTAATACATGGACAAATACATCCCTATTTGCCAGAGGGATTCAACCTTTGCTTCCAGAATATCTGAAAAAAAATCTGTTTCTGCCAATCTTGTAATAGTACCTCTAATGGGATTGTCTATTGCCGCCAGGATTGAACTGAAGTCCCGCGTCTCACCGGTGTCGCCGGGAAAGCCTTCCAGGTTGAAGCTAATCCTTCGTAAATATTTTTCCCTTACTGTCTTATTGGGGTTCTCAGTTGTTAAATTTTCTCCGATTTCAGACATATTAAAAATATTTTATCACTTTTCCGAACTGGAAAAGAAAAACTTAAGCGGTATAATGCAGCCATGGAAATCAAAAGGTATGGAGAACCGATCGGCTTACCCAATGGCTACGAAGCTTTGGTTCTGGTGGGTCCTCCCATGACTTTGAATGTCAATGTGTCAGCCGCAGAGGGGGAGGGCGTTTTTCTTTATACAGACGACGGAAGCGTTTATATCTTTGACGTTTCTGATATCAAATGTTTTGATGCGGACTTTAAGCTTTATGTCGGCACCTGCTGTCTTATGGATCGGGACGAGGATACGGTTGAAGACGTGGAGGGCGATTCATATCTTCTGATCCGGCACGAGGGGAAAATTGCCCATCAGGGGGAACTCTGGATAGAGAAAATTACTTCCGATTGATTTTATAGGTTGTGGGGTAATAAAGAAATACGGCCGGCGAGTCTTCGACCAAAAATCTCTGGAAATCAAGATATATTTTTCTTCTCGCCTCCGTGTCGATTTCGCTCCTTCCGTCTTCCAGGAGTTTATCTATCCTGGGGCTTTGGTAATGGGTGATGTTTGTCGCTGTCTGGGTTGAATGCCAGACGGAATACTGATCGGGATCTTCCGGAATGTCGAATACGGCAAGGAGGGCCTGATAGTCGGTGGGGATGTTGGAAAGAACCTGGAGATTTGCTTTTACCCCCACCGCTTCCCAGTCCTTGGCTATTTTTTCCGCCTGGGTCAGGAGTGCGGGGGAGGTGGAAAGGTTTACGACGATATCGTCTGTTTTCATATTTTCTTTAAGTTCATTGACGCTGTCCAGGGCCTTGTCTTTATCATAGGTGTAGGGTTTAACCTGGGAATTGTATGCCCAGGAGGAGACGGAAACGGGGCTTATCGCCCTCTCTCCGCCAAGAGCGTCTTTGTCTATTGCGTAGGCCAGAGCCTGGCGCATACTCTTTTCTCCCAGATACTTGTCCTGGGTATTAAAAAAGAGAGCCACATGCTCACCCATACTGACGCTTTTTGTTATATCCACCGTTTTCCAGGAATCAAAAGGCACGGGGTCAAGTATGTTCTCCGTTTCGTCGATTTCTCCGAGCTTAAAGGCTAATTTTGTCCGTTCTTCCGTGGGGTAGAATTTATAGATTATTCTGAGGCCGTCTTTGTTTTGGAGCGTCATCTGTCCGACATACGAGCCGTTAACCGACAATTTTTTAACCTGCCACTCCCCCGTTCCGAGAAGGCCTTTTTTGAATGTCGGTCTGGCAACGACGGAAGGAAATGCCGAATATGTGTTTTGGAGTTTGAAGATCAGGGTTTTATCGTCCGGACGCTCAATTGTTACATCCGAAAATTCGTAGTTTATGGTGGAGCTTATAACCGGCTTTTCATCCTGCCAGGTAGGGCCGTCCCTGAGTGTGAAAATCCAGGATTTGCCTTTGTCGGGTGTTTCCCAGGAAGAGGCAAGATTGGGTTCCACATTGCCGCTTTCGTCAAGTTTGGTCAATCCGTCCCCCACCATTTCCAGGATTCTTGTGGGAAGAGTCAGAGTTGTGTAGCGACCGGTTACGCCGACTCTCCGCGTGGTTTCGCCCGACAGAGTGGGCAGGAGAAACCTTAAAACGAAAAAGAATGCTATTCCGAGAATAATGAAAATCAGAATTATGGCCCTGAACCGCGTCAGGAATGCGGCAATTAGTCTTGAAATGTAACGGAGATTTAACATTAAAACAAAAGGGACAGAACGGAAAGAACCAGGAAAAGAACCACAAAAACGAAGGTTGCCCTGAAAAGAAGCTTTTCAAGCCCCCGCCTGGTAAACGAAGTTCCGCTTCCGCCGCCGAAGGTTCTTCCGAGACCCGTTCCCCTTGCTTGCATCAGGATCAAACCGATAAGGACGAGGGAAACCACGATTTGAAAAATTGTCAGAAACTCCTTCATTTGAAAATCCAGTAGATTATAGACGATACGGAGGAAATTAGAAAGGAAAAGGCGACAAAAGAAAGAACTCCGGTCAGCGAAACGGCGGGAATGGAAAACCAGTAGGAATTAAAACCCGCAAAAGTGAAGTTCGTTATCGTAAATCCGGGGACGACAAGCGTAACAAGATAGAGCGTTATTGCGTAAGTAACCCATTTGAAAAGGCCGAAAGTAATCAAGTTTAATGGCAAAAGAAGAAGATTGAGAATCGGGCGGACAATCATTGTCGCCAGGGACAAAACCAACCCCGCCAGAAATACGGTCTCCATTCCCCTGGCAAAGCCTATTCCGCCGATAACCTGGGAAATTAAATACAAAGTAGCCGTATTTATGAGGAAGTGTTTGAGGATAGACCGCATATCATTTTAAGTATAACCCTGTTTGCAAGCGTTTGACACCTCCTGTATAATATAGGATTGTTTTCGTGATTGCACATTAACAATCTGGAATATTAAAACCTAGGAAGGGTGCTCTGGGGGTAGAACTAAGTTTTATCTCTCGGGCACTCTTTCTGGGGAAGAGGGCAAGGAGAAAACATGTACGCAAGAACATTGATCTGCGTTATCCCGGTCCTTCTCCTCCTCGCGTTACTGATCATGCTTAAGACTCCAACCTGGAGCAAGTGGCTGGCCAGTCTCGTCAAGGAGATTCAAACCTCCCTTGAAAAAGGGGGTAGGAATTTAGAGAAGGTTTTCAAAAGATCGGGAAAGGACAGTTGACATGTCTCGCTATCGAACGGAACCCACCATTTCCTGGGGTACGATTATCGTATGGGCTGTGATTGCGCTTCTCATCATCGGCGTGATCGTTTTTCTGGCGTTTTGGCATCGCGTCCCGCCAGGCACGGTCGGCAGGATCTGCAGTCCTATCCGTTCTCCCAGCAGAGCCTGATCATGGTCCGGCGTGTTGAAGAAGGCAGAATGGAAGGCGACGACTCGGTTGATTGCAAGGATGAAACGGGCATCCAGCTGAATGTGGACACCACGGTCATCTGGAAAATCAAACCCGAGGAAATAGCGCCTCTCTATTTGAACTATCCTCGCCGGGACATCGATGAAGTGTCCGATATGCTTGTCCGTCGGCTTGCCCGTCAAGCGGTTGCGGATGCCTGCGGAAAGTTTGGTTTCATCGAGATAGCTGGCATTCAGCGTATCGAATTCGGTTCCCAAGTTACGGAACTGCTTGGGCCGTTAATGACTCGCGATCACCTGGAATTGGTCGATGTCAGCATCGGCGAAGTTTATTTGCTCCCCGATCAGCAGAAAGCGATCACCGACAAAAGTGTCGCGGAGCAAAAGGCGTTGCAGGCGAAGTTCCTTGAGGAACAGCGTAAGGCTGAAGCCTCCGCCGCGATTGCCGAAGCCGAGGGTGAAAAGCAGGCCGCGATCATTCGCGCTCAAGGCCAGGCCGAGGCTGCCCGCATCATCATGGAACAGCTGGGTGGCCGCGACTATTACATCCGCTACCTGTGGATCGAGCAGTGGAACGGGGTTGTTCCCTACGTGCTCGTCACTTCGGACGGCCAGGAATTTCCGCTGATCGTGCAATTACCGGACGGTGTGTTACCGCTTCCGACCGCGGATTACCCGGCCCCGACCCCTACGGGTCGATAGGCTGAATACCGAAGATGGGTACCCCAGATACCCATCTTTTGGGCCTTATTCCAGATTTATTCGGTCTTAGGATCGAATTTTTACGCGAAGCTGTGACTTTTGTCACAAGGTGATTTTTTAATCTCACCGCATGCTTCGCGTTTTTTTTGGCAAAATGTCTCAGTTTGAAGTTAATTCTCTGGAGACGAGTTTATGGTGATAGCGGCGGGCAAATCTGTGGGCTTCGTTGCGGATCCGGGCTATTAAGTTTAATGTTTCTCCTTTCAGTTTTATTTTTGCATTTCCTATTATGAGTCTGTCGGGATTTTTGGCAATGCCGACCGTGGGAATATCTGTTTCAAATGCTTTTATCTGTCCTTTTCCCCCGTCGACGATGACAAGGTCCGGCTTGCCCCAGGAATCAAAGTTCTTTATTCGTCTTCCGGCCACTTCCCTCATGGCGTCGTAATCATCTCCACCTTTTGCTTTCCTTATCTTAAAGTGTCTGTAGAAGTTCTTATCCGGCTCCCCGTCTATGAAAGTAACCATTGAAGCCGTCGGGTGGGACCCTGCAAGGTGGGCGATGTCGAAGCACTCGATTCTTTGGACGGAGGTAAGATTCGGGAGATGGGGCTTGAGAATCAGGCTCAGGCTTATAAGTTCCTTTTGTCTCAGGTCTTCATATAAGTTGGGGTTCTGCATGAAAAATTCGCTCGGGATTTGAGGTTGGGTTATGTAGTCGAGTTTTTTTATCCGGTCGAGGGTTTCTCCCGCCTCTTCGTATTTCTGGTCTTTGGAGAAAGCATCCATTTCCCTTGTCAGATCGTTTTTTAAGCCTGCGAATTTACCGGAGAGAACGGTTCTGACTCTTCTTATGTTTTTGAGGTAAAGTTTTCTCTGGCTGTTGTCTTTTATTTCCGACGGACAGGGGTTACAAAGCCCTATATGCGAATAGAGGCAGGGCCTTTCCCCCGGTTTATGGTCCGCATAGGGGAAAATCTTTCTTATCATCCTTAAGACCGAGCGAACGTTATTTGAGGAAGGAAAGGGGCCGAAAAAGGCCAGATTGGGTTCGGAGGCGGAGATTTTTCTTGCAGTTATGACTCTGGGGAGTTTTTCCCTTGTGATTCTTATATAAAGGGGGTGCTTATCGTCTTTGGAAATGACGTTATAGTGCGGCATATGAGTCCTTATCAGTTTTGCTTCTAGAAGAAGGGACTCAAGTTCGGAATTTACCCGGATAAAAGAGAGGGAGTCGGCTTCGGCCACCATTCTTGAAGTTTTTTCTTCAAGGTCCATGTCGAAATACGAGTTGACTCTCCTTTTTAAGTTTATGGCCTTGCCCACATAAATGGGCCGGCTACCCTTTTTGAAAAGGTACACCCCCGGTGTTTCGGGGAGTTTTGGTAAAGAATTTTTTAACATTGATCCGTATTTTACCAAGTTTAATAAGAATGCCCAAAACAACGGCCAAAAAGAGGATGAAAATCGAGATCAGACTGTTGACGATCACCTGATTTTTGTTGGTGGCGATTTCTATCTGGGCTCCGTCCGCGACAACCCTGACTCTGTCGGGGGTATCCTTGCCCAGAAGGCTGAAGGGAATGACGATCTCGGTTTTGTAGCTCGCATAAGGGGGCAGATAGTCGATAAAGTCCCTGCTTTCTTCGGCGCTGTCGAAATAAACCGTGAGATAAAGCGGGGAAATGCTGGCAGGGCCGGGGTTGGAGACACTAAGGGAATAGACCGAATTCAAAAAAGGAACCAGTCTTTTGGGAGAGTAGGTCAATACGGGAGTACTTATTCTTTCCTCGGGAAGTTTACCGAAAGAAACGAAGACGTCTTTTTGGGGATTTGTTCCCAGCTTATATGATCCCGGCGGATAGGGTTTGGTCGAATCCGCTCCGTGAATTACAAAAGTAAAGTGCCTGAGATCGAGTTTGCTGAAAAAATCCTGTCCGCCGGTGGTGGAACCCCAGGTGGGGTCAACCGGTATCCAGGTTCCCTTTTCGCTGTCGTAGTACTCCGGCCAGGAGTGAAGGACGTCGGCCACAAGGCTTAGAGGCTGAAGTTCGGGATTTTCCGTATACGCATAACCGTTTATCTCTCTGGCGGGTATTCCGGCCGCTCTGGCGATGGCGATAAACAGGTCCGTAAATTCCATGCAGATTGCCTGGGAAGGGTTTTCCAGGGCCTTGACTGCGCCGTACCTTTGGACGTTGGGGCGCACGCGCTCGTAGTCGTAGCTTAACTGCGTGGTTACGTAGTCATAGATTGCCTTTGAGGTTTTCAGTTCTTTTGCCAGACTTTTTATTTTAGAATCGTTCACCTGCCAGTACACGGTTTCGCGGAGATTGCTGCTTAAAATTTCGTCCGTGGGTTTAGGAAAATGACGGAAACTTGCGAATATCTGGACGGATCCCATGACTATTACGTCGACTCTTTGTCTTGCAGAAAGCTTATAAGTAGCTATCCAGTTGCCGTCGGGGTCGATCTGTACATCGTCCGGTTCGGGAGTGATTTTTGAAAAATAGACTTTCTGGAATGCGGTATCGGGCGGGAGGGCTATTTGAGCTTCTGCGGATTTACCCAGGGGGTTTTCGAGGTGATACGCCAGACTGAATGAGAAGACCTGGAATTCGCCGAAACCCGCGGTTATGCCGGCCTGAGTGATGTCGGGCTTATGAAATTTATAGCGCTTATATCCGTCAATGTTTTCATATTCGGCAGGATTTGGGGAAATGTATGCTTCAAGTCCGAAAGCGTCGGGTACCAGAAGATTTACGGTGTAGTTCCGGAATGTGCTTTCTTCGGAAAGACGCGGAATTGAAACTTCCCAGACCTCCCCCGTTTTGACCGCAAACTTGGAGTTGTCGTACGACACGAGAAAATGCCTTTGTTTGCCTTTGCCCACAACAGCGTCGCCAAAAGTAATTTTGATGTTTGTCACGTCTCCCTCTTTGGCGGTTTCCGAAAGATATGTGTTGCCCTGGGTATCGTATGCCCTGATGTTTTCGGCCTCGATGTTTTCCAGGGCCAGTGTATAGGAGGTTGCGTAAAGGGTTGAGAAGTTGTTTTCCAAAGTTATGTCGTGGGTAATTAAAGTTTTGCCCGAGGATTCCACTTTATATTCGACAACGGCGTCGACGTTGAACTCGTTCTGGGCATAAACCGGAATTTGAAATCCGGAAGTGAGAATCAGGAAAACAAAAAGGGAAACAAAAAACTTCAAAACACTCTTCAGCATCTAGGAGTATTTTAGATTTTTAACGGGGTTTATATCAATGAGGAAATAAACGGACCAACCTTTTCTCAAAATCAGAAATAGGTCCAAAAGTCAATCTTATAGAGTACTTATTTGGAGATATATCCCATACTGATCGGGGTCTTTTTCAGTTGACAAAACCTATAGTTCCTGATATTATTCGGGTTCGTTGGCTTGTACATTCAATATCAAAGGAGCAGTCATGTCCGAAAAAGTTACCAAGTTTGGGATTTATGGATTCGGATCCTTGGGCCTTATGGCTTTAGCCCTGATGTTCTTTTCCGAGGATCCTGCCCAAAGACTTTTTTACAACATAATAGCGCTTTATTGCGTGGGCGTGGTGATTTACATTATCGTTAGATCGGCAATAAACCACTCACGCAAGAGTCCCGGAACAGTAAAGACTGAAGAAAGCAAATATTCGCTTTCGCATTTGTCTCCGGGGACAAGGCGGGCAACCTTTCTCATGGCTTTGGTTGGGCAGGTTGCAATCAGCATTGCCATGGTCAGGCTGTTCCTGGTGAAGCACATTTATACAGACCCTATCGGGTTGGGATTTTTTGCAGTAGCGATTCTATGCACGATTGGCATAGAGATTGCAAAGAAAAAACCTAAGGACAAATGAACAAGCAACAAAAGGAGACTCTTAATCACCATCAGGGCGAAAAGTCTCCTTTTTTATTGGTTTGAAGTTTAGAGTATGTACCCCCAAGCTTGACAAAACCTATAGTTAAGAGTAGTATTGTGTCCAGGATAGAATTCTCTATCTGTTTGCATTTCGCTCTTTGGAGGCTGAAGTGAAGAGTACAATTATCACCGCTTTTCTTGGCTTTGCCCTTGGAATGGTTGTTGCCACGGCGAATTCCTGGCAGAATTTTGCGACGGGATTCTTCCTGCTCTTTGCAACCCTCGCGGTTATCGCCAACAGCAAGGGCTCGTAAGACAAAAAATCCTGGATGGATACCAAAATCTCAAAACATCGAGACAAAAGTATCCATCCAGGCATTAATTTTACTTCAGGTATGTTCCCGTATATGAAGATTTGATTTTTGTTATGTCTTTGACAGTTCCTTTGGCAACGACTTCTCCTCCTCCGTCTCCTCCTTCCGGTCCCAAATCGATTATGTAGTCGCTGTTTCTTATCACATCCAAATTGTGTTCAATTACAAAAACTGAGTTACCTTTGTGAACGAGTAATCTAAGTACTCTGAGGAGCCTTTCCACGTCCGCAAAATGAAGTCCTGTGGTGGGTTCGTCCAAGATATAGATTGTTTTTCCGGTTGCTCTTCTTGACAGCTCCGTTGCCAGCTTTACGCGCTGGGCTTCCCCTCCCGAAAGAGTGGTTGCGGGCTGTCCGAGCTGCATGTACCCCAAACCCACCAGGGAAAGCGTGTCGAGTTTTTGAATGATCTGGGGATGGGCATGAAAAAATTCGTTTG
>Ga0075746_110_pt1 | contig 13625 bp, 15 predicted proteins | sample RifGroB1_FD_68438 | JGI IMG/M metagenome (GOLD analysis project Ga0075746, IMG submission 68438) | Microgenomates (Woesebacteria) bacterium GW2011_GWB1_45_5 | reverse complement strand
GTATCAGTGCAACCTCTAAATTGGACCCTTCTTAAGGTGTTATCCACGGAGCTGCTGCCAAAGTCCAGGGCTACTATCATGTCATGAAAAATTATATCTTGGGCTCTAAGAGTAGTATCTCCTAAAAATTTCATGCCTTCATTTGCGGAAGATTTGAAAGTTGATTCTTGGACTCTCCAACCTGTACCGTTGAAAGTGCCGCCGCCGATATGCTCCACATTGCATTGAATAATTCTCATTGATTCGGGGAAAAGAACTTCATAGAGGTCGCTGTCTGCGTCGGGACTATCGTCCCGAAACATCATCATTCCGCCGTGCATTTCAAAAATCCCTGGCCCACCGTCTGTCCAGGTTTGGCTGGCGTTGTTGCTTACAAAGGAGTAGCAACATGCTGAAACGTAGCTTGCGTCAGTTGTCGAGCGGGTGACCGTAACCGGCTCATCATCACTGGCCCCTGTTTGGGTGTAGGGATTCGTTACTCCAAAGGTTATTCTGCCACCACCCGACCCCGCAAATATAATTGCTTCTGTCGATGTCGAGACTGCGGTATTTATAGTATGGAGAATGATCACTCCATCATCTGCCCAAACAGCGTCATTATCTATCTCAACGGGAAAGTTAAAACGAAAAACTGCTGTTCCACTATCGGGAAGGCCTTCGGTGAGGAAGTCATAAGCCCACGCTGTATCGTTAATGCCGCTCACGATTGAAGCACATGTGTTATTCCCGCCTGCTGAGGTAAGACCGATTCGATCGGGAGACGTTCTTTTTTCTGCTGCCATATTTCTTTTACAGTTTACTTATTTTGACCTTTTTCGACAAGCTCGTATAGTATACTTTAGGGTGTGAGATATCTGCCCAAAGCTGGTTTACTATTTGCGGCTTTAGTAATGACTTCTCTGTTTTTTGGCTTTTTCAAGTCGGTGGTTCACGCCCAGTCAACAGTTTGTTCCGCTTCAACCAACCCAACCTCAATAGCAGCCAATACAGAAGCAGATTTAGAGATCACAGTTAATAACTCCAGCCCCGTTGTAGAGGGTGCTTCGACAAGTGTTTTAGGTTTATACGATGCGACAATAGAATGGATTAGGATAACTGCGCCCTCCGGGACAACCATTGTGCAAGATGTTAGTGATGGCGATTGGGCGGGGGCAACCGAAGGCGGTTCAGTTACCCTGGAGGGTGGTACACTTAGTGCGGGATCAAGTGTTAGTTTTGTACTCACTGTTCAGACAGGGGCAAATCTGGTCTATTCTGACCAGTGGACTGTTGAAGCCTCCATCGAACCGGGTGGTGGTGGGACGATTGCAACTTGCGGTATCGGTGCAGTTTCCCGTCTGCCAGTCATTTCAGGCATAAGTCTAAACATTAGTTCAACTGGAGCTTCGATCAGCTGGACGACAGACGTAGCTGCTGATTCGACCGTCGAGTATGGTACTACGACATCCTATGGTTCATCTAAGTATGATGGGACGTCTACAACTTCCCACAGCCTAAGTATAGGAGGGTTGAACGCGAGTACAACTTATTATTACAAAGTCAAAAGCACAAGCTCCGGAGGTACTGGGGAGGTGGGGGGGAACAGCTTTACGACCGGGGCGGCCGGTACAAGCACCACCACGACCACCACCGGTACAACAACAACCACTACCGCCACTACAACCGCGACTCCCAAAGACACAACTCCTCCTTCGATTATGATCTCAACCGATTTTAGTGAACCCTTTGAACAAGCTCCGACCATAGAAGGTAAAGCTACCGACCCATCAAAAATAATTAAGGTCGAGTATTCGACCGATGGGGGAGTCAATTGGCTACCGGCAGAAGCAGATAATTTAGGAGAAAAAACAGTAGACTTCGAATTTACTCCCGAGCTTTTTGAAGACGGAAGTTACGAGATAATTGTCCGCGCCCTTGATGTAGAGGATAACGAGGGAAAGTCAAAGGTTAATATCCTGGTGATAGATAGGCTTCCTCCTTTGGTCGGGGGAGGTCTTTTTGCAATTGGGCCCCAGATTCTTTTTCCGGATAGCGGCTCTATCGTAACCCTGGCGGGAATAGATACAAGTGTTGTTTTTGCATCCTCGGGTGGGGCTACCTCTATTAAGATAGTATCCGATGATTATGATTTTGGCCTCTCCAAAAATTCTGAAAATGGCCTTTGGTATGGAAATCTAAACTTTAAAGACCCCGGGACTTACGATTTGACAGCCCGCTCCATTGACGGGGCCGAGAATGAAACCGAAAGGGCCGTTGGAAGAGTTGTTGTGCTTGCACCAGGAAAGGTTCTGCCAGAGGATGGCGGTTCAATTCCCCAATCAAAAGTTCTGGTTTACGTCAAAGACCCAATACTTGGGACATTTTCGCTTTGGGACTCTTCTGCCTGGGGGCAGGAAAACCCCCAAAATCTAAAAGAGGGCGGCAACTACCGCCTCGTTCTTCCTCCGGGAACCTACTACCTACAAGTTCAGGCCCACGGCTATAAAGCTCTAAAAACGAATATCTTTAGCCTTGAGAAAACAACGCCAATAGTTTCAACCCTGACTCTTTCCAAGAAAAAAACCATAAAAATAGGACCCTTTGAAATACCCCTTTTTGATTTCGGCCAAACAAGCGGGCAGATAAATACCGACTATGAAATTCCCAAAGTCCGGGACTTACTCGTTGGTAAAGAACTTCCTAATTTTCAAATCGAAGGCCTTGAGCGGAAAATCGACTCTACATCTTTTAACGGAAGAGCTACCCTTATAAGCATTCTTTCGACCTGGCATCCGCAATCATCTGCCCAGATTAAGATTCTTGGCGAGTTAGGGGAGGAACTTGAGGCAAATATAATCGTTGTCATGGCCCAAGATAGTCCCTCAAAGGTTAGGGTCTTTGCCAAAAGGGGAGGGTATGAGGTTGATATGGCGTCCGACCGTGACGGAGAGTTAATTTCGGCCTTAGGCGTAAGTAGTCTTCCTGCCAACTATTTTGTGGATAGACGGGGAGTAATTTCTCAAGTTAAGTCCGGAATAATTACCAAGGAAGAGATTATAGACGCCCTTTTGGATTGATATTCTAGGGCCTTTAGGTATTAAATAAACTAAGAAAGTACTATGTGGACTCAATTTTTTCTGGTAAATGCTCACTTTGCCTTAAACCTTTTTGCGGGACTTGTCTTTTTTGCCATAGCCTGGTTATTTTTTGACGCCTGGCTGGCCCTTAAAAAGGGAAAAGAGCTTCCCAAGATAGTCGGTTTTGGCCTACTTAGCCTGTCTTTTGTTGTCCACTCAACCCTGGTTGAAACTTCAATTCTTGGGGGTTCAACCTTTATATCTTTTCCCGCAGCAGAGATCGAAACTTTTCTTAAGCTTGTAGGATTTCTTGTTGTTTTTACCTGGGCAATTTCCGAAGAGTCTCCTCCCATTCCCGGTAAAACTCAAAGGGCAATAGCGGTGAGTATCGCCGTGGGTCCTTTGGCTTATTTTTCATTCTTTAAGCCCATTTTCGCAATCCTGGCCATGCTTGCCTACCTTAAGAAGGCTACGTCTGGTCTGGAAAGGCATCTTAAACCACTTGCAATCGGCCTTGCCTTAGTAGCAGTCTCGGAACTTTTGTCATTGGCCTCACTAATGCGGGAATCTGAAAGCGTTGAGATATATAATCTGGTTTCTGCCTTCGGGCCAATTTGGATCGCGGAACACATCACCCTTTTGTTTGGCATTTTAGTACTGGGCAGGTGGGTCTTTGGCTACCTTCTTAAACAGTTTAGGGTCCAGTTATTCATGATTTTTACAACAACAATCCTGGCAATATTTTTGGCAACCACCATAAGTTTTACAGCCTTATTAGTTAAAAGCATTCAGGACCAAACATTGGCCCAACTAGCAACAGACGCCAAAGTACTTGAGCTCTCGCTTGATAGTAAGAAACAACAGGCAATTTCAGATGCATCATTAATTGCCCAAAATACGGCTATTGGGACTGCAATTGATGAAAAAAATAGAACATATCTAATGGCTGTTTCGGAAGATTTTCTGGTTTCAAAAGATTACAGTTTCCTTGTTGTTACCGATGCAAACGGACAGGTGTTGGCAAGAGGGGAAGATCCAGACAAGGTGGGGGATTCCGTCTCCTCCGACGGGCTTATCAAAAAGGCCCTTTCCGGAGAGTTTCTTTCAGATTTTCAGTCCCGCCAGGCCGCATTGGGAAGTGAAATTGCGGTAAGGGCCGCTTCTCCGATAAAAGTCGGGGACGAGATAAAAGGGACAGTTCTTTTGGGCACTTTGATTGACAACTCGTATGTCGATGGGATTAAAAAGGCAACGGGTCTTGAGGCCTCAATCTACGGGGACAACACGCTTTCGGCAACTACCCTTCTGGCCGGGGACGGAAAAACCAGACTCGTTGGTTTAAAAGAAGAAAATAGACAAGTCAAAGACAGCGTTCTTCTTAAAGGGAAAAATTATGGAGGAGCCGTGAGTATCTCCGGGCTTGGCTATTTTGGTTCTTTTATTCCTCTGCAAAGTGTTGACGGCAACCCCGTGGGAATGATATTTGTGGGAAAGCCCCAAGTTGGGGTTCTGCAAACCGCCGGCCGTTCGATTGAGCTCACCTTTGTAGTGGCGGCTATCCTTTTGGTCCTGTCGGTTTTTCCCTCATACTTCCTTTCTAAATATCTTTCAGACCAGATCAAGTAAGTATATTGGAATATGGAGTCTCGGGAGAACGGTCTTTTAAGCTGGTAACTAGAAGGGTAATTGCCAGGGCGAATAAAGAGGAGGAAATCAAATAAAGGGTGTCGGCCATATCTCCATTCCAATAAGTCCCCTGGGCAGAGCGGTAGGAGAAGGTAGTATCGGCGAAGGTCATAATCAAAGCCGCGAAAGCAAAAACCAATAAATTGGGATGCAGTGTTCCTTTTTCCGTCCTTATTCCGGTTATGGCCAGCGCCGCCAAGAATGCGTCAAATGCGGGGTAGCCCAAGTTAAGAATCCTTGTCAGAAGGGGAAGCTCCTCTTCGAGTCCTCCTTTAAGAAGAAGGGAGTATAGCATTGCAAATAAAAAAACAAAGATAACGACTAATTCAACTTTTGATCTGGTGGTAAATTCACCTCCAGCGCTTTTTACGAGGTAAAAAAAGGCCAGAGCGGCCAAGGGTTGAAACAGCACAAAAAAGATGTCGGATACACCCGGATAGGGAATTTCGACCTGAAGGACAAGATTATAAAAAGTCCAAATAAATAAACCCACTGCGTATGACATAAGCCCAAGTGCATAAAAAACCAGACTTTTTGCCACAGGGGAGCCTGCGTGTCTTCTGGCCCCCAAGAAAGCAACCAGACTTCCGAAAGTTAATATTAGTCCGTAGGAGGCGTTAAAAAGAAAGTTGTAGGGGGTTTGCTTATCGGGATTAACAAAAAGAAAAACGTTCCAGACGATATTGATCAGGATCAAGAAAGCAAGGACAATAAAAAGCCTTCTCATCTTTAACTAACTCTACTCTCTTAATCTATACAAGGTCAATTATTTGTCATATTCTAAAGATATGGAAACTGCCCCTAAACCCCGACCTTCTTTTTTTAGATCCTCTTCTGACCTGATAGTTCTTTTGGTGGGACTGGCGCTTACCTTTTTTGCCTGGAGGGCAACCAACCAGCTTGTAGATACGTCCAAACATTCTCATTTTTTGTCCGACGTCGACGTATTAGAACTACAGGCAGATTCAAAGATTGGGGGGTATTTAAACGCCTTAACCGGGCTAAAAGGACTATATTCGGCAAGTACCGAGGTAGAGAGGGATGAATTTTCGGAGTATATTCATGGCCTTGATGTTACCGAAAACTACCCCGGGCTATACGGTTTTGCCTATGTAAGTAGGGTTGCCGATTCCGAAACCCAGGAGTTTTTAGATAATCTGGAATTGGGTCTTAAAGAAGCCGGAGTCTCCGAGAAAGTAAGCAGGCAGCTTGCCGAGGGCCCCGAGCACTATATAGTTAACTTTAGGGCCCTTCACAGACAGGGTCCGGCGGTTGGCTTCGGTTATGACCTACTCCTAGATGAGACAAGGGCAAAAGCACTTTTGCAAGCCAGAGATTCGGGGCAGGCAGTGGCTTCCGGACCTATTCTTCTGCAAGGACCAGAAAAGCCTGGATTTATTATTACAATTCCGATTTACCTAAACGGCCAACCCACCTCCTCCATCGAAGAAAGAAGGGAAGCTTTAAGCGGATTTGTCAACGCAGCATTTTTGTACGATGAACTGTTTGCTGACGTATACCCTCCAGAGGTAATTGGGTCTCAAAGCGTTCACCTCTTTGATGAAAATGAATTAATTTATGACTCTTCCACCGAGGATGAGCACGATGAAGGGTTGCCGATCCAGGAAGTCAGAGATGTTGAAATTGCGGGTCGCACCTGGAAGTTACATGTCAATTTGCCGACCTTGACATATGGGGACATTGAGGGTAGCTTACCCGTACTGGTACTTCTGGCCGGAACGATTTTAAGCTTTCTTTCCTTTGGTCTTACTTATTCTCTTTCAAGCTCAAGGGCAAGGGCCGAGGCCTTGGCCGAGGAGATGACTAAGGTGGTTAGATCCGAAAGAGACAGGGTTGAGCTTATCGTCTCCTCCATGGGAGAGGCGGTCCTTGCGGTTGATCAGACTTCAAGCTTAAGCTTAATTAACACCAACGCCCAAAAGCTTCTGGAGATTGAAGACCCTAGGGCTGTGATAGGTAGAAACTGGTCCGAGCTTGTTACAACATTAAAAGGCGAAAAGAAGGTTCCTTTAAAGGAAAGGTCTTTTTCAGAGGCTTTAGCCAAAGGAGTAACCATAGTAACCACGCTTGAAGAAGGCCATTATTATCAGACAAAGTCGGGAAGGGTATTTCCAATAGCTTCAATTACGGCGCCTTTGGTATTCCAGGGTAAAGTTGTCGGGGCGGTCAAAATCTTCAGAGACGCAACCCACGAAAAGGAGGAGAAAAGCATTATTGAGAATAAGGTAAAGGAAAGGACAAGGCAACTTAGCGAGGAGCAGGCAAAAATGATAGCCTCGATAAACAGCGTCCCCCGCGGATTTATTATTTTGGATACCGAAGGAAAAATAATTCTTACCAACTCTGTCCTTTGGGCTATTTTGGGGATCAAAGGCCAAATTTTGAATCTGGTTACGCTTGATAAAACCCTATCCGGCGTTTTTAATTTCAGCGCAAATTATAAAAAGTGTTTTTCGGAAGGAAGGCCAATTAAAGCAAGCGATCTTGAATATGGGACCAAATTTTTAGAGATCTACCTTGCTCCCATTTACGTCTCCGGGCCTTCCAAGGTAAGCATAGGGGTTGTTGTTACCGTTGAGGATATTACCGAAAGGAAGGTTATAGAACGCTCAAGGGACGAATTCTTCTCGATAGCCTCGCATGAGCTCAGGACCCCGCTTACGGCAATAATGGGTAACTCTTCAATGATTTTGGATCACTATAAAGACCAGCTACCCGAGGGAGACCTGAAGGAAATGATTGATGACATCCATTCGGGAAGCCTGAGGTTAATTGATATTGTTAACGATTTCTTAGAAACAAGCCGTTTGGAGATGGGCAGAATCGAGTTTAAAAAAGTCAGCTTTGACGTAACTAAGACAATCGAGCAGGCAATTTCCGAACTCGACGTAACCTCCTCAAGAAAGAAACTTTATTTAAGGTTCGACAAGCCTAAAACTAAGACGCCGAATGTAATTGGGGACGAGGAAAGAGCGCGCCAAATACTTGTAAATCTGTTAGGAAACGCAATGAAATTTACTCAACAAGGAGGAATAAGCGTCAGTATTGCTACAGAAGCGAAATTTGTAAAAGTTATAGTAACGGACACTGGAGTCGGAATTGCGCCAAGTCAGCAATCTCTGCTTTTCAGAAAGTTCCAACAAGCGGGAGAAAGTCTTTATTCAAGAGACACCACTAAGGGGACCGGTCTGGGTCTTTACATCAGTAAATTGCTGGTCGAAAGGATGGGTGGGCAAATTAAACTAGAAAGCTCAAAAGTTAATGGCGGCTCATCTTTTTCGTTCAGTCTACCCGCCGCTTAGTGAAAAAGAACTTAGAAAGTGATATATAATTAAATAAGTATGGCCAAAATATTAGTAGTTGAGGACGACCCGTTAATGAGCAGGATGTATCAGAAGATTTTTAAATTCGAAGGCTACGAGGTGGATATGGCCGGGGACGGGGAGGAAGGATTGGAGAAAGCAAAAACTGGCAAACCCACCCTAATTCTTCTTGACATCATGATGCCCAAAATGAACGGGCTTCAGGTTCTTCAGAAATTAAAAGTCGATTCCGCCACAAAGGGCCTGCCGGTTGTAGTTTTGACTAATCTTGCTGGCCAGTCAGACGCCGAAAAAGCCCTTTCCATGGGGGCGGTAAAATACATCATAAAAAGCGAGCATGAGCCCAAAGAGGTGGCCGATATGGTCAAGCAAATAATCTCGGGTTACACGAGAGACGAAATACCTGGGGCTTCATAATAACTTCAAAAAGCATCTTGCATCCTGTAATACGCTTTATATAATTAGATTACCCGAAGGGGGGTGAGGACGTGTATAACCATCTATTATATCTTCTTTACTGGATTCTAAATTCCCTGGTTTTATATACAGCCTTTGCACTATTTCCCGACTGGGTAGTATTGGGAAATGCCAGACATCTTCCCGTTGAGGCAGCCATATATGCGGGGTTTTGGCTTACTTTCTTTGTCTGGTGCATGTGGGACTTTATCTTTATAAGGGGAGTTAAGCTTGAACCCGAGAGTTTAGCTATCTCATATTTCCTTTTCGTAAATGCCTTAGGGGTCTGGTTGGTTTCCAGATACGCTCATTTAACTGGTCTTGGTATTGCCAATTTCGGCTGGGCTTTCTTAGTTGGGGGAGTAGCTGATCTCATTCAGCGCTTTGTCTGGAGGACTTTATTGGGAAGAAATAGAATCTCGGCTTAAGTCTTATTCTTTCTCTTCCTTTTTTTCCTCCGAAGGCTCTTCTTGAGGAGATTCCGTCAAAAGCCCGTGCATCGAGGCAAAAACCCCTCGAATGATATATAAAACCATGGGGGTAAGAAGTGCCACCCCCGCAAGAGAAATTGAAAGCGACCACTCTACAGGAACCACCTCTGCCTTCGTAACTACATCCTGAAGGGCATAAAGCTGCATAAGAGCCGCCAAAACCAAAAGCAGTACTCCCTTAAGAGCAAATTGTTTCTCCATGAAGGACAAAAGCCACAAAGGAGCCATAAAAAGGCCTAGAGCTTTAATAATGATTGAGGCGGTAGTAAAAGGATATTTGGTTACGTACTGGGGTTGGAGGATATTCTTTTTTCATCTAAAACCAAGTATAGTAGGACCGCCGAGGCAGTTCAACAAGGGGCAAACTCTTAATCACTATATCTCAATTTTGCAAAGGAGCCTTGACAGTGTCAATATTTTCTGATATTCTGATTTTCAGAAATATGCAATCACAAACTACAACTATCATTAGAAATAGGGGGCAATTGACCATACCCGGAACCATAAGGGCTAGATCTAGCTGGGCTACCCCTGGGTCTGTAGTTACGATAGCTCAAGTGAAGGCAGACGAAATAGTCATTAGACCCCACACTTCACAAACAAAGTCATTAACGGATGATTTATGGAGAAGGATAAGGAGAGTACGCTCGTTTAAAGGTAAAGGGACACCCCTAAGTCTCTCGGAGTTTATTGCTAAAGATCGAGAGAATCACTTCTAGCTATGGCCAAGAAGATAGTTGTGGACAGTTCCGTAATACTTAAGTGGCTGTATAGAGAAGACGAGAGTTTTCTGGCTCAGGCTGACCAGTTATTACAGCAAACAATGGATAATGGTATAAAGTTATTGACTCCCGAACTAGCAAAATACGAAATTGGAAACGTACTTCTTAAGGCCAAGCTTCTTTCCCAAGATGAAGGGCATGAGTCCTTAAGTGTTTTTTATAGCCTTCCGATCGAATTTATAACTGAAACCTTTGAGCTGTCGAAGGAAACATTCGAAATTGGCATTCAATCAGGCATGACATATTATGATGCCAGTTTTATAGCACTAGCAAAGCAAGAGGACGCAATATTAGTTACAGATAACCCTAAGCACCAAACGAAAATCTCTGGCGTAAAAGTTGTGCCTTTGGGAGAGTATAAATAATTTTAAAAGACATTCTCGAAATAATCATAGGTTAGGGCTGCACGATTGGGCCAGCCGGTTGTGGCATTTGTGAAGTCGGAAGGCCCTATTGTATAGCGGTAATCTCCGGTTGAAGTATCCTCCTTCATGATAAACCAGGCTCCGTCTTTGTTGGTAAATCCGTAGTAGGCGGGGGAGGAGTCGTCCACCTGATTTATCTTGTAGCCGTCTGTGGGGGTTTTTATGGCGGGGTCAATTACGGCTCCCGTTGAATCCTTGATGGCAATCGTTCCGGGACCCGGAATGCTTCCAAAAAAAGCCCCGTGCGCCCTTTTGGTGAATATTGAAAACAGGAACAGTGTGACTCCCGCGGTTCCTACGAGCTTTAGAAAAGTTCTTCTATTTAAGTCGAGCCTTCCTTCTTTGGCCTTCTTAAGCTTAATTACAGGCTGTCCCTTGGAGGGTAGAATTTCTGGGAAGATAATTGCTGTTTTTTTCTTGGGGACAACAAGCAGCCAAAAATATAAAGCCAGAGGGAAGAATATTATGGCTGCCATTAGCTGGGGGAGCGAGGAGGCCCCAATAAAGCCGGTTATTACCATGGTGGAAACTACTATGAAGTTAAAATAAATTAGAACTTTTTTCATTGGTTTTGGATTCTTAAGTAGGAAAAAACCACAAGAATGATAAAAAGGACAATGGCGATCATTAAGTGCACTTTCTTGCCCTCAAATGTCAGGTCGAGTTTTCCTCTTAGACCAGCGATTCCTGCAAAGAGAAAATAAAGAAAAACTGGAAGAAAAAACACTTGGGTCCCGAAGCCCAAGCCGCCTTTTGTGGTAAGAAGTCCGCTTACCGCCAAAAACACCGCGACCAAGGTGCAATAGAAAAGAAATATGGCTGAAGCTATCCTCATTGGTTAGACACTTCTTTAACCAGGTCCGCCTTTATCCACCCCTTGCCGCTTGCTCCGGGGGAATAATTAAACCCGTCAATTAAATACCATGTGCCCCGGCTTTCGAAGAAAGGGTAATTTTCCCCGTAATTTGCGGCTCCTACAGGTTCCGAGGTATCGGAGGCTTCTTCGTAAACCACAACCGTAGTATTAGTGGAGCTTTTAATGGTGACCTCACCTATCGGTTCCCCATATATTTTTTCTTCCTCCTCAAGTTTCTTGTCTATATCAAAGGTGGATGTTCCCAAAGTTTGGGCCTCCTGAAGGGTTGAAATTTCGTCTCTTAGATCCATAAGCTCTGTCTCAACGTATCCTTGAAACTTTTCATCATTAGACTTAGATTCCTCAAGAAGTCCCCTTATTTCAGTCAAGGTAGGGTCAACAATGGGCGCAGCTTGTGGAAGATACCTTGATGCCAGGATATAAGAAAAAATTCCAAGCGTGCTTAATATGAATACTACAATTACGAACCTAATTGACCATTTTGAAGCATTTATTGAACTCGGGTTGGTTGCATAAATCCAAAAAAATATGGCAACGGGTGCCAAAACTATCACATTTGCAATATTTTGGGGTTTGGGAAGGACGAAGTATGAGACCAATAGGAGAATTGTTGTGGCTATAAGGCAGTAATAGAAAAGAAAAACTTTAAGAAAACTCATCAAGTTAGTTTACATATCTTTAGGCATTGTTTGCAAGCTTTCTTATAGGGCCTGTACCACTTGACAGTTTGTATACAATATATATAATTTGGTTACATGAACAGCGTCATTCATATTAAGGCAAACAAGGAAGTTAAGGAAAATGCCCAAAAGGTCGCCCGCGACTTGGGTCTTTCTTTATCCGATGTCATAAATGCCTCCCTGAGAAATTTTATTAGAACCCGTGAGATCTATTTCTCTGATGTTCCTAGGATGACTCCTGAGCTTGAAAAACTTCTTGGAAAAGTTGAAGTAGATATTAAAAAGGGTCGCAGTTTATCTCCCAGTTTTAAAAGTATGCCTGAAGCGATAGATTACCTTGAGAAGAAATGGTAGTTACTTACCATAAAAGCTTCATCAAAAGCTCTAAAAAGCTAACTCAAGGACAAAAGCAAAAGTTAATTGAAAGGTTAAGAATATTCGGACAAGACGAATTTAACCCCGTTCTCAATAACCATGCCCTTAAGGGTAAGTACAAAGATTATAGAAGCATAAATATTACAGGAGATTTAAGAGCAATATATAAACAAGAAGGGAATATGGCTATTTTCGTAGAAATCGATATTCATAGTAATTTGTACGACTAACAAGGTCTAAATTTAAATTCCCGAGGTGCCATAAATATACATACGGTAAGTTATTGAATATTTTTCGGGAGGGTTATAAACTGAAGTTAGAGCTACCATGACGGGCTTTAATCAAAAAGTTATTTCTGAGAGGAAGCTAACCGTTCTTGTTCTTCTTATACTACTCATATCCACAGGGTTTTTCTTTAGTCTTTATTCCTGGTATACCGACTTAATTTTTCAAAATATGTTGACAATGGCTTCTTTCCTTCTTTCGGGATTCGTTGGAATAATGGCTTTTATCAAGTTTTTTACCAGAAAGAAAAACAAGTATCTTTTTATCGGCTCAGGGTTCTTGGTAGCCTCGTTTCTGGAAGGCTTTAGTACGTTCGTTTCTTTCGAATTAGGCTCAACTGTTTGGAGCGCAGCCAGAATTCTTCTCGGAGCATTTGTCCTTCTTTCTCTTAAGGACTGGAAGGAAGGGGAGGGTATTCAAAAGGGTCTAAAACCCAGAGTCTATATTTCGGCGGCTTTTTCGGCTGTTCTTATAATTGGGGCCGTCTACCTTCTTCCCACATATAGCCCTTATTGGAAGTTTATAATCTTTAGCCGCCCCTTAGAGCTTGTGGCAATGGCTCTTTTTGGCTTTGCGGTTTTGGGTTATTGGCAAAAAGGTTACTGGACATTTAAGTTTTTTGAATTTTGGTTTGTTCTTTCATTAATTACAGCGTTTTTTGGCCAAGCATATCTCGCTATGTCGGCAAATTATTTTGATTCAATGTTTAATGTGGGGAATATTTTTAGACTTTTAAGCTACCTCTTTACCCTAGTCGGACTTCTCATGAGTACATTTGCTGCGTTTCGAGAAATTGAAGCTGAGAAAAAGATTCAAGCGGGATACACCTCTGGGGAGTATCTGGTTAAGCGCACAAAGTAATCCCCAAACTGGATTTTTCAAATTCATAAAAGAGAAAGGTGAGATGAATCCAATATCTCTAGCCTTGGGTAAAAATCTCTTCCTTTTTGAGGCGGATGAAGTGAATCCATTCTTCGGTAACCTCCAAAAAAGCTTTTAAAGGGGCTTCAATAATGAAATCAAAAATGAAAGTTAAAACATTTAGATAGGTAATCTGTATTGATATCCACTGGCCAACTTTAATAAAAGGCAAAAAAAGAAAATCCATTAATGAAGTAAACACCCCTTCTTTGCCTTCTTCATATACATATTCTTTGGATATTCTTCT
>Ga0075746_109_pt1 | contig 14444 bp, 14 predicted proteins | sample RifGroB1_FD_68438 | JGI IMG/M metagenome (GOLD analysis project Ga0075746, IMG submission 68438) | Microgenomates (Woesebacteria) bacterium GW2011_GWB1_45_5 | reverse complement strand
TGATGTCTCCTCTTAAGTTTCAAAAAACCCAGGAAAGATAAAAAGGCAAGAACGGTTCCGACGGCTATCCATTTTTCCGAATCAAGACCCCGGATGAAATTCTTCCCGTAAAATGAAGGAAGTATCAGAGCTTTTATGAATTCCTTCTTACCCAGCCATTTGGGATAAGTGTCCCGGTCGTTCAAAAGCAGCTGCCTTGTCGTCTGATTCTGCCATTCAAGCTGGGGGAGAAGAGACACGGCCGTTAGCCCGAAAGTAAAAAGAAGCGTCAGTCCCAAGAACAAAAACTTCCGGTTAGCGATAAGTAAAAGTGTAACCGCCCCAAGAGCATAAAGGAAAATCGCGGTGTGGGAAAAGAATATCAGTGCCAAAAAAACGGATAGACCAATGGAGTACTTCAGCTTTGGCTTTTTGACAATAAGGACGGTAAACAAGAAAACAAAAGGGATCCAGGCCAGGGAGTTAATAAGGCCCACATGTCCCGCCTCGATAAAACCCGCAAGCTTGGGAGATGCCAGATAAAAAACGCTGGTAGCAACGGCTGCGAGTTTGGAGAACTTAAGCTCCTTTGCCAAAAGATAAGCTCCTATACCCCCGGCAAACGTATGCAGGAAAGAAGAGAGGATAAAACCCGCTCCGATCGGGACAAAAAGGTAAATGACATTTGGCAGATAAAATAATGGAGACTGAGGATCGGGGAGAAGCGGGGTGCCGGACAGAAATAAGCTGTTCCAAAGAGGAATCTGGTGGCCGGTAATTATCTGATTTTTGACAAAATGGTAGATGGGCCAGAAGAACTCTGTCAGGTCATTATGGCGGGCAAGGAAAATTTCGGGTTTAATAAAAACCGGAAGATAGAATATTAAGGTGGCTATGAGTATAATTAGAATGCTCATGCGAGGAAAAATCTTAACAAGTATAGCACTAATTCTTCCGGCACTTTTTGTCTTCAGGAATTTCTTTTTACCAAACACTCTTTTCGGCGGCGACGCTCCCTATTTTTACCCGGATGCGATAAGAGAACTTCTTGCCTGGCCTTCGGTCTGGACGGAAAGGGGAGTTGCTTTCGGCGGGCTTAACCAGATTCTTTGGATCTGGCCCATAATGACAGTTTACGGAGCACTAGGGAAGTTTTTAAGTTTCGGTAATGATGCCATATTGAAAATTTTATTTTTGTTTCCTTCGTTGGCCCTTTCCCTGGCGGGGCCGGTTTTGCTGGTCAGATATCTGAAATTCGATAAAGTGGTCCAGTTTTTTGCGGCGCTTGTTTATGTTTTTAATACCTATTACATACTTCTCGTAGATGGCGGACAGGTTGGTGTTGCTCTTGCCTACGGCATTTTTCCGTTTGCGGTTTTGTTTCTGAAAAAGTTGACCGACAGACCGGGATATAAAACTTTCTTTTCCGCGCTTCTTTTCGGTTTTGTTCTTTGCCTTGCCGATCCCCGTATTTTTGCAGTGGCTTTTGCCGCAGTTTTTCTCTGGTCGCTTTTGGAAAAGAAATTTCCCGCAATTCTTTTGCCGTTGGGGCTGACTATCGCCGCCCTGAATCTTTACTGGATTTTGCCCCTCCTTAATGCCGGCAGCATTTCCGTCCCGCCGGGCCTCACCGATCTTAAACTGACAAGGCTCATTAATCCCCTGGTCCTTTTTTCCCCTCACTGGCCAGACAACATATTCGGAAGAGTGATCAGTCCCAAATTCTACTTTGCCCTTGTCCCGGTACTTATTCTGGGATCGTTTTTGTTTAACAGAAAAAACATAAAATTTGCACTTTTGTTTTTATTTTTCTCGCTGCTTTTTGTGGTTCCCCTCGGCTGGGTATTCAGGGATCCGACCAAATTCTTCATGCCAGTCATTCTTTTTGCGGGCATATTGATAGGGAGGACAGTTGAAGCTTTTCCCAAGATAAAAATACCGGCCTATCTTTACATTCTCTTTTTAATATCTCCGGCGATAAGCGGAAAGTTAAACTTCCTTCTTTCCGCCCACACGCCCGACCCCAGCTATAAAACAGTTTACGAAGAATTAAAAAAAGACGGGAGCGAATTCAGAACCGTCTGGTTTACCAGAAAGCACCCGCTTTCGTATGAGACGAAAGGAAAACCCGCAATCGACGCCGGAGATTTGGCAAGTTTCCGCCCTTTCGCGGCAATGAATGCTTCCGAAGACGTTTTTAACTTTTTGAACAACCCGGAATTTACCGTCTGGCTGAAAGTTCTGGGAATTAAATATGTTTTCTTAAACGGGGACGCGAGAAATATCCTGCCGACGGAAAAAGATAACGAGAATTGGGGAATTATTACATGGCTTGTCGGTCAGAGTGAGGGGCTTGATAAGAAAAGCTGGGGCACATCGTTTGAAGCCTTCGAAGTGCCGGGAGTTTTCCCTAAGACTTTTTATGCCGATAAGCTTTTTGCGGTTGTGGGTCAGGACTTAACGGGTACCGCCCCTGCCGTCTATTTCGAGGACGGGAAGTGGGACCCCGGAACTCTAAAGGATAAAGACCCGGGTTCCGTTGATATAATTTTCAACGGCAAGGATAAAACCGATTTGGCAATGAGCTTCCTGCAGAAATATTTTGTCCCGGCCCGTAAAAATATCGCCAATCACTGGGCGATATACACTCCCGATCAGTACTTAAAATATAAATATGAACTCCTGATCAGAGGTTTTAAGTTTAATGATTTTGATTACGGACACGGGATTGCTTTCTCAAGCGTTGCAGGAGAGGGGATAAAATTCAGGCTTGATGTACCGTCGGACGGGAAATATATTCTAGCCCTACGGAAAGCAAATTCGGAAAATCAAAGCCTGTTATGGAGCCTGGAGGAAAAAGATCTGAAAAAAGGCAGTTTTGACTATGAGGTCGTGAGCAACTCGGGTTTAGAGATCTTAAATGTAATAGCTCTTGTTCCCAAACAGGAATTTGACGAAGTTTCGGATTTGGCTGCGGAATTTACAGAGAAATTCGGTGCGGTTAACGCTTCAAAACCGGGGAATGCCGTAGCCAAAGATGCGGGGAGCTGGAAGGTTACCACAACCTCGTTTAATCCGGACGAAAACTCCCTGCCAGTATACTCGATGGTTAACGGATATTACATAAAGCCGCAATGAAAGAAAAACTGGAAGGAATAATGTCGACCAAAACTTTCAGAGACTCCGCCGTTTCGACATTCGGAACCGTCGTAAACGGCCTTTTGGGAGTTGCTTACTACATTCTGATAGCCAGATTTCTGGGTCCCGGAGACTACGGCGTTTTCTCGGTTGCGGTAACTTCGGTGGCTCTCATAGCAAGTATTGCCAACGTAGGAATTGATACCGGAATACTACGGTTTAGGGGAGAGCCCAAATTCCTAAAACTGGGACTTGGTCTTAAAGTTATCTCCTCTTTTCTGGTTTTGGGGCTGGGCTGGTTTTTGGTTCCTCCCGTTGTTGAAGCGGTATTTACAAAGCCGGAACTTATTTTTCCGTTAAGGCTGTCTCTTCTTGGAGTGGGAAGTGCACTCCTATTCTCTTTTGCGGCCAGCGCTCTTCAGGCCCTGGAGAAGTTCTGGGCCTGGACCTTTGTAAACGTTTTCTCCAACTTCTTGAGACTTCTTTCGGTTTTCTTTTTGCTTGCGGTGGGTTCGGTAACCGTTGCCGGCGGATTATATGGTTACATTGCGGCCCCCCTTGCCGGTTTTGCCGTAGGCATTTTTGTCATTCCCAATTTTTGGAAAGAAAAAACGGATAAAAAAGTTCTTTCGGAATTTCTCAATTTCAATAAGTGGATTGCGCTCTTTACCCTTATTACGGCGGTTGCCTCGCGGGCAGACATATTCATTTCCACAAGACTTCTTAGCCTGACCGAGGTCGGGATTTATTCCGTGGCGGTTTCACTTACCAGCATTATTCCCCAGATAGTTCTTGCCATAGCCTCGGTTGTTGCCCCGAAGCTTTCCCGCTTTACAACCAAAGGCGATGTCATCCGCTATCTTAAAAAGCTCCAGCTATTTGTTCTTGGCCTTGCGGTACTCGGAGTGCCTGTTGGAGTAGTTGTCGGCAGGGTGCTGATAGGAGCCATTTACGGACCGGAATACGCAGGATCATTCAACCCCCTGGTCGTCCTTTTGATTTCCCAGGCGATATTTTTAATTTCCGTTCCCGCTCACACCTCAATTAATTATTATTTCTCCCGCCCGAGCGTTTTTGTCTGGGTAGCTCTCGGATATCTACTGCTGGTATCGGGCTTAGGCTATCAGTTGATCGCCCGGTTCGGGTATATGGGGGCGGCCTGGACAATGCTTTTGGGAAACGTATTTAACTTTGTCGTTCCCGGAACCTGGGTTATAAGGGAATTCAGGAAAAAATGAAAATCACCGCGCACTGTTTGGTAAAAAACGAGGAAAATTTTATCTGGTTTGCAATCAATTCCATTCTTCCTTTTGTCGACGAGATTTTTGCCTGGGATAACGGAAGCACTGACATGACGGTTAAGATGATTAAATCAGTTAAAAGTCTTAAACTTAAATTTAAGGATGCGGCGGGAATAAAACCGGGTCTTTCCCGGAAGAAGACCTCGGGATAATAAAAATCGAAAGTAGGGAAGCGGACTGGATTTTTATTTTGGACGGAGACGAAATCTGGTGGGAAGATGCAATCTCGGCATTAAGAAACAGCCTGTCAAACACCACAGAGGATGTGGTTGTTGTCCCCAACTATATGCTGGTGGGGGATGTATTCCATCATCAGGAGGAGGAGGCGGGGAGATATCAAATAGCAGGCAGGCGCGGGCATTTTAATGTCAGAGTATTAAGAAATACTCCCGGACTTCATATCGAAGGAATCTATCCCGCGCAAGCTTTCTGAAAAAGAAAAAATTTGAGAACGGTATGGAATTTCCTAAAGATTTTTATTATCCCGAGGTCTTCTTCCGGGAAAGACCCGGTTTTATCGCCAGTCCGTGGAAAACAACCGGTATAAAATATAAGCTGAACGCTTTTTGGCAAACACCGCTTAAAAAGTTAAGAAGGAGAATTACATGAACTATCACAGAGACAGGGATTATCTGAAAAACGAATCAATGTTCAGAAACATTTTCCGTAAAAGGCTGAATCTCCTCAAGTCTCACCTTTCCGGTATCCGGCAGGGCAGGGTGCTTGATATAGGCTGCTCCAACGGAGTGTTTTTGGATTTATTCAAAGGTTGGGAAACCTGGGGGGTTGAGCCGTCAGGATCGGGAGAAACGGCAAAGAAAAAGGGGCACAAAATTATTAAAAATTATTTTGAAAAAGCGGATCTCCCCAAAAATTATTTCGATCTGGTGATAATGAATCACACCTTGGAGCATCTCGATAATCTCGTTGAAGTTTTGCGAAAAGCCAGGAGTCTTTTGAAAAAGGGCGGAATAATTCTTATCGATGTACCGAACGCAGGGGGAATAGGGGCGAAGCTCCTGGGAAAAAATTGGCCGTACCTCCTTCCGGAGGAGCATAAACACCAGTTTACAAAAGAATCGTTGTTAGAAGTTCTGAAAGATTCAGGTTTTAAGATCCTGGACTTTTCGTCCCGTTCCGGCATCTTTGAATACGCCAATCCTTTATTGGAACTGCCCCGCAAACGCTTCCTACTCGACCTTGCTGCCATTCCCTATTCCGCGATTGCAACACTACTTAATATGGGTGACAGCATGAGCATTATCGGTAAAAAGACGCAATGAAAAAAATATACTTGATACTTTTCGCTCTCCTGGGCTTGCATCTACTCCTCCTCTTCAATCTCCAGTTCACGGCATGGCCGGAGATTCTGTCCTATGCATATCTGAAAAACAGCGGATTTTCACTTTACGGCGGAATGGTGCATCCGTACCCCCCGCTTCTGACCCTGACTTTGTCCTACCTCTATAAAATTTTCGGCTACGGAATTCCGGTAGAAAGAGCCTTTTATTATCTGATGCTCTTGATAAACGACGTCTCGGTCTTTTTGATAGCAAAAAAAATTACCGGCAATAAACTCGCCGCCCTTGCGTCAGTCTCCGTTTATATCCTGACTCAGCCTTTTCTGGAAGGCAATATGCTTTGGTTTGATAATGCGATAGTCACCCCCGTACTTTTGGCAACGCTTTTCCTAACCCGGTATCTTGATAAAGAGAAAATTTCCGATCTTTTTATTTCGTCCCTCTTCTTCACGGCTGCGGTTCTTATCAAACAAACCGCGGCGATATTCCCGGCAATAACTTTTCTGTTTTTACTTTTTACCGGTAAAAACAAACCCAGGGCTTTTTCTTTTCTCCTCCTCCCGGTTCTTCTGGGCGGAACATTTCTGACTTATCTTTATCTGAAACAGGAACTTATATGGTTTTTTAACTGGAGTCTTATATACCCCTCCCGATATTGGACCGCATACCCGACTTATGTGCAGCTCGGTCTTTCCAAAAAAGATATCGCAGTTTGGATTGTCCTCGTGTTTCCGGTTTTGATTCTATTTTTCCAAAAAAGCAGAGAGTTTATAAAAAACAAAGCTCTCCTTCTTTTGGGCGTACTCACGGCCGGGGCCCTCCTCGCAATCTATCCGAGATTTTCTTTCTACCATGCGCAAACCGCCATCGCTTTCATGTCAGTTTTTACCGGCATCTGGCTGTCGCTTAATTCTAAAAAACCCCATCACCTTTCGCTATTTATTCTTTTGGCTTACTTCATTGTTGTTAAACCCGTTTGGGTCAGGGATTGGGGGAAAGACGTCAGATTTTACTCCGGAGAGGACAGAAAGTTGACACAGGCCATAAAGGAATCGGGAGTTAAAGGATCTGTTTACATGATGAATATAAACTCGGCGCAATACATATATACAAACACTCGCCCCCCCATCCCTTGGGTTGACAATTTCGGCTGGTATTTCGAGATTCCGGGATTTCAGGACGAGGTTCTTGCCGGATGGATGAATAACCCTCCGGAATACGTCGTATGGAAGGATCCGATTCCGGGAGAATGGTTTTATATAGGGACTTATCAGCCTGCCAAAATTACCGACTGGATAAGGAAAAATTACATTATGACCAAGGAACTTGAAGACGGAGTCCGGCTCTGGAAGAAAAAATAACCGGAATCCGGTAAGAATATTGTTTATTGTATGTATATTATAAAGAAGAGAATTTTATGAAAATAGCTTTCCTGAACATTTATCAGAATAAAGTAGGAAGAGGTGCGGAAACTTTTGTGAGAGAGCTTTCCGGAAGGCTTGCAATAAACCATAGTGTTGACGTAATTTCGGATGTAAGTTACGCGGAGCTTTTCAAAAAAAACTACGATTTGATAATTCCTACAAACGGCAGGCTTCAGAGCATACTTGTAAGAGTAATAACCCGGCTAAAGGGAGCCAGGGTGATAATTTCGGGACAGTCCGGTCCGGGTTTTGACGACAGGTTAAACCTTCTGACTTTTCCCGACGCTTTTGTCGGATTGACGGAGTTTCAGGCGGAATGGGCAAGAAAGGCGAACCCTTTCGTAAAGGTAGTTAAAATTCCAAACGGAGTCGATCTCCAAAAATTCAACGCCGAAGATAAGGGTAAAGACAAATCGGCTGCCCACGAAAACAGAATCGTATTGTCGGTGGGGGCATTTACGAAAGAAAAAAGGCATGATCTCACCATAAGAGCGGTGGCAAAACTGCAGAATGTCAAATTAATTATCGCCGGCGGCGGTGGAGACAGAAAAGAGGAAATAAGGAAATTGGGTGAGGGATTATTGGGCGACAGATTCGGGATTTTAAGCGTTCCCGGCGGGAAAATGCCGGGAATTTATAAAAGAGGGGATCTTTTTGTTTATCCTACGGTTCCCTGGGAATCTTTCGGCATCGCAATAGTCGAAGCAATGGCCACAAACCTTCCGGTTGTGGCAAACGATGACCCGATAAGACGCGAGATAGCCGGAGGCGCCGGCTTATTTGTTGACCCGGCGAACACAAACTCTTATGCAAAAGCCCTAAAGGAAGCGTTAAATAAAAACTGGGGAGATAAGCCCAGGAGGCAGGCGGAAAAATTTGATTGGGATAGAATAGCACTGGAATACGAAAAACTGTTCAAAGAACTGGCATGAAAGTATCAATAATTATTCCCACATACAACGAAGAGAAAGTGACTGGGGAGTGCCTCAAATCTCTTTCCCTGCAGAGCCATAAGGGCGGGGAGATCATTGTTGTTGACGACGGCTCGACTGACACAACCCTTCATAGGCTAAGCGGCGCGGATAAAATTATAAAACAAAGCCACAAAGGAGCCGGGGCGGCAAGAAATCTGGGGGCAAAGCAGGCGAAAGGCGAAATCCTTGTTTTTGCGGATGCGGACATGACTTTTGATAAGAATTTTATAAGAAAACTTATCGAACCGATCGAGAAAGGTGTAGCCATCGGTACTTTCAGCAGGGAAGAATTCTTGGCAAACAAAGACAATATTTGGGCCGTCTGCTGGAACCTGAATAGGGGACTGCCGAAAGACAGAATGCACCCCAAGGGCTATCCCGACCGCCAGCCAGTTTTCCGCGCGATCCTGAAAAAGGAATTTGAGAAAGCCGGCGGTTTTGACGAAAGAGCCGGATACACCGATGACTGGAGTTTGGCCCAAAAACTCGGAGTCGAGGCGGTTGCCGCGCCCGGAGCGGTCTTTTACCATAAAAATCCGGACACTTTGAAAGATGTTTTTATTCAGTCAAGGTGGATGGCAAAAAGGCGCTATAAATTCGGGCTGTTGGGTTTTCTGACCGCCCTCACCCGGGTTTCGCTGCCCGTGTCCATCCTTGCCGCCATTTTCTCTGCGGTCCGCCACTCTCTGTTGGCTTTTTTGCCCTTTAAGATCGTTTCCGATTTGGGACAATTTATCGGGATACTGGAATATCCGGTAGGAAAAGTAAGCAAATGATTTATCTCACACTTGTTCTCGGATTTATTTTGAGGCTGATTTCCGTCAATCAGTCTCTCTGGCTTGACGAAGCAACAAGCGCTTTGGTTGCCAAAATGCCCATAGCCGGCATGTTTGCCGATTTTTTACCGGGCGATTTTCACCCCCCGCTATATTACCTGCTTCTTAACGCCTGGGGAACGGTTTCCGGATATAGCGAAGTTGCCTTGAGAATCCCTTCTCTTCTTGCCGGCATGGGGACCGTCTACGTTGTCTACAGAATGGCAGGAAGGGTTCCGGCGCTACTTCTGGCCACTTCGGGGCTGCACATCTACTATTCCCAGGAGGCAAGAATGTACGCCCTGGCCGCGCTTTTTGTTTCCCTGACGGTACTATTTTTCATAAAAACTTTACATGAAAAGAGAGTGGGGGACCTTGTCTGGTATGGAATATTTTTGTCCTTGAGCATTCTTACGGACTACCTGCCGGTTTTGGTAATTCCGGCGCTATGGACGGCTGCTTGGCTGAACGGAAAAAATATTTTCTGGTGGAAGAAATTCATTGCGTCGCACATTATTCCGGCAGTTTTGGGAGCGCTATGGCTTCCCTATTTCATAAAACAAATAACGGCGGGTCTTCTTGTCAAATCCGCCTCCCCCGCCTGGTGGCAGCTTTTGGGCCAGGTAAACTTCAAAAACATTATTCTGGTGCCCGCAAAATTCATATTCGGGAGAATAGACATGGACGTCACCGCCCCCTATATTTTGATAACCTCTTTGGCCTTCCTTCTATTCGGCTTTTTACTTGTAAAATCTTTGAAGAATTTTGAAAAAACAAAAGTCATCTGGCTCTGGCTGGTCTTTCCACTTGTCTTGGGCCTGGCTGTTTCCTTCAGGGTCCCGACTCTCTCGTATTTCAGATACCTTTTTGTCCTTCCCGCCTTTTACATACTGGTTGCCTCCGGAATTAAATCGCGTCTGTTCCTGGTCCTTGTCCTGGTTGTTAATCTCCTGACTTCCGGCATGTATCTTTTTGATTCCCGTCTGCACCGGGAAGACTGGAGAAGTGCTGCGGGAGCATTAGGGAGTTCAAAAGTCGTTTTTCCTGCCGATTCCCAAAAAGAAGCACTGATTTATTACAGGAAAGGAAGCCAGATCGTAAGTCCCGGTGAAGCTACCGGAAAAGATAAAGAAATCTGGCTTTCAAGATATGTCTGGGAGATTTTTGACCCTGAGGACGCCGCAGGAAAGAAAATCGAAGATTTGGGATATAATAAAACCTCCGAACACAATTTTAACGGTGTGGTGTTCTGGAAATACGCGAAAAAACGATGGAAAGAGTGATTAACTACGACGACTTGCCCATGGGGAGCCTTTGGGACGGATCTCCCATCCTGAGGACCGCCAATTGTGACGGCTGCCGGTTTTTGGTAATGGCCCAAAGAGATAATGTGGGTTTGGAAATTTGCGCCTGGGGAGTTGCCTGGAAAGCCCTTCAAAAGATTGAAAAACCGGCGAGGTGTATAAAGATCGGTAAAAACCCGCCGAAGTTTAGCAGTTTGTTGGCAATTAACCGCCTCTATGAAAATCGCAATTGATATATCGCAAATCATTTACGGAACCGGGGTTTCCGCCTATACCAGAAACCTGGTCGGGAACCTGCTTAAGGTTGACAGAGAGAATGAATATATTCTTTTCGGAGGATCGCTGCGCCGTTTGGGTGAACTTAAAGCCGTAGCTGCAGGTTTTAAGGGAAGAGTTTCGGATAAAATCTTCCCCCTGCCGCCGGTTCTTGCCGATCTCATCTGGAACAGGCTGCATATACTTCCCATAGAAAAGTTCATAGGAGAGGTTGGTATTTTTCACTCCTCGGACTGGTCGGAACCTCCGTCAAAGGCGCCCAAAGTAACAACGATCCACGATCTTTACGCTTTTAAGTTTCCCAGACTTCTTGCCGGAAACGTACTTTCCGCCCACAGGAGAAAACTTTCCTGGGTTCTGGAGGAAAGTAAGAGGGTAATCGTACCGTCCGAGTCAACCAAGAAAGATCTTGTCGGTCTCGGAATGAACGGGGGCATAATCAGGGTCATTCCCGAAGCCCCGTCCTTGTCAGAGGCCAGTCCTGAGGAAGTCAGTGAGGCAAAAAGGAAATACGGACTTCAGGGCGACTATCTGATTTCCATCGGAGCAACACCTCTTAAAAACACCGAAAGGATCATAAAAGCGTTTCAGCTTGCCAAAGTCGGACACGAGGTCAAGCTTGTTATCGTCGGACGTCCGGTTAACGTAAGGGTGGAAGCGGAAAGAAACATACGCATCCTGGGCCACGTTCTCCAGAGCGATCTTGCCCCTCTTTTAACGGGTTCGAGGGGACTTGTTTTTGCTTCGCTTTACGAAGGCTACGGAATTCCAATACTCGACGCCTTTGCCTGCGGTGTGCCCGTTGTTACCTCAAACACCGCAAGTATGCCCGAAGTTGCCGGTGACGCGGCCGTCCTGGTTGACCCCACGGACATCAACTCGATTGCAGACGGGATTGTAAAGATCCTGAAAGGCCCCAAAGGCCTTGTTGATAAAGGACGGGAGCGAGTAAAGCGGTTTTCCTGGGAAAAAACTGCGGAAATGACGCTTGACGTATACAATGAACTGAAATGATATAAGAAAGGGAAAACTTGAGACAACACCATGATCATAGGAATTGACGGAAACGAAGCCAACATAAGTGAACGCGTGGGAGTTAACGAATACCCGTTTCAGATTCTCCAGAACCTGGCCAAACTACAGGAGAAAGGAGAGTGCGGGCATAGTCTCATAGTTTATCTGAAAGAAAAACCCCTTCCCGACCTTCCGAAAGAAACGCAAAACTTCAAATATAAAATTATTCCCGGAGGCGGACTTTGGATTATCACCAAACTTATGCCGGATTTGTTTTTGGGTAAGCCCAAACCCGATATTTTTTTCTCTCCAAGCCACTATGTTCCGGTTTTTGCACCTATGCCTCGGGCATGTTCGATAATGGACCTCGGATACCTCAAATTCTCGGGACAATTCAGAAAAAAAGACTTTTGGCAGTTAAAAATCTGGAGTGCTATTTCAATTTTGCTATCAAAGAGGATCTTTGCAATATCAAATAGTACAAAGGAGGACATTGTACGACATTACTCTTTTGCGAGAGATAAAATCAGCGTTACGCATCTGGGATACGATCCGGGAAGATTCAACATAAACATTTCTGAAAAAGATGTGCGACGCATTAAAAAAACGTATTCCATAGTTGATGACTATGTGCTTTACCTGGGAACGCTCAAACCCAGCAAGAATATAGAGACTTTAATTGAGGCTTTTGGTCAGTTAACGCCCCGGTACCCCAAAATTAGACTGATCATTGCCGGCAAAAAGGGGTGGATGTACAAATCGATCTATAAAAAGGTCGAAAAATCGGGACTAACCGCTAAAGTAACATTTACGGACTTTGTGCCGGAAGAAGACAAGCCAGCACTTATAAAAGGAGCAAGAGTTTTTGTTTTGCCTTCGTATTGGGAGGGATTCGGGCTTGATGCGGTTAACGCCATGGCAACGGGAGTTCCCGTTGTTGCTTCCAATGCCGGCAGTCTGCCCGAAGTGATCGGCGAGGCGGGGGTTGTCGTTGATCCGAAGAACGCAGACAGTATGGCGGCCGGAATTGAAAGCGTGCTTTCGGCAGATTCTATCGCGTATAATGAAATGGCTAAGCGGGGGCTTATGCAGTCGAATAAATTTTCCTGGGAGAAATGCGCCCGTGAAACGCTTAGAATATTAGAAAGTGGGAGAATAAAATGACAACTTTTTTACGAGACAAAACAGGCAAAAAACTGACATCGGAACAGGCGATGTCGAAAGTATTCAACCGGTTGTACAACTATCTTCTCGATTTTGAACTGATGATATTGAGATGGGCGGGACATGTTCCACTGCATTCTTTCAGGAAGCTTTTTTATCTGCTGGCCGGAGTAAAGGTCGGCAGGGGTTCAACCGTCCACATGTGGGCCAGTTTTTTTGATCCCGGCAATATTTCAATCGGCGAAGATACAATTATCGGCGATCACGCATTTCTGGACGGCAGGGCACCGCTTAAAATCGGGAGTCACGTTGATATAGCCTCAAGCATTATGATTTATAACTCCGAGCACGATTTGGAAGGAGAGGATTTTTCCGCCCGGGAAGAACCCGTCGAAATCGGGGACTACGTTTTTGTCGGTCCGAGAGCAATAATCCTGCCGGGAGTCAAAATCGGCAAAGGGGCGGTGGTTGCCGCCGGAGCAGTTGTGACAAAGGACGTACCCGAGTTTACGATTGTCGGCGGAGTTCCGGCCAAGACGATAGGAGAGCGCAAAAACAAAAACCCCAATTACAAACTGGGACGGGCAAGACTCTTTCAGTAGTGGCTGAGTCGTCATGAGACTCTTATGAAGAAAATACTGCTTTTCCTTACCTCAATATTTTTTCTGGGTCTTTTGGTATACGTCATTCTTCCCGATCCCGGCTTCCCCGACCCCCCTCCCGATTCTTTGCAGTCAAAAGAACCTGCGGACTCGGAAGATCCTTTAAGAAGGGCCTATTTCACAAACCTTACCCGGGAGGAAGTAATTGCCCACTATAAAAAAGAATTTAAGTGGGGCCTCAGACTTAATTATCCGCCCGAGGAATCCTCAACGATAATCAGAGACCAGACAAGAAGCACTTTCCTGGAGGAAATAGTTCACCCTCTCAGAGAAAGCATCTATGTAAACGGGTTTGAGCCGAAAGTGGCCAAAGATGCTATTTTCATCGAAGGAAGAGACTGGAGGCAGAAAATCATAATCAAACTTGTTCCGTCCAGTGTGTTAATCAGAGTCTTGATTGTGACCCTGTCTTTTGTCTCTGGAGTTTTACTCATCAAAGAATGGCTAAAGAAATAGACCTGTCAATCATAATAGTCAGTTTTAACACGAAAACTCTCACCAGGGAGTGTATCGAGTCTGTTGCAAAATACACCAAAGGTATCACATACGAATTTATAGCGGTTGACAACAATTCCGGAGACGGGTCGGTTGAAATGCTGAAAGGTTTAGCCAAAAAGTACCCGCTGAAACTCATTGCCAATAAGGAAAATACGGGTTTCGGAAGCGGGAACAACGGAGGTCTTAAAATCGCAGGCGGGAGATACATGCTTCTTCTTAATTCGGATACCCTTATTGAGGATAACGTATTGGGAGAAATGGTTGACTATATGGACGAAAATCCCGGGACCGGAATAGCAAGCTGTGCATTGAAATTTGAAAACGGGACAATTCAGGGAACCGGGGGCTATTTCCCGACTTTGGGAAGAGTTTTGGCATGGATGAGCTTTACCGACGATCTGCCCCTGCTTTATAAGCTCATTAAGCCTTTTCACCCCATGCACAATCTTTCCCCGCTTGGCAAGAATGAGAAGTTTTTCGAAAAGAATAGGGAAGTGGACTGGCTGACGGGCGCTTTTTTCATGATGAGGCGGGAAGTTTTTGAAAAAGTCGGCTATTTTGACAAAGACTACTTTATGTACGTCGAGGAAGTCG
>Ga0075746_103_pt1 | contig 14773 bp, 22 predicted proteins | sample RifGroB1_FD_68438 | JGI IMG/M metagenome (GOLD analysis project Ga0075746, IMG submission 68438) | Microgenomates (Woesebacteria) bacterium GW2011_GWB1_45_5 | reverse complement strand
ATCATGGGTGAACGGTATCAATTTCACATAATGATTCAAAAAGCCGGGTTGGCTGGCGAGTGGAAGCTCTTCTCAATCCACGCCCAATGGTGTTGGGGTCCGCACACCATCCGGAATGCAAACCGGCTAATCCAAACAATCAAAAACAGCAACCTGGACCATTGGGACTTTGAACCGATTGGCGACTATTTCAAAGCAATCTTGGAATTGAATAAAGGGATGGATGGGAAAAACTATTTTTTCCGCGTCCACCTAGATGAACCCTATAACACATTCAATGGCGACTCCAACCACGGCTGGGTGGTTGTGCGCATTCAAACCACTGAAGGAAAAGCCCCTGAAATCCAAACCCGGTTCTATACGGTCGAAGGGAAGCCAGAAACAAATGAAATGCTATGGGTGAATGCCCTGGAAGACCTGAAAACAGCGAGCGTGAAAGAAAAGAACGCGATTAAAGCAATGATCGCGCCGGAATTCAACAACACAACGGACGACTTACAAGAGATCTTTAACCGGCTAGTTGAAGCCAAGAAAACGGCGGAGGCGGCAAAACCCCCTGCGCCCGCCTAATCCTTTTTCGCGCGGTTTTAATGTCCGCGCCCGACCAACAAGAAAACTAAGGGAGGATCTAAATGGCGCATGCAATTTGTACTAAATGCGGAGGGGAAGCCTGGTGGCGGGCACAACGGGGGGCTAGATTGGCTGATCTTAAATCGCGTTGTTGTGGCGCGCCATTAAAAGGATTGGGCGCTGGGAAAGAATCTATGGCGAAAGGAAAGAAGTACGAAATTTGCATTGTTTGTGGCAAAAAAGGGCTGCCGAAAAAACTAAGTAAGTACCAATGGGGCGGCATCATCCACCCAAATATAAATTTCGAGGTCGCATTCCCAATTTCAAAACAGAAAATAGTTTATTCTAAGGGATCGCCAGCGCACAGTTGGCACGATTTTGTTCCAGTTGGCCGAACTTGGGCAAACTTTTCTGTTCTTGATGGCGGGGATGATGAAAGAGAATCGTTTAGGAAACAGATTATGGAAAGTCCGCTTGATGAAAAAGGGGTTGAATAGTTTTGGAGCATTGTTCTCGTTGTTTGCGCCCCACGCTAGTTTTATGCGGCGGCATGTTGCGTTTGTGTTCTCCTTGCAGTCTTGAATTTGCTTTGATGCAATCCAAGCCGATGACCGACCGGGAGCGGAAGCGAGCCAACATTCGTTTTTTTAGTGGGGAAAGCGTTGGCGATGTCTTGTCAGCCTGGAAGGGGGATTAACGGGTTTGTTTTTCAAACAGCAAAGTATATTAACTGGAACGGGCGCATAGGTAGAAAGACAGAAAGGGATTTTATGGTTTGGTTGCGTTGTCCTAGGAAAGGTTGCCATAACGAGTTCAATTATGGCGGAAAAAACAAGTGGAAGGCGGGTTGTCCGTCGTGCGGCACCACCGTCCACATCAAAAAGAACAAAATCGCAAAGCCAGCGGTCGCATCCAAAATCAAATCGGGCTGAGGGGTTGAAATGGTTTTGTTGCGGGAAATTTCCGAGATTGTTTTTGGAAAACGCGCCCTAATTAGAATTTCCCTGGTGAATGAGCCGATTTACGAGGGGCGAAACGACAAGATCGCCCGCGTCAGCAGTGCTTTGTCGAAGATTTTGCTCGAATTCGACGATGGGACGTTGATTTCCATTCAAACGGACCCAGTTCACGTCGATGAATTGGTTCCACTGCTGGTGAAATGGGAAAAGAAGGGTGATTGAATGAACCGTGGCGAGTTGAATCTAGTTTTTCGTTTGGCTGAAGCTGCTTTGAAGCGGATGGAAAAGGAACGATTGGATTTTGATTTATTGGATTGGGCCGCTTCCGCGCCCCAAAAAGAAGTTATTGAACCAAAGAAGCACCGAAAGAAGTACAAGAAGCGGAAAGCGATCCAGCAACCAAGGGAAGGGGTGAACGCACCATGAACTGGCGCCGGTTACTCTACAATTCTGTTTTCAATGAGGCTTTGAAGTTGGAGCCAACTTACGGCAAAATAATCGATGGTGAAAAGAAATGAAGTCTTTCGATTCTGAAATTGATCGTTTGCGTGGGGTGATTCGTTTTCAGGACAAGGCTTTGGCTATTTTGTTGCCTCGAATCCCATCGATTGTTTCCGCTGAATTGTTGGCTGAATTGTACGATCTCCGGCGGGAAATAAAGGAATTGAAAAGGGTGGCGAAATCCAGTGAGTGAAGATATTCAGTTCAAGTATATTCCACCTATTCAGGATTTCTTTGATTTGTTGCCAATCTTTCACCCGTACACTTTGGACCGTGAGGAATCCAAGAAGATTGAGCGGATGGTTGGATGGGCGATTGTTGAAATCCAGAAGGGAGTGGATGTTTGAATGGTTTTGAGTGAGGAGTTGGGTCCGCGCGCGTCGGGTACACTAGAAAACTTGAAGACTTTCGCATTGATTGTTGGTTTAATTGTCCCCTCCTTAGTCATTGGGTACTATTATGGCGCGGCGCCAACCCCTGCCCAAGAAAACAACACCATTCACTCTTGTTTGTTCGATGGGAACTCACCTGGTTGCATTCCGCCATTCACTGTGTTTGGATTCGATGGCAACACGCTTGGTTTTGGTTGTTTTTTCGAGAAAGGAAACAGTCAATATAGTGTGTTTTGCACCAACTCTTTTTCTGAATGGCAAAAACCAATTGTATTGATAGCTTGCGTAGGATGTAGTGAGGATATACAAATGGTGGTTTGCCAAACTGGGGAGTATTACGATTCGAATTACGATCTTTGCATAAGTCCTAAAAATTTTGTAACCTATCCAGTGAGGGATTTCAATGGAACTTAATTCTGTTTCAGAGGCTTGTCGTTGGGTTGTCAAGCAGGAAGTCCAGAAGGATGGCGTTTATTTTGTTCGGTTGAAGGAAGCTGTGAATCCGCACCATCGAATTCTTGTTTTTGAGAAGGGTGGCATTGGTTACGAGCTCTATGTGTTGTTCAAGCGTTCTGGAAAGTTTTTTTACTCTTATGACAAGATTTTCAAGCAAGGCGATGGCGCCGGCGAAACAATCAACCTCGATGTTCTAGACACCATAGTTTCTTCTGGTCGTTGCCCGTACATTGCTGTTTGCTATGCGAATGGAAAGATTTACAAGGTTGATCCAAAGCGTTGGATGGAGTACGCTATCTCGCATGGAACCATCCGAGAGCAGTATGCTGGAGAGAAGACTGCGAGCGTTCCGATGGCGTTGCTGTGCGAATTGAGGTGAAAGTAAATGACTTGGGTTTGCAAAAAACATGGTTTGAATTGTTGTTCTTATGCAAAGGGTTGGGCGGAAGAATTGAATCAAAAAGGAATGACACCAGCCGTTGTCAAGATGATGGTCAAATCAGACCAAGAAGACATTGAAAAATTGTTGATGTGGGTTGAATAAAAAATGGAAGTTTTCTGGAATCATATTAATTGGAAAGGGAAGGATTGGTCTTTTTCTTCCACTGGCGAAACGAGATGTAAGCAAAAAGTAACACCACAAGAACACATAGAATTTTTTAATGCAATAATCAGTGCAGGGTTGAAAAAATGACTGTTGAAGAATACTTGAAAGGGAAAGCTTGGACAAATGTCGATGAAGATGGGGTCTTGTCGCCGTTTTTGGTTGAACTTGAAGATGCTCTCAAGGCTGTTCGAATGGCGAGAGAAGAAGAATCGACTGCAACTGGTATGATGATTCGGACAACAAAGTTTGATACAAAAATAAAAGCTTTTAGAGAGGTTCGAGAATGGCTCAATAACCCCATTGCAGACCAAAAGGAACGGCTTTATATAGATACTTTGGTTTGGGCTTTTGAAGAACGTTTTTTGAAGGTGAAAAAGTAGATGGAAAAAGGTTACACTAAAAAAGAATTGAATAAGATAAAATCCGTATTAGAAGAATCTGCGAAACAATATCGAATCAACTTAGAATATCGCAAAGCAGTAAATAAATTATTGAATGATGTAATTTTGAATGATGTAAAGATAAAAAAGAGGTGAAAGAGTAGATGAGTAATGATCTAATTTTTCTTTGGTTGGTTTTAAGTGTGATATCAGCAATGGTTTGGTTCGCTCATTTACATCTTTGGCATAGATTTAAAGAGGTAAAAAAGTAGATGACTTGGTGCAATGTTTGCGGAAGAGATTTCAATTCTCTTGGTTATGCAAGGCATCGGACAATGCATCACGAGCAAAAAGAAAAAGAGCCGGGAAAGTGAATGTTGGCTCACTATTTTCTGGTATTGGTGGGATTATTAAATCCAATGCCTGTAATTCAATTATGGTAAATAAATACACTTATCAACCACCTTGTTCAAAAGAAAAGTTAATTGAATTTTACGTCAAAGACAACATGAGTCAAGTAGAAATCGCGCAATCTCTCGGAGTAAGCCAAAAAGTAATTTGGAAAGCAATGATTCGATTCAATATCAAAACAAGGCCCCAAATTAAAAGAAACCAATTCGGAGAAAAGAACTCAAGTTGGAAAGGTGGTAAAACAATACACTATAATGGAAAATATATTTATCAATTGGCTTATGGACACCCAAAAGCCAAAACGTTTCCTTATGTTTTTGAACATATTTTAGTAATGGAAAAACGACTTGGGCGATATTTGAATGATGGTGAAATCATTCATCACAAGAACGGGAATCGAAAAGATAATCGAATTGAAAACCTTGTTTTAACTTCGCGAGCAGAACATTTTTCTTTGCATGGCAGAAATAAAAAAGGACAAATGTTGCGAGGAGGCGATGTAATTGCCCAATAAACAACTCCGAATAGGTAGTTTGTTTTCGGGCATTTCGGCGGAATCGAGTTGGGTTTTGAAAGAGAGGGGTTCCAAACCAGTTGGTTCGTTGAAAACGACCCATACTGTCAAGCAATTCTCCGAAAGCATTGGCCTAAAACCCCAATTTATGGAGACATCAAAAAACTTGATTTCACCAAACTCGAGCACGTCGACATCCTCACCGGCGGATTCCCTTGCCAAGACATCTCGGTCGCTGGAAAAAGAAAAGGAATGGCTGGCTCGAGAAGTGGCTTATGGAGCGAGTTCTCCCGTGCTATTGGCGAAATTCGACCACGTTACGTCGTTGTGGAAAACGTTCCAAACCTCGTTAACCTTGGGCTTGAACAAGTCCTTGCAGATTTTGCCAGAGCAGGGTATGATACGGAACATTTTATGCTCCGTGCAAGTAGTTTTGGTGCCGTTCATAGAAGAAAAAGAATTTTTATCATTGCTACGAGGTGCGATTTTTGATGAAAAGAAAGTTACTTTCAGAACGACCATGCGCTCATTGTGGAAAATCTTTCAAACCGAGAGAGGATTCAGTGAAGAAAGGGCATGGGAAATTTTGTTCAATGCCTTGCTTTGGATTAAACAAGAGGATAACGCCGAATGTTTCCAAAGAGGAATTGGTGAGATTGTACGAAGCGGAAAGAATTCCAATTCAAGCAATCGCGAAAAAGTTAGGTTATGGATGGAAACCAATTTATCGGAAGATGAAGGAGTTTGGGATAAACACGAAATTTGGCGTTTGGAGGCGAACGACGACTTACGAAACTTGTTGGCGCTCCGAAGAAACGAGGGAAAGGACTTTTCGGCATATTCTGAATGCGGAGGCGAAGTATGGTCGAAGACTAATCAAGGGGGAAATCGTTCACCACATAGATGGGAATCGACAGAACAACAAGAAGGAAAATCTGTCGATACTAACGAGAACGAATCATGCGAAACACCACAATCAATTGGACAAGATAGCTTATCGATTAATAGAAAAGGGGATGGTAATTTACACGGACGAAAATGGATATACTATCTCAACAAAATTGGAGGAGGTTTTGGATGCGAAATAGAAACAAATCTTTACGCGCTTCCCAATTTGGCGCCATACACCGGAGAGAAAGAATATTCATTATTGCCTACAATAACGACAGCGGACACTTGGAACAGCAACTTGAAATCGACTCAAACGAAACCAAACAGCAAGCATTCACTAAACTCGATTCCAGCGTTAGAGAGGGTGCTATCGGGTACGATGGTGGCTTCGAATCGGATTCGAAGCCCAAAACACCACGTGGGGCGGTTGTTTCAACCCCAAGAGCTTGTTTTGTTGCCGACGATTGGAGCGACAGAATACAAAGGTACCAGCAGGAAACGACTTCAAGGGAGTTTGGATTTTCACAGTTCAAAGATGTCCGAAGGATTGAGGACTTGTTCAACCGACCCAACTTACCTGAACCCCTTTTTCGCAACAAAAATCATGGGTTTTCCTCTGGGTTGGGCGTATGTGGAAGCCAAACCAAAACCGAAAAGAATAAAAAAGAAGTAATACCCATTAATGGGTATGGCTCAACCAAGGAAATACCTGAACAAGAACTGCGGATGGTGTGGGAACAAGCTGGTGCGAAAGGATATGAACGGACGGCTGGAAGACTTCAGCGTGTTCAAACGGAGGGGGTATTGCAACATGAAATGCGCAGGGTTAGCGAGGCGGAAGGAATTTGCAACTCGCTCAGCTTACTCGAAACGAGTCCGCAAACTTCGCAAACTCGTATGCGAAATGTGCGGTGTAACCGAGAACCTCCACATACACCACAAGAATGGAGATTGGTGGGACAACACACTGGCCAATCTTGCGACTCTTTGCGGCTCGTGCCACTTGAAACACCATTGGAAGAATGGGAAAACACAATGGAAAAGGCAGTCTGTTTGCGGTGTCTGTGGGACACTTGCGAGGAAGTTGGACTTGTGTCAAAAACACTATCAGCGTTTAAGGAAGTATGGGAATCCCAGAATGACGAAGATAAGAGATGGCTCCTTGTTCAAACAAATAGTGGACGAAACGTAGTGATGGACAGGATAAAAATGACAAGAGCGATTGGAAACGCTGTCGTACCAGTCTGCGCTCAGTTTATTGCGAGGCAAATCAAAGACGCGGAGGCGAAAGAGTGAATGAGTGAGCATTTGGATTTTGTTTTGGTTGAACAGAAACCAAAAACAAAAGTTTATTCCATTGTTTCAACTTTTGACCATTCGGAACTCGGGAAAGTTTTATGGTATGGGAAATGGAGGCAATATACTTTCGAGCCAACAATTAATGGAAGGACTGTTTGGTCGTTTGATTGTTTGAAAGAACTTATTGGATTCATTGAATATTTAAAGAAGCAACGTTTTGATGCAAGGGGAAAGAGAGGGGCGATGAAGCGGTGATTACTGGTCGTTGTAGGGAAGGCAGGCACAAGGACTGCTCCAAAAAAAAGTGCCAATGCGAATGCCATAAAGGAAGGAAAAAAGAGTGAATGCGGCGATCGGAAACTGTGGCATTTGTGGAAAAGCAATCCAAGATGGTGAAGAATGGCATGAAACCGACGGACATTTGGACTAACTTTCAATCATGGTCGCCAAGAAAACTATGCAAGAACGGCGATGCTTGCCATGAGCGTGCCCCGCGCTGGGCGAGAACTGGCACGCAGGGAATTGGTGGGGCGGCATCCCGCGCAGAAATCCCGCGGGAATTATTCATTGAGATTTTTTCGCAAATGGAATAAATAGTGATTTGATTTGTTGAAGTTCACGATCTATAATGCCGACGTCTTCGACGGATTGAAGTGCATCGAATCCAATTCCGTTGATTGTGTTGTTACTTCGCCGCCTTATTTTAGGCTTCGAGATTATGGTGTTGAAGGGCAAATTGGTTTAGAGGGAAACCCAAAAGAATGGATTCAAAAAATGGTTGCAGTCATGCGGGAGGTTCGCCGCGTGTTGAAGCCAACTGGTTCTGCCTGGTTGAATGTTGGCGACACTTATTTTGCTAAAAGACCAAAAGACAATGTAAAGGATGATTATTATGGTCCTGGGCGGGATGGCGGGCATCCAACGTCTATGGTTCCGGACGGTAGCGGTTGGCTTCAACCGAAACAAAAGATGCTGATGCCTCACCGCTTGGCTATTGCGTTGCAGGATGATGGGTGGATTGTGCGGAATGATGTTTGTTGGTTTAAGCCAAGCCATTTACCAAGTTCAGTCAAAGACAGGCTAACCAATAGCTTCGAGTTTATTTTTCACTTGGTTAAATCAAAAAAGTATTTTTACGATTTGGACGCAATAAGGGAACCACACCAAGTCGGCGCACAACCATTCAATTACCGGGTTCGTTCCGTTGCAGAAGGAAAAATAAAAAGTGCCCAATACCACGCAAGCGAATCCGAAATCGCTTATCGAATGCAGTTGAGGAGTTTGAAAGAGTATGGTGGAAAAGAAAGTCCCCAAGGAACAATAAAATCGTTTGATGTTGAAGGCGGTAAGAACCCTTTTGATTTTTGGAAGATTTCTTCTGAACCTTATCCTGAATCTCACTTTGCTGTTTTTCCTACTGAATTGGTTCGTCGTCCGTTGTTGGCTACTTGTCCGAAGTGGATTTGTAAGAAGTGTGGGAAACCAAGACAACGGATTGTTGAAAAAAAACCAATCAACATTCGCAAGCATGAATTGCATAAAGGTAGATTGAAGGACGCGGTCGATGGGAATAATCCACAATATCAAGTCCACGGTTACGAGAGAACTGGTGTTCAATTCGAGTATGATCGAAAAACGGTTGGTTGGTCTGATTGCGGTTGTGGCGCTGGTTGGACCTCAGGGGTCGTGTTAGACCCGTTCGTTGGTTCTGGAACAACACTCCAAGTAGCTCAAGAACTTGGTTTGAATGGCATTGGCATTGAATTGAATCCCAATTATATTAAGTTCATCAAGGCAAGGTTGAATGGTGATAAGTTTCAGCAGTCATTGAATGAGAATAAGATTGAGGTCATTGTGCCGTAGCCGCTACCGCTTTCATTGTTTCTTTTTTTTCCACGAGTAGATTTTGTATCCTGGCTTTTCCGATGAGCCTGTTCACCCTCTCTCTGCTTTCCCCCGTGTTTCTCACTATTTCCGGGACGTCCATTCCGAGGTTGTGGAATTTCGCTATTTTGTACGTTAGCCCGAATTCTTTTTCGTCTTGTTCTTTTTTTGCTTTTCTCTCTTCCCGTTCTTTTTTCAGGATTTCTTTCAACTCTTCTTCGCTTTCCCTATATTCGTTTTCCAGTTCTTTTTTTGCTTTTCCCATTTCATCGACGGTTTCTATTCCCAAGTCTATTCCGGTCAGTGGGTCTTTTTTGAGTACGCTGAATTCTTTTGGGGTGATGGGGACTTTTTCCAGCAGGTTGGTGTTCGTGTCCTGGTATCGGTATCCGCTCAGTCTTGGTCTTGGCAATTCGTACGCCCACCGGTCTGATTCCGTTTCCAGGAACGCTCTTTCGCTGATGGGGTCTTCCATGACGATGAACGGGTGTTTTCCCTTGGCTCTTTGCCGTTCCATGGATTTGAATAGGTCGTTCACGCGCCAGCCCGTTATTTCCGGGTAGTATTCCCTGAACCATTGGATGTCTTCCTTGTTTCTGAAGTGCGTTACGAATTTTGTTTGGATGTTGGTGAACATGCTGGATGGGATGAAGCGCGGGCTTTGCACTGCGAACCATATCTCCATTTTTTTGTGCCTTCCCCAGGACAATAGGGTGGCGCCCAGGTCAGCCATTCCAGAGTGGACGCCTTTTTGGTTTTCGTCCTTGCTTGGGAATAGGAATCGAACATCGTCGAAAATTAGCAGTATTCGGTACGGGATTTTGTTCATGATCCCCTCTTCTTCCAATAGTTCCATCATTGCTTGGATGAAGTAGCTCATGGAAAAGTATTCTTGGGTGGTTGATTTCAGGTATTCCGTGTTCAAAACGCAAACGGTTTTTTGGTCCAGCAATTCTTCCCGGAGTGTGTTTTTTAGCGCTAGTGGGTTGTCTCCGCGTGACAGGGTTCCTGCTGAGTTGAAGATTTGCATTCTGCTGATGAAGCTGTTCACTGTTTTCACGTTTGCTTGGCTGGCGAAGTAGCTCATTTTCACCCCTTGGAACCCGGGCTGGTAGAATATTGCGGCGTGCTTGTATTTTCTGAAAATGTTTTTCATTTTCGCGTACGTTATTTTTTTGCTCGCCCTTTTTTCCCGGATTTGCGTTTTGTAGATGTTGTAGATTCTGCCGCTGTCTGTGGACCCGTATAGGATTTGAACGGAATTTTCCCCGAGATCGTCCACCGGGATTGTGAATGGGATGTAGTTTTCCGGGAGTTTGTCCGGCGCTTCCGCGCTCACCGGGAGGTAGAAGTTTACTTTGAATCCGCTTGGCGCTTTGAGTGGGTTCAGGAACGGGTTCATCAGTTGTTTTAGTTCCTTGTTTTTCACGAATATGTTAGGGTATTGCATTGCCGTTCTTTCTTGCGTCATTTGGTTTTTCGTGCAGTTGATGTAGAATACTTTCGCAATTCCTTTTTGCACATAGAATTCAGCCAACCAATCCATCAAGTATGTTTTCCCCGTCATGCTGTCTCCGAGGAACGCCATGTGATTGCATAGCGGGCTTGGCATTCCGTTTGGCAGCAGTATCTTGTTTTGGATTACGCTTTTCATCCAATAGTATGGTCCAAGGTATGGCATCTCTGTTTTCTTTTGGGAGAAAGGTATATATAGTAGTTTCGTTTTCTTGGTTTGATTATGCCGTCTCCGATGTTCAAGCATGGAAAGCACCATTATTACCGCCGAAAGAAAGGGTCGAAAAAGGGCGGAAGGCATTTCTCCATCCGGAAGGGCGGTCGGATTTACAAGAAGCGCTATCAGCGTTTCAGCCCCGCATTGGATTTGAAGCGAAAGCGCGCGGTGGCGCGTCGCAAGAAGGGGACTTGGCGCCATGCGCATGTTGGCGACGCTCGGTTGAAGCGCGGCTTGCTGTAAGTGCTTTTCCCGTTTCCTCTTTTTTCCTCTGGTGGTTTTTTTTATGGATTGGAAGATTGTCGCTTATGGTGGCGGCGTTTCGTTGGCTGTTGTAGCCTTGCTCTTGTTTTTTTACTTGGGTTTGGCGCAGTCTCTCGCTGTTTTCGTTTTGGCTAGACCGTTCGTTTTGGTTGCTGCCATTTCCCTCTTGGTCTTTTTCTTGGCTTGGCGTTCGCAGCATACTGCGATCGCTTTCTTGCTTTTGGGCGCTACGTTGGTTTCGATTGGGTTCGATTTTGTTTTTCCGCCCATTTCTCGCGTTTGCACGGAGCCGAACGCCATCCTGGCGCTTTCTTACATTGATGAGTTCCCGGAGGCTGCTTTCGCGGACGATTCCGCCGTTTGCAAGTTGATTATTCAGAGCGTTGGGACTGTTCCGCTTTACCACCAGTCTTTTATCCCTCCGATTCCGATTTATTGGGTTTTGGTTCCTTTCTTGGTTGTCGGGATTTTGGCTTTGGTCGCGCTCGCTGAATTCGTCAATCCGAAGTTTTGGGCTGGCGTTTTTTTGCTCTTGGCTTATTTGGTGTTGGCGGTCATTTTGTTCACGAATCAGGCGTTGGGTGAGGTGAATATCACGTTGCCCGGGTTGCTGGCTTACGGGGTTTTTGCTCCTGCGTTGATTGGTTTGGGCGTTTGGGTTTCTTTTCGGGCTATTGGGGAATAGTTTTTTATACTTCATTCCCGTTTCTTTCTCTTGCTTCAGCTAGTGGGGGTGCGGGGAGGGCTTTCCTTTTCCATTCCCCCCTGGCCCAAATGCGGTGTTTTGATGGCTTCTCCAGATGATAAAATCCAGGAACGGATTCGATTGCTTCAATCGGAAGAGACGGCTATTGCGGAGCAATTGACGACGTTTCGCAAATCTTATTTTATGGCGAATGCCGCTTTCGCCAAAACGATTCGGGATTTGCTGAATTACATCGAGCGATCCAGACCGGCTTCCCCGACGGTTGAGGATCGCCGGCAGCACTTTATTTCCGTTTTCAGTCGCCGGTTGAATCTTTCCATGTACGCGATTGCTTTGATGGAGAAGGCTTTTGATGAATTGAAGGGGGGCAGGTATAGTCGGGAATCCATTCGACCGTTCCAAAAGCGTTTGGATGGATTCCGCGTCACGCAATACAATTCCACCATGGAGTTCGACGACTACCAGGAAATGCTTTCCTTGATTGAAACCGATGTCCCTGAGTTTTTGGTTTCCGATCGCTTGGCTTCTCTTCGCAAGCGATTGCTCTTTTTCGAGCAGGGCTTGGTCTCTATCTATATGGAGGGCTTCCGGGGCACGCTGGTGATGACTGGAAAGGTCGAATCAGAGGAATCGGAAGAAACTCCTGTGCTGTTCAACGCGTGAAACGGCAGTTTTCTGCGAGTAGAAAAGTATTTATACTCGGTGAATTATTTCTTTTGGCAAATTGGAGAGGTTTTTGGGATGATGAATTCAAACGGGCGATTTCCGGTTCAAATGCTTGCTGTTGTGGTCGTAGCCGCTGTTGTCGGCGCGATTTTGTTTTCCGCTTGGACTGTGTTTTCAGGCGGTCAAGGGATTGGTCAGCAATTGTGCAACCAGTACTCTTCCACTGGGCAGTTCTTGGGGCAAGTCCCCTGTTCCGCGTTGCCCTTCCAGGCTGCCGGTCCAACGGTCGCGGGAACCCAAATTCCTAGCGTTCAAACTGGTCCGACGACCAATTCTGGTTTGAAGTTTGTGGTCAATGACTTCAAGACGAATTCTGGAATCGACGCCAACCTTTTGCTCTACCAATATAATCCGCCAACGCCGATCGGGCAAATCCTGCCGGCTGAATCGGCTTGGAGCGGTTTGGCTGAAGAGATCACCAAATCCACGAGCGACACTTTCTCCAACATCACCGGAAACACCGGTTATACGGCTGTGATTGGCAACACAACAGGCACTTTCACGTTCTACCCTACGCTGGTCCACGGGGTTTCCCCGAACACCAGCACGGTAACGGTTCCAATCCTGGTTCGGCAGGCTGCGACGAGCGCTGCGACAACCACAGTTTATGGTGATGATGACATCACCGCCGTAACGCTTGCCGCGAAGCAATCCCTGGCTGTGAACGGGTTCTCCAAATTCAGGATCCGGATCCAGCCGGCTTCCAGCACGAACAACAACTTGTTTTTCAGCGACAACGTTTTAGGTCCAGCTACTGTATTCGACTTCAACTCCGTCACAATCAAGAGTTTGACGGATTTGATTGAGAAGGGACCGTTGGGTCAAGCGAACATGGTTCCAATTGGAAGCGCGCCCGCGGGGCACCAGATTGGCGATTTGGAGCGGACGACCTCGATCGCGTACCAGATGGGCATGCACAAGACGCTCGTTCCAGGGCAAACGTACGACATCACTGGGACTATTAACGCCGGTTCTACTGAGCCGACGACAACGGATGATGCTTCCGACATCAACGTAACCATCTATGATGGTTGCTTGATTCGCAATAGCACGACTGGGGCTTGGGTTGAAGCGTATAGGGACCCGGTGTCTTTGGCGAACTCTTGCGCAACGAACATCACGGACGCCATCCACATCTCGTAAATCCATTGCAGTTGACGCCTCGGCGGGAGTTTTCAAAGGCTCTCGGAATTCCCGCCTTCTTTTCCCTTTTTTTGTGATGGTGTGGAATCATGGGCATATTCTCGAACAAATCCGAAATCAATTTGTTGAAATCCATCGTATTGCTCAATTTCCTGCTTGTCGGATCGCTGTTGCTCGTTCTTTCGTTCATGTTGAGCGTGACGATTTCCGACAAGAGCGATGGCTCATTGATTAAGACGATCGCTTTCGAGGAATCCGAAGCGCACCCCGTTTATTGGTTTGGTTTTTCCCCGCAAATGGTTTTGATTGGATCCGTCATTTTGGGCTTGTTGTGGGGCGGATTCTACGCTTTGGAGGTCGTGAATTATAATCGAGCTTATATTTCTGTTCCAAACTTGTTTTCCGCCACGCCGAGCGCGTTGGAGAAGACGTTGGATGTTTCAGCCACTTCTTACATGGTTGGAACTATTGAGGAGTTGCTTTTTTCCGGAGTGTACTTTCCAGTCCTTTGGGCGATTTGTTTCCTATTGATTCGTTCTTGGATTGGCGAGAACTTCACTTCATTGTTCGTCGCCTTGGTGATCGCTTCCTTGCTGACTGGATTTTCAGTTGCTTTCTACATCCACGATGTCGCTTACCAGGGGAACTTGTACGCTAAGGCGGATTCTTTCTACCATTTCACCGGGTCGGCTTTCGTTACGGGGGCTACCGGGACTGTTGTGGCGCCGACCATCGCGCACATCATCCACAATTTTTCCGTGAAATTGTTTTATCGCGTTAGGACTTTCCAGGTCATTTCGCCGCAGGCTTTTCAGGCGATTCAAGGGGCTGGCGGTCAGGGTTGATTTCCCCGAAGTCTTTCGCAATTCTTTTTTCCGCCATTTCTTTGTTGGATTGGGCTACTACCGCGATCGCCTTTTACACGTTGGACGGGTTTTATGAAATGAACTTGATTTCTCGAATTGCGTTGTCTCGCGGAATTTGGGGTCTTTTTTTGTTGAAAGTGGTTGGCGTTTTCATTGTTTGTTTTGGTTATTGGTTCGCGTACCGGGAATTGCTTTCAGGAAAGTCGGTTGGGTTTGATCGGAAGGCGATGGAAGTGGCTCGTCTTTCAGTGGTTATTTTTGGGTTGTTCATCACTTCTGCCGTCGTGTTCTCCAATTTCTACATTTTGTGGGTTTCCAGTTAGTAGAAAAGTTTTAATACTCGGAAACAGTTCCATTTAACCGCATGAATCGCGTTTTTTTGGTGTTGGGCTTTTTGGCTCTATTTTCTTCCGTTGCATTAGCCCAACCAATCTCAGTTTTTGATGAGGCTCAATATCTTGATAATCCGGGT
>Ga0075746_122_pt1 | contig 15239 bp, 17 predicted proteins | sample RifGroB1_FD_68438 | JGI IMG/M metagenome (GOLD analysis project Ga0075746, IMG submission 68438) | Microgenomates (Woesebacteria) bacterium GW2011_GWB1_45_5 | reverse complement strand
CCTGAGCCTTTTCGTCCTTGAAATACGCAGGGCGATCGTCGCGCATACGTTTTTGAATGGCGGCGATCTCGGTCTGTTTTGCCAGGTTTCCAGTGCTGGCCGCGACTTTCTGAACCTCCGAAATCAAAGCCTGAAGTTGAACTTTCAACTCGTTGGTCTTGCTTTGCGAAACTCTTTTTTCGTCCGCCGAAAGTTGACGCTCAAGGCCGATCTGCATTCTCAACTTTTTGTTTTCCTCCTCCCTGCCGCTTAAGACCTCTCCCATTTGGAGCGATTCGCCGGCGCCAATTTCCCCCGAACGCTTTACCTGCATTCTTTGCACACCCATCAGTTCTCTGAAAAAGTCTTCGGAGGTGGATTTTAAGAGATCCCCCGTCTGTCCGACTGCCCCAGTTCCCAGATCCTTGAGAGATTCAAGCACGTTTTGCTTGGTTATTTTTTGTCTGATTTTCTTTTGATCCGTCATACTATATTGCGAGTTTAACCTCCTTTAAATGAAATTTCAAGTTAGATAGTAAGGATTTTTGAGAAACCTTGCTCCGTTTTCTTCTACCCACCTTCTGTAGCCTTCAATCAACTTTTCAAAAGCTTCTCTTTTAAATTTTATTTCCAGATCGAAAGGGAAAGGAGAGTTTTTGTCACGTCTAAAGAATGCATACGAGTACGTTCCATATTCAATATCGCTATTTTCTGCGAGGGAAAGTAGTTGGTCATTATCGAAAAGGAATTTAATTAATTTTTCGTATCCGTCTTCCTTAAATTCATTGGTGACATTGTGAATACATGTATGAATCGTGTCATACCAAAAAGGCGGATAACTGCTTCCCAGGTCTTTTGGGTCCTTTGTATATTTTTCGGCCTCGGCTTTAGATAGAGTTCGGGTTAATACCACTTGGTTGGGTAGTGAATTGGACAAATACTTATAAATCGGTTCGGTGTTGATTTTCCCAGCTTCGTTTATGTGATACACGTTTAGTAGATTTGGGTTTTTAATAAAATGTGTACCGAGTGGAATTAATGTTTCTCCAAGTTTTATTAAATCCATTGCGGCAAATTTTGAGCCTCTTCCACGAACTCTAAGATATTCACCCCTAAATATCTCAACATCCCCAGGAAGATCTATGAGTTGATTTCCGTGCCCCATCTGTCTTATATACCGTGAAGACCAAAAACGACCAAAAATAAAATCATCCGGATTAGCTTCGCATCCTGCAAAAATCGGTTTATTTTCAGAAAAAATTTGATCAATAGCCAAGTTAAATACTTGTTCCCTTTCATCGGCGAGCCTCTCTTTGGAGTTGTGCATAGTGAATTCGGGCGGAGCTTATGCCAGATTTGTTAAAAAATCAAGCGCCTTACGCTTTTTGAGGATCGATTCCAGCACCCGCTTTCTGTTTTCCGGATCTTCGTTCGCAGTTGGGGTTTGAGAGGCTTGAGATATTTTAAGGGCTTCGTTGACTTCTTTCTCGTCCACTTTCAGATTTTCCGTCTCAACCACCCTGCTTAGAATCAAGTCTAGCGCAATTGCCTCCTTGGCCTGAGTTTTATATTCCGCCCTCAGGGTCTCCGGATTTTTGCCGATAGATTGAAGGTAGCTTTCGAGAGCAAGCCCGAGCTTTTCAACTCTCGAAAGGAGGTTGCTTAAGCGCGAATCGACTTCCTGTTCAATAAGAATTTTGGGGATCTGGAATTTGACGTTTTCAACCAGCGTTTTTATCACGACCTGCTCCTTTTCCTCCCGGGTCGGCTCTTTTTTAATGGAAATTGCCCTGATTTCACCGGGGATTTTTGTTTTGTAGTCGCCGAGGTTGATTTCGGGGAGTTCACATGTAACCGCCCTTATTTGCCAGTCTTTCCCCTCGTCCGCCGAGATCAATTCGTATTTCGGGTAGACGGCAATTTTTATGGAATGTTCCTTTATTGCGGCAGCCAAAGCGGAAGGGAGGATGTGACTCAGAGAATGTTCGATTAAGGAATTTTGGGGAATTTTGGCAGCCACCTTATCTAAAGGTGCGTTCCCTTTCCTGAACCCCGGAACTTCGATATCCTTTGCAAATTCCTTTACGGTTTCATCCTGTGCCTTTTTGACTACTGCAAAGGGGATGGTAAAGGTAATTTGAACATTCCCGTCATCTTCTTTTGCAACAACCGACTTAATTATGTCTGCCACAGGTTGGTATTATATAGGCTTTTGAAGCTACTTTCCACCCCCGCCCTTATGTTGGGTGACCCGGAATGTGGGAGGAGTAAAACTCCTGGGTGCCGGGACTTTCCCCCCAGAAAACATGGACTGCCTTTTAAGGCCAAATCCCAGCGGGGGCAGCTTTTTTATTGCTTTCGTCTTGGTACTTGCCATTATGATAATAATATTATATAGTATCGCTAGTAGTTTCAAGGTAGAGTGAGTGCTTCTAAAGCTTCACTGGCCCCTTCGAGACAATCTTAACGATTGGAGGTGAAAATTTAATTTAAATGCAAGGAACAAAACTTTTTATAGGAAATTTGGCGTGGGAAGTAACATCTGACGACTTAAGAACCCTTTTTGCCGATGCAGGAAACGTAGTTGATGCAGTTGTTTTGTCTGACAAAATGACAGGCAGAAGCCGCGGATTCGGATTCGTCACAATGGGATCAGAGGATGAAGCTAAAGCAGCCATTGAGAAATACAACCAGTACGATCTTAAGGGAAGAAAGCTCAATGTCAACGTAGCCCGCCCGATGGAACCAAGACAGTAACTTCTAAAGCGATAGAGCACCCCAGTCTAGCTTAGTAGAGGGGTGTTCTGTGGCTTGATTAAGCTTGCCTATTTTAGTCTCTTGCCAATCTTTGGAGAAACCAGGAGACGAGCGAAAGAGCAATCGAAGCCAAGATTGCGGTTGTGAACGTGGTTATCTCAAATCCGGGGACGACTTTCGAAGTTCCCCAAAGGAGAAACACGTTTATCAAAAATGCTGCAATGCCAAAGGTAAGGATCGAAATCGGTAAGGCAATTAGCTGCAGAACCGGTTTGATGAATGTATTCACAACTCCGATAACAACCGCGGCCACAACGGCGGTCCAAAGACTGCCAAGCTTAAAGCCGGGAACCAGATATTCAACCACAAGAAGCGCGAAGACATTTATCGCAAGTCTGACGAGAAGTCTCATTTACCAAGTATAGCACAAACCCTCTCAATCTCCTCCCAGAAGTCATTTATAATTTGGAGGTCGGCCCTTCTTTTATTCGCATTCACAACCAGATAAACCTGATTTCTCTTGAAGTCCTTGCCTTCCTTAACTTCCCGCACGCCATAATCGGAGCTTTTGATTTCTAATGGGAACATCTTTCTTCCTGCTGTTGATTTTTTAAGTACCACCCACATATCAGTATGCCACTCCCTGTCTTCTCTTGGAGTGCTTTTCCTTATGTGGTCAATTTCATGAATTTTATGGCTTATTCTTAAAAAATTGGCAACGGAGTTCCTGCCGCGTTTGTCTGTTATTTCCCTCTGGGCATCGTCCGCTGCACGCAAAAGTTCGTCGGATCTTTTCGCGCCCCTATCTGTTGCCTTGAACATTGCTTCCAATCTGACTTGCTCGATCGACATGGTTTTGGTGTGGGCATTCTACACTAATTCAGGTGTTTTTTGAAGAATGTCATGCTGTTTTCTATCGCTCTTGACCAGGAAGGGTTCAAATTGTGATCGGCTCCGGGGTATTTGATATAGGAGACATCAATCTCCAACTCTTTGAGTTTATCAACCAAAGAGTCGGTCCAGGCGGTCGGGACGGCGTCGTCGATTGTCCCCTGATGAAGCTGAATTGGACCGTTAACCCTGTCTAAATAGTTGGTCAGAGAGAAAAGTTCGACGTCGTAATCTTCCTCAAATTTGGACAGCTCTCTGCGGATCAGTTTTCCTCTGTCGTCCGACTCGTCCGTATAGTAAAGAATTGAGTACGGAAAGGGTTTACTTACGGGAGCCCAAAGAACCGTTGGATAATCTGTCTCGGTAATTTCAAGGACGGTGAGAGCGATTTGCCCGCCGTTTGAGTGTCCCCAGAGAAAAATGTTTTTGCTGTCCCACGCGCTTATGGAGTTCACCGAATTAATGAGTGTAAGCGTGGTGGTATATGTTTGGAAGCGGGATTCGAAAATACTCCCCGCCTCCTTGTCGCTTCCGGCATAACCCAGGAAATCCGGTGCAACGGTTATAAACCCTTTTTCCGCAAAAAATTCGGCCGCCCTTCTTGTTCCGTCGCCCGTTTGGTATTGCTCCTGGTCGACATAGCCCCTAAACATGACAATTAGAGGAAAAGGCCCTTTCCCCGTTGGAATGTTCATTAAGCCGGTAACTTTTTTCTCCTCCCTGCCGGAAAAGGTTGGATCAAACTTAAAGCTTATCAGGTATGAAGTGTAATCCGCATTTTCTTTTAGCGTTTCTTCTATTGAAACAGGAGCGCTTGGAATAAGAGCTTTACTTAAGTTTTCTACCGCATATTTTTCAAGGGGTCTGGATTTGATGACAGAAATGGGGTTTGGGGAGGTATTAAGTCTTGATCGGTAGTAGTCATTCCCGATCCAGCCCAAAAAGGCAAAGACAACAGTAACTAATAAATAACGGATATACTTTCTCAATTTCCAGTAAAAAATTTAGGTACGGGCGATTTAGTTAAGGGTTGAATTGAATTTGGACAGAATCTCCAATTTTAATACCCTGGTTCTCGACAAAGCCCGCATTTACCTCTAACACATAATCTACGGGTTGCCCGGCAACATAAGTGGGCAGATTTTTGTCGGGCGTATTTTCTTTCGGGGGCCTGATATTTGTGTCTATTTTTACGACCTTACCGTCGTTGATCCAGACTATGTCGATCGGGATAATCATATCTTTCATCCAGAAAATTGGAGTTACATTTTGTGAGTCAAAGACAAAAATCATTCCGCTATTTTCCTCAATCGAGGACCTGCCCGAAAGACCTTTTGCACGCTGGCTTTGAGTGTCAGCTATTTCTACCTTGATTACGCTCTCTCCTATTGTCACTGTTTTTTCGGCAGTGGCAGTGGAATTTGGAGCAATTGTAAATTTGAGGTTTTTTGAGTTTTTGACAAAAATTCCGACGCCGGTGACGAATGCGGCAACCAAAAGAAACGGGAGGACGATCTGCTTAAACATTCAGCAATATTATCACAGACAGAAAAACAAGCACGGGAATGAGCAAAAAGACCATATTTTGAAACGAGGATCTGCGGGTTTTGTGGATATGAACAGGATTGGGATACATCAATTTATTGTAGCATATGTGCCCTCGAGAGGATTTGAACCTCTAATCCGTAAGGAATACGCTCCTAAAGCGTACGCGTATGCCAATTCCGCCACGAGGGCACTGCACCCTGAATTATATCAAGACGGGGGTTAAATATCGAAAGATAGAGGCAGTTTGTCGATTTTGGCAACAAAATATTTAACCTTTCCCGCCCAAGTTGAGGAGGGAGGCGCATAGCGTCTGCCTATTTTTGCAATGGTCGGCGCCCCCCTGTCTATATATTTGGTTTTGAGAGTCATGGAAACGTGGTCAATTGAACTCTCCCAGGATTCAAAACGGTAGTCCCCATTTGCCCATCCGTAGGCATTAAAGGAGTTTTGCGGTATACGTTTGCCGAAAGTCGACTCTACACCCGTGATTGCGGGAACGAGCCTGTAATCGAGGCCGTACTGGTCAGCGGAGGCCACAAATTCGTCAGCGTAGGCAGCCAGAGGTGAGTCAGCCTCAGTCAAGAAGTTTCTTAAGGTTGCCACGCGGTAATCGAATTCTTTGGCACGCACGGCCTTCGCCTCAACTGCTAAAAGGGCGATAACCACAAAAATACAGGTTATTGTTTTTTCCATATCTTTTGAAAAAGAAGGGCCGTACCATAAGGTACGGCCCAAATATATATTCCAACGCCAAGGTCATGTTTCCATGCCCGAGCCTCGGAATGTAGCAACACTATAGCACTAAACTATAAGTCTGTCAAGCCTGGGAAGTCACAATCCTCTTTTTTAGCGTTTTCTTGCCATGACAAAAATTGAAGGCCCGAAGTTAATATAAGAAAGCACTTTTTGGGTAAGCATGTCCACGTATACCAAAAAATCTACAGGGAAAATTTTTTTTAATAACGTGCTCCTGATGTTGGATACCGATCGTTTTTCAACGACGTCGAAGCCGTATTCGTCCATTATTTCATCTATTTTATCCGGGTGATAATTTAGAAAGGGCAGGCTTTTTACGGTAGTCTTTCTGCTTTGAATGTCGGTAGTTGTCGGATCGATGGGGAAAGTCAGATCTCCTTGTAAAAAATGCCGGAGGGTGGCTTTAAGATGTCTTTTGTTTGCAAACTCCACGATCAAATATCCGCGAGCCTTGAGAAGGTTCCCGAAAATCCCAAAAGCTGTTTCGATATCCCTGATGTGGTGAATCACTCTGATCATGATTATCAGGTCGATCGAGTTTTTAGGAACCCTTAAGGGTAAGTTTTCAAGCGAAGAATGTATAAATTTTAGGTTCTTTTTGGATTTGAAAGTTTCCCGTGCCAGCTTTAGAAGTTTGGAAGAGGGGTCACTTAAGATTATTTTTTTGGCGCGGAACGAATAAAAAGGGACTAGTCTGCCAAAACCCGTTCCGATGTCGAGTATTGTTTTTACTTTGCGGATTTTGCTCAAAAACTGCTTCAACGCAAAGACCTCCGACTTGTGTTCGTACTCTCGGCCAATCCAGTAGGCGGGGTAATCAAATGTATCGTAAGCGGCGCTCATTCCATTGCACTCATAAATTCCGAGACACCCAGGGCCCAGGATCCGTTGGAAAGGGGGGTGTATTTACTCATAATTTCCTCTACGGTTGCATAGCCTTTGTTGAGATATTCTTCCCTTAAGCCTTTTGAAACCTCCTCGATTCCCTGTTCGTAGGAATAAAACCCCAGCGTTCCCTCGCTATGGATCCCCCACCCCCAGCAGTTATAAGATCCCGGGGGAATGATTTTGTGAGCTGTAGCTTTCCAGATACTGTCTCACTATTTCAGGTCTTGCGTCTTCTGAGACTATTTCTCCCCCGACGGACGGAAGTTTTGAAGGGAGTGATGCGTAGACCTTGACGCCGGATTGGGGTGAGGAAATAAGGTTGGCGGAAACAACATTAACGGTAGAACCAGACTTAAGAGAGAAGAGGGAAAAAAGGCTGACCCCTAAAGTTATTGGGGTGATTGTAAAGAAGACTGCGACCAGAAAAAGATTTTTCCAAAAACTTAAGTTCTCTTCCTTCGAGAAAAGCTGCGTTTCCATCAAGTCAGAATGCCACAAAGAGATATGGGGTGTCAAGTTTTAGAAGCTTTGAGCGGCGGAAGGGATTTGAACCCTCGACCTCTTCCTTGGCAAGGAAGCATTCTACCACTGAACTACCGCCGCAGATATTTTGTGCTGAGGATGTGAGTCGAACACATATTTGACGCTCTTCAGGCGCCCGCCTTGACCACCTTGGCTACCTCAGCTTATAAAAATACTTGTGGTCGCTGAGGGATTCGAACCCCCGACCTTCTCGATGTAAACGAGACGCTCTAACCAGCTGAGCCAAGCGACCTTAGTGCGGGAGACAGGACTTGAACCTGCACGTCTTTCGACACACGCACCTCAAGCGTGCCTGTATACCAATTTCAGCACTCCCGCATGGTGCAGATGGGAGGATTCGAACCTCCAAGGGTTGCCCCACAAGCTTCTTGAGGCCTGCGCGTCTGCCAATTCCGCCACACCTGCAACTATATCGGTATTATATCTTAATTTGTGGATGCTTCAAAGAAAACGGAATATAATGAGTTAGAAATTAAGAATGTAAATGTCTAGGGAAATTTTTAATAGTCTAAAAGACAAATTTGGTAGCCACACACCCGAGTTTGAGCTTGAGCTTAAAGCGGAACTTATCCATGAAATTAGGGAGCTGAAGAAAGTCCGGAATGCCGTTGTTCTGGGCCATAATTACATGGAGCAGATTCTTTTTGATACAATTCCCGATTTTCGAGGGGACTCTTTAGAACTTAGCCGTAGGGCGGCCCAGACCGACAAGGATGTGATTGTTTTTTGTGGCGTAAGATTTATGGCTGAAACCGCAAAAATCTTAAATCCAGGTAAAACAGTTCTCACTCCGTCCTTAAAAGCGGGATGCTCCTTGGCTGCAAGCATCAACGCTCAGGATGTAAAAAATCTTCGCGAACAATTTCCCAATATTCCGGTTGTCACTTATGTAAATACGTATGCGGATGTTAAAGCAGAAAGCGATGTTTGTTGCACCTCCGGTAACGCCACAAAAGTTGTTGAATGGGCATTAGCTGAATTTAAAACGGACAAAGTAATATTTTTACCGGATGAATATTTGGCTGCCAATGTGGCTAAAGAAACCGGCAGACAAATTATTTTTCCTACCCATGAAAAGTTTACAGTTTCCGATATCCAAAATGTTCGTCAGGAATATCCCGACGTTTTGGTTCTTGCACACCCGGAATGTAGTCCGGAAGTTGTCGATGCCTCTGATTTTTCCGGAAGCACAACCGCGATGATTGCTGAAGTTACAAAACAAAAAGAAAAACCCGTTCTGCTTTTAACTGAGTGCTCTATGGGAGACAATATTGTGGCTGCCAATCCCGAGGCGAATATTCTCCGGCTCTGTATGGTTCGTTGCCCGCATATGAATCAAATTACATTGGAACAGACAAGAGACGCTCTCAAAAACATGCAGTATCAAATCGAAATTCCAGAAGACACTCGTCTAAGGGCGGAGCTTGCCGTTAAACGAATGATTGCCATCGGATAACGCGGTGTGTGACCCTGGGAAGAATCGAACTTCCATCTCGTTCTTAGAAGGAACTTGCTCTATCCGTTGAGCTACAGGGCCGCCAAGTGTATTTTACCATTTGCTGCGCTGAAGGGCCAAGGGTTCGTGATTTAAGTAGATGAGGGGATGTTGATATGGCCCCTTTTCTCTCTTAAGGCCTTGAATATTTTGCAGGGGGCAACAATTTCAGGGTCGACAACCTTATAGTAGATGTTTTTGCCCTGTCTTCTGGTTGTAACTAGACCAAGATATCTTAAATACATCAAGTGTTGGGATGTGTTCGACTTTCTCGTCCCGAGAATTTCTGAAAGTTCGTTTACATTTGCTTCTCTGTCTTTGATTGTATTTAATATCTCCAGTCTTTTGGCGTTAGCCATAACTTTGTAAAGGACGGCATTTTTCTGGTAGTCTTCCTTGTTCAAAGGGGATTTTGATTTTGCCATAAGCGGTCTCCATTATAACACCTGCTACAATTATATTTCGATATGAAAGCTTTCCTGGCAATTTTGATTGCAACAGCACTGGTCGTATTGCTGCCTCGAAATACTCTTGCAATATATGATCCGGGCTCCGTTCCCAATAATAAGGTGGGTATACACATTTTCAATGAAAACGACCTGGAAGATGCCTCGGCGTTGGTAAATGCTTCGGGTGGAGACTGGGGGTATGTGACCTTTGTCATTACAGAAAAGGAACGGGATTGTGATCGTTGGCAAAAAGTCCTTGACCGAATGCGCGGACTCCATCTAATCCCGATTATGCGTCTTGCAACAAAAGCCGACGGAGGCATATGGAAAAAACCAGAAGAGGAAGAAATAGCCAATTGGGTGGACTTTTTAAATTCCCTTAACTGGGTGGTGAAAAACAGATATGTTGTTATCGGGAACGAACCGAATTTGGATAACGAGTGGGGCGGAAAAGCAGATGCTGCGGCTTATGCCACATATCTTAAGAGTTTTTCCGTAAAACTCAAGTCTGCATCGGACGATTTTTTTGTTCTCCCCGCGGGAATGGCTCCGGATAAAAATGAATTTGCCTTTATTAGACTGATGTTGAAGACCGAGCCGGACATTCTCAATCATATAGACGGTTGGACTTCTCATTCTTACCCCACGGCCTCCATCGATTTATACAAAGATGAGCTTAAGTTATTGGGGAAAAGTTTCCCCGTTTTCATTACCGAGACCGGATGGTCGGGCAAACGGTTTACCGAGGAGGAGATTGGTGTAAAATTGATCTCCGCCTATCGCAATACGTGGAACGATCCGAAAGTTATAGCGGTAACTCCATTTATTCTTAACTATCCCCAAGAACCTTTCGCCGAGTTTTCATGGAAAAAGAATGACGGCAGTTTTTACAAATTTTATTCCAGCATTAAAGACATGGAAAAAATACGCGGGGAGCCGGTGCAAATTGAGAGTGGTCAAATTCTGGCAGCTTTTATCCAACCGGTCATTCTGCACGGCTTGGATTTTGTAGGTACCATTTTAGCCAGAAATACGGGGCAATCCATCTGGTCCCCCGATTCTGTTTCTGTCGGTTCAGGGCAGAGCGATTTAATTGTCAGGAGCGTTTCCTTCAACGAAATTGAACCGATGCGCTTCGGGCTCATAATATTCAAGGCTGCAGCTACAGAAAATACCGGAGTATATTCAAGTACCCTGTTTTTAACAGGTACGAAGCAAAACAAAGTTACAAATGGTTTTTCCGTGAAATCTGTGGCTACCAAGCTCGATAAAATGCAAGTAGAAGCCATTTTTGCTAAAATGGGGGGCTATTTCCGAAACTTGGTCAATAAGGGCCCGTAGCTCAGCGGTAGAGCAATACTCTCTTAAAGTAAAGGTCGATGGTTCGAATCCATCCGGGCTCACAAGTCCCACCTTGCCCAAATTCCGGTAGAAAGAAAGCGCCCGGCCGATTTTTCTTTGAGTGTTAACTCCCCGTTTTCAATTTTTCCTCCCAAATTTCCAAAATAGTCGTTTAAGGCATTCGCAAGCGTGATTGAAGAGGAGGAAACCGCGTAAGCATTTACAAGGACAAATAGAGGATTGTTTGAAATCAGTTGATTGCAGTTTGCAAGAAGTTTGGGAAAATCTCGGTTGAAATCCCACGGTTCTCCGGCCGGCCCATGGCCGTAAACGGGCGGATCCATCATTATTACGTCATACTTTATCCCCCTTTTAATTTCGCGCTGTGTGAACTTAAGAGCATCGTCAACGATCCAGCGGATAGGTGCATCCCGCATTCCGTTTAACTCCCGATTTTCATTCGCCCAGGTAATTGCCGGTCTTGAAGCATCAACATGTGTCACTCTCGCTCCCGCCTTTGCGGCAAAAAGCGATGCGATTCCGGTGTACGCAAAAAGGTTGAGAACGTTCACTTGTTTATTGGATGATCTAGTTATTGATTCATTAACGTAGTCCCATTGAGATGCTTGTTCTGGAAAAACTCCGGTATGCTTAAAGGGCGACAATTTCGCCCAAAACTTAATTGCGTTATACTCCATCTGCCATTTTTGCGGAATGTTTTTATTGATCCACCTGTTTTCAAATCTGGCATCTGCCTTTTTCCATTCGGTCTCGGGAAGAGTTTTTTTCCACAAAATTTCAGGATCCGGCCGGTCCAGGGTGTAATTACCGAACCGTTCGAGCCGCCTTCCTTCCCCGCTATCAATCAGTTCATAAAATTCCATATTTACAGGTATCGTATCTGCATCCCCTCTGTCACTTTTGTCGAAAAGGAGACCTCCTGTCCCGGAAATCTTGCACCCTTCCCCCAAATTTTAACCAGTTTTTTGGTTTCGGTAAAATCTGTTCCTATTTTCAGGGCAACATCTTTCAGCGTATCTTCCTCTTTCATTACAATAGGATTGTCAAAAGTCAGTTCCTCGTCGGGCCTGACCAGGAATACGGTAACAAATTTCAGGGCTTTCCAAATTTCATCTATCAGTTTTTGAATGCCTATATCTTTTTCAGCACTTATGCCAAGATAACGATTGTCGGCTGACACACCGCCGGAGTCGATCTTATTGAGTACGAAGAGTGCGGGAATATAGACTCTGTTGGACGAAAATGCGTCAAACAACCTGTCCAGGCTTACCCTTTCCTTGATTGTGATATCCCCGTTTTTTATGCCGTATTCACGGGCAATTTCTTTCATGGTCTCCTTGTCTATTTCTTGTTTTAGATTGGAATGAATTTCAAGGCCGCCCTCGGGTTTTTTGTTGATCAGAACATCGGGTTTTCCCTGATTTATTCTTATTCCCGCTCCTTCAAGCTCTTTAACTATTTTTTCTATTTGACTGACTCTCGCCACATCGGTCATTATCAAAAGGAGGTCGGCGGCTCTTGCAACTGATAAAACCTCGCGGCCCTTCCCTTTTCCTTCTTTGGCTCCTTTAATTAGGCCCGGGATATCAAGTATCTGGATATACGCCTCATTGTATTTAAGCATTCCGGGTACAACAGTAACCGTGGTGAAGGCGTAGGGAGCGACTTTGCTTTCGGCATTGGTGAGTCTGTTTATTAAGGTCGATTTGCCTGCTGATGGAGGTCCGACCAAAACGACGGTCGCGTCACCCTGTTTTTTAACCGAGAATGATGTTCCTCCACCCCCCCCGCCCTTACCCGAGCTCTCGATTTCCTTGTCTTTGAGCCTGGCTATCTTGGCGCGCATTAAACCGATAAACCGGTTTGTTCCTTTGTGATGAGGCGTTTTCCTTATCTCTTCCTGGATTGCCTCAATTTGTTGGAAAATATCAGTCATTTTGAAGCCCAGTACGTATCTTTATTATATTCGCTTGATTTAACAAGAAGGGCTTTGTGCATGTCATCTGCCGACCTGAAGTGCTCCTGCCAGAGCGGATTCGCATATCCCTCCAGGATTTGTGTTCCGGGAACGAAGAGAGTAAAAAACCATCTGTTAACTTGATCTACAACAAGGGTGACGTCACGGTCCTTATAGCTTGCAATGGCTTCGCACATGCCCGGATCTACAAAATATGCATGCTGATATGTCAGGGCTCCGAAAACCCAGGCATTTTCAAACACCTCAGTCCCCGAAAGCGCGGGTTTTGACAGAAATTCTCTTGCCTTTTTCAACATTCTTTCCTGAAGCGGCGAACCGCCGGGTTTTTCTATCTGATCAACGAACGCCTGATCCCCAAGGACGGTTTTTCTGAAAGCCATAGTGTATTTTGCCCAGTTTAGTCCTTCGAAAAGAGTTTGGCACTTGAGATTGTGCAGCCCGTGCCGTGCCTCATGTTCATAATTGCTAAGGGAGCTGTCCACATCCGATTCCTCAATTGCGGGGTGCTTGGTCTGATTGTGTCCCCATCCCGCGCTTGCATATCCGGGGGAAAATCTGATTTCGTTATCGCTGACTGCCATTTTATCCAGCCAATTTTTTACACGCGCAGGTTTAAGGTGGAAATAATTAAGAAACTTGCCCTGAGTGAGAACATCGATCAGATGTTCCCGAAGCGCCTCATTGGCTCTTTTAATCTCTCCATCATGCCTTGATCCCTCCATTAGGGTATAATTATAGCTCAAGAGGCGCCCGTAGCTCAACGGACAGAGTACTTGTCTTCGGAACAAGGGATGAGGGTTCGATTCCCCCCGGGCGCACACCTCACTTCACCATTTTCTTAAAGCTCCCGGTTTTCCAGACTATGTATTGGACTGTGTCTGCGACTAAGGCAAGGTAGATCAGCCAGACAAAGCTTGTTGCTCCGAATCCTGTTAACGGCGCCATTCTGGCCGTGAGCCACAGAGCCACAAAATTGGCCAGAAAGTAAAATCCGAACATGACACCCCTTCTTTTTTTCTTGGTGAACATTCCCATGAAAGAGCCGGCCAACCACACCAGAAATGTCCAGACAAACCCTGCGGTAAGGGTAGATACGAATACGGACATCCTGTATGTGCCGAATATAAAGGAATCAGGGTAGAACATTCCCGCCAGCCACAAAAGAACGGAATTAAAAAGCCAGAAAGTTATGAAACACCAAAGGACAGTTTTTTTCAATTAAATCACCACCCCTCCACATCCAGATTGACAAAATACCGGCAATTTGTCAATATTGCTTAAGGCACTTCTAAAGTGAAATATATCTTCGTTTCCGGCGGCGTTGTAAGCGGCCTTGGCAAAGGCGTTACAACCGCCTCTCTCGCATTCCTTCGTAAAACCCGGGGTTTTCGGGTGTCGCCTGTAAAAATAGACATGTATTTGAATATCGATGCTGGTACGATCCGCCCCCAGGAGCACGGGGAGGTTTTTGTTACACAGGACGGAATCGAGACAGACGAAGACCTGGGACACTACGAAAGATTCATCGGAGAGGATTTAACACGCGCCAATTATATTACCACGGGCCAGATATATTCCGAAGTACTCAGAAAAGAACGTGCTTTCGAATATGACGGTGAGGATGTTGAAGCAATCCCGCATGTCACGGATGAGATAATCAAACGGATTAAGCTTGCCGGCGAATCTAAAAACGCCGAAATAGCGATCATTGAACTTGGGGGTACAGTCGGAGAATACCAAAACGGCATATTTTTTGAGGCTTCGCGCATTATGAAATTAAAAAGTCCGGATGACGTGATTCACCTGCATGTAACCTATCTTCCCTACCTTGCCAACATAGGGGAGCTCAAAAGTAAACCCGCCCAGACAAGTGTCAGGATTCTAAACGGCATGGGAATTCAGCCTGATATGATTGTTGCGAGGACGGATATGCCGATAGACAAAAGGCGTCTGGAGAGACTTGCGCTTTTTTGCAATGTAAACTCTAAATGTATTTTTTCGGCGCCAAATGTGTCAACGGTTTACGAAATCCCGCTTCTCTTTCACAAGCCCGGCCACCATTTGGCCACACGCTGTCTGAAACTTCTTAAAATGCGCATGAAGAAGCATACCGGTCTTAAGAAATGGAAGGAAATGGCAAAACGGGCGTCCAAAAAATACACTCGGGATGTAAAGATTGCGGTTGTTGGTAAATACTTTGTGACGGGTGAATACGAATTGTCGGATTCCTATGTTTCAGTTGTCGAAGCCGTCAGGCATGCGGCCTGGAAACTGGGGGTTAATCCCGTTTTGACTTGGGTGGATGCCGAAGATTTGGAACGCGGCAGACAAAACTTGATCGGTTTTGACGGCATAATTGTTCCTCAAGGGTGGGGAGCACGCGGCACCGAAGGGAAAATCACGGCGGTTAAATATGCCAGAGAGAATAATGTTCCCTATCTGGGACTTTGCTTTGGGATGCAGATGGCCACAATCGAGTTTGCAAGGAATGTGTTGGGGCTCTCGGGTGCCAACAGTACCGAAGTGAATCCGAAAACAAAATATCCGGTGATTCACATCATGCCCGATCAGGAAAAATATTTGGCAAAGCGTC
>Ga0075746_105_pt1 | contig 16177 bp, 17 predicted proteins | sample RifGroB1_FD_68438 | JGI IMG/M metagenome (GOLD analysis project Ga0075746, IMG submission 68438) | Microgenomates (Woesebacteria) bacterium GW2011_GWB1_45_5 | reverse complement strand
GAATTTGCTCCCGTCTTTCGATTGTGGGAAATCTCTGGGCAACAAGGTTAACCAAAAACACAACCGGAAATTCAAGTCCCTTTGCAGAATGCGCCGTTAAAATGTTAACTGCATCAATATCCGTCCAGTCCGTGTCGGCTGCAAGCGGACTTTCCCCCAGTTCCATCGAAAGATTCAGCCAGTCAACGACGGCAGGGACTCTTGCGTCTTCATGATCAACCTCATAAGTTTTGAGTTTGTCGAAAAGTTTGGAGATGTTTTTGGCCCGCTTTTCCGCTTCTGCCGATTCCGGCGAGAGAAGTTTTTTAAGTAAACCCGTCTCCTCAAGGAAGAAATACAGCAACTGTCCTGCTGTATCTTTTTTGACTAAATCAAGGTGTTTTTTAATGATTTTGAGTAATTTTTGTATCTCTTCTCCGCCCATTTTCTCCGCCGCCTCAAACAAACTCAGATTATACTTTCTGGCATATATCCCCAGAGTCGCAAGTTCTCTTCCCGGAATGTCAAAGTGATCGATTGACAAAAGCCGGTAAAAAGCCTGCGAATCCTCAAAGTTGTATAAAACCTTGAGATAAGAGATCAGGTCTACAATTTCCGGCTGCTTAAAAAGGCGGCCCGGACCCAGGAACTGGTACAGGATACCCCGGCGGGACAGTGCCCTCATGAGCGGTTCGGAGTGGTTGTTGGCCCTTACCAAAATTGCAAAGTCTTTGAAAGGGTATTTCTCCCCCTTCTGAAGTTCCGCTATTTTCTTTGCAATTAAATCCGCCTCATTTTCAACGCGGTCGGCATGAATGAATTCTATCTGCTCCCCATCGGATCTGGATGCGGACTTTAGCTTTTTGTCAATTTTTTCAACTATCTCCAGTCTGTCGGGATTATTGAATTGAATCAGATCGTAAGCCCTATCCAATATTTCCTGTGTGTTTCTGTAGTTTTTTGTAAGTGTAACAACTTGGGTTTTGGGAAAAGACTTTCTGAATTGGATCACGTTACTGACCGCCGCCCCGCGAAACCGATAAATACTCTGATCGTCGTCGGCAACGACAGTAATATTGCCCGATTTCCCGGTCAAAAGCTTAACCAGCTCGTTCTGTGCATAATTGGTATCCTGAAATTCGTCAACCAAAATATACTTAAATTGTTTTTGGTATTCTTTTAATATATTCGGGCGGTCCCTGAAAAGTTTTAACGTTTTAACAATGAGGTCTCCGAAGTCCATCAGGCTTTCTTTTACTTTGATTTCGTCATATGCTTTATATCCTTTTGCCAGTTCCCGCCATTTCTTGTAATCCGGATCGCTTTTTTTGATCCAGCCTAAATAATCCTTCGGACTGATGTCTTCATCCTGAAGCCTTGAAAAGTGTTGAAGCATTCCGCTTATGAATTTTGTCGGATTTCCCAGGGGCCTGAAATAATCAAGGTCCAGACGAAACAAATTTTTCCTGAGAACCTGGATCGATTCCGCTTCCGTCGTTAATTTATAGCGCGGGTCAAGGCCTATATGAAGAGCTTCCCTCCTTAGAATCCTGTCGCAGAAAGAATGGAAAGTCATCATCCACATCTGCGTGTAGCCGTACGGAAGTCCCAAATCCACTCTTTCCTCCATTTCCCTTGCGGCCTTCTCCGTAAAAGTTAAAGCCAGAATTTCATCAGGCTTTGCCTTTTTGGAAAGAATAAGGTGTTTGATCCTTTCGGTAATCACCGTCGTTTTCCCGGTACCAGCGCCTGCAATTACAAGAAGTTGTCCGTTTCCAAACTTAACAGCTTTTTGCTGTTCATCATTTAACCGAAGACTCGAAATGGCTCTGGTCACGACCAAATTGTAGCAGAAAGCCAAAGTTTTACTGTATAATTCCCACACTGTACGTCAACTGTGATGTACCTGGCACAAAATCTAATTAACAAGAAGGAGTAGAGATGTCTGAGAAAATTGTAAACGATTTGCTCCGGGAGATTGGCCCCAAGCCGATCTACACCATCCGGCCGGACAATTCCGTAAGAGATGCGGCAAGGGTTATGGCCGACCTCAACGTCGGCGCCTTGGCTGTTGTCGATGAAGACGGGAAGATGGTCGGAATCATCTCCGAGCGGGATTGCAGCCAAAAAGTGGCCGCCTTCGATGTGAACGCTTATACCACCCGGGTCAGCCGGATTATGACCAAAGATGTCAAAACAGTTTCCCGAAACACGAACCTCAAGGAGTGTGAGGATTTGATGCGGGAACATGGCATCCGACATCTTCCGGTGATGGAAAACGAAGAGCTCGTCGCGATTATCTCGATTCGAGATCTTTTGGTCTCAACGCGCGAAGAGCTGGAGAATCTAGTTCACCATCTCAAGACTTTCATTGGCGTCGGCAGCCCGGGTTAGATTTATAAGTACGACGTAACCAGCCTCTTTTGTCTTTGAAAGACTTAAGGCAAAATGCTGGTTACTCTTTTTTCTCTCCACCCCCCAATTTTTGAGTAGACGATATTTTTTGACCCAGCTGGGTAAAAGAACCGAAAACCGTTGACATCGTGTTAAAAGCATTGGTCAGGTGTTTTTGTAAGACTCCCATATTTTCTTCCACTTTCCCGTAATCTTTCTGAATCGCCCTTAAGATTCTGAAAACCTCTCTTGATTTCGCTTCCAGATCCTTTCCCTCAAAACTCAAAAGCAGGACCTGCAGGTGGGCATAGAGAGTGTTCGGAGAAACGGGATAGACGCGGAGCTTTCTGGCAAAGTTTGAGAGTTCCTGAACGTTGACGACTTCATAATAGACGGACTCGGAGGGAATATACATCAGGGCAAAGTCCATCGTCCCCTCCTCCGGCAGGATATATTTTTTGCTTATATCCTCGATGTGTTTTTTGACATCGCTTACAAACTGTTTCTTCCCTATATTCCTCTCTCCTTCCGTTTCTCCTTTGAGCATGACATTAAAATTCTCCATCGGGAATTTGGAATCTATGCAGAGAAGTCCGGCCTCGGTTTTTAATACCGCGTCGACCTTAACCCCCGACTTGAAGGAATATTGCAGATGAAAGGCGTTCTTGGGGAACGTCTGCTCGATCATCTCTTTTAACACTTCCTCGCCCAATCCTCCGCGAAGCTTTGGTGATTGCAAAAATTCCTGAAGAGTCCTGATGCCTTTTCCCACTTCACTCATCTCCCCAAGATTCCTTTGGACCGCCGAAATTACCTTTGCGGCATTATCAAGTCTCTCGTTAAAATTTCTGGTTTGTTCATTAAGGCGGGTGTTTGTGGTTTTCAAATACTCCAGGATTTCGTCCGAGGGTTTCTGTTTCCTGAAAGCCAGCACCAAAACCAGAATTACTAGAACTATAATAAGTAGTATGGTCAGGTCCATGATTAGACATTCTAGCACCAAATCCCGCATTCTTAAACGTAAAAACTTCTTGCCATCGCTGGTTCTCACCGTTTTTCTGTGGCTTGCAGCGGCGGGGCTCGTTTACTTTGTCGATCCGTTTATTTTTGGGGTTGTTCCCCTCTTTTTTCTCTTGATCTTTTTCAGCCTGCTGTTTACTTTTTCCCTCCTTTTTGCGGGGACCAGAAGGGGTCTGATTGCAACAATTTCGATTGTTTTATTCTTGTTCCTCAGCTATCTGGGGATAGGAAACATTCTCAACCTGCTTTTAATAGTTGCAATTGCCGTCAGCATCGAGCTATATTTCACTTTGAAATGAACCCCTCGCTCAAAAGACAGTTGCTCCGGACTTTTACCCAAATGGTTGACGACCTTAAGGATCCAAAAGAAATTGAAACTTTTTTAACTGATTTTTTTAACGAAGAAGAACTGGAAACTTACGTCAAAAGGATTTCCATCGCATACTGGCTTAAAAAGGGCAGGGACAAAGAGAACATTAGAAGAAATCTGCAGGCAACTCCAAAAGAAATTGCGGAAGCCCAGGAATCTTTGAAAAAAGCCGGAATCAAACTGGCTCTCAAAAAGATTGAGGCGGAGGAATGGGCAAACGTGTGGAGCGAGAAAATAAAAAGGTTCACGAAGTAGCCGACCCCTGACGGATATTTTTTCTCCTGGCGATCCAGGCTCTAATATCGTCCACCACGCGCTGGTAGATGTCCTTTGTTTTGCCGTTACTGTCTTTCAACGCGGCCTCGAAACGGTCCAGCTCTTCCTCGGGGGTAAGTGGTATCCCCGGTATGTCGCTTGTAACCTTTTCCGTCCCGGGATCCGCATAGGTAACACCGGGAGGAAACTCGACCTTCATATAAAAGTATGGCACGGAAAAGAATGTTTGGTCAATCAATAGGCTTCGAGTTATACTACAAGCATGAGCAAGAAATTCTACATAACCACGGCCATTGATTACACTAATGACGTAATCCATATCGGGCACGCCTATCAGAAAATTCTGGCTGATGTGCTGGCAAGATATCACCGCTTGATCGGAGACGAAACCCGCTTTCTGACAGGCACGGATGAGCATGGACAAAAAGTTGAAAAAAGCGCCAGGGAAAAAGGAATTGACCCGAAATACTTCGTAGACAAAATTGCCGGGGAAGATAAAAAGCAGTGGGACAGCCTGAACATCTCCTATGACAGGTTCATAAGAACAACCGACGAAGATCATGTTAAATTTGCCCAAGAATTCTATCTGAAATCAAAAGCAAACGGAGATATTTACAAAGCCAAATACGAGGGTCTCTACTGTGAAGGGTGTGAATCGTTTAAGGAAGCGCCCGAACTCATCGACGGAAAGTGTGAATTTCATCCAAGGAACTGCAGCACGTTGCTGAGGAAAACTATTTTTTCGCACTCTCGAAATACCAAAAATTTCTGGAGGATCACATCGAAAAACATCCGGAGTTTGTCTGGCCTGATTCAAAGAGAAAAGAGATAGTCTCCTTCATAAGAGCGGGGTTAAAAGATTTCTCGGTGAGCCGTCAGAGTTTAAGCTGGGGGATTCCGGTTCCGGATGACCCCGGCCATACCATTTATGTTTGGTTTGACGCTTTAATCAACTATTTGACCTACGGCGACAAAGAAAACTGCTGGCCGGCAGATGTCCATGTACTGGGAAAGGATAATCAAAGATTCCACGCAATTTATTGGCCCGCCATGCTTAAATCGGCCGGATATGAACTTCCGAAAACCATTCTGGTACACGATTTCATCTCTCTTAATGGCCAGAAAGTGAGCAAATCTCTTGGGAATGTAGTACTACCTACGGAGCTTGTAGAAAAATTCGGAGTTGACGGGGTCAGATATTACTTTTTAAGATACGGGCCCCTGACAAATGACGTAGACATAACTCTGGAAAAAATAGCAGAAGTCTACAATGCGGATTTGGCCAACGGACTGGGAAATTTGGTTTCAAGAACGGCAAAGCTGGCTGAAACAAACAGGGTTAATGCCGGAAAATCTGATGTACAAAAAGTAGACAAACTCGTGTCCGAACTCTCGGCTGGACGGCGTAATAAATAAGGAGGAACTCTGGAAGGAAACTTCCAAAAAGATCCCGGCCCTGGTGGAAATTGTTGAGGGAATCAGACAAATTGCCTACGACTTGAGGCCCTTCCTTCCCGAAATAGCCGAAAAGATAGAAAGACAATTTAATGGACCGGGGATTAAATCTGAAGCTCCGCTTTTCCCCCGTATATGAGAGACTATATTCGAAAACATGATAAGCAAATTTTGCGGCTTTTGGAAATTCTGCCCGGATTTGTGTCCTGGAATTTGATTCTTCTTCCTTACTGGGGAATTTTTGTTTTCCCAACGTTCGTTGCCTACTTTGTTTTATTTTTTAATATCTACTGGTTCTATCAGTCCCTCCAGATTGCGGGGAGCGCAATTGTCTCCCATTTAAGAATTCAGGCGGCCAAGGTATATGACTGGATGGGAGACGTCAGAGGCTTCCCAGATTGGAAGAAAGTAAAACATGTCGTGATAATCCCCACCTACAAGGAGCCCCTTCACACTCTGGAAAGGACGCTTGCGTCCCTTGCGGGCCAGGATTTCCCCACCGGGCAAATCATTCCCGTTCTCGCCATGGAGGGAAAAGAAACAAAACAGGAAAGAGAAATTAAAGTCAGGGAACTGAAATCCAAATTCAAGGATGTTTTTGGGGAATTGTTTGTCACGGTTCACGAACTTGAAATGGGCGAAGTCTCGGGAAAAGCCTCAAACGAAAGATATGCAGCAATCTGGCTAAAGAAAAATTACATAGATAAAAACCGGTTGGATCTGGACTATTTTACCATCACCAGCTGCGACGCGGACCATAAGTACCATCCCAAACACTTTAGTACCCTCACCTACAAATTTCTCGACAGTCCCAATAGATACAGGCTGTTCTGGCAACCGTCAGTTATGTTTTACAACAACATCTGGCAGATTCCCGCCATTACCCGGGTGCCAAACTCTCTGATGTCCATTCTTAACCTTTCCCAGCTGACAAGGCGTGATAGGCTTATCAATACCGCCAACTATTCACTCTCTTTTAAGCTTCTGGACGAAGTTGATTACTGGGATGCGGATAAAATTCCCGAGGACTGGGGAATTTTTTTCAAAACATTTTATAAAAAGGGCGGAGGGGTCGAGGTCGAACCTATTTATCTACCTCTTCTTGCGGATGCACCCCAATCCACTTCTTTCTTCAAAACCCTCAAAAGCCAGTATACTCAAATTCAAAGGTGGGCCTGGGGAGTAAGCGACGATCCCTGGATCATTAAAAATTATCTCCTGACCGACATCCCTTTTTGGGAAAAAACAATGAGACTCATAAACGTCGTGTGGTCTCATTTCCTCTGGCCAGTTAACTGGTTTATTATCACTCTCGGCTTAACCGTTCCCACCCTCCTTAATCCCGCTTTCGGGAGAACGGCTTTGGGCTACACCGTTCCGCGTCTGTCTTCGTTCGTCCTTACCATGGCGCTTGTATTCCTGGTTGTCATGATTGTCATTGATAACGTCTATAAACCCGCGCGTCCCAAAGAATTCCCGTTCTGGCGGCTTCTTCTTACTCCCTTCGAATATATACTGATGCCTATCGCCGGATTTTTCTTCGGAGCTCTTCCCGGCATCGACGCTCACACCCGTCTCATGCTCGGAAAGTACATAGAATACCGCGTAACAGAGAAGGTTTGAGGTTGACTTCAGAAAAGTTTGACCTATAATATCCCCATGGAGAAAGGTTTTAGATTTGAAGCCGACCTGACGTTTGAAACGGAACCCGAATTCCGTAATCTTAGACGGTCTTTCGACACTATAGTCAAAAAAGGTACAAAAGATGAGCTCGCCAAACTCTTGGACTCCCAACCCCAAAGAACCGCTAACGGTAAATTAATCTGGCTTCTTACCAGCGGGATGGCGGTCGAAATCGCAACTGGCATAGAGCGCTTACACCACGATCTTGATGTCGTGGTGATGAATCCAAAAAATATATACAAGTGGGAGATTCTCGGAACTGATAATGTTACGCCTGGGCAATATTGGGCAGATATGAATTTCGACCGGAAGTATCTCGAAAAAACCGCCTGTAAGACTTCTTTTGCGGTTGGATCAAGAAAATACAAGGTCGAGATAGTTCATCCGGTAATAATAATGGCTCAAAAGCTTTCGAACGCTTTCGGCAGACCACCAAGACAAAAAGACGTCGATGATGCAGCAGTCACTCTAAAATGGTGGGCAAAATTTTACGGAGATGTGTCCACCTGGATAAACGTAGCTAAAAACGCGGTTGAGGCTTTGCCCCAGACACAAAGAGAAATTACAAATAAAAGAATTAACACCGTAGTTCCAAAAGTGGTTCCTCTTAAACGGAAGCTTAAACAATAGATTTGTAGTATTCTATTGTTTTGGCGAGGCCTTCTGATACCGGGACTTTCGGTTCCCAACTTAAAATGTCTTTGGCTTTTGAAATGTCGGGCTGCCTTTGTTTGGGATCGTCCGGCGGAAGAGGTTTATAGACTATCTCGCTCGGGGAATTGGTCATTTCCTTGATTTTTGCGGCAAGGTCGTTGACCGTATATTCCTCAGGATTACCCAAATTAAATATTTCACCCCTGGTATTCTCGGAGAACATTGCGCTCATTATTCCCGCGGCCATGTCGCTGACATAGCAAAAGGATCTGGTTTGACTTCCGTCGCCGTAAACCGTCAATGATTCATTTTTCAGGCATTGATTAATAAAATTTGAGACAACCCTGCCGTCCTGAACCTGCATCCGGGGTCCGTAGGTATTAAAAATCCTGATTATTCTGGCGTCGATTCCATATTTATTAAGATATACGTATGTCGCGGCTTCCGCGAAACGTTTACTTTCATCATAGCAGGCGCGGGGTCCGAACGAATTTACATTCCCCCAGTAACTTTCTTTTTGGGGATGTTCGAGAGGATCCCCATAAATCTCCGATGTGGAGGCAATTAAAATCTTTGCATCTTTCTCTTTGGCCATTTTAAGCATGTTTAGCGTTCCCATAGAATTGACCAAAAGGGTTTCTTCGGGATGATTTTGATAATCTATGGGAGATGCGGGAGAGGCCAAGTGAAAAATATAATCCAACTCCGAGGGCTCGGAGTCCAGAGGCTTTGTTATGTCTCCCTCCAGAAACTGAAAATTGGGGTTGCCCAGTAGGTGCTCTATGTTTTTTTTGCTCCCGGTAATCAGATTATCAACGCAAATCGTTTTATAGCCTTTTTCAACCAGAAGGCCGCAGAGGTGGGAACCGATAAATCCCGCTCCCCCCGTAACAAGGATGTTTTGCATATGGGCAAATTATATCTTAAACTGGATCTAGTATGAAGTCCGTCTGGATAAAGCTTCACAAAATCGGCGACGCTCTTCACTTGCCCGATCTTCCCCGATGGCTGTGCGGACTGTTGGCTTTGGTTTTGATTTTAAGAGTACCGTCATTTTTTGAACCGTATTTTTACGGAGACGAGATGGTTTACCTGACTCTCGGTCAGGGAATCAGACAGGGAGTGCCCCTTTATTCAGGCCTTCATGACAACAAACCTCCTCTTCTGTATTTAGCTGCTGCTGCTGCGGGAAGCCTTTTCTGGTTCAAGGTAATCCTGGCTTTCTGGAGTGTTGTCACAATAGTTTTTTTCTGGAAACTTGCGCGGGTTTTGTTCAAGAATAACTCTCCCGCCCAAATCGTTTCGACCATCATTTTCTCCCTCCTGACTACACTTCCTCTTCTGGAGGGCAATATCGTCAACGCCGAGCTTTTTATGATCGGCCCGTCTATTCTGGCCTTTTATTTTCTTCTCGGAGAGAACTTAAATCCCAAAAAGATATTTCTATCCGGACTCCTTTTCGGCATATCCGCCCTTTTTAAGGTTCCCGCCCTTTTTGAGGTACCGGTGATTATTTTCTACTGGCTCATCGCCAAGCCCTCGGGCAGTTTCAGGGGCATCGTCAAAAACTCTCTTTTATTGATTACGGGGTTCCTGATGCCGGTTCTTTTGACCGCAATCTGGTACTTTCTTGCCGGAACGCTTTCGGACTATGTCAAAGCCACCTTCTTGCAAAATATCGGGTATCTTTCCAGTTTCAGACCGGGCGACGTCCAAAAGAGCTTCCTTGTCAGAAATGCCCCGCTTTTGGGTAGAGGAGCGGCGGTTCTTGCAGGACTGGCCGTTGTCTATATATCCAGGAAGAGATTGTCAAACCGCTTTATTTTTCTCTGCATCTGGACACTTTTCGTGCTTTTCGCAATCACTTTGTCCGAAAGACCCTACCCGCATTACCTGATACAGGTTGTCGCCCCCGTTTCATTTTTTCTTGCGACGTTTTTTATGGAAAAAAGTCTGGAACAGTCTCTTACCGTTCTACCCCTGACGCTTACGTTTCTCATACCCGTCTTGTATAAATATTATTTTTACCCCACCTCAAGTTATTACCTACACTTCGTTAACTTTGCTGCCCAAAAAATTAACAGAAACGAGTATTTCAAGGGTTTTTCGGGAACCGTCGTCAGAAACTACGAAATCTCCAATTTTCTGGCAACCTCCAGTAAACCCGGGGACAAAGTTTTTATGTGGGATCCCGATTCTCCGATCGTTTATGCCCTATCCCGTAAACTCCCGCCAATCAAATACACCGTCCCCTACCATGTAAATGATTACTCGGATCGTGGTACCGTTGCCGATCAGCTGAACTCTAGCTTGCCCAAGTTCATCATACTTACTTCCAGAAATCCGTTTCCCGAAATCGCACCTCTCCTTTCCGACAGATATCTCCTCATTCAGCAGATAGGCAATGCAGATATTTACTCCCGAATTGATTTTGCCGAAGCGAAGTAGTGTTGTACAATCTTGAGTATGCTGGAAAAAGTCCCGCTCAGGGGGTTTGTCTACACGGCGGTCGCCCTAAACCTGATAACAACCCTGACAGTGGTTTTATTTAGGAACTCTCTCCCCCCCGTCGTCCCCGTCCTCTTCGGAAAACCGACGGGCGAAAGTCAGCTTGTACCGACGCTTGGCCTTCTGATCGCCCCGGCCGTATCAATTTTAATAGTTATTCTGAATTCAACCGTTGCGATTCTGTCTCGGGATGCCTTCCTGAAAAAAATACTTGTTATAGCCGCCTTTCTTGCATCCATCCTGACCACAATCGCCGTCTTTAGGGTGGTGCTTTTAGTATGAACAACCTAACGGGCCTTTTCCTCTTTCCGTGGCTTGTCTCAACTCTCATTGCGTTCGTCGTGACTTCTTTGGTAATCAGATTTGCCCGACGGCTTAAGATTATGGACGACCCGGCAAAAAACAAGCATCCCAAAGTTATCCATACATATCCCGTTCCGCGGGGAGGAGGGATACCCATATTCGCGGCACTCCTTGTCGGGTCGCTGATTTTTCTGCCAGTCGACCCGAAAGTGATCGGGATTTTAGCGGGAGCTTTAATACTGACGGTGATGGGATATCTGGACGACAGATTAAACCTTAACCCCTACCTCAGGCTTTTTATCGGCTTTATTGCCGCTTCAATGCCTATCGCCGCCGGAATCGGAATTTCATTTATCTCAAACCCCTTGGGCGGAATCATCAACCTAAATTGGATGGTCTCGGACCTTTTCGCCGTTTTTTGGATAACATTTCTTATGAATATCGTGAATATGGGAGCAAAGGGTGTAGACGGACAGCTTAGCGGAGTAACCGTCGTTTCGGCCCTGACCATTGCTTTTCTTTCTCTTAAGTTTTCCGCGGATTTGACCCAATGGCCGGTTATAATTCTGGCCGCAATAACGGGAGGGGCATACTTCGGTTTTTTGCCCTGGCATGTTTATCCGCAAAAAATCATGCCGGGTTATGGGGGCAGTACTTTAGCCGGATATATGCTTGCGGTGCTTTCGATTCTTTCAACCACAAAGGTCGGAGCCTTGATGGTTGTTTTGGGCGTACCTCTTATTGATACGGGTTACACAATCATGAGAAGAATTCTGTCCGGTAAATCCCCTGTTTGGGGAGACCGGGGCCATCTGCACCACCGCTTGCTTGATGCTGGACTTACAAAAATGCAGGTTGCCCTACTTTATTGGGGAATCACTGCCATTTTGGGCCTTTTGGCTCTCAATTTGAATACCGCCACCAAGCTCTATACAATGATAGGGATTGCCTTTGCCCTTGGAGCTCTGATTTTGTTTCTGACCAGAAAGAAAGCCGACAATGCCTAAAAACTCTTTATTTTCAGCCGCAATAAAAGTTGCAAGACCCGTTCACTGGGTCAAAAACCTGGCGATTTTTGCCGCACTGTTTCTCACCGGCGCACTCTTTGAAAAAGGAGAGTTGATGAAAGTGATCTGGGCTTTTATTTCATTCAGTCTCGCGACTTCCGCTACGTACATTGTCAACGACATTCTGGACGCCGGAAGCGACAGACTTCACCCGACAAAAAGATTCAGGCCCATCGCCTCGGGTGCACTCCCCGTTCCCATTGCCATTCTGGAAAGCCTGATTTTGGCCGGCACGGCACTTTTCATTGCGGCCGTAAATCCCGCTCTTAATTCACTCTTTTTCATCCTGGTTGCCGGCTACCTGGTCCTGCAGTTTTTTTATAGCCTAGGTCTCAAGAACATAGCAACTCTTGATATCTTGATCATTGCTACCGGATTTATTATGAGGGTCTATGCCGGAGCTTTCGTCATTGACGCCCACCTTTCCGTCTGGTTCTTGCTCTGTGTGATTTCAACAGCGCTCTTCCTGGCCTCGGGGAAAAGAAGAGCCGAGCTAAATCTCGTCGGAGAATCAAATTCCCTGACCAGAAAGAGCCTCAGAAATTACAAAAAGGAACTTCTCAACTCATATGTCACCATGTTCGGCAATGCGTCCTGGATGAGCTGGGCTCTCTTTACATTTTTTGAAAGTCCGAAAGCCTCTCTCCCCATCTGGCTGGTGCTGGCCGAGCTTTCAAGGACCACGACGATCAACAAGCTTTTGATGCTGACCATTCCCGTAACCATTTTCGGAATCATGCGCTATGAAGCCTTGATTTTTGAGGGTAAAAGCGAAACGCCGGAAAAGCTTCTCCTGACCGACAAGGCGCTGATAACCACAGTCAGTCTCTGGGTACTTTTGGTTTACTGGGTCTTATACAGCGGTGTTAGCGTCGTCGGGCTCTGACACCTCTTTGACTTTTTTTGAATATTGGTTTGAAACCCATCCGCTCCTGCCGTCAGGCAAACCCGCGGTCGGAGATTCGAGCTGAATTTTATACCATCCCGTTTCCGCATCCTCTTCCAGAAAAAGATATTTATTACCGGGTTCCACCTGATCAATCTCGCGCCCCGCACCCCCAGGTTCAGATCTGACTCTTAAGTAACCGGTGGGCGTAGGGAGAATTTCAATATAGGTTTTCGGTTCCGGTTCCTGAACTTCAGGTTCTGCCTGTTTAATTTTTGCCAGTTTGGCAAAAACCGTCAGCCGGTACCCGGCCACGGTTTTAAGCGTCATAATTCTGTCAGCATATTCCGGAGCCCTGACGGTTATCTGGTGTTCGGCGGGAGAGATGGTTGAAGTTTTATATGGAGCAAACCCGCGCGGAACTCCGTCGACCGACACTTGAGCGTTTTCCGGAGTGGAAATTACAATAAGGCTGGTTTCTTTGCCTCCTTCCTTTTCAAATGAAATAATGCTGCCGGAGGATTCTTCCTCAGAGGCGGCAAATTCTCTCCCGATAACTGTTTGTATTCCGCCGACAAGCGTAATTTTAGTTTCAAACGGTAACAGGTTTTCTCCCAACTCCGGAACCAGTTTAACCGTCACTCCCCCCGCTTCCAAAGTGCCTTTGTATGGGGTTTTGCCCACAAGTGACCCGTTGATATAGACGCTGGAGCTGGGGTTGGTGTCGATAAAGAGGCCAGCAGGCTTCGGCTTCAAGTAAACCGTTAGGAAAAATATGGCGGCAATGACGAAAATGCCTGTAAAGAACGCGATCAATCCAGCCTTGACCCACCTCATGAAGTGGAGTTTAGCATGATGTGTTAAAATAGGCTACTGATCCGGTGCGAGAGTGGCTTATCGGGCGGTCTGCAAAACCGCTTACATGGGTTCGATTCCCATCCGGATCTCCCGATGAAAAAAGCTGCCATAATCACCACAATTCTTTTATCGATCCTCTTTCTTCCCGCAGGCGTCGGGGCACAGGATTTTAACTTCGAGAAAGCCTACCAGGACTATGTATTTACCCAGGGGCAGTACCGAAACGCTTATTCCGATTATGAAAAGGCTAAAGATTTTTATCTTAAAAACCAGACTCTGACCCTCAAGGAGGAGGCAAGAAAGAAAACGCTTACCATGCTTCGGGAAAGGGATCAGATGGAAACGGTTTACCTTACGGCCTTGAGACTGAAAATTCTTGAAATTAGAGGCCTGACCGGCGACCAGAAGAATGCCATTTTCGGTAAAATCGACACCGAAGTTGCCTGGTATCAAGACCATAAAGCGGGTTACAACGACGGCGCTTCGCTTGAAGATCTCTTCAATAAGTCCAAAGAGCCGGAAAGCAGATACAAAACTCACACTCTTCCCCTTATTTACGAGTCACTTTTTATAATCACTTTGGGTGAACAAAAAACGATAGGGCAGGATCAGGAAAACATCTATTCCGCCCTCAGAACCACGATCGACGAGAATGTTAAGACAGGGAAACTCGACATGAATCCGTTCAACCACTGGTTTTCGGACATTGATTTGATCATCAAAAATTTGACCCAAAATGAAGAGAGAGCCAAAACGCAAATTCAGAAAGTTTACGGCCAGACTCTGTCGCCAGTTTCCAGCTACAATACCAGCCTTACCACTCTCTCGTCCTCACTAAATCTGCTCGGACAACTTAATCAGTTCCTGATCGAGGTTTTGACATCTATCAGAAATCAAATATGAACGGGCAATCCATCCCAACAGGCATAGAACAACCGCAACCGCCGGTAGAGTTACCCGTGCAGAGAACCCGGATAATTAATATCCCGCCGAAAATTAAAGAGGCCTGGAATAAATTCTATTCCAATAAGAAGATTTTTTGGCCGATTATGATTGTCTCGGGACTTCTTCTTGTCACGCTTGTTGCCGGAATCCTGTTCGGGACGGGAAAGGCCGATATTAAAATCGGCAAACCGGGGACAACTCCGACCGTCTCGGCAGTCCCCGAAGCAACGGAAAGCACCGACCCTCTCACAATAATAAACGTAAAGCTTCTCGACCTGGGTACGCAAATCAAAGAAATGGACGTACGTCAGAGCCGTCTTTCTCCCCCTTCCGTCAATTTCGACATCGCCTTTTAAGAGCGGCTCCTCCATGAAATTTGACTTTTGGGTGTTTCATACTGTAGAATCGCGACTCATCCCGCATTCGTGCGGGATTTTTAGTGTCCTGCCTATCCATGAGAAAATTTAATCTCGAACTGCCCAAGTACCGCCTTGCGATGCACTTTCGCTTGATAAAAAGGCGGAAGCCTCTCGTTGAAGACCCTATTCTCCCCACGGTCAAGACCGTAAACAAAAAATACAGGAAAGGTTCCTTTCTGGGAAGGTACTTCAGGCACATTTTTGAGCACAAAAGCTTAAAAAGAGTGCTTGCGGCAAACTTTGCCATAATTGCAGTTACAGGCTCCCTCATACCGCAGGGGGCGAGTGTGCTGGCGCAGGAATCCGCCGAAACGGAGCCTGTTATTGAAACTCAGGTTACGCTCAAAACCGAAAAATCGGTACAGTATCCGGTTATGCCTGTCAAAATCACCCAAAGGTTCGCTTTCTTCCATCCGGGCGTGGATTTTGACGGCCTCACGGGAGACCCTGTCAAATCCATTAAAACCGGCCGTGTTTCTGCGATTTCTTATTCAAAATTTGCCTATGGCAATTCAATTCTGGTCGACCACGGCAATAGCTTAATCTCGCTTTACGCTCACCTTTCCAAAATCGGAGTGGAGGAGGGTCAGGAAGTAACAATGGATACCGAACTCGGTAAAATGGGAGCAACGGGACGGGCTTTCGGAGACCACCTCCATCTTGAAGTTTACGACCACGGCCGTGCCATTAACCCACTCACCATTCTCAGATAGATTTATTCGAGGCTTCTCCAGAGATACCAGCTGGCAACCGTTCTATGGGGCTTCCAGCTCTTTTCCGCAAATTTGGCCGACTTGACCTTGTCAAATCTTTTCCCGGTTACTTTTTCAAATCCCTTTCTAATTCCCAAATCTTCCACCGGGAAAATGTCCGGCCTTCCCAGTTTGAACATCAAAAACATATCGGCAGTCCAGGGCCCGATTCCCTTGACCGCGATAAGTTCCTTTCTGACCTCTTCGTCGGGTAATTTATTCAATATTTTTACTTTTAATTCTCCCTTTTTGGTCTTTAGAGCCAAATCCTTTATGGCTCTTACCTTGCTCCAGGCCATGCCGCAGCTTCGGACTTCCTCGTCTTTCAGATTCAGAATCTTGTCCGGTGTAATTCTGCCTTTAATTTTATCCTTCAGGCGACTTTCTATAACGTCTGCGACACGGCCCGAAAGCTGTTGGCCTATTATGTCTCCCACCAAACCCTGAAAATAATCAATATTAAGCTTGGGGGTAATCGTGCAGCTCCCCCATTTTTTGACAAGAGGACCTATATATTTATCTTTACGAAGAAATTTTTCTGCTTCACTCCACATGAGGAAATTGTACCTTAATAGTCCATTCCGCCCATTCCCCCCTGGGGCATGGCC
>Ga0075746_102_pt1 | contig 16395 bp, 14 predicted proteins | sample RifGroB1_FD_68438 | JGI IMG/M metagenome (GOLD analysis project Ga0075746, IMG submission 68438) | Microgenomates (Woesebacteria) bacterium GW2011_GWB1_45_5 | reverse complement strand
TTCATCCGATCCGGTAACTTGCAGTATCACCTTTTTCAGTTCCGGAGAAACCCGCTCGTCGGTATCGACATATAAAAGCCATTTCCCTTTAGCCCGCCTGGCCCCTGCATTCCGATAGTCTGCAAATCCTCCCTTTACTTCTCTGGTATTTACCTTGACAATCTCGTCCGTCCACCAAAGCGAGTCAAGACATTTTCGCAGTAGTGCCCTGTCGTATTCGCCGCCGACCAAAACAACAGCCGAAATTTTTAGTTTCTTACCCATGTTCCTATTCCTTTAATGCCCAAAAGAGCATCTCCAGCGCCCTTTTTCTGCCAAGGTCTTCCCGTAAAAAGAAGCTTAACCGTATCCCTTATGACCGCAAACTTTGCCCGGAGCGACGCATGCCTCACTGCAAAATAGAATCTGTTTCTTGTTAAAAAATAATCATTCGAAGAACTTCCGCTTCCTCCCGTTGAGGCCGAAACCTTATGCCATACGCAGGTTTCCGGAAAGTACATTACGCCATACCCCGCCCGTCTTGCCCTCTCGGAAAAATCGGCATCCTCCCAATAAAGAAAAAATGATGCATCAAGATACCCGATCTTTCTTAAAACCCCGCCTCTGATGATTACACAGGCGCCGTTTGCAAAATCGGTTTCGGTGGTTGTGTTGTATTGTCCCTTGTCAACCTCATCCACCCCCCTGTGGGAAGAATAGATATTGTTTCTGTCTAAAACCCCTCCTGCATACCAAATCACTTTGCCTTCTTCATTTTTCTTATACCTGTCCCTGTGGAATTCGTAGCCTTTGGCAAAATACATCTTCGGCGATGCAAGTCCCGTTTTGGGACTTCCCTCCATAAATTCGGCAAGTTTGATAACCATATCTTTTGATAGAATTACGTCATTATTGAGAAGCAGCACATAATCGCACCCGTGTCCAATCGCGTCTTTCATTCCAACATTGTTTCCTCCCGCAAACCCCAGATTGGAACTGTTCCTGATAAACTTGTAGCCCATATTCGGCAGTTTATAGTTTTTTATTGCATCTTCGGTTCCGTCAAGGCTTCCGTTATCAACAACCAGGCATTCCGCTTCAATTCCGGTTGTATTTAAGCCTGCGATGTCTGCAAGCTCTTCCTTGGTCATTGCCAGAGCATTCGAAGTCAGGATTATTATTGAAACTTTTACCATTGGTTAACAAATCTCATTCTGGCTATATGCGAAGCTTTCTCCTTATTCTGTCCGTCAATTTCCCGCTTTGTTTGTATTGGGAGTCGTTTTGCCAGTAATGCAGATCTTTCTCCTCGTCCCGCATCACCGAAATTACCTCCCTCAAGTCGGGACTGGTATCGGCAAACTTTTCTTTCTGCCAAAGCTTAAGATAAAGTGTTAGCTCGGAGAAAGCCTGGAGCAAAGAAAGGATCAGTCCGTGAATTCCGTCCTTATAACCCTCTCCGAAAAAATACCTGCTCAAAAATTCATTTGATGGTTTTGCCACCAAATCCTTCCAGTTGAATCTGTAGCCCTCTTTTGCCATCAGGATCGCGTGCTGCGAGGTGTAGCGGTTCATGCGCTCGAGATATTGTTCTATCGAGTCATAATTGTGATGGATGATCGCAAAATCTTCCCTGTCTTCGATGTCTTCTCCCACGCCCGCCGTCATAGGGACCGCATGAATAACTTCATTCCAGGAAACCGATCCTTTCTTAAACAGGCGGATATTGTAATCCGGCCACCAGCGGGAGTGCTTCATAAACCGGCCGAAAATGATGTTTTTGCGCGGAATTCTGTAATAATCCGCTTTGGGATTTTTTACGATTTGTTTTACTCGTTCCACGAGCTTCCCGGGAATTTCCTCGTCGGCATCCAGAATCAGTATCCAGCTGTTTGCCGCTTTCCCGATTCCGAAGTTCCTTGCCGGTTCCACATACCCGGTCTTTTTGTGGGAGAAGACTTTGGCATCCAGTTTTTTGGCAACTTCGGCCGTTTTGTCGGTTGATTCCATGTCAACGACAACTATCTCGTCGGCCAGATCCTTCACGGAGGCAACCGCCCGGGGCAGGTTTTTCTCCTCATTGAGCGTATTTATGACCACCGAAACCTTGTTCATCTAGCCTAAATTGTAACACGTATCCCGAAGCTATTCGACTCTGTAGACTGTTACGGAAGAATTCTCGACTGCTCTTGTCAAACTCAACTCCGCACCATTTAGCGGAAGCTTTTGATCTTTAAGCAGATAAATGTAGACGATGTTATTTTTCCTCAAAAATTCCCTCGCCTTTGCCCCATCTTTTTCCTTATACCAATTTTCTACTTCAATACGGCGCGACTTCCAATCATAGCCGGTTATGTCAAGATTGATTTCGTCTTCCAGAAATGCGGGATGTTTCCCAAAAGCGGAAACATAGGCGGTTGATGCATATAAATATAATGGGCGGGGCGGGGAACTTTCTGCTTCTTTGGCTTTTTCTGCGTCAAACGGGTAGGTTAAAACCACGCCTTCGGGCTGCTCCGAAAGGAAGCCGAGAGCGGAAAGCTCATCCCGGTCAAGCATCGCCGGAGGACGGCCGGGAACATAGACGTCTCTTAATGTCAGAATTGAAGTCGGAATCGTCAATAGAATTACTGCCGTCAGTATGTAGCGGTTAACGCTGGACAGGGCAACCCCTGCCAGAATTCCCGAAAAGAACAGGGAGTAATAAAAAAACTGAATTGTGTTCCAGGGGGTTCCTCTCTGCAGGAAGAATACCGGAATGACAATTCCGGCTCCGATGATCGAATAGATAAATATATTTACCGAATCTTTTTTGACTTTTCTCAAAAGAAAAACCGATCTTGTCCCTAAATTGCCGATTACAAAAATTGCAAGGGCCGCTACATAAGCAGGAATTGCTTTCAACCAGACTCCGCCGGATTTATAGTTGACCATGGCCTCCCCGAACTTTGTCCATCCCACCCTGTCGCCAAAACTCATCATTGTTTCCAGAAACCAGAAAGGCTTAAAAATAAGGAGTCCGGCCGATAATCTGTTAAAGGGCAGAAACAGTAAAAGTGAGACCAATAAAGTTCCCAAAAAGATTTCCCAAATCCCCGCAACAAGAAGGCTTCCCAAAACCAGAAGTCCCGCATAAATCTTTATCTGGACAAGAACTCCGAAACAGAGAACCACAGGGATTTTTTTCTTCTTCAGAAGAAAAATGAGTCCCAGCAAAATGAAAATGAGGGAAAGGGCAAAGGGGGGATTGATCAACGTTGAAATTGCCTGTTGAGACCAAAATGTCGATTCACCCCTGCCCAAAAGAAAACCCAAGCTTCCTCCGAAATAGACAAAGAAAGTGGACAGGAGGGCCGGGCGCTCCGAACCCTGCCAGAGAAAAACGAATTCATATACCAAGTAGCCGATTAAGAATGCAAACAAAACGGGCAGGATCTGAAAATAAAGATTAACTGCCGGAATGGAAGTAATTCTGGTCAGAACAGCAAGGAGCATGTCAAAACCGATGTGGTAATTCTGCAGGGTGGCACCCCCAAATACGGGCATTTCAAAAGAGCCCCGGGCCAGGCTCCCGGCGAGAGCGATATGCCAAATGCCGTCGTGCCCGTTTGCTCCCCAAAACCCCATGCCGTACGGGTACATCCACCCGCTTTTGACCATTGTAACTGACCAGCTAACCGTTCCTAAAAATAGCAACAAAAGTTTTTTGAACATCCTTGATTAAAGTAACTCCCATAAAAAGGAAAACGCAGGATAAATAAACAACTCCGCCGATTAGTGTCAAAAGACCAAGTCCCCCGAGGTCGGCCGGCAGAAACTTTCTTAAAATAAGGAGCACCAGGCCCATAAGGGCCGCCGAAAAGGCAGTTCTTCCTATACTTTCGGTTAGTGAAAAATTAACTTCGCGCTTTGCCAGATAGACGGCGTAAATTGAACTAATGCTGACAAGGGCGTAGCCGATTGAGGCTCCCGTAACTCCGAAGCGGATCGAGAGAACCGGAACCGAAAGAAAAGTCAGAAAGGTCCAGATGATCATCAGCTTGAAAGTCGTTTTGATTTTTCCGATTGCGTTAAGAAGATTCGTCAGCTGGGTGGTAAAAGATGCAAATATTGTATCAACCGAAACAATTGCCAAGGGGATAAGGGCCGGAGTCCACTTTGCATATCTGGGAATTGCCTCAACAATAATGGGTGCTAAGACGGCAAGTCCAACCGTAGCCGGAAAAACCAGGAAAGTAATGAAGAAAATCGATTTCGTCAGACTTCTGGCAATTTGATCTTTATCCTCCTGCATTCTTGAAAAGGCAGGGAAAGTGACCCTGGTGACGTTATCCATAAAAAATCTCAAAGGATATTGGGCAAGCTTTCTCGCCGTTCCGAGTATCCCCATTCCCGTCGGACCCAATAAGCTCCCCAGAATAATCGTCATTCCGTCGTCTTTCAGGACTGCCAGAAAAGTATTTATCTGATAGGGAATTCCGAATCTCAAAAGATCTTTGAGGGAGGCGGTCGAAAACGATAATCCCGGTTTCCAGGGTTTTATGATGTAAACAAGAACAAGGCCGATTACCCCCCTTATGAGGACGGCGTAAGTGAAGCTCGTGATCCCCAAGCCCTTCCAGGCGAAGAAAACTACCGCCAGGTTGTAGATAAGGGTTTCAAAAACCTGGGGAATAATCAGTTTACCGAAAGAAAGCTCCCGCTCAAGAAGAACCGAGGGAATACTTTTAAGAGATGAAAGTAAAAATGAAATCCCGAGAGCGTAAAGAAGAGTAACGGCTTCGGGGGAAAGAGAATGGGTGTTTTTTAAGACCGGTGTGACCAGAAACAATATTACAAGCGAGACGATGACCAGACTCTGCTGAACGGTGAATGTCGTTTTGAGATCCGCATCGCTCGGCTCCTCTTTCTTCTGAATCAGGGACGCGGCAAGGCCGATATCGCTAAAATAAGTCAAAAAGTTAACAACAGCCGAAACCACCCAGAAAATACCGAATGCCGAAGGCTCCAGGAATGCCCACAAAAAACCCTGAGCCGCAAATGAAATTAAATTCAGTACCAGGGTTCTTCCTGTTAATGCCAAAACTCCGGAAACGGACCTTTTTTTAACCGTCTCCAGGCTTATTTCGGAAGTGGGGTCGATGTGCTCCTGTTCGGATTTAGCCACGCTTCAATTGTATCATCTTCTTCCGCCAAAGAGGAAAACTTATAAGGCCGAGCCAGGTCACCAGCGAGACCATATTTGAAACCGTACGGATGGGGGTGTTAAAAAGCTTGAGATAAATTTCATGATTACCCTCCGGGACTTCGATGTACATTCTTCCCCAGGCTTCGGTATCCGGAATGAAATGTTCAATTTGTTTTCCGTCCAGAGTTACTTTCCATCTCGGGAAATCGAAAACATTGATTCTCACCAGCATTTTATTGGCAGCTGCCTCCGTCTTAAAGCCCGCCCAGTCGGTTCCCTGACGCAGATCGGACAATTTTCCTTCCCCTTCCATGATTTCGGCCAAAACGCTTTGTCCGCCCTTGGGGTTTTCCCTGGCTCCCTTTGGCAGATAGTCAAAAATGCCGGCGGTTCTTTGCAGATCCCAGGCGGCATTTGCAAACTTCTCCTCATCGGTCAGAGGCCCCATTTTACCTCCCAAGGGAAGAAAATAATTCCAATTGAAAGCGACAAGGCCCATCGTCAGTATGACGGCACAGAGTATGTAGCGTCTGGGAAGGAGTTTTTTCAAAATCAAAACAGAAAAACCTGCAATAAAAGATAAGGAAAGTGTGGAAAGAGTCAAAAATCTCCAGGGAAACTGGACAAATTTAAGCGGGGGGATCATCTGCCAGATGGGGGTTGATCTCGAATGGGCCATAAAAAGGGAAAGCCAGCCGACTATCAGGAAATAAAACACTATATAAAATATATGGGGATTAATTTTGATCTTCTTTCTTTTCAAAAAGAGCCAGGTGGCAATTCCGATCAACAAAGAGGTGATCCAGTGAATATGGCCTATCTGGAAAGGCATGCCGTCGCTTTCTCCCCAGATGGAGGGACCGTACCCCCAGAACCGGGAGAAAAGAAGCTGGTTGGTATCGGCAAAATGGGCAATGTACTCGTAATAACCCACAACCAGAGTATCAACGTGCACAAGCTTCTGCTCAAATACCGCAGGCAGCGTGAAGAACGCTGCCAGCCCCAAAGCAAGAAAGCCGCTATATGCCAGATACTTGATGCCAGGCATTAAATTTTTTGACCGCCAGAGCCAAAGGAGGCACCATCCGGCAAAAACCGGCGTAAAAATAAGGACCATTAGATTGTGCGACGTAAAGAGTGCAAACCATGAAAGGGCGAGTGCGATTACCCATCCCGTGTACTTTTTCTTTTCCGTAATTAATCTGTACGAAGTCCAGAGAATCAGAGGAAACCATGCCAGGGCCCAGGCTTCATTCATCGCTCCCCTGACGTAAACATCAACGGAATGATAGGGGGCCCAGATGTAAAAGACGGCAGATACAATTCCCCCGAGGCGGGATTTGAATATTTCTTTTGCCAACAGATACATCGTTACTCCCGATACCAGAAAAGAAAGAAGAAATACTATTTTTGCGGTATCGACAAAGGAAAAACTCAAAAGGCGGACCCCCTGCCCTATCAGATAGGGGAGAGGCGGATAGAAATTAAAAAGAGGAAAGCCGTATCCGTACCCCATGTCGGGCACCCAGCGGCAGGGAATCTGTCCGTCGGTAAAACACTTCTCCATTTCAAGCTGCCGCATCATCTGAAGGTCATCGTGCATGATAAAGTATCCCGGAGTTATGAGAGATCGCCCCGCAAGAAGACCAAAAAGAAGAACTATTACAATCGGCCAGAAATTGGCCATTTTAATCAGTTTTTTAATTATTTTCATCAACAGAAGTTATTATCTCAAATAAATACAGTGTTTCGAAAGGGCCTTTTAGAATATACTCCCTGCTTTCCTTCTCTCTCCTGTCGGATTTTTTATAGGAGGAGATAAGTTTGAGCCCGAATTTCCGATAATCCTTTTCCTTGATGTTTATTCTTGAATGGTTAACCACAAGATAGGTCTTGTTCCCCGATTCAAAAGATTCTTTTAAGCTTTGGGGAATGTCGGTGAAATCCAGGCCGACTCCGATAACGGTAATTTCCGGAGTATCGCTAAGATACATCTGAAGTCCGTCCGGTAGAGTTCCGAAGTATCCTTCTGTTCCTACAACAATTTTTGCATCCGGATTTTTAATCTGTTCTGTCTTTAGAAAGTCTGCCACCTCCCAAATCCCGGTCCCCGCGGTCCATTCCTCCAGATACCCCGACTTCTCGCTTGAGGGCAAATTCGCTTTTTCGGGATCGGTAAGCAAAAGGTAATTAAAGCGCAGGGCCGTAAAAACAAACAAAATCAAAAATCCGTAAGCCGTAATTTGCAGCCATTTAGTCTTGAGGCCGTTTAGGGCACCCGCGGCAAGAATAAAGGCGGGGGGAAGAGTGTAAAGAATGTAGCGGACCGTAGAGACTTTTGCATACTCGCTTTGGATAAGAACGGGGAAGAAAAACCAGGTCAGCAAGAACAATGCCTCTTTCCAGTGTTTTTTCCAATTAACCCACAAACCGATTAACCCCAGGCCCAAAATCGGCCATGGCCCCATTTTGATGAACCAGTCGGTAAATATCTGTTTTATGTGGAAAATAAAGGGATCTTTGGGGTCGGTCCAGAGATGGCTTATAGGAAAAACATAATCTGCGGTTCTTGAAGTCAAAAGGTGGAAGTTCGGTCCCAGGCGCAGAATGTTATAAAAGCCGTAGGCAATTACATAGGTTGCCGCCAGAAGTGCACCTAGTTTTATAACCGTAACAATATTTTTTCTCGGGCTTTTCTCCCAACTTGCAAATATCCAGGTTGAGGGCATAAGCAGGGCAACAAAAAGTGCGGGTGACTTTGTCAAAAAGGCTCCCCCGAGAAAAAACCCTGCAAGCATGGCAAAATCAAATCTCGCATATTTTGCGGTCAGGACCCCGAAAAATATTGTCCAGACGGAAAAAGTTGCAAGAAGCGAGTCCACCAACGCCATCCTGTCAAAAAAGAAACTGAAAGGAGAAATGGCCCAGATTAAAACGGCAATCAAAGAAACTTTTTTTGATTTGAACAAAAGATGACTGACTGCAAAAATTCCGGTCATCGTCCCCAGTCCCGAAACTACCGAAAGCAGCCTTCCGGCAAAAAGAGGGTCGGAAAGATATCTGACGTAAAACATCAGAATCCACATAAAAAGGGGCTGCTTGCCGTCTGAAAGGGGAAGAAATCTCAAAGTGGGTTCATTCCCCATAACCTGGGCCCAACGGATATAAATGGCCTCATCCGCAAAAACGGGAAGAAGAGTGAGATTATAAAGTCTAAGCCCAAGTGCAAGGAGCAGAATCACTACACCACTCAAAATCGTCCACTTCCATTCACTGAAAAACTTTTTCACAAAATTCATAATTTTTGCCGAGCTTGGCTTATCCCTTTCAAATTCTACCATTTTTTGCTGAAAAATAGCCAAACTTTACTTGGCGCAAAAGGCGGGGTAAATTATTTAGTAACTTTGTAGTGAAGCTGAATCGTTTTGCTTTTTGAGGGTTTCATTTGGACAAGCTCAAGTTTCAAGTCAAAAAGATCCGGATTAAAAAGAGGGATTCCTTTTCCGACAATTACCGGCTCGATGTTTAAGATAACCTCATCTATCAGCCCGAGCTTTGCAAACGAACTGTTGACGGTCGATCCGCCGGTAAGGACGACCTCTTTGGCTCCGTCCTTTTCCAGCCTGGAAAGGGCATCTTTGGGAGACTCCGCCAGTTCAAAACCGTCCCCGGTTTCATAATCGGGATTTGAAGAAACAACAATCACCCTGATTCCTTTCAGGTTATCAAAATATTCTTTCGGCCATTTTTTGACAACTTCGTGCGTTTTTCTCCCCCAAATGAGATAGCCGACAGGGCGGATTGCATCCAGCCACCCGAGCCAGCTGTCATGCGAAATAAAATCCTCCTCATTATTTTCGCGCGCAATAATCCCATTAACGGACATCGCCATCCAAAGAGTAACTTTCATCAAAATGATTCTAACACAATCGTCTTATAAGTTTCCCGAGAGTCAAGTCAATTTTAGAAGAAACGGGAACCTTTTATATCGTATTCCCTTTCCCAAATTAAAATGACCCTGACCTTTCCTGACCATCAACTTTCCTCCTAATTTACCGGCAAGATACTCCGCATGGCTCAGCGGGCAATAGGGGTCGTTGTCGGAATGAACAAAAATGAATTCCTCAGAATGTTTTTTAATTTCATCAAAATTAAACGGTTCTTCAAACAGTCCGTCAAAAGTACTCTCGCCCAAATTATTCTTAAAAATTGATACAAAAATGCTTTTCTTTATCCGAACACCTTTTGAAAGGTGTTGCAAAAGATGCAGAATTTCAACTGCACCCGAAGAGTGTCCAATAACTATTGATTCATTATTAAACTTCCAAGCTTTATTCGCCAAAATGAAATTTGTATATCTTTTTGCATCCGGGATATCCGACACGGGTAAATCCGGTACCCAAATCTTATAGCCTTTCTTTTTCAATTCCTCTTTCAACCACGGAAACCAGTTTCCTGTGTGATCGTTTGAAGTTCCATGTAGGATTAGCGCATTCTTCATACTTGAATATTTTATACCCTGATGAGTTTTTCCAGCCAATCTATTTTCTTATTTTTTCTTTTCCACCACAAGTCTTCCCAGATATAATGGACTGCGAGCTGTTTATAATCTCCAAATTTTTCAAAGTATTTAAGAATCTTTTTAACCGGCACGGGGTTTTCCGGGTCTTTGTTGAAGAAAAGTTTGGAATAGATCTTTTGTTCCCAGGGCGAAACATGATTGAAAAAATCCCAATGATGAAATACGTCAAAAAGAAGATACCAAACCGTTGCCGGACCGACGCCGTAGAGCTTGAGCAATTCCGTCATTTGGGTTTCTCTGTCCTTTTTCCGTAAACCGTCTTCACTTATCAAACCCTGAAAAAAGTGGTCGTCAATCTTTTTTATGGACCTTGCCCTGTAACCGACTTTTAGGGTCCGCAGTTCGTCTTCCGAAACTTTTTGCAGTCTTCCGGGTTTCCAGAAACACCAAAGCATTTTTCCGTCAAATTTCAATTTTGTTCCGTAGTTTTCAAGAAGGACCTTAAACATCTGGATTGATCTTCTGACCGTGGCATTTTGAAGAACTATTCCGATTATCAAATATTCATACAAAGAACTGGGGTGGCCGGGGCGCATGCCCTTCCACTTTTTAATAATGGGGCTTAATATCTCATCATCCTTAAACTTTTTATAGAATCCCGTTAAATCAAGATCCAGGTTGTATCTGTACTTGATTTCGTCAACCAAGGAATCGATAAAGTCTTTGTCTAAACTTCTTTCCGAATAAACGTCAACCTCGATTTTGGGTTTGTCTTTCGTACCGGCATTTTTGAATTTCAATCCCAGGTTTTTATCTTTCCAGTTCCAGGTCTGCCATCTGACTGCCGGCTCCCAGAGATTGTCTCCGGAAGTAAAATGGTCGGGCTTATGGAATGTTGGGTCGAAATCAAAAGGAGGAGTCGGATCTATAAAAACTTTGGTTTGCAGGTTAATCTTCATCTGTATACAACCTATACCAAACAATTACCGAAGTCAACTATGTATCAAGCTAAACTCTGTATTTTCCCTGAAGAGCATTTATGCGGACCATGACAAGATCCCTGAAGCCTTCGTAGGAATCCTTTATCGGATTTACTTTCGTCCCCTCTTTGTGGTGCCAGACAACGGGAACTTCGGCAACTTTAAGACCAAGCTTCCGGGCAATGTAAAGCACTTCCAGGTCAAACCCGGCGGAAACGGAGGCGCCGCTTGCCAGGTTTTTCCTGCTAAAAATATTAAGGTGTCCGAATATTTTCTTGGCTGCAGTCGAGGTAAAAGCCTTAAAACCGCACTGGGTGTCGCGGTAAGGAAGCCTTAAAACAAGATTCCTCAAAAGGGAAAATCCATATGCCATGACTTTGCGGATTAAGGGCGCTCCTTCGCGTCCCGCCCGGGAGCCGATGACTATATCGTACTTTTCGTCAAACTTCGGCAGAATTTTTTCCACCTGATCGATCGGGGTAGCCTGATCCATGTCCGCAAAAAAAATTATTTCCCCTTCCGCCTCAAGCATTCCGGCAATGACGGTTCCCCCTTTGCCCCTGTGGGGCTCATGCATCACCCTGAACCCCTTATGTCTTTTGGAGAAATCCTCGGCCAGATCTGCCGTTTTGTCCTCCGATCCGTCGTCAACCACTATCACTTCCCACTGGTATTTCTGGTCATTTAAGTACTCATAAACGGATGCCAGAGCGCCGGTTCTTATGTTGTTTTCTTCGTTGTAGGCCGGGATTACTACCGATAAATACGTTTTCATTTCCTCATCCTTCTTTCCACCGTAATTGCACCGAAATGCACGGTTTCTTTCACAACGCCGATTCCCTTCTGTCTCGCCAGCCAGGCATCAAGTCTGTCCTGATGATCACCGTCCGCTTCATATAGAGTATAGAGTAAGGGAACCCGTTCTTCCTCAGGCTTCAGACCTTTCCACTTAATAAGGTAGTCATAAGCATACGGAATAACCGGAGGGACATAAACATCGATGTTGTATTTTTCCTCCCCCGCATCTTTGGCTATCCAGTCAATCGCCTGCTTTTGGGCAATAAAGCTTATGCTGTTCGGGCCAAGGCCGCCGTCCGTAAGTTTGAATTTCAGGATATCCGCATTGTTGGTCAGAAAAATATAAATAAAATAGATTAAAAAGACTTTCCCCAACTTATATCTCCACATGTATCCCAAGGCCACCGAAAAAAGGAGGAGGAAAGGAAGGTAATAGCCGGTCAGATAATAATCATAAATGTTGCCGAAATTGCCCTGGAAAAAGACAAGCCCCACCATGACAGAACCCAAAAGCATCAAAAGAATCTTCACTCCTTTGCCTTTAATCAGGCTGTGAAGATGGTAAACAAAGAAAAGAAGAACGCCTGAAAGGAAAAACTTCTCGAGATGGTAGCGGGCATCAAAAATTTTATTCGTAAAAACGTCATAATAAAATTCAATTTTATCACCCATGAATCTTGGCGTAGGCAGGGTAAAGCTTTTATCGGTTATCAAAAACTTTTTAATGTTGCCGAGAATAAGTCCCTGATTTTTAATGTCAAAGGCAATCAAGGGCAGAATTGTAAAAAGGAAAAGCAGACAGGAAATAACAAATGTTTTTCTGTCCGGAAGATTTTTTCTTTGCCAAACTGCAAAAACCGCAACAGCAACAAAATAAAATACCTCGCCCGACGAACCGAAGTGAAAAAGCGAGAGACCGAGTAAGAAAGCTATTATCAACCACGCCCTCTTTTTCCCTTCCGCAACCAGAATCATCATCCAAACGAGAAGGACCGAGAGAAGAAGCATGGGTGTGGGGTTGCTCAACCACCTGGAAGCTATTGCTATATTGAAAGAAAATGCGGACAGAATCGCAGCAATAAGTCCCGTTGTCCTATCCTGAATCTTGGTTCCGAGATAATACATAGCTGTCACTGCAAGCATCGTCGTCACGGAAAGGAAAACAGACGGCCATACAGGATCCCCTTTCCCCAAAAGATAAAAGGGAGCTATCAGATAATAGTAAAAAGGCCCTCTGAAAATGCCGGCTATCCCCGTCGTCGGGCCGATAAAGGGAATGTTTCTCCCGTGCCAGATGTCCCAAACGGCCAGGGCATCCCTGCCCTGATCGTAGTAAAAACCGAGAAGATTGTTGATATTGTATGTCCTTAACAAAAATCCGAGTACGAGGACAATTCCGAGAAGAAAATAGATAACCAGATGGCCCTTAATTTCGTTAAGAAGTTTTTTTAGCATACTTTCTTGCCGCAGTTAAAACTTTCTCGACTGCTTCATCAAATGACACCCCCTCAACTCTTGCCCCGGCAGCAGCTTTATGGCCTCCGCCCCCGATCTCTCTAGCAATCTGCGAAACGTCAAAACCCGACCTTGACCTGAAACTCACTGACAAAACCCCGTCATCTCTTTCTTCCATAATCATTCCGAAATCGGTATCCTTGACTATCGGAAAAAACAAATTCGCAGCGTCTTCCTTGACACTCTCGCCGACAAAATCCTTATATTCCAGAACGGAAATTGTCGACCAGACGAACCGGTTCTCCCTGTCAATCTGCATGTTCTCGATAATCTTTCCCCAAATTTTAACTTCCGAAAAACTGATGTTCCGGTATATATTGTAAATAATCTTATCCTTGTCGGCCCCCAACCTTATCAGTTTGGCCGCTGCTTCCAACGTCGCATCTCCGACATTTTGATATTGGAAAGACCCCGTATCGCCTATTATTCCGGTCAGAAGGCCCTCGGCAATATTTTTATTGAGTTCCACTCCCCAATCTTCAAAAACTCTAAAAAGAAGCTCTCCTGTCGAAGTGATGTTACTGTCAACAAGATTTATAAACCCGAAGCCTTTATTGGAAAAGTGGTGATCCATCACTATGATGGGGATTTCTGGCTGGGGCAAATCTCTCGAGCCGGTGACCATTCCGTATGTGGAAGAATCAATGACCAGAAAAAGGTCATGATCGGAGAAACTAAAACCCGCAAAGTCTATTCGTTTAACTTTTTCCGATCCGCTTAAAAATCTCAGATCTTCCGGAATCTCTCCCGGACAAACAATCAACACTTCCTTGCCCATATTTTCCAAAACTTCCGACAGGGCCACCGCACTCCCGACAGAATCGGAATCGGGACCCCTGTGACAATTGACTAAAATTTTCTTTGCCTTTTTGATCTCTTTCAGTATTTTTGCGCTTTCTTTGTAATTCATTGTGTATGACCCAGTTTATACAGTCTTACTCCGAATACTTCCCACTCCCCATCTATTTTACTCCATCCGAAGTTTGCCACTTCCGCTTTTGCGCTGTGTGTCGGATCACACTTCTCTTTCGGAAGCTCGCATACCGCAAACAACTGATCCGTAACCGTATCAGGCCTTTGGGCATCGATATCAACGACGGGAAGCTCGTCCTTTAAGAGAAAATATTCATAGCCGTCTTCGTAGTTTCTTTCGGCAAGAACCGCGAGTTTGCCAAATTGACAAAAACCAGAAAGAAAAGAGAGGGGAACAAAAACATTTTCAGTATTTTTTGCTTGCCGTTCAATATTTCCCGGGAAAGGGCTCCGGCAAGTAAAAAGGGTACCGGGAAAATAAAACCGAAGTAGTGATCGTAAATTTGCTGTTTGTAAAGTCCGAAACCGATGAGAGCCGCGCCAAGCCAGACAAGAAGCAGGAAATGGGGCGTATGAAAAACGGTTTTTTTTGCCTTAACCAGAACCAAAATAACACCGGCAAGAAGAACGGCGCTTGCAAATTTCCCCGCAGTTTTATTCTTTCCGCCGATAAGGCTTGTGTTAACCTCCTCAAACTGGGGATAAAGCTTGGGAATTGCATTCCAGGGGCGGGCCGAAACTGTCGCCTGGCGGGCAGTGAAAAACGTTTTCATGGCATTAAAATTCATCCATCCGTGCCGGGCATCAAAAATCACAAGAGGCGACATAAGTAGTAAAAATATCAGGGCCGAATACACCGTATAGCGCAGGGGCGGGCGCGACAGAAACCAAAAGAGAAATAAAACCGGGACAAGAAGCAAACCCAGGTAGTGGGACTGCAATACAAACGCGTAGGATACCCCGAGAACAAGAAGCCACTTAAACTCCTTATGCCTCCACACTCTCCAAATCGAGTAAATCGACAGAAGTGCAAAAAACGGCATGATGTTCGGGTTCCAGGAAGAATGCGAATAGATGATTACCGTTGGGGAAACTGCATACAAAGCCGCTGCGACAAGGCCTGCGGCATTCCCGAACCATTCTTTTCCGATCTTCCAGACAAACCAGACCGTGACCACACCCAAAAGAGCTATCATGACGGCGGGTCCGACCGGAGAAAAGTTCGCAAGAAGGAGAGCGGGAGCCATCATATAGTAATAGAGGGGTCCCAAGTACATATTCCCGATCGACGTTCCTGGACCGATTAAAATCGGATCAAAATCCACCAGAAGGCGCCTGACGATAATGGCGTCTCTGCCTTCATCCCCTAAAAAGGTCATGTACTGGTCGATCTTATAGAGTCGCAGAAATGCTCCGACGACAATAATCAGAACCAGCAGCCAGTTTTTCTTCAGCCAAGCCGTAATTTTACCCATAACTTAAATAAATCTATAAAACTTTTAATTATCACCCGGGGTTGGGCTCCGGTTGCCCTTCCTCCGCGCCTCGGATAATGCGTTACCCCGACCTGCCTGATCTTAAATCCGGCTTCCTTGGCTTTTATAGCCAGTTCCGCATTAATCATTCCTCCTCTTTCGGATTCAAGCCTGGGAATTTTCTTTATCACGCTCTTTTTGACCATTTTGAATCCGCAATCAACATCCTTAAGCCTCAAACCGAAAAATAAAAAGAGGAGTGCGGCCCAGCCTTTGGCAAGAAAAAGCCGGTAAAAAGAATCCCTTCTTTTAATACGGTAGCCAAGCAGTAAATCCGCGGAATCTTTCTCATTAAAAAATCTGGTTATCTCACCGAAATCAAACTGTCCGTCGGAATCGTTATACGCTATCCACTCATAAGAAGAATTGTAGAATCCGCTTTGAAGAGCGCCTCCGTAACCGCGGTTTTCCGTGTGATTGATGATTTTGACTCTCGGGTCCTTCTTGCCGAGTTCCCGGACTATGCCGCCGGTCATGTCTTTTGACCCGTCGTTGACAACGATTATCTCCCATTTGTCGGCTACGGTTTCCAGGACATCTTTTGCAGCAAGAACGGTCGCCTCTATGTTCTCCTCCTCGCTGAAAGCAGGAAAAAAAACGGAAAGTTCGCGTATCGTTTTAGTCATACATTGAAGTCTAGCATACCTACTGCTATCATTTGAATATGAAGGTCAGGCTTAAAAAGCTTTTATATCTCGCCGCTTTTTCCCTCATTCCAACGTTTCTTATCTGGCTGCCATTTTTTGCCAGGCTTCCCTCTTTTTGGAAAATTCCTCTTCCCCAGCAAGGACTGGCAACAATCGTAGCCAACTATGACGGACCTTTATACATCGTTGCCGCCAAAACTCTCTACAATAAAGAGCTTATCAAGGCCAACTATCAGTTCCCTCTGCCCACCGAATACTACACTGCTCACTTTCCCCTTTTTCCCCTTTTAATAAGAATTTTTGCAAATCCTCTGAATTATCCCTATGCCATGCTTGCGGTAACTCTTGTTTCATCATTCCTTGCGATTTATTTTTTCTACAAACTGACCGGGGATATGTTTCTGACTTTCCTTTTTTC
>Ga0075746_115_pt1 | contig 17555 bp, 18 predicted proteins | sample RifGroB1_FD_68438 | JGI IMG/M metagenome (GOLD analysis project Ga0075746, IMG submission 68438) | Microgenomates (Woesebacteria) bacterium GW2011_GWB1_45_5 | reverse complement strand
ACCGCAGCGAAGAAAAACCGAACGCATCTACACGCACGCAGGTGAGAGAACTGATACACATTGATATAGTTATTAGCTTCTCTGTGGATATCTTTACTCCGTTCGGAGTGTGTACACTTTTTTTGGCTGCGGAGACGTATAAGTAGAGAACATACCCCCTTAAGCCGTCCAGTTTCACTCAGGATAAACCCCGGCGCTCCCCAGAAGTCCCGTATGTGACCCATGTTCCCAAGAGAACCCTAAATGTATATAGTCGCACAATAATACTTTTGCGACGCAGTCTAAACCTGTGAGCGTAGTGTAGTGTTTCTTGTGTTTCCGCGCGTTCCCGCTGGCCGGTCGCTTATCACCGACACGTTTTTCTATTTATATTCTCTCTTTTTAAAATCCGTCTAAAGACCTTCTTCCGAATAAAGACCGAATGAAATTTTGAGGTTTTGCTCCCCCTCCCCCGTTTTTATCTTTTCCCCGAAAATTCGGTCTTATAGAGACGATGACATGTATGTCTTTTCAACTGGAATGGCCTTAAAATCGATTTGGCGAGGTTGTTTTTAGCCTCATTTTGAAAATTATCTTAAAATCGGTGCGGTTCTATAAAACTTCATATACCGGAAGCCTTTTTCTATAAAGCATGTCGGTTGTGTTTATTTACCCCGCTTAAAAGAAAATAGAGTTTTGGTGAAAGAATGATTTGAAAGTCGGACTCTCTTGAGAAATAAAAATTATCTGGGAGCAACGGTTGGAAAGACAAATTTGGTCAATAACGAATATGTCGCACAATCTTGACACCCGACTGTGCTTTGTGTAAACTGATTTCAGTTAAATGACTGAAGCTGCCTTAAATCAGTCAGAGCTTGGCCGGAAGGTCAATGATTTTTTGGAATATCTCCAGGTTGAGCGCGGTGTCTCTCCCCTAACCCTCCGGAATTACAGGCACTATCTGTCAAGACTGATTTTATGGATGGAAAAAGAAGGCATCCGGGAGAATCTCAAGGATATTAATCAGGACGTAATCCGGGCTTATAGAGTTTTTCTGGCAAATCTGGGCCTCGGAAGAAGAACGCAGGGGTATCATGTAATCGCCTTAAGATCCTTTCTTAAATGGCTCATAAAAAACGATTATTCCGTAATGGCTCCGGATAAAATCGATTTGCCCAAAGTTGAAGAGCGGCAGGTAAAATTTTTAAACGGAGAGCAGGTTGACCGGTTACTAAACGCTCCATCTCAGGATTCCATTCAGGGCAAACGCGACAAAGCAATTCTTGAGATTTTGTTTTCTACGGGCCTTCGTGTAAGCGAACTTGTAAAGCTCAACCGGGATAAAATTGACATGGACAGACGGGAATTCGGAATTGTCGGCAAGGGAGGAAAGGCCAGGGTCGTATTTTTGAGCAGCCGTGCGGCCGACTGGCTCATCAAATATCTCAACCACCGTGACGACCATTTTAAGCCTCTTTTCATAAGGCATAAGGGGAGGATCGACCCGACCACCCCCGATGAAAAAACGCGTCTCACTCCCCGATCGGTTCAAAGAATGATTAAAAAGTATTCACATAAAATGAAATTACCAATCGAGGTTACCCCTCATGTAATGAGACATTGTATCCATTCTGAAACGAGAATTTTTCTTTCTAATAAAATAGAGGCGGCCAGAAATTTATATTATAAAAGCGAGGAAAATATTATTGGAATTGATTTTGGTTTAGGCAAACAGATTTCTGCCAAAGTGATCGGGAAAGAATCTCACATTTCAAATTTATACTCTCTGTGGGCAGACGGTTACGAGCTAGTTTGTTCAAATACTCATCGGGTCTTTACAATTACCATAAATGGCATCAAAGAGGTTTTGATAAAAGATCTAAAGACTGGTGATTACATAGCTGGTGTCAGAAAAATTAATTTTCCGGGGCAGAAAGTTGTTGATCCGCAAGTCGCCAGACTTATTGGGTATGTCTTGGGTGACGGGATCGTGAGTAAAGAGAGACGTGGGGTTATTATTCATGACAAAGACAGAAAGAATCTTGAGTTTTATCAGAAAATAATTAAAAATTTCCTAAAATCTAAAGCTAAAATCGAAAAAAATCCAAGGACAAATTCTTTCAGGCTGAATTTTTATTCGGAACAGTTTGTTAATTTTTTACAAGATCTTGGAGTCATCGGTAAATCAAAAGATAAAAGAGTACCGAAAGAGATAATTAATTCCACAAGACAAGAGGTCTGTGGTTTTATTGCTGGACTTTATGACGCAGAAGGCAACTCTTTTGGTGCTCCCAGACTTTTCTCATCATCAAAAGATCTACTGAAGGATGTTCAGATGATGTTGCTCAGACTTGGGATTGATGCCCATCTCCTGAGTCGGGACAGAACTGTTAAGCTTCCACAGGGGAATGACTACAGACACATGTTTTATACCTTGCAGGTTCTCGGGAATACTGACCAAAAGGCGTTTATTAAGCTGATCCCGACCTTAAAGTCCGGAACAATTAAGGCTGTAAATGTACAAGAGGAGAACAAACTTCCCGTTCAACCTATTTTAAAATTTATTTTTGATGACTTAGAAAAAAACGGGAAAGGGGGCTTTAGGCGTGCAATGCAGGTAAATGAAAATGTAAAATCATCGCGGAATCTTAACAACATCGTTCCAATGCGATCCACTGTTGCAAAATTCATAAGGCAGATTGAAAGATTTGAATACAAAGGTAGAAGCTTAAAAGTCTTGAAAAATATCTATCAGGCTGAAAATTTAAAGTGGCTAAAGGTTAAAAAAATCAAGAAACTGCCATTCAACAGATATAATGTTTTTGATTTTACAGTATCTCCTACCCGGAACTTGATAACAGATGGAATAGTAAGTCACAATTCCTTTGCAACAGATCTTCTCAACGCCGGGGCCGATATCAGGAGTGTCCAAGAGATGCTGGGGCATAAAAACATATCAACGACGCAGATCTATACCCATGTCACCAACAAACAACTTCGTGACATCCATGCCGCCTTCCACGGCCATGGAGGCAAATAACTTGCAAATCAGCACCTATAGGATATAATTGCCTCTATGAGCAGAGCAACACACGATTTTGAGTGTCAAAAATGCCATGCCCAGGGCAAGGTTTCCTATGATGTGATTAAATGCCCTGAATGCTGAGAGTCTATCGAAGGGCAAGCCATTACCGGTGAAGCCCTTGAAGCTTTGTTGGAAAGAATCAGAGTTAAACATGAATTGAGCCAATCTGTTTCTATTTCACCCGAAGCTAAGGGTTAATCTTCAATTTCTTCCATTTCGGGAATTCGTTTATAATGCTAGCTATGCATAAAAATATCAAACTTTTGGCCTGGTTCAATTTTTTTACGGACTTTTCGTTTTTCTCGCCAATAGCCATAATTTATTTTTCAAGAATTGCCGGCTCATTTGCATCGGGAATGAGCATTTTTTCGGTAACCATGGTTTCTTCTGCTATTTTTGAGGTGCCGACGGGAATATTCTCTGACTATATAGGCAGGCGAAAAACAATGGTTTTGGGGGCAGTAAGTGCGGCGCTGTCGATCGCATTCTATGCCCTGGGCTTTTCGTACATCTGGCTTGTAGCAGGAGCCCTATTCGAAGGTCTTTCCCGATCGTTTTACAGCGGTAACAACAATGCCCTGCTTTACGATACCCTGAGGGAGTCGAACAGCGAAAAAGAATACCATGACTTTTTGGGAAAGACCAGTTCATCTTTCCAGATGGGACTGGCCATCTCTGCAGCCATAGGCAGTATAGTTGCCCAGTTTTCGTTTCCTCTTGCGGTTTGGCTGACTTTTGTACCGAAACTTTTCTGTATTTTTGTAGCCATGTTCATTGTAGAGCCAAAATTGTTCAAAAAATCGGCATCAAATATTTTTCATCACTTGAGCGAGTCTGTTAAGCACTTTATCCGTAACAGGAAGCTAAGGCTTCTTTCAATTTCTTCAACATATTCCTGGGCATTAAGTGAATCAGGGTTTCAGTTCAGGTCGGCCTTTGTTAACACCGTATGGCCGATTTGGGCGATCGGAATTGCCTCAATGCTTTCTTATATCGGTGCAACTGTCAGCTTTTATTTTTCAGGGAAAGTCATCAGAAAATTCGGGGAGCTTAAGACACTGATCATCGGGTCGGTCTACAGTAAAATCTCGAGTATCATAGCGCTGGTCTATCCGACAGTCGCCTCCCCCGCCATAATGACTACAAACTCGGTATTTTTTGGGACTGGGACTGTGGCTGAAAACTCGCTTTTACAGAAGGAATTTACTCATGATCAGAGAGCGACAATGGGATCCTTAAACTCACTCGCTTCCTGCTTGGCTTTTGGAGCGGTATCCATTGCCTTGGGTTTTGTGGCAGATAAAATAGGACCCGCGAAAGCGCTTCTGTTGATAGCCGTTGCAGGTATTCCGACAATATTAATCTATATTAAGTTGTTTGAAGACGAAGCAAATTAACGTTCTATTTTCTCCCAAGGAAGACCTGATTTACCGAAGTGCCCGTAGGCTGCGGTCTGGAAGTAGATTGGTGTTCTTAAATTTAATCTTTCAATAATTGCAAGGGGTCTGAAATCAAAATTCTTTTTAACAAAACTCGTCAGGCTTCTGCCTTTTTCGTCTCTTGCCTCAAGCATTAGAGGATCCGCTTTCCCTATCGCGTAGGCAACGGAAACTAAAGCACTTTTAGCAAGGCCTTTAGCGACAAGGTTTTTGGCAACGAATCTACACATATAAGCCCCGCTTCTGTCCACTTTTGTCGGATCTTTGCCGGAAAAACATCCTCCCCCGTGAGGGATAAGTCCTCCGTAGGTATCTACCATTATTTTCCTTCCCGTTAAACCCGTATCCGCTATAAATCCGCCAACCTCGAATCTTCCTGTGGGATTGACCAGAATTTGACTGTCTTTGATTCCGGGGACGAGTTTTTTGATCAGTTTATTGGCAATCTCACGTCTTACCTCATCAAGCGTTACTCCCTTTTTGTGTTGAGCCGAAACAAGGACCGTTTTAATTTTTCCGTTGCGCATTGTCACCTGGGCTTTGCCGTCGGGAAGGAGCCATTTGATTTTCTTTTTACGTCTCAGATCTTCCAGTCCTTTTGTGAGTTTATGAACAAGAGCTACCGCCTTCGGAAGATACTCGGGCGTTTCGTCGGTGGCGAATCCGTACATGATTCCCTGATCCCCCGCTCCCCCGGTGTCAACCCCCATGGCAATATCGGGAGACTGCTTGATTATGTTTGTGACGAATTTCAGCTTGTCTTTGTGCCCTATATCCCTATAGACTTTAGCGGCGATTTTGGTGGCATCAAATTTTGCTTTGGTTGTCACTTCACCTCCGATTACAAAAAGTCCGTGGGCGCCGAAGCTTTCTATCGCAACCCTGCTTCTTGGGTCCTGCCTTAAGCATTCATCAAGAATGGCGTCACTTACCTGATCGCAGATTTTGTCGGGGTGTCCCGAAGTCACCGATTCGACGGTGTAGTTTTTGAACGAATTAACAAAAATGTTGCTCATATCGTAATTCCAGCTTTAGCACCTTTCCTGCCCTGCAGGAGGTTGTTGGCGGGTCACGGGGCTGGGTCCCTGGCCGCCTCTTGATATATAAGGATATTTTACGCTCAAACAGGCGCCTGTCAAGATGTATAATGGTAGTATGGTTACCGTAATTTTGCCCGGATATTCTTCAAAAAACAAAGACTGGGCAATGGAGGCAGCGCGGGAGGTAAAAATGGATCATGAAGTGCGCCCGATTCTTTGGGATCACTGGCAGGACCCGGATAAGAAGTTTGACGCAAAGGAAAAAGCCGATGACGTTGTTGACATACTTCTTGATGAAAGGGTTAACATAATTGCCAAATCAATCGGAACTCTCGTCGCTTCTTATATGATCGAAAAAATCACTGAAAGAATAGACAAAGTTGTTTTTTGCGGGATTCCATTAAACGGTCTGACGGAAGATAAAAAGCAGGATATGAGAAATGCCTTAAAAAGCTTTCCTCACGATAAAATAATTTGTTTTCAAAACCAGGAGGATCCGCAGGGAAGTTTTGACGCGGTGAAAAAGTTCATAAGCGAGGTTAGTCCAGACATAAAAGTGGTTTCCAAACCGAGAGAAGATCACGAATACCCGTATTACCCCGAGTTTCAGGTGTTCTTAAAAAATTTCTGAGGGAACCTCCGGTTTTTTGAACTTTTAGCTCCCTCATTTCTGCCCATCTTGCTTTTACGGTATTACCCATACAACGGTTCCCACTTCTGCCCAGTCAAAAAGCCATTTTGCGTCCTCCGTCCGCAGGTTGACACATCCGTGACTCATCGGGTGACCGAAATTATTGTGCCAGTATGTGCCGTGGAGGCCGTATCCCTGATAGAAATACATTACCCAGGGAACGCCTTTCAGGTCATATCCCGGCCCGGTCATCCTGTCGGATTCCAATTTTATCCAGATGGGAAAATGTCCCTGGACGGTCGGATGCTCGCTTGTTCCCGTTGAGACGAGAAAAGTATTAAGGAGCTCACCGTTTTCATAGACAAAGACCTGTTGGGTCGAAAGCTCGACAACGATCTCTTTGTCCAGAGTGTCGGGTCTTGGAACTCCGTATGGGATGACGGGTGTTGATGTTGGAGTCGGAGTAACGATGAGCGGTGTAACCGTTGGTTTATACGTGACGCTGGATAAGTCGGGTACCGCAAAGGGCATTTCCGTCGGTTTGCTGTTAGCCTCAATTTGACCAGAAAAGTTGCAGGCGATTGCGGCCGCAAGCAGTATGACGATAACCGGCTTCTTCATGAAAACCTCCTTCTTTGTTGATTAAAGGTGCAAAGGCAATACGGGGATTATATCAGAAGCCTAGCGGATTTCGTATGAGAGGGAAACGGTAACCGAAAGTTCGGTTTCGCCCGGAGTAATTTCGGGTTGGGCAACGTCGGCCGGGGCGCCCGCTGCCTTTTCCAGAAAAGTAAGCGGTCTTGGTTCAAATCCTTGGCTTTCAGAAATATTAACCACCCTTCCCAAAGTCATGTTGGCTGCTTTGGCCAATCCTCCGGCCTTTTCTTTTGCTTCATTTACCGCTTCTTCGCGGGCTTCCTGCAGTTTTTCTTTTTTGGTTTTGTCGTTTACCTCAAAGTTTACTCCCCCGACGACATTCGCCCCGTTTTGGGTCGCAACGGTAAGCGCATCGTTTACTTTGTCAAAGTCATCAATTGTTACTTCGTAATTAATTGAGACCTGATACCCTGTTATTCTGGAATTCCGGCTTGTGTAATCATAATTGGGATAGACGCTATATGAAGTTGTTTTAATATTCTTCCCGTCTATTCCGAGTTTTTTCAACCCGTCGACCAAAGTTTTGGATTTTTTGTTAACCGAGTCCTGAACCGTCTTAAGAGAACTCCCGTTTTCCTGAATTCCCATATCCACCCTGGCAATATCGGGCGCGACTGAAATCCGTCCGGTTCCCTGAACAACCAAAGGCTCTCCTTTTTGCTGGCTCAAAACCGAAACTGGCAAACTCGGTCCCCATTTGGCAAAAAGAAAGAGAAGAAAGAAGAAGAACGATATGGGTCCCAATTTTTGTCTGAAATTCATATAGCGCAAGTAGATTATATATCAAAGCAATAAAAAAAGGGCTACTTTTCACAGTTGAAAAATAGCCCTTCATGGGTGTTATCCGCTCGGGTCGCCGTCTGTAAGAACAGGGAACGTGCTCAGGTCGACCTCGACCCCTCCGGGAAAGAAGATCTTCTCGGGGACTGTTCCAGGCGGAACGTCAAAAAACCAGGCCACCGATCCGACCTCTTCATCCGGCCAGGCTGCCTGGTGCCACCAATACGTTTGGCCGGTGGTGGTCAGGATATGGACCGAGCTGGAGGAATTCCCCGAGGGCCAAAACTGAACACTCGGTCCTCCGGAAAAGGCGTCAGCCCCGATCAGCAGCAGGACGTTCCCTGGGCTTGGGGTTACCTTGTTGCCGTTGCTGAATTTGAAACTCGGCAGATGTACCACCAGCGTAACCACGAAATCGACCTCCGAGTCTCCCCAGGAAACGGTTACCGGAGAATCAACTCCTGCGATGAGGGTGGGTTCCGGTATTGGTGTCAAGGTGGGTCGGACGGTCGGTACAGGTGTATACGTAAAAGTGTCAATGTGACGAACAGAAACACAAACGGTTTTATTTTCATTTTTCTGCCCTCCTTTAAGGCAAAAAAGAAAAGATGGTAATGTGCAGCGTTTCGGATAAAACAGGGCTGATTGTACTATACGAAGATCAGATATTCAAGTTTCAGAAATTGTCGGATATTAAGCTTCCTCTTCTCCCCCTTTTTCCAAAACTGCGGCTGCAGCTACGGAATCCCCTTTATCTGCGAATCTCATTAGGATTACCCCCTGGGTCGCACGTCCAAGTTGAGGAATATTTCTTAACGGAAGCTTTATAACCTGGCCCATTTTGCTTGTAATTATTACCTGGTCGATGTTCTGCATCACCATAATTGCAGTCTTGAGATTTCCTGTTTTCGAGTTGACAACCGCGGCTTTAAGCCCTTTGCCTGCCCTTTTTTGAATCGGGAAAAGATGGACCGCCGTTCTTTTTCCAAGGCCGTGTTCCGAAATTGTCAAAATGTCTCTGAAAATCTTTTTTCTTTTGTCCGCGGGAATTGTTTCTTTTCCTGGGAACACTTCCATTCCGATCACTTGGTCGGTCTTTTCGAGTCTGATCCCGGTTACTCCGGTTGTGGCTCTGCCCATCGGCCGGACGTTAACTTCCGGAAATCTGATTGACTTGCCCGTATAAGTGAGAAGCATTACATGAGAATCCCCCTCCGTGGCATGGACGAAACCAGTTCATCATCCGGCCGCATTTTTATCGCGATCAGTCCCGATGCGCGCAAGTTTTGGAATTCTTCGATGTTTGTCTTTTTAATAAATCCACCCTTGGTCGCCATAATCAGGTTTTTAATCGGAGAATCTTTACTCATAGGCAGAATGGATTTTATTTCTTCACCCTGCTCAAGATTCAGAAGATTGACAAGCGCCTGTCCTTTTGCCTGACGGGACGTTTCGGGAATTTCCCAGGCTTTTATGCCGAAAACACGGCCTTTATTTGTAAAGAATAAAATGGTATCGTGGGTTGTCGCGCTAATCAGATGCTCAATTTCATCTTCCTCTTTTGTCGTCATTCCGATTACCCCCTTTCCTCCCCTCCTCTGGGCCCTATACGAATTTGCCGAAAGGCGTTTGACGTAGCCTGTTTTGGTGACCGTAATTAACGTTTCCTCTTTGGCCACCAGATCTTCTTCGCTGATTTCTCCCAAAGGAGCTTTATAGATTTTTGTTTTTCTGCCGTCCCCGTAAGACGCCTTGAGTTCCGCAATTTCTCCGACGATGATGTCGAGAACTTTTTGGGGATCTTTTAAGATTGCAACAAGAGCGTCGATTAATTTCTTTATTTCTTCATATTCCTTTTCAATCTTTTCGCGTTCAAGGGCGGCCAGGCGCCTGAGCTGCATATCAAGTATTGCGGTTGCCTGGATTTCGCTTAATTTAAATCTGCCGATTAAATTCTGCTTTGCGTCTTCCTGGGTTTTACTTTCTCTGATCGTTTTTATTACCGCATCAAGATTATCAAGTGCAATTTTCAGGCCCTCCAAAATGTGGGCGCGTTTTTTGGCTTCCGTCAGCTCAAAAATTGTTCTTCTGATGACGACTTTTTGTCTGTGCTTTATGTATTCGACAAGAATCTGTTTGAGATTTAGGGTGTGGGGAGTTCCGTCAACAAGCGCGACGAAATTTGCGGGGAAAGTAGTCTGCAGCCTGGTATGTTTGAAAATATTATTCAGGACCGATTTCGGTTTGGCGTCGCGTTTAAGGTCGACAACCACTCTCATCCCGTCCTTGTCGCTCTCGTCCCTTAAATCGCTTATCCCCACAATTTTTTTATCCTTGACCAGCTCAGCGATTTTGGCCACCATTTCGGCCTTATTTACCTGATATGGAATTTCGGTAATAATTATCTGGGGCTTTTTGCCCGTATCGACAATTTCGGCAATTCCGCGGATTACGACTTTTCCCCTACCGGTTGCGTAAACTTCACTCAGAGAATTCGCATCATAAATTGCCCCCCCCGTTGGAAAATCCGGGCCCGGGACAAACTTAATAAGCTCCTCGACGGTTATATCGCTTTCAAAGGAGAGTGATTGAGGGTCTACCTCCTCCTCGGTTAGGGCTTTCTCCTCCCCCGCCGCCACCAGATTGATTTTCTTGATAACGAAATCGGTCTGTTCTTCGTGCTTTTGTCCTTCGGCGGTAACTTTCCCTTTTTTGATTGTTTCGGCAATGGCGTCAACCACTTCAGTTAAATTGTGGGGCGGAATTTTAGTTGCCATTCCGACCGCAATCCCTTCCGACCCCATTAAAAGAAGATTGGGAAGAAGCGAGGGGAGAAAAACCGGTTCTTTGAGAGTGGCATCAAAGTTTTCTACAAAGTCTACGGTTTCCTTCTCCATGTCCGCCAAGGCCCAGTCGGAAATCTTGGCAAGCTTAACCTCGGTGTACCTTAATGCTGCTGCGGGATCTCCGTCGACCGATCCGAAANTGAAGGCCCATGAGATGCATGGCATAAAGAATTCTTCTGTGAACAGGTTTAAGACCATCTCTGACGTCGGGAAGAGCACGGGCAACGATGACGCTCATTGCGTAATCAAGGTACGATTTTGACAATTCCGAAGTTATTTCTGTAGGTTGAATGCGACCGATATCCACGCATAAATTTTAACTCTTTTAGCCTCATTAAGCAATGGGAATATTACTTGAAAAGGAGTAAAATACGGGCATGTTGCCGGAATTTTCCGACCCAAGTGTTCATTCTCCTTTCGGCTTTGTCGTGAGGCCTGATTTGGGTGGAACCGTATACGATTTTGTCAGGGAAATTTCGCGGGATAATGAAGATTCGTATTTTACCAGATCGGCATCTCTTGATGTAAACCTTAAACGGCTTGGTCAAAATTCAACACCTGCGGAAGTTTTAAGCATTCTCAGCAATGTTTTTGTACTAACTTAGGTAAGCAGGGAATTTAACCTGAGGAGTATGGTCCTGAATTTTGTCGCCGCGGGAATAACCAGATCCTCCCGTCTTTGATAGGCCTTGGCAAGCAGATAGAAACCCAAGAAATACAGGTAAATTCTTAAAGCTTTTTGAATGTCGAAAGCATTTCCCCCCGAGACGGTTTGTCCCAAGACTTCCGGAGGCGTAGGAGGATTGTCCGACGCAAGAGTGGTGCCAATAACTCCAGGTGTAGAGGCAAGCATCAGGAATTTTGATTCAGCGTGCCGGGGTTTTTAACTTTGGCAAAAAACGTCACGGTATCTCCCGGAAGAACGTGTGTACCGACATTGTGTGAGTGGGAAACCTCCAAAGTTCCTCCGCTTTCTTTTTGACTTGGCTCCTGACTTTCCTGACTTGCTTGGACCTCGGTGACATCTTCAGTTTCTTCGGGTATCTCGATGGATTCGGAAAAATACTGACTTCCGCCGACGTCTCCGAGGAGCCTCCCGAAAATATTAATAAACCCGATAAACCCGACGGAGTTAATGATATTCGTATTTACCAAGTTAACGATCGAAATGCCGGCATATGCGTTCCCGGTTTTTATTTTTGCCCCGCCTCCGTTTATTGAGTTTTCTCCGGTATTTGCGCTTGATGAGACATTGTTAACCACCTCCGCCGAATTACCAAGAGACAGGTCCCCTGTACATCCGTCACAACTTTGGTTTTGGGGCGGGGCTTGATTCTCATTCCATCCCAGGAAACTTCCCGACCATTCTCCCATGTTGTTTATCTCAAAATAATTGAAGTACGAATTAACGATATTTGTATTGACCAGGTTATAGACATTAACGGCAACTTTGGCGTTCCCCGTTTCTATCTCTGCTTCCCCTCCCGAAGAAACAATCTGATTCTGCCCGGTATTTGCCTGTCCTGAAACGTTATTTACAACTATGGCAACATTCTCCGAAACAATGCTTGCCTGACAGCAACCCTCCTGGGACAATCCCCCGCTTGAGGGAAGAATAATATTTCCGGTAAGGCTTCCAAAGATATTGATTGTGATGATGTGGATTTGGGAATTGACGACATTTGTGTTTACTTTATTTAACACCGAAGTAGACGAATAGGCGTTTCCGGTTGAAATCTCTCCCTCTCCGGAAGAATCAATCTCATTTCCGCCGGTATCGGCTTCCGCCTCAATGTTATTTTCCACATATGCGAAATTATCGATTGAATAGGCGGTAACGCTCACCGTCTCTCCGAGATTTTGATCTTCACCGTAAACTTTGGCGACGGCGTTTTGGGCCAGAAGATTCAAATCGACATCTCCGACCCCGTCAGAGAGATAAATATTTAGCGTGTGATTGATAAATTCGGAATTAACGATATTTGTATTAACTTCGTTGTCCACATTGACAACAGAAACGGAATCTCCGGTTTCAATCTCGGAAACGGGAGTCGGGCTGGAGGACGGTGCAGGTTCTTCAATAACCCCCAAAGGAATCTCGGTGGGTGCTCTCCGGCCTCGGTTAAAGGGTTTTCAGAAGGAGACGGGGTCGGAGAAGGTGAGGTAAACTCGATGCTGTTTTCCCCGGTCTCGGTACCCGAATCCACATTATTGGTAACGTCGGACAGATTCTCAGTGCTTGTTTCGGAAGGGGTTTCCGTAGGGGTCGGGGCGGGAGAAGATTCCGCTTCCTGTGAATAAGAATATGTAACGGATCTTTCAACCAGCAGCAAAAAACAAAGCACGACCGACACCGCTTTCCTGCAGTTTTTAAAAACAGAATTAACTTTATTCATTTTTTCTTGCTAATTTTTTTCTTTTTCCTCTTCTTCAAAAAACTCACAAAATACCATTCCCTCCGAAGTGGGGAGAGAGTTTCCCCCCCACTTCTTTAGGGAATCTGGCCTTACTCAAGACCACCACCTGTTGTGGTAGTGTTGACTATGTTCGTAACTAAGCCAGCAGCCTCTGCTCCACCTGTGTTAATTGATCCACCAAAAACCCAGAATCCGTGGATTTCATTATCACCGGTTTCAGCTTCGACGTCGACATCGTTATAAACTCTTCCGTAATTGCGGACCGTAAGATCTCCGTCCAAACAACCACAATCCAAGCTGGTTGTATTGACAAGGTTGCTTACGTCGGCTACGGCAAAAGCGTCTCCGGTTCTGATACGTCCACCGAAAACCTTAAAGCCGCTGATTTCATTATCACCGGTTTCAGCCTCGACTTCGATATCATTGGAAACTCTTCCATAATTTCTTATGGAAATGTCGTCGCTAAGAAAATCAAAAAATGCAAAGCTGGGAGCTACCATGCTGAAAAGCAGTGCTCCTGCACCTACTAAACTTGCTATTTTTTTCATATATATATATTTTTCACCTCCTTTCTATTTTTTAATCAGTTAGAAATGGTCAATGTTATTTAAACCCAAAAAGGACGCCTTCAGACTAGAAGCGTCCTTTTGTTTTTGACTCAAAGTAGAACTCAATGATAAGTTTTCTGTCATCAGGGCCAGTCTTTCGGGGCAGCGAAAGAGGTCGAAACTTTATCTATATAAAATATTAATTATGAGTTGGTTTGTCAATATCCAATCTGGACCTATATCCGTTTTTCCCGAGAAGTTGGACAATTTTGGGGACTGCAGATTTTGAATTCAGTCCGAAGATACTATGACTTCTATTAAAACTTCAGCGGTCGAATCCTCTTTTTTAATTAACACTTCAACTTTTCCACCCTCCCTTTCCCCCGATAGTCTGTTTAATATGTTTGAGTTGGTGTTTGTTTTGACAAAAGATATCGCGCCGTAGTTGCCCGACCTGGTTTTTGCTTCATACCAACCTGTGATTGTGTCGACAGAGTCGTCGGACTTTAAGTTTAATTTTTTCTCCTCCTGCAAAATGACGGTGGAGCCGGGATAAAGAAACTCTGAAACCTTGCCCGGTTTCTCCGAAACGGAAGCGGGAATGGAAGTCGAAACAGAGCTTGGTTTAGGTTGCGGGGTAGGCAAGGAAACTTCGATTGAAACGGGTTCTGTTGTAACCGATAAAACCTCCGCTGTCAGAGAGGATTCGGCACCGTCAACAGATTTTTTCATCTGGACGGTAAACGTACTTATAAGAACTATAACAAGTGAAATTCCGACTATCAAAAAATTCATATGCAGCTAGTGTGGTTTGGGACGTAGACGCACCACCAGGGTTTTGGTGTGGGAGTTGGAGTCGGAGTGGTTGTGGGGCTGGGGGACGGTGTTGACTCCGGGGAGGAAGTGGCTGTGGGAGTCAAAGTCGGTTCCTGTGTAGAAATTGAAGTAGGAATCGGAGACGGAGTGGCGGTTGCGGTCGGTGTTGGCGCCACAGATGCACAGCCCACCGCCTCACAGGCATTTATTCTTCCATGAACCCAATAAGTACCGGTACCCGGGATCCCGTCCGCGGTTGATTCGATACGGTTCCTTACTTGAGCGTTACTCCACCCCGGATTTTGTCCAAAGAGAAGCGCGGCAAGTCCGGAAACAAAAGGGGTTGCCATCGAAGTCCCGGAAAGATTGGCGTAATCATTTTTATAGGCGGAAAAAATGTTTACCCCGGGAGCTGCCACGTCAACCCAGTTCCCGTAATTAGAAAAACTTGCTTTTTTGTCATTTGAATCCGTCGCGGCAACCGCGATGCTGTTACTGTAGTAGGCCGGATATAGCTTTCTGCTTCTTCCGTCGTTGCCTGCGGCCGCTGCAACAACCACCCCTTTATTCCAGGCATAGTTTATTGCCGACAGAAGTGTGGAAGAGGAAGATGTTCCCCCGAGACTCAAGTTAATCACTTCCGCTCCGTTATCAGCGGCAAAAATAATTCCGTTTGCTATCCATGAATAATAACCGGATCCGCCGTCGTCAAGGGCCTTAACCGACATGAGTCTTCCCTCCCAGGAAACCCCTGCGCCTCCCAAACCGTTGCCGGTAATCGCTGAAGCAATTCCCGCCACATGTGTTCCGTGTCCGTTGGTGTCGGTGGTTGTTTCAACCGGACAGCCAGAGACGGTGCAGTTAACGGAAAGCACAATCTTCCCGGACAAATCGGGGTGAGTCGAATTGATCCCCGTATCTNTATCAACATCGCTGCTTCCGTGTGTTACATCCCAGGCCTCCCCCGCCTTTATCTTGGTCAGTCCCCACTGGTTTGGGTAACCGGGATCGTCGGGAATTTCAAGTGCCGTTGCGACGGAATCAACCTCAACATATTCGACGCTCAAGTTCTTTTTTAAGGCTTGGATGATTGCATTAGAAGTGCCTTTAGGAACTTTTAGAATATAGGTATCCCGAAGACTTAGGCCTTCTCTCATAGGAGCAAAAGAGGCCATTACCCGGTCTCTGTAAAATCCCGGGGTTAGAGATTTAAACTTAACGATCAGTCTTTCGTCTCCGTTTCCTGCCGCACTTGCACCGTAACTTACCGAAGCGGAAAGGACAAAGAGGATGCTAAGGAGGATCCCGAAAAGAATCTTTTTCACGATTCTTCCATTGTACTATATGGAGCAACCCGTAACCAGGTTATAAGACCGGCTTGGCTTTGATTACCACTCTCTGGCTGTCAAACAGTCCCCAGCAGGTATAGATGGTGAGTTCTTCATAAGTAGTTGGTGAAACAAGGTCTACCCTGTCGGGACCGACAAAATCTTTTTGGTATGCTTCGTATTCATATGTCTTTCCGTTTTGAGTTTTGACTATTATTTTTTGCCCCAGGCTCAGATACGGAAGGTTCCCAAAGATGGCTTTTTTATTGTGTCCGTAGACAACAATATTCCCGCCGGATTCCGGAGTACCGGAGGTATTAAGAAAAGTCGCATTTTTGTATGAAATCTCCCAAACTCCATCCTTGATGCTTGCAGGCTCAACCGGTATGTCGATATCGATCGAGGGAATGGTTATTTGAACGGGAGGGTCGTCGGCGGAGACGACTGCCCCGGAAGGGGCGTTATTAAAAGAAAGAATGCGGACGCGGTAATAGTTTGAAGCGCCGACAAAGAAAATGAAAAGACCGAGAAAAAGGAGAAGCAGAGGCCTTTGATTAAGCCTTTTTATATGCTTTCTTGAAGTTTTTAAGACCCTGGAAAGTAAGGATGCCACCAAGAGACATTATAGCCATATAGAGGTTTTCAAAGAAAGATCCAGTTCCCGCCATTGTCGAAGCTCCCAATACCTGTCCCCCACCAGTCCCTGTTGAGGATCCCGGAGGTAGGAGTAGGAGTTTCGGTTGGGATCGGTGATTCTGTCGGGCATGGGCCGTCGCAAGGATCAATGGTCGGCACGGGTGTTCCAGTTTCACACTGTTCATGAGCACACGGATCGTACGTAGGTTCGACAGTAGGAGTAGTCGTAGGTTGAACGGTAGGAACGGAAGTCGGAACGGGTGTGGGGGTTCCGCAAACGTTTTTGTTGAAATTAAGATTAAAAGTATCAGTTTCAATCAACTCCCAACCACTGTCGTCATTGTGATTTTGGCTGCCCGAAGAACTTTGATCGCATTTATAAACGCTTCCGTCAGTCCAAAGGTTTTCGCTTCCATTGCTGCTGCTGTCGCTCGGATTGGTGTCATCACAGCTGTACATTTTGACTGTACCTGTCGTTACAACCGAGTGGCTTCCGCTTCCGGTTCTTGTGAAGATATTGAATCCATTTGATTGCCCTCTCCAATCTGAGTTGATTAGCTCTAAAACTCCGTCAAGAGTGAAATCTACGTCTGCTACAACTCTCCTATACTCGCTCCCGCCCACATAATCGGCCGCAACATTGTATCCCTGGCAAGAAGCGGTTTGAGTTATCGTGTTGTGGTGGGCAAAAACCAATTTTGCCGACAGAAGACCTGCTACGGCAAGTAGTAATGTGGTAAAGCCAAACAAAACTTTTTTCATTTATTTACTACAACTACAGGACATGTAGTAGTTGATGAGGGGAATGATATACCTTGATATAGTACTTGTCAACTAGCAAAACCGAAGCTAAACCAAAAACGGAACCAGAAGAAGAGCGACAATATTGGCAACTTTGATCATGGGGTTGATCGCCGGCCCTGCGGTATCTTTATAAGGGTCTCCGACCGTGTCTCCGGTTACCGCTGCTTTATGGGCCTCGGATCCTTTTCCTCCCAATTTTCCGGATTCGATGTATTTTTTGGCATTATCCCAGGCCGCTCCCCCGGTGGTCATTGATATTCCCACAAAAAGTCCCGTGGTAATAACCCCGATCAAAAGCCCTCCTACCCCCTGGGCTCCTAATGTAAACCCTACGACAATGGGAGCCAAAACGGGTAAAATTGCGGGAACAATCATTTCCTTTAATGCGGCTTTTGTGACAATATCAACAGCTTTGCCGTATTCGGGCTTAGCCGTGCCTTTCATTATTCCCTTGATTTCTCTAAACTGACGCCTGATTTCCTCAACTATTGCCCCTGCAGCCTTACCCACAGCCTCCATGGCGATTGCCGCGAAAAGATAAGGAAGGGA
>Ga0075746_111_pt1 | contig 18580 bp, 13 predicted proteins | sample RifGroB1_FD_68438 | JGI IMG/M metagenome (GOLD analysis project Ga0075746, IMG submission 68438) | Microgenomates (Woesebacteria) bacterium GW2011_GWB1_45_5 | reverse complement strand
CGTTGTTTTATACCATGTTCCGACCGAGAAAGTTGTCCCGGCAGGATCTAGGTCAGCTGTACCTCCGCACGAGGCGTCTGTACACGACAAATATTCAGTTGAGCCGTCAAAATCAGTCGCTTCATTTCTGACGCCCGAAATAGAATCTGCGCTTGTGATGTTGGTTGCAGTTAGGACGTTTGCCTTGAAGGAAACGTCTTCCAAGTCGGAGGCGGTATTGGCGGCGTTTATCGGCCACATGCCACGGATATCGCCGACCATTTCTTCGGAGATGTAATCCTTGGTGTAGTATTTTGCAGACCCGTCAGATTCGACAGTACCATCACCGCTATTTGCATGTCCTTGTTTTTCTTGGATTATTGTAAGACCGGCATCGGTGCCAACATAAATGGTATTGGAGGTACTGTCAATGGTCGACGTTTCATGGGTAACAGCGAGGGAGGTAACGGTGGCGCTGCTGGCGGCGGTACCCTTAATAATAGGTCCAGTGGCGGACCACCCTGTTGCGCCCTGACTTTGTACCCAGTACCAACCAGCCCTGAATTCTCCGAGAGTTGTTGCGCTGGATGTTAGACCGGCAACACCATAATAGACTTCGAGCAAAGTGGTGGGAGTTGATCTGGGTCTGACTTGATATAAATCGCCCTGATTGGTCAGGGCAATGTCGGTACTCCAGACGGTATCAGCATCCAATGATCCCTGAGAAAGGTTGATTGAAGACCCGTCGGTTTCATTGATGACGGTAACACCACCATCGGCAGACGAGCTACCTGTTGCCACTGCTACAAACTGCTTGGGGGAAACATTCCCAGTTGCTATCCAGGTGTAGCAGAAGTAGACAGTTGAGGAGAAAGTGCCTGTCCCGCTGCTGTTGTCCTTAGACATGTTGGTCTGGAATCTACTGTTTGTGACGTTATTGGGGCCTGCCACGACCTGATCAACACCGGCTCCGAATAGAGTGCAGGTAGCCAGGCTTGTGGGGACAGTGGTGGTAGCCCCGGCACCCGATACTGTTACATTAGGAAGGTTTGTAAATTTATATGGCAATGGAACTGTTTCTTCAATTGTGTTGGTGCTGTCTCCGACAATATACCCCCACCCACTGACGGTTACCTCTTGGGTCGGCTGATTGGGGACGACGGCTGCAGCAACATCATTTGCTACGGTGTTAACTAGAGCTATAGAGGAATTGACGATGCTGTAAGTAAGGTTCGTGTTTCTTTGAGAAATACCAAGGGTGGTGGGTAGGCCAAAACCATTCGTACTGGTTTTGCTATTTGTATCGGATGCGAAGTTAAGTGTGGAAATACCGTTACCAGTGCCTCCGCCAATAGAAACGTAAACGCTACCATTAAGAGAGGTAACGCTGGTTGGATCAAAACCAGAATCAGCGTTTAAGGCAAATCCTGTTCCTTGGCTAAATCTCATCCATAATTTCTGAGTATCGGCATCAATTATGTCAACAGATGAGTCGGTAGCAACGATATTGCTTCTTTCTGGGAATGCCTGTTTAGCTCCTCTTGTTGTTCCTTCCGCTTCGATGTACCAGGAGTGAACTTTAAATACGTCTCCTACGTTATAGGCGGTTTGGGTAAAGTTAACTGATACTCCGGTTGAACCTAGTGTTTGTGCGGTTCCCGGAGTCATTGCGACTGCTGTTGCACTGTCACCATCGTAATTTGTCCAGTCAAAAGTAGTGGGGGACTTGATGGTTATATAAATTGTCTTTGGAGAACTATCCGTTCCCGTTGCTTTAATTAAAGATCCGTTGTAGTAGGGGGTAAGATTGGGGTTTTTGTCTGCAATTGTTCCGTTTTGAGATAGTTGTGCACTGGTTGTAGCAACTGCAAGCGTTACCCCGTTATACCAGTTGGGGTCGATTCCAAGCTCAACCAGGACTTCCGGAGTGCTGTCGCGTGTTCTGTCGTAATAGAAAATGTCATTAACTACATTACTTCCCAAATAAGTTTGGCCGTCGTTGTCGGTTGTCGAAGTTGCATAGGTCTGCCCTCCGAATAGCCCTGTTCTATAGGCTCCCGAGGTGGGGTAGGGGGAATCCGGATCCTGGAACTGGGTTGGCCCCGATGAGGTTGTATTGGCTACATCGGTTTTTAGGGTATCTGCAAAGTTGTCAAAGTGAATTCCTCTTGCAATTGATTCATACTGGGCATATTGATTGCCGGCTTGACTTGTCGTATAGGTATCGGCAAGGCTTCTATAAAGAGCATGCAGTTCATTCTTTCCTCCCTTTGTCGGATCAAGCGATACCCAGGCTCTGGTGTTGTTGTAGTAGAGCTGGTTGTCGGTAGTATTGTAGTAAATTGATCCCCCTCCGATTGCGGTTGGGGCTGCTGAAATATTCCCAACCTGTACCTGCCCGTTATAGTCAACGATGAATTTATTCGAGTTTGCATTTTGGAAGGTTATAAAATTTCCGGTAAAAGAGCCGACTCCCGAATCGTCGATATCTGCCAATATCACATTTCCTGTAAAGTTGGTGGCTCCGCTTTCGGCGAACTTCAGCATGGTTCCTCCCGCCAGGGTAGAATCCGATGTGAGAGTCGCCATGGTTCCCGCTGCCGTTTCCGGAGAGAGGGCAAATTTGGTTACGCTTGATTGATTAACGTTAAGAAGATCCCCCGCTTGGGTCTGGTTGACCACCAGAGCGGGTTGAGTTGTGTTTGAGCTGTTTTCAATCAACCAACTTCCTGCGGTAAGCGTGTTCTGCAAAGCTGTTGTTGTGGCGCAATCTGCCCCGCCGGAAGTACAAAGAATCAGGGCGGGTGTTCCAACTGTGTTGGTGATGTTTTTACCGTCGAGATATAAAATTCCGTCAAGCTCCAAATCGCTGCTTATCAGGACATCGTCAACCGTTGTGAATCCGTGTCCTGTTGTCGCTGTCCCGAATCTTGAATAGGCCTGGGGAGATGTGGCGGATCCGACCTGAAGCGATCCGTCAAGAGCGGTTCTTCCTCCTGTAGGATCGATCAAAAGATATCCGCTTGAATCCACTTGGAGGGTTCCATAGACGGTTCCGTCTGCCTGAGTGAGCCGGAGCTGAGGATTTGTGGCATCAAGAATGTCGACTTTTGAATCGGGTCCGGTTGTTCCTACTCCCACATTTCCGTCCCCGTCGATCACAAACGGGGTAGTGTCTCCCGATACGTCATCCACTCTTAAGGCAAGGTTATTTGTTCCTGTTGCGAAGTGTTCGATGAAGAATGTCGTATTGGTATTTAAAGTTCCGCTATTGGTAAGCTGGAGGAGGGAGCCCGTATTGGCCGCATTTGATCCGGAAAGAGTGATTAAGCCGAGATCTCCCGTGAATGCCGTTGAGGAGGATGATAGATCAATCAGGTTGCCGCCCGTGAGAGAGCTTGAAACTACGTTAATGCCGTCTCCGGTAGTAACGCTATTCCCCGTAACTCTGAAGATATTGGGGCTTGCGGCGGTGGCGGTAAGTGCAAGAACCGCATTTGTCGTATCGTTTGAGGAAATTGCAACCACGTCGTCTGCCGTAGCAGGGGAGATGGTGGTTGAGGCTCTTGTCCAATAGCCCACGGTTCCTGCAGCGGGCCCTATGATGTTTCCACTGCAGGTCAAGCCTCCATCGGATCCGTCCAGAGTGCATCCTGTATCTCCAGAGCCTCCGGAAAAAACAATGTTTGAAGCTCCGGAGCCGGTTGGACCGATATTTAACGTTGTGGCTGCCCCTCCTATGCTTAGGGTTGTTACGGTTGAATTAAAGAGAGAGGCGGTGGTTGTAGATGAGGTTAGATCTGCACTTACTGCTCCGTTTACAGCCAAATCATCGGCAACGGCAACTGATGTACTGTTGGAAGTTAAGGTCAAATCTCCGCTTACGTCATCAATCGTATGGGCGACTCCGTCGATTGCGGCAATGATTCCGGCAGAGTTTACCTGAAATAGATCTCCGCTTCCTACGGTAAAAAGAGACAGGGGGGTTGTATCTCCTATCCCGACTTCGCCAGTACTTAATATGCGTATTCTTTCCTGAAGGGCTGAAACAGCATTTTGCCTGGTCATGAAGCGCATTGCGAAACCAAAATCTCCCGCAGTTGAGTTATCCTTTAAGGTGTCAATAATCCCGCTGGTAGTTTGAGTCGAGCCGGTATAACTTCCCCTAAAACCTATTGCTCCTCCGACACCGGCCGCCGCCGCCGTAGTATCTGAAATTATAGCGCCGGGCAGGTGTGAAGAGATGCTTTTGGCTGATGCAACTTGAAGTTTGTCAAACGGACTTGTCGTCCCAATTCCTACTTTATCGCCTGAGGCATCAATTGAAAGGGTATTGCTGTCAAAGTTTAAGGCATCAGCTACGGCATTTAATGTCACATCAACGGTTTGAGTAGAGAGATCGATTATTGGGGAGTCAATGTCGATTGAGGTAGATCCGACCAGCTGTATGGTTGGTTCGGTTAGGACAAGGGTTCCATCTGCGATGTTCCCTATGGTTGCGCTGTTACTCAAGATTAGCTCGGCTGTTCCGAAGCTTGCGGAATCAAAATTAATTCCATATGTAAAATCAGTTCCTGCAGCGCCTGCATCAAATCTCACTCCGTTGATAACAGGATCATTGGCGTCGTTGTTGACAAAAGTCAAAAGGGCATCTGCGGCCTGGGTTACATCGCTTCCATTGCTGCTTTGGGAAAGAGACAAAAGCACTTGATCATTGTCGCCGGATACCCCAGTATCATCTTCGCCCTGTGTAGTTAAGCTGAAATTTGTTTCAGCCGAATCGGCTCCCGGATCCCAGTTGAAAGTTGAGTTCCAGGTTGACATCGTGAGAGTCATGTCTGCGGTGGGGGACGTTATATCGTCCCAGGCGACGCTTCCCGCGGATCCGGAGACTGTTCCGTAGATAATTCCGTCGACCTCGAGATTGCCGTATACATAAAGGTCTTCATTAGCAGAGGGATTGTCAAAAGTGTAGCCGCTATTCGGGGCAACGTATAAATCTCCGCCTACCAGATGCATTTTGCTGTCCGGTGTACTTGTTCCTATCCCCAAAAATTTAGAAGTATCGTTCCAAAAGAAATTGGCGTTATCCTGCGCAAGTTCGTTGCTTGATCCGACAAAGATAACCGAACCGGGTGTAAGACCCGGATTAATGGTTAAGCCGTTTATGGATCCGTCGACTTCCAGATCCCCCTCGATATAAAGATCGTCGTCCGAGTTCATGGTTACCGAGGCTCCGGCAGTCGAATCTCCAATGGCGTTATAGGCAACGTCGCTTCCCGAACCTCCGATGTTGATAGTTTGTGTATCGGTTAGCACCAGATCTCCGCCGCCGATGTTTAGGGTCAGATCTCCGGTTGTCGTGAACGCGGTTGTTGCTCCGTCGAATGAAATATTTGTATCTGAAACCACCAGATCCCCGTTAATATCAAGCGTTGTTCCCGCATCCGTAGTTAAAGTGCCGGATGTAAAATTATCGCTGGTATCGCTTCTCAAAAATTGGGTTGAATCCAGGAGGTCGAGCGTGTTGGCATCCAGCGCCGATCCCCCAATTGCCACCCAGGAACTGCCGTCCCAAAGATACATGCCGTTGTCGGAGGTATTGAAAACTAAGGCTCCCTGACCGATTGACGTGGGATTTGACGAAAACCTTCCCAACTGAAGCTGTCCGTCGAATCTTGCATTCCCTTCGTCTACAAATAAGGCATAGGCCTCGGGGGCGCCGTCGTACCTTTTAACCACAAGAGTCGAATAGCCGGAATTGGTTGTTGCCGGCTTGCCTCTTTCATCAAGAGTGAGTGTCAGAACATCGCCCAAAGCCCCACCCGAGGTCAAGTCTTTTGTAATTGAGGCAAAGTCTCCCGGACCCTGATTGACCGTGAAATTGCCTGAACTTTGACTGTAGCCCGTTATATTGGTCAGAGCACCTGTGTCGGAAAGCCTTTCGGTCCCTCCTGTAAAGATGTCATCAGCGACCTTCAGATCAGCACCCACATACGTATTTCCCAGGGCATCAACGCTGAACTTGGTTGTCATTTTGGGGGAACCGCTCTGGAGCCGGATCAGATCATAGCCGGTTGCATTATTGGGTACCATTCCGTAGTAGAGTGATCCGGTTGTCAAATTCGGGGCTTGAGCGTTCAGGAAATTTTGGCCGGTTCCTTCAAAGAGGAAATGTGTAATACCGCTGCCGTCAGGATTAATTTCAATATCGCCGTCGCCTCCGTCCGCCGTTTTGATCGTTACGGTTTGGCCTTCGATAAGGAAGTTTCCGTTTGCGGCTTTAATTGCGGGGGACTCACCTGCAAGAATCAGATCCCCGTTGCCGCCGACTACGGGAGTATTTGCTGTTGAAACAGGAATCCTGTCTAGAATTTCTTCCCCGTCCTGTTCAACACCCAAAGAAAGCTCATTATTTTGAAAGAAAAGATTTGTAGGGACTCCGGCAATGCCGATCAAAGCGGATCCTTCAGCATCAGTTTTGATTTCCTGAGGATCGGATTCCCAGACGGGAGAATTATCCGCCTCCGATTCATAGAGCTTAAAGCTTAGAGTTTGCGGACCATCCAATTTCAGCTTGGTGTAAAGATTCCAGCTTCCGATTGACGCAGAATTTGCGGAGATTGGTGTTCCCTGTCCTCCGGGCAAAGGAGTTGCCAGTGATGCAGAAGTTCTTCCCGGAACGGTTTGGATTCTGGATTCGGGGACTGACTCTTGAGCAGGGGTTCTCACGAAAGGAATAGGGAACTGAGTTTGATTTACGACAAAGAAAGCAAGAACGGCAAGACCCGCCGTAATTCCGACCGTAGTCCAGGTTTTGAATTTTATTTTTTTCTGTAAAGGCTGGGAGGCACTTGGAACTTGGGTAAGCGGATTCGTGGTCATATGCCCCTCGTTTTTCGCCCAGTCAAAGAAGCGATTCAGGGAGATTGCTTTTCTCTTTGTTGTTGCATTTGAGGAAGACTTTGCAATTTCTTCCTGATAGGCTTTTATTAAATCAGGCGTGACTGTTTTTAATTGATTCATTTTGATATGGATTGTTGCTCAAGCCAGTGCAGAAATTGTCTTGTATCCGACAAATAGTTTTTGACCGTGTTTGCCGAGACCTTTTCCCTTTCCAGATAGCTTCGGAAATCATTCAGGATCGGATGTACGGCAGATTTGATTTTTTTGCTGAAGCTTATGTTTTCGATCCCATCCATAAAATCAATATCTAAGGCCTCGGTATTTATGAGGAATTTCGAAAGGTGTCTTGCCGTCGAAAGCCTCCTGTTTATCGTTTTTGAAGAAATTGAATTTTCCATCATGTAGTTTTTATATTCTTCGGCCATCTTGCGGCTGAAAAAAGGAATAGCCTCTGTCAGATTGTCGACGTATGACCCGAACGATCTGATTTTCAAAACCGCCCATCCGGTAAAGTGGCTTAAGTCGGACTTATAATTCTTGAGAGACTTTGCCGAGAGCCCAAGAGAAGCCAGATAATTAACAAAGTTTTTCTTGATGGAGTCTAATTGATTTTCTAACATAAGAGTTAAAGCTAAATTATACGAGTTATACTGATTAGACCATTATTAAAAGGATTCAGTGGCCTGTCAATAGCCTTTTGTCAGCTTATGAATTTCTTCAATTTTCATTATATTTCACAGCGACTGTAGTATAATTACCGCAACGTTTTTACGCACGAAGAGCGCAGAATATATATTTTTGAACAGTTATAGCGGAATTTTTTGGCTGTTTACCATCCAAAAATCAGCCTTAAATTTATTTTGCGGGAAACTGCGTTTATTTTTATTAAATGGTTTCTGCTGCGGAGAACGAACCTATATTTAATTTTTTTGTGCGTATCAGAATAGATCAAATTGAATTTATCTTTTTCTTCAAAAATCCATATTTACCCAAATGTATAATTGGCACTCATATATTCTGAATGCTAAGAAAAATTGGGGTTCTTTTAACCCGAAATTTTGGTGTTTATTTTTTTGTCTGCCTTGAAGTTTGCGCGGGTTGCTTTTTACCGGGTAAGCATTAGAATTTGGTTATGTCCGCTAAATACGATCATACCAAAATAGAAAAGAAATGGCAAGACCAGTGGAAGAAGGAGAATCTCTACGTTGCCGATTTAGATACGTCCGGCGAGCCGTTCTACAACCTTTGGATGTTCCCTTACCCTTCAGCCGAAGGGCTTCATGCCGGGCATGCTTTTGCTTCAACCGGATCTGATATTTACGGCCGCTTCATGCGCATGCGAGGGAAAGAGGTCTTTCAGCCCATCGGCTATGACTCTTTCGGAATCCACTCGGAGAACTATGCCATTAAAATTAACGAAAAGCCCCAGGAGGTTGTTAAAAGAACAACCGGCCACTATGAAGAACAGATGAGATCCTTGGGCCACGGATATGACTGGACCCGTACCGCAACAACCTCCGACCCGGATTATTACAGGTGGACGCAGTGGCTGTTCCTCAAAATGTTTGAAGCCGGACTTGCCTATAAAAAGAAGGCGACGGTAAACTTTTGTCCTTCGTGTAAGACCGTGCTGGCGGACGAGCAGGTCATGACACCGAAACAGGCGGGCAAGGAGCCCAGGAATGCGCTAGGAGAGGTTGTGACGGATTCTGAAGACTTGAAGGTCTGCGAACGCTGCGGAACGATTGTCGAGAAGAAGGATCTTGATCAATGGTTTTTCAAAATTACGAAGTACGCCGACCGCCTACTTGACGGCCTTGAGAATATCGAATGGAGCGAAAGAGTGGCTGCGGCCCAAAGGAATTGGATAGGGAAGTCCGAAGGTATGACTATCAACTTTAAGAAAGAAAACGGGGAATCCCTTCCGGTTTATACAACCCGCCCGGATACGTTAAACGCGGTCACATTCATAGCCATATCGGACGAGAAACTTTATAATGAGGCCAGAACGGAAAAAGTCGGAGAGTTTACAGGCGAGTACGCCATAGATCCTCTGTCGGGGAAAAAGCTTCCCGTTTGGAAACTATCATTTGAGGGATTGGCTTGTAAGCCGTCAGAGATATTGGGGAGCCCCGATCCCGATGGTTGATTGCCCCGAAGACGGCTGGGTACCGGTCCCGGAAAAAGATCTTCCGGTACTACTTCCGAATATATCAGACTATAAACCCGAAGGGACGGGAAGAGGCCCGCTGGCAAATCATAAAGAGTTTTTCGAAGTCAAATGTCCGAAATGCGGGAAACCGGCAAAGCGGGAGACCGACGTAATGGACACATTTGTGGATTCGTCGTGGTATTTCCTGCGCTATCCGTCGGTCGGGGACAACAAAAATGCGGTTAACCCCGCCAAAACCGAAAAATGGCTTCCGGTAGACCTTTATTTCGGGGGAGCGGAACACTCCGTGCTGCATTTAATGTACGCACGTTTTGTGACCATGGTCCTTCATGATCTGAAATATCTCGATTTTGATGAACCTTTTCCCAAGTTTTTTGCCCACGGCCTGATGATTAAAGACGGCGCCAAGATGAGTAAAAGCAGGGGCAACGTGGTAAATCCGGACGAATACGTCGAAAAATTCGGCGCCGACGCGCTCAGACTTTACCTGGCTTTTATGGGACCGATGGACGCCTCGCCCGATTTCAGGGATTCAGGCATTGAGGGAGCCAAGCGATTTTTGGCCAGAGTCTGGAAACTTTTTTCCGGGAAGACAAAATCCAAAAAAGATACAGAAAGCACCATCAAACTGCATCAAACTATAAAAGGTGTGACCGAGGACATTCAACATTTTAAGTACAATACGGCGATAGCCAAAATCATGGAGCTTATAAATACTCTGTATGCCGCCAAGGCCGCATCCCCGCAAGTTTTAAGAGATTTGTGCCTGCTGCTTGCCCCGTTTGTGCCCCATTTGGCTGAGGAGATCTGGGTAGACGTACTGGGGGAGCCCTTCAGCGTTCACAAAGCTTCCTGGCCACATTATGATGCCAACCTGGTTAAGGCTGAGGAGGTTACGGTTGTGGTCCAGGTGGACGGAAAAGTGCGCAGCCAGTTGAGTGTCGATGCCAATGCATCGAAAGACAAAGATAAAGTTATCGAGCTAGCCCGAAAAGACGGAAAAGTAAGCAAATGGTTGGATAGTCGCGAAATTAAGAATATAATTTTTGTTGATGGAAAATTGGTTAACTTCGTCACGCAATAGACACCTTTTACTCTCCGGTCTTTTGGGACTTATTTTGCTGGGGGCGGGAATTTTGCTCTTCCGGAAAGACCTGTCATTTTCCACTACTAAAGTGGAAGTTATAGATGCCACTTCGGAGAACGGATCGGAAACCGAAATAACCGCAGAGATTGCGGGATCTGTTGAAAATCCGGGAGTTTACCGCCTAAGCGGAAATTCGAGAATTGAGGATTTGTTGGTTTTGGCCGGGGGATTTTCCGAAGATGCCGATAGGATTTGGACGGAAAAATATCTCAACAGGGCGGCGAAACTGACTGACGGGCAAAAAGTATTTATCCCCGGGAGCGATCAGCAGTCGGAAAGTTCCAGTGCCAATAAAAGCGGGGATATCAAAGTAGATCAACCGGTTTTGGGAGCGGGGCAGACCGATTTGGTGGATATCAATACCGCATCCCTCAGCGGACTCGATACCTTACCCGGTATTGGCCCTGTTTACGGCCAAAGCATCATTGATCACAGACCTTACTCAACAGTCGAAGAATTACTTTCAAAAGGCGCCCTGAAGAAAAGTGTCTATGAAAAAATCAAAGACATGGTTTCTGTTTATTAGTTTAATCTCTCTTATCTTCTTCCGTTTTATTGCGACAAAACCCGTTTATAAAGACGGTGACAGAGTCAAAATTACGGCAACGGTTTTAACGGAACCAGTTAAATACGAGACCTTGCAATATTTGAAAGTCAGCGGATTAAAAATTTACCTGCCGCTTTTCCCCGAAATTTTTTACGGCGATAGGGTTGTTATCGAGGGGACGGTGGAAAACGGAAAACTTAAAGATTCCAAACTTCAAAAACTTGAAAAAGAAACGGGATATTTTTCGGGTTTCAGACACAAGCTGATTTCTTTTTACCGGTCTGTTTTACCCGAACCCCATGCAGGACTTATTGCGGGAATAACATTGGGAAGTAAAGGGGGTCTGTCGCCGGATTTTTGGGAAAAGGTAAAGGGTGTCGGAGTGGCCCATGTGGTTGTCGCGTCCGGTATGAACGTTACTTTTGTTGCGGCTTTTCTGATGGGGGTAATGTCGATATTTTTGACGCGGAGAAAGTCGATACTATTTGTTATATTAGGTATTATTTTGTATCTTTTTATTTCGGGATTTGACGCTCCTTTGGTGCGGGCCGCGATAATGGGCAGTATAGCTTTTCTGGCACAGGCGACGGGAAGACTGGTGAGCGCATGGAGGGCATTGATGCTATCTGCCCTAGCTATGCTTGTGATAAATCCGACATGGATGGGGGACCTGGGATTCATTCTCTCATTTGTTGCTACGGGTTCACTTCTGATATTTGAAGGAAGGATCCATAAGAAGCTTAAACTTATACCGGAATTTTTGAAAGAAGGGCTTTCAACTTCCTTGGCTGCCCAAATCGGAGTTACTCCGATACTATTTGTTACATTTGGACAGTTTAATATACTGTCGCCGGTAGTGAATGCTTTGGTTCTTTGGACAGTTCCTCCCCTTATGATATTCGGGGCGGTAGGGGGAATTTTGGGGATGACCATTCCTGTAATGGGAAAATTGGTGTTATATTTGTCCTACCCTCTATTATGGTGGTTCGTTTCAGTCATTACATTTTTCTCCTTCTGATTTTATCGGCAATGGGGATATGGATTGCCGTTTTGCAGTTTCCGGACAAAAATCTGCATCTTGTCACTTGTGATGTGGGTCAGGGGGACGCCAGTTTGGCAATTTACGGAAATATTCAGATTTTGACGGACGGGGGACCGGACAACAAAGTCTTGGACTGTCTGGGGCGGCACGTGCCTTTTTGGGACAGGGAGATAGAGCTCGTAGTTTTGACTCATCCGGAAAAAGATCACTACGGGGGACTGATAGAAGTTTTCAGAAGATACAAAATTGACAATTTTTTGTATAACAAAATCGATATTGGCAGTCAGGGGTATAAAGTGCTGGAAAAAGAGATGGGGAGTAGGGCAGTTAACCCCATAACGCCCGACACAGGGAAAGTTGTTAAGGTAGGTTTGATGTCTTTAGATATACTTCACCCTTCAAGAGACCTTGAAAGTAAACAGACCAACGACTATTCGATTGTTTACAAGTTGAGCTATGGCAATTTCGAGGCTCTTTTTGCCGGGGACATAGAACAAAGGATCAGCGACCGGCTCGCAGGTGAAAGACAAATCGGACAGGTGGAATATATCAAAATACCTCATCATGGAAGTAAGAACGGGGTGACGGATAATCTCCTCAAGGTACTTATGCCTAAAATTGCGGTAATCAGTGCGGGGAAGAATAACAGCTACGGACATCCCCATAAAGAAATTTTGGAAATGCTTGGAAAATACGGAGTTAAGATTTTCAGAACGGATGAAGCGGGGGATATAGAAATAATTACGGATGGGGAGAAATATTGGGTCAAAAAATAAAACAAGCCCGGCACGTTAGAAGCAAAAATCTGCATCTAAAATGCGCGGGCTTGGTAAAAAGGGGAAAGGGGGGCTTACGGCTTCTGGTAGACCTCGAGCATGTACAAACTGCTCGGATCAGGCACGATCCTGATTTTAAAACATCCGAGTAAGTATTCATGCTCAGAGCCACTGATATCAATCACGGCGGATTGATTCCTGGCGTCTGACCCCTGCAAAATCCCTATCTGATCGGGAGTTGCCATATATGGCAAGACGAAGTAGACCCCATCCTCGCAGTGCGCCACGAAATGCTCCCCAATGCGCAGGATCGTGACCAATTCGCTGCGTTCGGCAAAGACACTTGCCCTACCGGCTCGATATTCGTCGAGGGCAGACGTAACTCCAATGATCGAAACGACGAACAGCAGGCCCATGAGACTCAGAACGAAAACGAAAAGCCAAATCTGACGACCCTTTTCCATTTACCGCTCCTTTCAGCGAAGAAATCTCTCAGCCAGTGGGTTTAACACTGTACTGACGAAAAAGATTAGTGCAAACAACATGAGCAGCAAAAAAATCTCCGCCCACTTCGGCTTCAGTTTCAATCCCTTTTTCATCATTTTCCCCCTTGTTAAAGAACGTTGTTTTGCGAAAGGAAAGGAACCACATAAAAAGCTATGAAGCTGCCTGTGGCAATGCCTGCGCAGAGAGCCGCGAATACCAGAGGCATTGCGATTCCGACGACAAACCACCAGGGTCCAGGGAACATGGCGTTCAGCCGAGCAGTCCCAATAGCCCCGATGGCCAGTGCAACAACAAAGTCCCAAAAATTAGCGCTCAGCTTCATTTTGGAACTCCTTTCTCCAGGTTTGAGCCTGGTAGTAAATTTAAGTGCGTGGCAAAAATGCCAATTCCAAGGCTGAAGTATACTCTGGAATGAGTCATTTGTCAAGCTATGGGGTATTCTTTTGCGACCTTTTTACTTATTTTTTGTCGGCCGTTCTTCAAGGAAGGGTTCGAGCTTACTTTTTACTTGAGGAATCCTCAAGTGTCTGAGGGCTTTATCTTCAAGTGCCTTGACTGCCGGGACGCTTATTTTCATTATTTGGCCGATTTCATCGTAAGTTAGACCGAATTCATATCTGAAGACAATCGCTTTTCTTTGCTTGGAAGTCAGTTCGAGAGGTAGTCCGTCGCAAACCTTTTTTAATATTGCCAAGTCGACCTTGCCGTCCAATCCGTCCCTATAAAGAGAGTTCTCATCCTCGATAAAATCACCGTGTTCGTCGGCATCCTCTCCGTTTTCAGTATGGGCGTTGATTGAGCCAATGGACTTTAGTTCGTGGTACTCGAGCAGCGCTTCAACTCTACCGGGAGACAACCCGACTCTTTTGGCCACTTCCCGAATACTTGGAGCCTCGCCTTTTTCGTTTGTTAAATCACCCCTGGCTTTGGCTACGCGATTGACCAGATAGGCTACTCCTTGGGGGATTTTGATGGTTCCTGCGTCTTCCATTCCCGACTTTTTGATTTTCTGTTCGATGTACCACATAGAGTAGGTGGAAAATTTTACTCCTCTTTGGTAGTCGTATTTCTCTGCCGCCATCCAGAGCCCTTCGTTTCCTTCCTCTATGAGATCCATAAAGGAAGTATTGGTACCCCGAGCCTTGCGTTTCCTGGCAACCGATATCACCATCCTTGCGCAGGAGAAAAAAAGTTCCTCCCTTGCCTCTTTGGCATCCGGTCCGCCGTCTTTTACCCGCTTTCCCAAGGCCAGAGATTCTTCCAGGCTTTTAGGTGCGACTTTGGGGAGACTATTCACATACTGTCTGAAAAGGTCGTCGTGTTCGGCTTCATTCGGAAATCCCATGTCATTTAGGGGTTTTGACTGAAGTTCCTTCTCAATTCTGGCCAGATCGTTCGTTGTCGGCTCGGGAATGCCGTTTCCGGGAATTTCTTTGGACATGCCGCGGATTATACAGCATTTGGAAAAACAGTGTAAAATGATTAGGACATGAAGTCTACATACCTGCTTTTTACCCCCTACGTTTCCAGGCACTTCGGCAAAATGGGGGAGGCCGAATTTAAAAAAGTTAAAAACGCTCCCTATTTTTTCGACATTGATATAGAAGTTTTGGCGCTTCACGGGGATTCTTTGAAGATCGAGGGAAAAGAGGTCAACATAGACTATTTTGTCTACGACAGCCGTGTATTTGTCGCCGAATGCACTTATGACCTGGGAGAGCAGCTTGGGGAGGAGACAATATCTCAAAAAGATAAAATCAATAGCAAACTACGTCAAAAGATAGTTAAAGAAAGCGGTTATGACGGCGATCTGGTTGAAGAATATTTTGCGGTCATTTTCAAAAAACCGGAAGGAAGTCCTGCAGAATTTGTTAAAAAGAATTTGCATATTTTCTCAAAGTTCATGCCTACGGTTGACGCGCCGTCTTCCCAGGTTTCCTATTCGGAAAAAGATCTGACAGTCGTTGATTGGGAGGGCGCGATCATTATTACCGCCGACGGGGATTATGAAAGCGATGTCGAGCTGATGAAGGTCGGAAATTATCAGCTTCTGAGGTACAGAATGCTGGATGCCGAAGTTGAAAAAAGCCTGAGGCTTTTGAGAAACAGATTGCAGGGAGGAAAAAAAGGCGCTCTGGCTTCCGGAAACAAGATACTGCGTCAGGCAGTCGATACGCAATTGAGCCTTTTACTTGATTTTGACAAAGTTGATCAGTCGCTTCTTTTGGTCGGGGACTGGTATTCGGCAAAACTTTATAAGGCAATTGTAGGCGAATTTTATATTGAGGAGTGGAAGAACCTGGTTAAGGAGAAACTTGAAAACCTTAAAGAAATCGACGAAACCATGCGCCAGAACCTCACTTTTTCCTGGGAGAGACTCATTGATTTTGTATCTATAATCGGCTGGGCAATTCTTCTCATCGGTTACTTTTACCTGTACGTTAAGGATGCGGGACTATAAAAAATTTGACGGAGTGTGTTACAATGTTCTCTAGTTTAATAAATGCGCTTACCGGAGTCGCGATCCGGTGCAAGCAGCAGGCCAAAATGCCTGACGGAAGCAAACCGTAAAAATATGCTAGAGTTTGTCGGAAACGGAGAACTCGAACAATAAGGATTATTCTTTAGGTTTCGAAATCTCCGGCTAAAAAGCCGGATTTTTAAGTTTAAAGGGTGGTTGAAAAAGGGTGGTACAGTCCTACCAAGGGCCCCTTCAGTTTCTGAGATTTTGTCTCGGGAATTGGAGGGGCCTTTTTTGATGGCCCGAAAGGAGGTGAGGAATATGTACGAAAGACAAACTGAATTACCATATTTTGAACATAAAACAGAATTTCCTAATCAAAAAGACCAATTTTTGATTGCGGGAGCGGTGGATTTGGTAAATCACTTTAACAAATCCGGTTTGATGCTTCCGGTTAACCTGGAACATTATACAAAGCTGGCCAAAGAGGGTGTTCTGGTGATCGAGACCAACGGGCTTGGTGTGGTGGTAGGAACCGCCGCATATACTCAATTCTACGAAAATGGAGTTTGGGAATTTGGAGGTTGGGCCGTTACGGAGGAATATCAGCATCAGGGAGTTGGAGGCAGACTTGTTGAAATACTTTTTTGGCATAAAACCCACCTAAATACGGTTGCGTTCGGTAATAAAAACTCTGGACCCATTCTTGAAAAAATGGGAGCGGTTGTTATTAAAAACCATTCCAAGCTGCCGGCCAAGGCTTTCGAACTTTGTTTGACGTGTCCAAAAAAACCTCAAGTGGGATGTTGCGATACGATTTACAGTCTTAAACCGATAATGACCGAAATAAAAAGCCTCAAACATAAGGAGGAAGCAGAAAACATAGGTTGTTCTAGATAATTTATGTACATTCTTATAAAGCTGATTCAAATTAATTCCGTAACAGGAAAGGAGGAGGAGATTCAGAAATATATTTTGGATCTCCTGACCTCCTATGGACTTAAACCCTTAGATATAAAAGGGAATATTGTTGTGCTTGTTAAAGGAACAAACCCAAAAAAGTGCTTGATATTCAACGCTCATGCGGATACGGTAAGCCCTGGGGATGCCAAGCTTTGGAAAGAGAGTCCCTTTTCCGGAATGGAAAAGAAAGGCAAGATTTACGGGCTTGGGTCCAGTGACAATAAGTCTTCTGTTGCGACTCTCTTACTCCTTGCCAAAAAGTTTGCCGGTAAAAAGCCGGAGTGTGATGTTTTATTGACCTTTACGGTGGGGGAAGAGGTAGACGGTCACGGGACAAATGACACAGTTAAATGGTTAAGTGCAAAATACTTAAAAGAATATAAAAATGTATCAGCGATTGTTTGCGAGCCAACAGGATTAAAGTGTGTTGGCCTTGCCCATAAAGGGAATCTATTTCTTAAAATTACAACTTTCGGTAAATCCGGGCACGGCAGCAAACCGATAAAAGCCAAGGATCATTCGGTTTTGAAGATGGCCAAAGTTATCGGGATTCTGGAAAACCTGAACCAAAAGTGGAAGAAAAAATATAAAAATCAGGTTTTGGGTACTCCCACACTGGCTTTGGCTACATCGATTACCGCGGGAAACGAGTCTGTCCCCAACAAATTTCCGGATTTTTGTTCGTCAACTTTTGATGTCAGAACTATCCCGGAAATGCACAATCAGGCTTTTAAGGAAATCGAGAAAGCCATAGGGAAAATTGGAAAAGTGGAATATTTATATCCGCCCGTGTCATTTGGTTTTACGGATAAGGATTCCGTCATTGCAGAGTTATTTAAGAAACTTACAAAACTTAAGTTTGTGGCTTTTCCCGGCTCAACGGATATGCCGTTTTTCACTCAAAAAGGAATCCCGACTGTGATTTTCGGGCCGGGGGAGATGGACAAAATGCACAACGTCAACGAGTATTGCCACTCGAAGAAAGTTAAAAAATGCATGGAGATTTTTCTAGAGGTCATAAAAGGATATAATAACTTTAATGATTAAGGATCAAATAATTGAGGCAATTGAAAAGGCGTCTGGAGCAAAAAAGGTTGGGCTTGAATTTCCCGAGAATGACGGATTTGGTGATTATTCAACAAATATTGCCATGGTTTTGGCCAAAGAGGAGGACAAGAATCCCAGAAAACTGGCAGAGGAAATCAAGGCTAAATTTGAAAGTTTGCCGGAGTTAATGGAGATTATAAGCCGGATTGAAATTGCAGGTCCCGGTTTTATCAATTTCTGGCTGAAAAAAGAAGTTTTGGTTGAAAACCTTACGGATATTGAGGAAAAAGGGGAGAGCTACGGAAAATCTGATGTGCAAAAAGGGAAAAAACTGATGTTTGAGTTTGCCCATCCCAACACCCATAAAGCTTTCCACATAGGGCACTTGAGAAATATCACAACCGGGGAATCTCTTGCCAGACTGGCGGAATTTACCGGTGCAGGCGTAATCAGGGTCAATTACCAGGGAGATGTCGGCCTTCATATTGCCAAGGCCGTCTGGGGTATTAAAAAACTCGGTTTTAATGATCCTGGGGAAATCAGATCCCGTGCCGAGTTTTTGGGAAAGGCCTATGCCACAGGCGCAGCCGCATATGAAGAAGACGAAGCGGTCAAAAGCGAAATTAACGATTTGAATAAAAAGATTTATTCGAAGGAAGATGAAGAAATAAATAAACTATATGAGGAAACAAGAAAGTGGAGCCTGGACTATTTTGCCCGGATTTACGAGAGGGTATACACAAAATTCGACAGACTTTATTTTGAGAGCGAATGCGCCGAAAACGGCAAACAGATTGCCCTAACGGCTTTGAAAAAAGGCATTCTGGTTAAAAGCGAAGGGGCCACCATTTTCCCCGGTACAAAATTCGGCCTTCACGACAGGGTATTTATTACCGGCCAGGAGACTCCCACATATGAAGCAAAAGAGGTGGAATTGGCAAGGCTTCAGTTTGAAGAGTACGATCCGGACACGGTTCTGCATATTGTCGGTCCGGAACAGTCGGGTTATTTTCAGGTCATATTTAAGGCCCT
>Ga0075746_104_pt1 | contig 20223 bp, 16 predicted proteins | sample RifGroB1_FD_68438 | JGI IMG/M metagenome (GOLD analysis project Ga0075746, IMG submission 68438) | Microgenomates (Woesebacteria) bacterium GW2011_GWB1_45_5 | reverse complement strand
ACCGCAAACCGACACAGGTGGACTGGGGGAGTACCCTAAGGTGATCGAGAGACAAATCCTCAAGGAACTCGGCAAAAAAACTATCCGTAACTTTGGGAGATGGATTGTCCAGCGCAAGCTGGATTGCAACTAAAGTTTGTTAGTCGACTGTTTATCAAAAACACAGGTCCGTGCAAAGACGAAAGTCGAAGTATACGGGCTGACGCTTGTCCAGTGCCGGTAAGTTAAGCGGCGTTGTGCTTCGCACAAACGACTTAAGACTAAAGACTGAAAACTTAAATTAATTTTTAGTATTAGGTTTTATGTTTTGAGTTTTTTGCGCGTAAGCTCCGGTGAACGGCAGCAGTAACTATAACTGTTCTAAGGTAGCGAAGTTCCTTGCCAGGTAAGTTCTGGCCCGCATGAATAGCGTAACGAGCTAACAACTGTCTTGAGGGTTTACTCGGCGAAATAGCGATGGCTGTGAAGACGCGGCCTTCTTCCACATGGACAAAAAGACCCCGTGGAGCTTTACTGCAGGTAAGACATTGCTTTCATATTTTTTGATTGTCTAGAATAGGTGGGAGCCGCAAGGCGAAAGTGTAATACCACTCGTTGAAAAATGTGAGGCTTACTTTACACGTCTGAAGACGACGTGGAGGAACGTGTTTGCCGGGCAGTTTTACTGGGGCGGTACCCTGCTAAAATGTAACGCAGGGACACAAAGGTTGGCTAGCTACGGATGGAAATCGTAGTGATAGCGTAAAAGTTTAAGCCAGCTTGACTGCAAGGGAGACATCCCGAGCAGGTACGAAAGTAGGTTTTAGTGATCCTCCGATGCACAATGGGTGTGCACGGAGCTTAATGGATAAAAGCTACCCCGGGGATAACAGAGTAGTCGCACCAGAGCGTTCCTAGCGACGGTGCGGTTCGCTACCTCGATGTCGGCTTGACCCAATTGGGTCTGGGCCCTCAGGAGAGTAATCTCTTGAGCAAATTCGGCTTATAACGGTGGAGCCCTCTTGACATTCGGTTAAACTTCGGTTTAACTGAATCGATATGGGTAATACCGTGGGAAGTCGAGAAGCAGAAAAATTGAGTGAGCAGCAAAAAGAAATTTTGGTTGGTAAATTGCTTGGAGATGGTTGCCTTGAAATTAATGGATTTAATCCTAGATTGAAGATTGATCAAACCCAGGCACAAAAAGAGTATGTCTTTTGGCTATATAGGAAATTTACCTCCGTTGTTGGTAAAGAACCAGGTTTATTAAAATTTTTTGATAAAAGATTCAATAAAATTTATTATCATTGGCGATTTGCAACAAAAAGTTTGCCGATATTCAAACGTTGGCACAAAACTTTTTATAGAGGAAAAATAAAAGTAGTTCCAAAGAATATATTTGACTTACTTACACCATTATCTCTTGCTGTTTGGTATATGGATGACGGATATCGTCGCAGGGATTGCAATGGTGTTTACCTTTGCACCTCCGCGTACAGCGTCTCCGAGCAAAAACTTTTGCAGAATGCCTTAAAAAAGAAGTTTTCTCTGGAAAGCAGGCTGCATCATGCCGCGGGAAATGTAAAAATTTACATTCCAGCAAGTCATGGAAAGATCTTTTGCGAGATCATCAAGAAACATATACTACCAAATTTTTCATATAAGCTTCTCTGACCCCGTAACGACTGAGCTCGAAAGAGCAAGATATAAAGCTTTTGCTTTGTATAATACGCCGGACTCCCATTTTTGGGAGATGATATAGTCTATACCTCTGGAAACAGGGGATTCATATGCATCACATCCTGGCGCTGAAGAAGGTGCCAAGGGTCGGTCTGTTCGCCCGTTAAAGTGATACGCGAGCTGGGTTCAGAACGTCGTGAGACAGTAAAGATTATAGGACATATTAATCTTGTTTGAGCTGTCTTCCTATATACGTTTTTGAGCCAAAATCGTGTAATAAGAGGTATCTGTTATTAGTTTTATAGGTCCCGATTTTTCGGGAATAAATCTGGCTATTTGCTGGAAACACTCAGTATCTGAAAGTACTTTTTAAGTAACAATTTTTCAGTGGAGCCAATCAGCAGGAAAGACTCTGATTTAATTATCAGAGAATCCTCACAGACTATACGCCAGAGTATGCTTTGCATACAAGATATAGTCGGACCCCTTTGGCGACAAAGGGAGTTAGCAAGAATTGATAATTTGCTAACCACATTTGTGTGTAACAATTATGTCGGACTCTATCCTGTGGAAGCGTTGGAATCTTGAGGAGAGCTGGGGACAGTACGAGAGGACCTCCCTGGGGAAATCCCTGGTGTGCCGGTTATTGCGTCAGCAGTAACGCCGGGTAGCTATATTTCCAATGGATAACCGCTGAAAGCATCTAAGTGGGAAGCCAACTCCGAGATTAGGATTCCGTATTAGACCCCCGGAAGAATACCGGGTTAATCGGCAGGCGCTGGAAGGTCCGTAAGGACTTAAGGCTACCTGTGCGAATAGGTCGATTTCTTGCGGTCCCACACATGTCGGGACGCGGCCTTCCTTTTACAAACGAAGAACATATATATAGCACTTTATTTCAAGGCATTTTTCTGGTGATTCGAGCGCCCTGGCACCACCTGATCCCTTTCCGAACTCAGAAGTGAAACGGGGCAGCGGCGACGATAGTTGTGGGGCAACCTACCGCGAAAATAGCTCATCGCCAGAACAATGTCTTGAAAAGAAAGATTAACGAGGCTCTCCTATAAAAGGATAAGTGAAGTCAAACTTTTCAAGCGTGAGAATGATGTCTGTGTGGCTGTGTCCATCTCTTACGCTTTTGAAAACATTCTCCTGAAGCTCTTTTACGAAAAGTTTTATTTCAGGGATAATTGCCGGCTCGTTCATCGCATAGTACGCCAATAAGATATTGCTGCTTATTGGGCTCAACCCTTCAGGTAGGCTTGGTGATTCCTGTTCCTTCAGCCAGTTGGCGACTTCGTCATCTTTTACAAATCTATTAGCCCAATAAAAAAGGTTATAAAGCCTCTCTTGAGGTGTCATTTCAAACGGTTGTTCACATATGAAAAATTCACCCGTGCCTTTAAGGGCCTTTCTGATTGACTTGTTTTTCTCATCAAGTCCCATACCCTGGCGGAACTTCAAAACAAGTTTTTGGTGCCTTGCCCCAAAGTTGACGAGCGTTTCTTCAAGTTTTTCAACTATTTCTGTATTTTGAATGTGGGCTGTTTCTCCCATGCAGGAATAATAGCATTATAGGATTTAGAATGCAAACTTATCGTCCCCGATTTGATAATCGGGATTTTTTGTGACAAAATCAGCCCAATCGTATTGCAAAACGAAGTTCTTTTCAATCTTAAGGTCCCAAAGGAGGAGAGATGCACAGTCGAAAGTTTGGGAAAATGTACGATTTCGAAAGATCCTGGGAGAGACAGATGGGAGACGTCGGATATATTTATTTTCTATCCTTCGTTATATGCGCCCCCTTTGCCTTCTTTGTCCCACATCTCTGGCTATTGATAATAGTTTCAATGCCGATAATGCTGGCCGCGCTTTTTTTACCAGCCATCATAAGACTGTTCTGGTCAAAAGAGGAAAAATGGCAGTATAAGGCCTATGCAGAACGGCAGAAAGAGATCCATGAATACTGGAAAGACCGTGCACGGAGCGGTCATTAATTTTGCGAAAGGAGTAACGCAAGATGTTTGATAGATATCTGTTACTTGCTTTTGGGATAATCGGGGCAGGGCTTATTGCCAGTGGTCAGTTTTTGCAGGGGGGCCTTTTCCTGTTGGTCGTTCTGATCATCCTGTTGGGTCCGGTCGTTTGGGCAAAGGTCAACCGATTTTTTCGCCGGAGGGTTTATTGCCCTCATAGTTACCATCGCGTTGCTATTTGCCATTGCCAACGATTGGTTTTGGTTGACTGTCGCGATAGGCACGATTCTTTTCCTGTTTGGCCTCGGTCAGATAACCGGTTTCAACGGAAGGCTGTACGAGACGATCAGGAGGATCTGGCTTGGTTATCCGTAAACCATCGGCCACTTGTCGGTTCAAACAATCAAATTGAACCAAAGCAAGTGGCCTTTTCTTTTTTTGAAGCCTGGAGTATAATACTGCCATTACACATAGAAAGGTGGTAATGAATTTTGTCGACAAAAACATCTTCAGTTAAGTCCGTAACAATGGCGGATCTTTTGGCGCGCGCCAAAGGCAAGGTTCAGCAGTTTTCCAAAGGTCAGAGGGTCAGTGCCCGCATACTTTCCAAAACTCCGGAGGCTGTAATTTTTGATATTGGCGGCAAGAGTGAGGGAATTGTTAAGGAAAAAGCCTATACGGACGCCAAAGAGTTTATCGAGACGCTCAAAGTGGGGGATGTTGTTCTGGTTACGGTTTTGGTTCCCGAAACCCGTGACGGAATTACGATCCTGGCTCTTAAGGACGCAATGCGTGACATTGCCTGGGAAGATATTGTTAAAGCCAAGGAAGCCGGAACTCCCGTTCCTGTCCTGGGCAAAGGCGTGGGAGTAAGCGGCTTTGTCGTAGACGTAATGGGGATTGAGGGCTTTATTCCGACTTCCCAATTGGGGAAGGAGGTCTCGGCTCAGGGGCAAAATCTGGTCGGCAAATACTTCAAGGCGAAAGTGATGGAGGTTGATAAAATGAACAAAAAGATTGTTCTTTCCGAGAAGGAAGTATCGGAAGCAGGGGATATAGCGCTTGCCAAAAAAGCTCTTGCCGGTATCAAAGAGGGGGAAATTTATGACGGGGTCGTAACAACGGTTGCTCCTTTCGGCGCCTTTGTAAAAATTGAGATTCCGGTAAAGAAAGAGAGAGCGCATATCGAAGGCCTTGTCCATGTTTCCGAAATTTCCTGGGGAAAGGTTGGCTTACCGTCCGATGTCTTAAGCGAAGGAGACAAGGTAAACGTAAAAATCCTGGCCGCAAGAGACGGTAAATTGGCTCTCTCCATCAAACAGGCCGGAAGGGATCCCTGGAGCGATGTCGAAAAGAAATACAAGGCCGAAGACAAGATTACTGGCAAAGTTGTCAGAATCAGCGACTTCGGCACCTTTGTTGAACTGGAACCCGGAGTTGAAGGGCTGATTCACATCACTAAAATTCCTCCAACGCACAAGCTTGCGGTGGGAGACGAAGTTAAATGCACAGTTGAGGAAGTTAATCTGAAAGATAAAAGAATTGCTTTAGGCCTCGTTCTGACCTCAATTCCTGTCGGATACAAGTAAAGTATATAAACAAAGCTTGTCAAAAATTTGGCAAGCAAAGCTTGAAAACTTCGTTTATAATGGCCTTGAATATGGCCAAGTCTTCAAAATATGTTTGCCAGCAGTGCGGATATGAGAGTGTCGGATGGCTGGGGAAATGTCCGAACTGTGACAGCTGGGGAAGTCTTGTTGAAACCGTTACCGAAAGTTCTAAACCCTCAAAATCAAAAGGTTTAAGATCGGCTTCGGGTTTAAGATCAATAAGTTTAACTTCCATAAAATCTTCGGCTACGAGGCGTGTTTCAACTAAAATTTCTGAGCTTGACCGTGTCCTGGGCGGAGGGCTTGTGCCGGGACAGGCGGTTCTTATCGCAGGCGAGCCGGGGATCGGGAAATCGACGCTCCTTCTGGAGGTTTCGGATAAACTGGGCAGTGTTTTATATGTTTGCGGTGAAGAATCGGCCCCACAGATCAAAGTGAGAGCGGACAGATTGGGAATCAAAAAGTCCGGAATCAGTCTGCTTGAGGATATTGACGCAGACAGCGTAATTGACCAGATCGGGACGCCCGCTGCCGTTATCGTCGATTCAATACAAACAGTGACCACGGGGGACCTGTCCGGCATGGCTGGATCGGTCGGACAGGTAAGGGAGTGCGCTTTCAGACTGATAAATGCCTGTAAAGCCAAAGGTATCCCTCTTTTTCTGGTGGGTCATGTTACCAAGGAAGGAACGGTGGCCGGGCCCGCGGTGCTTGCCCATATAGTGGATACGGTTTTGTGGTTTGAGGGCGATAAAACTTTGACAACACGCATACTCCGGGCAGTTAAAAACAGATTCGGGCCGACCGATGAGGTGGGCATTTTTGAGATGCAGGATAAGGGCTTATTGCCGGTAGCCGATGCCGAAAAACTTTTCCTTGAAAAAAGCAGGAAAGAGGTCCCCGGAAGCGTCGTGACCAGCGTCATGCAGGGAACCCGCCCCCTCCTGGTCGAAATACAGGCTCTTGTTGTGCCCACAAAGCTGGCAATCCCGAGGCGTGTAGCCCAAGGGATTGATTCAAGAAGGCTGGAATTACTTCTTGCCGTTTTGACCAGGAGGTGCGGCCTTCCCTTATATGATTATGATGTTTTTGTTAATGTTGCCGGTGGCTTGCGGATAGCCGAGCCGGCAAGCGATTTGGCGATTTGCCTTGCCATATCCTCGGCCTATTTTGACCGGGCTGTTTCAGGGAGAACCGTGGCGGTCGGTGAGGTCGGGCTTCTCGGGGAGATCAGGGAAGTAGTGGCGCAGGACAAAAGAATCAAAGAGGCAAAAAGGCTCGGATTTACCGACCCGGCCTCAAGTAGAGAATCAAAATATTTATCACAATTTATCCACAAATTATTTCGCTCCACAAAAAATGCCTAAAGATCGGCTCTTTACCCGCTAATTAATATTATAGGAGGTGATATAACGAAAACGATTGTTGTTATAGGGTTTGACAAACTTGACAACAGGTGATACCATTTTCACAGATCATTTAAGGGACTCTCGTCGAAGACGAAAAAAAGAGCATCGCCATCGTTGGGTTCTCCTCTAAGATTAAAGGGACTCGCCACGAATAGAGATGCTCTTTCGAAATAACATTTGTCTTGAGGACAGGTAACTAAACGAGCGACAAGACAAATCGTAATCAGACTAGATCCTGGAAGTGTTGTTGTCAAGTGTCTTTTGGGCCTTGTTAGCCTCAGGGACGGGTGGATTGTTGGGCAGGCGATCTACCCGCTCCTAAGGAGAATAAGGCTCTTTTGATAGTCAAGGAGGTCAGATTGGAGAGGGACTCTATTGACATTGTCAGGTATTTGGCCCATACTGGTATCTGTACTTCGAGTTTGCCCGTATTTCATCTTTTTATTCTTATTCAATGCCGAAAAAAGCTGTAGTTAAACCAGAAAAAGGTTCTGACGTTGCCGATTTGATTGGTGCGCCCGTTGATGCCGGCAGTTTACCACTGGCTCCGTCTTCCATGGTCGAAAAAACCTCCTCACCGCTTACCGTTGACGAAAGAATGATTCCCGATGCCGGTCTTCCCACCGACTACGTGGAGGGGGTTCTGGATATAGCTACGGAAGGATCGGGACTGCTTCGTCCCAAAATGTTTGGCCCCTCGGATCACGATGTTTACATATCTTCCTCTCAGATCAGAAGGTTTAATTTGAGAGTCGGGGACGTGGTCGGAGGACAAGCAAGACGTCCCAAGGAAAACGAGAGGTATTGGGGTCTTCTCAAAGTCGAGAAAGTAAACGGAAATCCGGTTGAATCGCTCGGTACCAGGGCCGACTTTGACGACATGGTTGTCATTTATCCCGAAGAACAGATTACCCTTTCGACCGATAAAGATACACTAACTACCAGAATGATTGATTTGATTGCCCCCGTCGGCTTCGGACAAAGAGCTTTGATTGTTTCACCGCCCAAGGCCGGAAAAACCTGGCTTGTAAAAGATATTATTTCCGGTATTGCCAAGAACTATCCGGAAAAGTCAAAATCGAAATCCAAAAAATCGGTCCACATTATGGCGGTTCTGATCGGGGAAAGGCCGGAGGAGGTTACGGACATTACGAGAACCGTCCGCGATATGACGGACGGAATGGGAGAGGTCGCGGCCAGCAACTTTGACGAGGCTCCGCAAGACCAGACAAGGGTCGGAGAACTGGCCCTGGAGCGCGCCAGACGCCTGGTAGAAAACGGGATGGACGTTGTTATTGTTCTTGACTCCATTACCAGGATGGCCAGGGCTTACAATCTTGCGCTTCCGACCAGCGGACGCACTCTTTCCGGAGGGTTTGATCCTATGGCCCTTTTCCCGGCCAAGAAGTTCTTCGGAGCGGCAAGGAAAATTGAAGGCGGGGGAAGCTTAACCATTATCGGAACGTGTTTGGTTGAAACCGGAAGCAGGATGGATGATCTTATTTATGAAGAATTCAAAGGTACGGGCAACATGGAGCTTCATTTGACGAGAAAGCTTGCCGAAAGAAGAGTTTTTCCCGCCATTGATGTTGCAAAATCCGGGACCCGCCAGGAGGAACTTCTGTTTGGCCGGGAAAAGCTAATGAAAATTAACACCTTAAGGCGCATGATCGACCTTATGAATGAGGACGAAAGAACATTGACCCTCATCGACCGGCTTGCAAAATCGGATTCAAACGACGAGTTTCTCGATGCCCTCAAAACCGCTCAGTGAGTTAATTTTTTACCCCCTGTTCTTATTTGCTTCACCGTGTTTCATATGCTAACGTAGGGGTTCGCAATGGAGGACACATTTGAAACACTGCTGGCTGTTTGGGAAGACGTAAAACTTTTTTTTCGTGAACTGACAAAGTTTATTTTTAAGAGTTTTCATATCAGTTTCCTGAAATTTGAACAAAGAAAAGGTGTTTTTGTTACGGCCCTTTACCGTCAGAGAGGAAAACTGGCCCGTCGCCTTACCCATTCGGGAATGGCGGTTCTGACCGCTCTCGGGGTAGTTATTGCGCCGGTTATTGCCCAGGAATTTCCCGGAAGAAATATTAATCCGTGGGAGGTTTCCGCTTATCCCTCGGTGCTTTCCGCTTCAACCGACGATCCGGAAATCGACACGCTGGTTTCCAGTAAGGTGAGAGATAAAATAATCGAATATCAGGTTCAGGAAGGGGATACGATTAAATCGATTGCACAAAAATTCGGAGTAGATGAAGATACGATCCGTTGGCAAAACGATCTTACCGGAGACAAAATTAAAATCGGTCAGACTTTGGAGGTATTGCCTGTAACGGGAATAGCCCACAAAATCGTTAAAGGTGACACGGTTTATTCTATTGCGAAACGTTATGATACTGAACCTCAGGCGATAGTCGATTTTCCATTCAACACTTTTTCAAACGATGAAACTTTTGAACTTGCGATAGGACAAATCGTCGTTGTACCGGACGGGGTCAGGCCCGCCGCAATTCAAACCTCGCCCCGTATAAGGCAAATCACTCCCGATGCGGGAACAGTTGTTGCTTCGGGACAGTTTGTCTGGCCGACTGCCGGGAGTATTACCCAGAGATTTGTTTGGTACCACAAGGGAGTGGATATTGCCAACAGGGGAACGCCTGCGGTCCTGGCGGCGGATTCGGGACGTGTGGTTGTTGCCGGCTGGCCCGACGGAAGCGGATACGGAAACAGAGTAATGATTGATCATGGCAACGGATTTAAGACCTTGTACGCCCACCTTTCGAAGATTTATGTTATTCCCGGACAAACGGTTGGAAGAGGCGCCCCGATAGGGCAGATGGGGTCAACAGGCCGTTCAACAGGGCCCCATCTTCACTTTGAGATTATTCAAAACGGAGTATATCTTAACCCCCTTAATTTTCTGAGATAGTTCTGGCGGATTATGGCGAGAGTTAAATAGCTGTGTAAGATCTTCAAAATAGTCAAAGCTATCTCGTCGACTACAAAGTACGGCAAATATTACTGAATTAAGAATCTCTCCTTCCGAATATCTTTGAATTCGGAACTTTCTATCCATGCATCAAATTCTGACTCGAAGTTAGAGACAGAAGGCTTGGGGTTGACCAGAAACTTTGCAGTCTTGTAATCGAAAGATTCAATTGTAAAAAGATATGTAGAGAAAGGTAGTAGGAATTGAAGCCTACTTATCGCTTGACCTTCCTGAATTTCACTTTCCGGTTGGGGTTCGACAATTCCACCTGTCTGGTCGGGTTTTTCTTTGATTTCATTTATGCTTGTTACTTTTTTGACCGGCGTTTGCCAATATCTTTGGATAACAACAAAAGCTGTTATCGCTAATGTAATGAGTGTTGTAATAATAAGTATTTTTTTCATCTCGTTTTAATTTCCGGGCGGTATAACCGCATAAACCCTCCAGCCAGGATCGTTATCCTCGGTTCCCTGGTCGATGCGATTGTCCGGTATGGATACACCCTCACCATACCAAGGATCATTAAATATGATATCTCCATTTACGTCAATCCCGATAGCAACTGTTTGATGACCAATCCAACTGTTTCCGGACCAAATATCCGCATTTACCCACACAGGTACCCCCGCATCGGTGTAGCTCTCAATTTGTACTTTTATATCTTGAAGAGATCCTTGAACAGGCACTAAGTTATATCCCAGACTTTCAAGGACTACTTTATGGTCATCAAATGCAGTACCTCTTGATGTCAATACCCGTTCTTGCCCTTGACTTTTGAAATAATCTTTAAATTCTTCATAATAAGCAAGAGGATCCATATTTGTCACCATTCCCCCAGCCATTAATCCACATGAAGAATCCTTCCAGGTTCCGCTTCCTACTACACCCAGATTTGCCCATCTGGAATCTTTTTGGGAGTAATAGGTAAAGTTATTTGTTTCTTGTTCTGGAACGGGTTCTTGCGCAGCCGATTTTTTCTCCGCTGCAGCCTGGAGAGTCAAAACCGAATCTTTGATTACAGACTCTGTGGGCCTGATTATTAGAAAGCCACCATTTCCTGTATTGCCATATTCTCCTTTAAGGTCTGGATCAGCCCAGTTGTGGAAAAAACCCGCACCCGGGTCATTTGGATCGTATAATAAAACTCTGGTCACTATATGCGTTTTCCCTCCGTCGGTCGTATAGTTTGTGGTTGAGTAAGCTCGTCCTTCCTCATCTACCATATCAACCACTAGCATATGCTCAAAGCTGTCCGAATTACTTGCATCAAGGTATACGAAATCCCCAGGTTTTAATGGATTGGAATTCCAATCATATGTTCCTATAGATTCGTTGGTTTCGAGATGATTGAGTCGAATAAATTGAGATTCTGGAAAAAGCCCGCTAAGTCTCCACATGTCCGTGTCAGGATTAAATAAGTAAAGATCATCTATATTTCCTTTGAAGATCCCCATTTTTTGCAAAATTTCTGCGCTTAGAGGCCCGCAGAAGTTGGATCCGTAATCATATCTATAAGTACCTTGCCCACCAAGACTTGCCGCAAGCAATTTCATTTGTTCGAAATTTGCAGCTATATATTGGTCAGTGGTATCTGTTAGGTTTTTTTGGAATTGCTGTTCAGTTGTTAGAGTGAGTTGTTCTTGCAAATTTGTGTTTGGTACACTTTCAACAGAATCTTCAGGCTTTGAAAGCAATTCGCATCGATCTCCCATTTTTACGCACTCATCGTAAGTGATAAAGTCGGGATCGGTTAGGTTCAGCCACCAACTTGTGATTGAGGAAGCGGTTTCTGGAGAAATTATTTGGCTCCACCATATCTGAATGCTGTCTATGATTAAAGGTGCATATCTAAGACCTACACCCGACAGTACGAGTCCTGTTCCGACCCCCAGGCCTGCCTTTTGAAATGTTGTTAGAGAAAACGGCAACCTTCCGCTTTCGGCCGCTTTGCGCGCATTTTTATTCGCATACATGGCCTCATCCGCTCTTCTAACAAGCTGGTCAATTGATTCTCTTCTGTTCCACTCGGCCACCCCGGCATCAAAGTCAAGTCTTTGGAGCACAACGCCGTCTGGATTGGCCAATTTCCTGGCAGCAAGTTCCGCTTTCATGCGCTCAATTACCCTTAGGGCACCCGCCTCGTCGGTTCCCGGAAGTATCAGACTGAATTCATCACCGTGCGAGTGAACGACTTTAACTTCATCCGGTCCATCGCCTACGCGAAACACGATGTCCGAAGATCTCCTGGCAGTTGCGTCAAAAATATCAGCCGCTTCTCTTATCAGTCTGTCTCCAGCTTCCGACCCGAGCTCTGCATTAATTACATTAAGTCCGGCCACGTCAATTCCGATAACAGAAACTTTTCCTCCTGTGATGTTTGCCGCATCCAAAACCACGGCCAATCCCGCGTCCCCGCCGGCCTTATTGTATAGCCCGGTCATCGGATCTTTGAATTTTGTATCGTTTAGCACTTCTTTCAAATCTCTCACCCTTTGTCTTAGTAGTTGAATCTCTTCTTGTGGTGACCTGAAAACGGCAGCGTCTATCCTAGAGTCAAGTTGTGGAATTTCGTCCAGAGGGAATCTGTTCAGTTCGGTGATTGCAAGAGTGACTTTGTATTTTGCTACGCTGTCAGGAGTGAATGCTTCATACTTATCGATCATCATTTTTTCTACCTGTGCACCAACGGTTTCCAGTTCAATTCTGCTCGGATTATCAGACAGATTGATTGGATCAAGACCGTTTTTTGTGACGACTTCGTTTAGACCTTCGGCATAGGCTCTTGGGTTTGAGGTGATAAGTTCGGGATTGGGGAGTCCGGTATCTTTCAAGAGTGCTTCCTGATCTGCCCCCATTTGACTTGCCAAATCCGCTCCATTCTTGTTTGTAGGAACTTCTGAAGGTCCGAATATTTCTTGTGTAACCTGCGGGGTCGTCCTTGTGCTTATAGGAGCTCTGAGCCACGGCAGCCATCCCCGGTCATCTCTGATATATTTCTCAAAGAATGAAGACGTGGTCGATGGTGTTGCCCCGATTCCTGATGCAATTCTGGCCTCTTTGTTAGCGTTGCGTATATCGCTTGCCCTTTTTGCCAGTTGATCGGCAGTTTCTGTTCCATTCCAGCGGGCAATGCCCGCATCAAACCCCATATTTCTAAACACCCCGTCACTGGGATTTTCGGCTTGAAGATTTTTGATATTCTGGGTGATCTGGTCGAGTATTTCTTGAGCCGGCTCTTCATTCACTCCGGGCAGAACCAATCTATATTTGTTGCCTTGAATATGGATAACCATGGCACCGTCCAAGCCGGACGTTCCCACAGTTAAGTCAAAAACCCGGGCAGCTTCCTTGATAAGTCTGTCTCCGGCCTCATGGCCTAGTGAATCGTTGGCGGTTTTAAGTCCTGAGAGTGAAATATCGACGACAACAACGCCTTTTATTCCGCTCGATTCTTCGAGTCTGATTCTGAGGCCCACGTCTCCGCCCGCTTTATTAAGCAGGTTGGTTTCCGCATCCACATATTTTGCGGTTCTAAGTTCATTTTCCAACTCGGCAATTTGATTGTGATAGAACTCCCTTAAGGTACGGTACTCTTCGCCTGTCAATGTCTGTTCAGCCAGGTCCCTTGCGATTATGGCGTCCATCCCCGTAGAGGGTTGGGGAACAATTCCTGTTGGGAAGTTGTCCAGATCCGTTCCCGCAAGCTCTGCTCTATAGCCCTTTACACCATCGGGAATGTCTCCCTCATATCTGTCTATCAGTCCCAGTTCGACTTCCCCCGCTGCAATCTTAAGGTCCTGAGGACTTGGGTTGTCGGGAATCACAGGAGGATTGAGGCTATTTTCTTCGGCAACCTTGATTAATTCGTTTTGGTAGCCTTCAGGGTCAGAAGTTATACGGGTAGGATCGGGGAGGCCAGTGTCTCCTAAAAGCTCGGCTTGGTCTGCCTCAACTCTGGTGGTTAAAGCACTGCCTGTTAGTCCTGCCGGAACCTCGACAGGTCCCAAAACATCATCAGCAACGGTGGGAATAAATCCCGGAGCCAGGTCTTCACCTGGGCCTGTAAGCCAGCTCCAGAGTCCCTCCTCTTTTATTTGTTGCTGGGCGTCTGCAAAGATTTTACTCCTGACGCTTGCAGGATTACCCGGAATCTGGGGTTCGTTCCAAAATCTCTCCCACGGTATAAACCCTCTCTCGTCTTGGACAGTTTTTGAATACCAGTTTTGTATATCTCCCAAAGACCCCGGGCGCACCCTTTCTATGCTGTCCGCCAGCAATTGGGGAGTGCCCGTTAAATTAAGCGCACTTGTTTTTTCCAAAGGAGAAGTTGAGAGTACAAATCTTTCAATTCCGGGTAGATTGTTTTCTACCCATCTCAGGCTGTCAATGGCAACCCCCGCAACCCTATTTTCTCTGATGGAGTTTAGGCCAACGACTCTGAAGTTACTAGAACCCGTGCGTTCAAGAATGAAATTGGTAGTTATTTGATTTAGCCCCTCATTTTTAACGATTATTCCCTGGACCTCTATGGTGTCAAGATCCCGTACATGACTTGGAATTTCATTCGGGCTCCTTGTCCCGCCAAAAACGGATGTTCCGCTTCTTACCGAGGCGCCGGTGGTCCTATTGGTAGAAACCATGCTTTCCACCTGGCTCGGCGATAAGTTATCACCCAGGTGAAGAGTGGATGTCGTTCCGTTGATATTCACTTCGGAGGGGACGGAGGATACGAATCTGTCTATAAGATTTTGCTTTATTTTTTGTATAGATTCCTTAATTGAGCCGGATCCCGGAATCAAGGGCGCTTCTGCTATTAAAATTTCTGCAGGGCCCAGCGAAGACGGATAGGTATCGGGGGGAAGAGGCTCACTGACCGCTTCCGCATGGCGGGGTTCGAAATCAGCGATATTGCCGGGATCCTGAGGTCTTGATTCTGGGGCAACCGGATTTCTTGCGAAGTAAATTTTATCAACTTCCCCTGTAAAATTTTTTAGAACGTCGCCGTCTATGTTTCTGTAGTCATAGCCGTTTTCCAGAAGCATTTTTGCGGCCTGGTTGTAATTAAGCTGTGTTATGTCGCCCGCCGACAGAGTTGCCAAAGCTCTGTCAAAAGCCCTGTTGCTATTGATGGAGTTAAGTATCCGTTCGAAGAAGTTCGGAGGAGCTTCGCCACCGCCTGTTAGCAGGGTTATCTTATAATCTTCACCTATATCAGAAATGTGATAGAAGTTATCACCGCTTTTGATTACCGTGCCCGCGGGAATACCGGGAATTCTTTCTCCTTCCACAAGGGGAACGAAAGAGCTGCCGGTTTCGCTCGATAATAAATTTGTTTTTATTAAGGCTGTTCCGTCTGATAAAAGCATGACTTCCGAACCGTCGATCGAAACGTTGCCGCTGGGGTTGTAGATTTTTGGCACATCAACATTCTCGGGGACTAAAGGTATGGGAAGCGGAACCCCTTCGGAGTCTGCCAATGCCCCTGTTTGGGTTTCGGGTAGGGCTTTTGCCAGATCACCGGCGTCAGGTATTCTTGAAGGTGGCTCGTCCAGTTTCCCTAAAACACCCAGCGGACTGTCCGCATTGGCAAGATCGATTACCGGGGCCTGCGGTATGGGGTTATCGTTTGGATCTGAAATTTCTTTCAGACTGACCCTTGTTCCGTCTGCGTTTGTAATGAATACGCCTTCTTCACCCACTGCGGCAAAACCATTACCCAAATCCTCCACACCCTCTACCCGGGTTGCCGGTGTAACCAGGAGGGAAAGTTCGTCCTGATTTGCAATTCTGGCCCCGACGGGATCGGAAATATCGGCATCTCTTAATGCAAAAAGCATACTGTCTGTAGTATCCAATCGGGGAGTGGTGGGGACTTGGGCAAGCGGGTTCCTGCTGAAAGAAAGCTGCCCCTGTCTATAATCCAGAAATCCAAATCCAAGATCTGCTGCTACTGCAGCAACCGCCCCGCCGCACCCGAGTAAACTGGGATCATCGCGGCATGTAAAATAGGCAGTAGGAGCATCAAAACCAAGGTTGACAACAGACACTGCCGTATTTACATTCCTTGCCGTATTAATAGCCTGAGCGGTGGATGCGGCATTAGAAAAAGTTCTTATCAAATAGTCTGCAGAGGCAAGATTTACCCAGGAAAGTCCTGCCAGAAGAGTTTGATAGTTGGCTTCCCCCGAGAGAGGGTCTTCCACTTGGGCAACTAAGGCATTGCTTGTTTGAGTGAATGTCGTGTGGTTCCTGCGGTTACGGCCGTTGTAATAACTCCGGGGAGGGAAGAGACAACAGCCCCCTCCATTACCAATGTGGTTCCCAGCTGTGCGGATGCAATAAACCCTTCCTCGGTGAACGCCCTCTCCAAATATGAAGCATCAGTGTTGTCTATATTTATATTTTGATACGTTTGCGTATAGTTGTTAAAGGTTCCGAAGGTTCCTGTATTTAGTCCGGTCTCTGCACTCGTAAGAAAAAGATTGCAGCCCTGATCGCCTCCGCAGATTGTGTAGTTATTTAAGTTCAGACTGCTGTACGGAGCAGGGGTATAGCCGGATAAGAATTCGCTTTGAGCCAGTTGGGTTATTTGGGCCGGCGTAATCGGAGCGGTTGGGTTTATGGGTGCGCCGACCTCTTTGAGAATGTATTCAAGAGCGGGAGTGTTTTGACACGAGCCCTTTGCCATGACGCTTGCGTTGGTTTTTCCGCAATATCCGGTCCCGCAGTCGGCATTAAAGTAACACTCTCCGCCGATTACATTTTTACCGGCGATAAGATCTTCGGCCGTTTGAGTTGGCCTGGCTCCCTCTATAAATTTTCCTTCAGAGGTAAAATAGCCGAAATCAACCGCATAGGGTTTTGCCTGTTGGTAGACCTGGGAAAATTTTTCCTGAGAAATCCCTGGCTGGTCAAACTGCCCAATTCCTGGAGGGCTTTGTCCCTGGTTGCTTCGTCGCCCGCCGTGATGGCTGCGTTTTGAGCATCCCTTGCGTCTTTTGCCCGCAATTCCCCCAATCTTTTTTCGTGTGCGATTCTTTCCTGCTCCTGCTTTTGTGCTTCTTCTGCCTGTGTTTTCAAGCTCTCTTCAATTTCCCTGGCCAGGCCCTCATTTTTTTGCTGGAGTTCGGCAAGAGCACCCCGATCTCCCGCTAAGGCTCTGTCGTAAGCGGCAATAATCTCCGCCGCCTCGCCGACCTGGTTATTGGGATTATTTCTATTTCTGATAATTTCCGGAGCAAGACAGCCCGCGCCCCTGCACCCTCCCTGCCTTTCCCTTTGTCTTATCAATGCGTCGGGGGAGTACCTTGCCTGGGAGGCAACAAGCTGCCTTATTTCGGGATTTGAAGCGACGTAGGTAATTGCCGCAAGGGCGAAAACCAAAAATCCCAGAGAAGCGAGATTTAGAATGTTGACTTTACCACGCTCAAATTTGCCGTAGGACAGCATACAAAATCAGTTTAGTGAAAACACTTTGGAATAGCAATTGCCTTAGGGGGTATTGACAGAATACTTTCAAAACTCGATACTGAATCTATATGGACCCTCTTCAAACTCAGAATTCCTTGGGCTGGAAAAAGTGGCTGATGATCTTTGGAACGGCCGTTCTGGCCATGGTTATCTGGGTCTATATAAATTCTCCCATGATTGTTACGGTTACGGGAACCGGAGAGGTGAGTGTCCCGGCAACAAACGCCCTGGTTTCTTTTACCATATCCGCAAACGATAGTTCTCCCCAGAATGCCATCAACAGCGTCAACGGGAAAGCGGAAAGCATGAGAATTTTTCTTCTGACAAAGGGAGTGGCCGAACTTGACATCGCAGAAGGTCAAGTAACCGCGGTTCCCGCTGGGTTGGTCGCGCAGGGTGCTCAAGGATATCAGGCGACGATATCGATGGGGGTTAAGACGGTTCATGTTGCTGATATTTCTTCTTTGGTTTCCGACCTTTATCTTAACGGGGTAACGGTTGTTTCTCAGCCGATTCTTTCCGTCGAAAACCAGGACGATCTTGAAAATCAGGCATTTGAGTCGGCACTGAATGATGCCAAAAAAGAGGCGGGAGTGGTCGGACTTAAAAACTGGAAGTTTGTCAGAAAAATAATTGCCATCTCTCAATCAACTTCGAGTAATACCTCAACGGCAACGACCCGTCCGGACACGCTTACCGAGACCGGTAGCACCCTTGCTGCCACAAATGGCGTCTTCAAGATAGTTAAGGCCGTTTCGGTCACTTATAAGATGTGGTAGGGGAATACCCGGCCCCGTTTGGATATGGTAAAATAGGATACTTCTCGGGCCGTTAGTATATCGGTAATACACCGCATTCGCATTGCGGAGCGGGCGGTTCAATTCCGCCACGGTCCACCCTCAGACTTTTGTGTAGTAAACGCTCCGTCCTTTTCCGTGGGCGAGAAGAAGTCCCAAATTAGTCAGTCTTGCCAGGTCCCTTGATGCCGTAATTTGGGAAATGCCATGGGCTTTTTGAACGTCTTTGTTGGTTATTTTGACTCCGGGTTGATCCAGAGTCTCCAGAATCTGCCTCTGACGGCCGTTGAGTTTCCAGAACGAAGCGGGGAGATCCTCCTGGAACTTTTGATTTTTGACTATGTCGGCCGTTTTTTCCAGCGAGTGCATCAGGCAAAAAGCAAAGTATTCAAGCCAAAGGGTCAAGTTTCCCTGAATCTTGCTTAAATCCAGCATTCTTTTGAAAGTAACAATGTCGCGCCGGTAGAATTCCTCAAATGAGATCATGTCCCGGACGTCATAACCGTTTTTGTAGAGAAAAAGATACGACAGAAGTCTGCCAACTCTGCCGTTGCCGTTGTCAAAAGGAGTGATGTTGATGATCCCAATCTGGGCAACTCCTGCCTGGATTACGGGATGGTCTTTGCCTTTTTGAAGATAATTCAAAACCTCGTTGATTCTTTTTTCCGAGTATTCCGTCAGTCCCGACATTGCTCCCAGCGTATCCCTGCAGGACACATCATATAGTTTTTTGATTGTGGTCATGGTAACGGGGGCGTCTGTCACCATCCAATTCCCCTTTATGTAGTTGAACGCCTTTTTCTGATTAACCACATCTTCTTCTGACCCGGCCAATTTCTTTTTGTTTTTTAAGGATTTTCCGGACAGAAGCGAAACCGCACCCGCTTTTGAAAGGGGATTGTCGTTCAGGGAGAGAGACCAAATGATTCTTTCTAAAGATGCATCCCATTTAAGGCGGAGTTCCGCTTTCGGAGAGAGCGGAGTAAGAAGGACTTCGTCTCTAAGTTTTTCAATCCTGCTTAAATAACTGCTTAATTTCTCAGAAACGTTATAAGAGAGATCCATAAAATAATTCTAGTCTTAATTACATCATGATGTCAAATCATGGATTATCAAGTAATTTCAAGGCTGAAATATAAAAACACGATAAGATTACGATAAGATAAAAATACATACTAAATGACCCTTGACAAGTTTATTAGTATAGTACGATACTGATTTATAACTAGTCATCTGTCCGGTGCACTTTAAGTAATTGAAAGGATCGGCTCTTGAACGGTTTTTAGAAAAGAAAGGAGGTGATCCGGCTTGTTACAAAACATTGGTTCAACAGAACTACTTGTGATAGCGGCAATTTTATTGCTTCTATTTGGCGGCAAAAAACTTCCCGAGCTTGCTCGAGGAGTAGCTGATTCCGTAAGGGAATTTAAGAAAGCTGCCAGAGAAACAGCATAAGATATGAAAAATGCCAGAACTACAAAGTTTATTTCTGCTCTGGCTATTGTTCCCGCCCTTGCTGCAGTCTTAATTACTCCTAGTGAAGTCCAGGCTGCAGCGGGTGGGATACAAAACTGTACCGCATCCACAACCTGCGTGGTCGGCGAGTTCTTGTATGACGATGATTCGGTTGCCCTAACCGGAGCTACCTGCACCCTGACCTCAAAATATCCGGACGGATCTGCCCACTTAACTGGACAGGCCATGACTGGTCAATCCGACGGCTGGTATGCATATGAATTCACGGCCCCCGCAACGACCGGATTATACCGTGCGACGGTAAGTTGTGAGGAATCCGGGGATACGATAACAATCGACAGAAGCTTTCAGGTCAATGCGGCCAGCGCAACCGACGTAGATTCCATAGCCAGTGCGGTTTGGAGTTATTCGGGCAGAACCGTAACGTCATTCGGATCTTTAATTGCGGACATTTGGGCAAGCGCCACGAGAACTTTGACGGGAGTGGGTCTTTCAAGCGGGCAGCTGGCCACACAAAGTGATGTTGTCTCGGTCAGGGATAAAATTGATGATCTGTCTGAAGACAGCGGTGATTTGACGGGTATTAAAAACACCGTGAATGAGACAAGGCTTTTGATAGAAGAAGTTGTGAATGCTCCGATTATTCAGAATATTCTGGAAGCTGGACGCTGGACGCCTAGTTGCAGTAACAACCAGCCATGGCATTTCATCGTGGTAAAGAACAAAGCAAGAATCAAGAAATTGATGATGACAGCTAACCAGGGCGCTTTTCATACTGATCCTCCATTAATGATTGCGTTGGTTTTACAGCAAGAAAAATGTCATGGG
>Ga0075746_112_pt1 | contig 20430 bp, 18 predicted proteins | sample RifGroB1_FD_68438 | JGI IMG/M metagenome (GOLD analysis project Ga0075746, IMG submission 68438) | Microgenomates (Woesebacteria) bacterium GW2011_GWB1_45_5 | reverse complement strand
CTTGAGATCGGCAACCTCACCTTTATTGGGATTAAAAACGTCATGATATGTGAATACAGGATTCTCCTCGACTTTTCCCGGATCGGTCGGATGAATCCGGTTCGGGTCCGTGTATATACTCATGACCTTCTTTTTTAATTCTTCCTCACTGTCCGACAGGTAAATGGCATTTCCCAAACTCTTGCCCCTTTTTTCATTTCCGTCGATTCCGGGGAGTCTTTTAACCTCTCCCACAAGTGCTTCGGGCTCGACAAAAACCTCCCCATACAAAGAATTAAACTTCCTGACGATTTCTCTCGTTTGTTCAATCATCGGGAGTTGATCCTCTCCCACGGGCACAAGATTTGCATTCACAAAGGTTATGTCCGCAGCCTGGGAAACGGGGTACATTGCGAATCCTGCGGGGATATTGTGCCCGAATCCTTTTTGCTTTATTTCATCCTTAACTGTCGGGTTTCTTAAAACTCTTTCAAGAGTAACCAAATTCAAATAATAAATTGTGAGTTCGGCGATCTCGGGAATAAGAGATTGAATAAAGATCGTGGTTTTTTTAGGATCAATTCCTACCGCAAGATAATCCAGAAGAACTTCTCTTATGCTGGCCCTGACTTTCTCGGGATGTTCAAAGTTGTCGGTTAAAGCCTGCACATCCGCAATCATCACATATTGGTCATAGGAATCCTGGAGCTTTACTCTATTCTTCAAGCTCCCAACATAATGCCCCAGGTGCATTTTCCCTGTAGGCCTATCACCGGTTAAAATCCGTTTCTTTGCCATACTTTTACAATCTTACTTCAGAAGGGGCAAAAAGTGAAGAAAGGTTTCAAGAAATCAACTTTATAGTTGGCTTTTTGGAACTCTTCTAAGTTCATCGTCAAATGGCCCGAGCACTGCAAGCCGCGCTTCTTCGGGAACTAAAAGTTTAGAGGCTAAATCTCGAACGTTTTTTAGGTTGACAGCATCAATTTTTTCAAACATCTCAGAAGGCCTTTCTACTTTATTTAAAAGTAAGGCGGGAACTCCGAGAAGTTCCGCAGTGCTATTGGGATTGTCAAGTTGTGTAGTTAAATAATCCCGGAAAAACTGTTTGGCCCGCATCACTTCTTCCCTGGTGACCGTTGAGGCAAAGTCGAACATTTCTTTTTTAACCACCTCTAAGGTTTTGTGCAAATTACGCGGCTGGACAGAACCTCCTACCGCAATGTATCCAGTATCGGATCCAGAAAACGAAGATGTGGAAATTTCATAGGCCAGTCCCCGTTTCGATCTCACTTCCTCAAAAATTTTGCTGCTTTGAACAGTGCGTTCATCTAAAACCTGGTGCCCGCCTAAAATTATCTCAATAATTCTCATCGCATAGTAATCCTCGTGGCCCAACGGAAGTGCTGGCACACCAAAAACAAAATATGTTTGATCCGTATCTTTAGTGGCAACTCTTCTCCTCAACTTCCCATATCCTGCAGTTCCCTCAAACAATTCAGTCGGTCCGGGTGGAAGTTTCCCAAAATATTTTTCTACAAGCTTTCCCGTTCGTCTAACATTCCCGACCAAAGCAACCATTATATTTCCCCCTTTATACCACCTCTTCATGTAATCCATTAATTGTTTTCTTGTTTGAGAAGTAACCGAAGCCACAGTACCCAAAATTGGTTTTGCCATATTTGTTTTATCGAATAGCAAGCCCTCAAATTGTTCTTGGATCGTGCTTGGATAATCGTCGCGATAATCCTTAATCTCGCCTACGATCACTTTATTTTCAATTTTCAATAAACCCCTTGGAAAGGTTGGTCTAACAAATATTTCAGAAAGGAGTTCTAACGCGTTAGGCACATAATCCGAATGAAGGTTGATATAATATTCTGTATATTCCTTTTCCGTATTGGCACTTTCATTCGCACCTAGCCGATCCACCGCCAGGCCTCTTTCGGTCCCCAACCTTTTTTTAGAACCGGCATAAATTTTATGTTCTAGAGCGTGACTAATCCCCGCTTCGCCTGGTCCGGTTTCGTTTCTACTCCCGGTTTTAACAAAAACTATGCAAGACGCAGTTTCCCTCTCCGGCATGTGGATTTCTAAATGCCGCACGTCATTAGATAAAGACCTGAAGCGGATATCGTATTCTTTCACCTATGCGAGATGTTTATTATAAAAACAGGAAGTTTTCAAGGGGAACTTGTGCCAACGGGAGGGATCGGACCTCCGACATTTCGCTTATGAAACGAATGCTCTACCACTGAGCTACGTTGGCTCGTGAAGAATGGCTCTCGTGTTGCGGGGCTGGGAGTTGAACCCAGCCTGGAAGATTATGAGCCTTCCGTGCAGCCGTACACTACCCCGCATGTAGTTGTTCGTAAACGAACAAGGTATTATACCTTAAAAAAACAGCTTGAGCCACTTTCTCCAGTTGGGATCAGGTAGAGTTTCTGTCTCTGTATACGCACGGGGTGCCAGTTTCTTCAGCGTTTCCTCGTCAGGCAGGATCACTACAGTCTCCCCTTCCTTGACAAGCCCCAGTTTATTTCTGACTTCAGCCTCAATAAACTCCGCGCCTTGGGTCTCGGCAACCCGTCTCTCAAGGTCTCCGTTTTCCTTTCTGACCCTCTCGACTTTTTCCTGCTCCTTCCGGATTTCACTCCTGACACGGCGCACCCTGCCGATATTGCGGATGGTGGATACGAAAAGCATCAGAATCAAAAACCAGGCTATGTATTCCAAGATTTTCTTTTTCATCCTGTAATGTGTTGACTATTAAAAAAATTAGGGTATAATCAGTTCCTAGCCATCAAATTATGACACAAGATACGCTAAAAAACCTGCTTCCGAAGTTTATTGAGTCCCTTAAGGAAAAGGGCCGCTCTCCTGCGACCGTTTTGGCCTACAGAAGCGACCTGGAACAGTTGATCGACTTCCTCATTAAAAGGGAAAAAGTCCTTCCCGATGCCGTTCGTCCGGACGACCTTGACGGATTCCGCGACACTCTTTTGGCGGATAAATATACTCCGAAATCGGTTTCGAGGAAGCTTAATGCCGTAAAAACCTTCTTCAGATGGATGATTTCCGAGAATGTATTGACCACGGACGTTTCTGCCTCCGTTGCCCACCCGAAAATCGAAAACGCCCTTCCCAAATTCTTGAACCAGCTTGAATACAGGGCCTTGAGGGACGTTGTCAGGAGCGACACAAGAATCGCGGCCATAATTGAGCTCATTCTGCAAACTGGCCTACGAATTTCTGAAGTTGCCGGCCTCAAAAGCGCCAATGTAAAAGATACGGAAATTAAGGTTGAGGCATATGCAACTCAGCCGGAAAGAACCATTCCGTTAAACAAGCCCGCCAACGATGCTCTTGCACTTTACTTAAATGTAAGGCCGAAAGTCGAATCGGAATTCGTATTTATCAGCAAAAACGGCAAAGCACTGGCGGTCAGAAACATCAGGGCTTCGATCGCAAGATATATGCAAAAAGCAGAGTTGCCGAGCTACTCGGTCAATGATCTAAGAACCACTTTCATGGTTGAAAACATCAAAAACGGGGTTGACCTTGTACTTCTTTCCCAAGTTTCCGGACACAAAAGGCTCTCAACTACCGAGAGATACCTGGAACTTGCTCAAGTGACGGAGCCGGGCAAAAAGCAGGCCCTCATTGAGCTTTAACTTCTTCTGTGGACTCTTTACGAACAAATTCGGACTGATTTTAAAACTCGAATGTCCTAGCTCCGGCCCCGCTTCGCGTGGCCTCCGCTTTTTTTGTGCGCACGATTTTGTGCTCGCTGTAGCGAGCACTATAAATTTGATACAATTTTATCAGAAATAACAAAATTTATGAATAATCCCATTAATTTTAAGTTTTTAGGTCGATGGCAAACACTTCTTAGAGCACAAACTTATTGCGACTACATAAATGACCATACTGTCTATAAGGATAAATATGGAAACTGGAGACTTCTAGGAACTTGTGGGAGGGGAGCCTACGCTTTCTATAAAGAGCGCTCTTTTGTCGAAGGAGTTACACAATCCTTATTAAAACCAATGCAGGAAACTGGGCTTAAATTTACCAACATCCCTCATCGAAGTGTAAAAATAGCTCCATATGTTTATTTTGACATAAAGGAGAAAAAATACCATTTATTTTGGGGGCCGATGATTATCTATCACTTCATATCAGAAAATGGGGTGGATTGGGAAATAGCTGATGACGCAGTAAAGAGTTTATGCCCCTTTCTAAGGGACCCTCACATAATTGATGCAGGAAGTAAATATTTAATGTTTTGTACAGATTATGGTAACAAAATTTCTGTTTATACATCGAGGGATCTTTTTAGTTGGAGTAAACAAGGAACGGCGTTGCAGCTTGGAAAAGGAATACCAAAATCAATTAATTCTTCCTGCGAATCACCATGTGTATTTGCATATCAACAAGGATTTATTCTTCTAAGCACAATAGTTCCCTCAAGTTTAAACAAAATTGAAAATTCTAAAAATTATAACAACACATCAGTCTTTTATTCAGATAATCCAACAAATTTTGGGGTTTACAGCTTAAACACAACATGTGGCTGGAAAGATTCCCCTAAACCGAGTGGCGTTATAGGTGAAGGGGTTTTTATTAGAGAGATAATAATTACTGCTCCTTAAAATTTTTGCTTTTTTCTTTTTCTCTTTTATTTGCGGCGGCTTTTTTGCGTATATAAACAGGGCTTTGCAGCGCTCGCCGCGGGGGCGGGCGTGGCGAGCGCCATTCCAGACTCGCCGAAAAATCCATTTCTGTGGGCTCGGATGGAATCGAACCATCGCATCGACTTTATAAGAGTCGTGTCCTACCATTGAACGACGAGCCCAACTGAGGCAATTATACCAAACGGGGGTTATTTTTTCTTCTTATTGAATGCCTGAGGCATTTCTTCCCAGTCTCTGTGTTTCCTTATTTTGAGGTTTTTCTTCCAAACGGCCGTAAGCGCAGACATATCCAGTTTCAACTTCCCTGCAAGTCCCAAAATTCCAACCATATCCTTGGGAAAACAGGCTCCTCCAAATCCCCTGTCTCCGTCCGATCCAGGAACTCCCAAGTGTGTTCCGATTCTGGGATCGGATTCAACGGCAGCCTGAACATCGATGTAGTTTGCACCTACCTTTTGGGAAAGATCGTAAAACTCGTTTGCCAGAAGGGATTTTGAGGCAAGCATGAGATTGCTCATATACTTGATAACCTCGGCGCTTGTGGGATCTGTTATGAAATATTTCTGGTCTTTGGGAAGAATCGTCGCGTAAAGTTTCTTTACTCTCTCCCCCACATCCCGACTGTCACACCCGATTACTGTTCTGAAAGGTTTAAGGAAGTCTTTATTTGCGTTTTTTTGTGTCAGGAATTCCGGGTTAGTCACAAAATTTACATTCCCGTATTTCTTTGCCATCTTTCTCGTGGTTCCGGGAAGAGAAGTCGACTTAATGATCAGGATTTTATGAGTGCTTCCAATTTTCGGGGCAACTTGATCTATGACCCCCTCGACGATGTTCATATCCATTCCGGAATAATCTTCAAAAATGGGAGTGGGAACCGAGATGAAAATAAAGTCGCTTTTTTTGACAACTTCATCAAGGGTGTTGGGGCTTTCCTTGAACTTGTCGTACCAGAAGATTTTGTTATCGGGGTTTGTAGAAAAACCTTCTCCGGTTGCCCGCCCGACATAGCCGTAGCCAATAATGCCTATATTCATACGTTAGAAGAATATCAGAGTTTTGCCCGTCTGGCAATTTCCGCTTCGACAAGCTTGACGTCGCGGCCGTACTTGAGCCTGCTCATTTCCTTGATAATTTCGGCAACTCTTTCACTTTCCATAGCTTTAATCTTTGATAAATCCTTCGTCAGGTCAAGTGAAAAGGGAGGAACGGGCTCGTTGTTTACAATGGTTTTTATGTAGGCGTGATATCTTTCAACGTTAAGAAGGTCGTCTTCACCGAAAGTGGGAGTAAATTCATGCTGCAGGTAATTGGCGTCGGTTACTCCGACTCTGAAAGAAACAATTGTTCCGACATTTCCGAAAACCGCATTTTTAACCTCCTCTTCGACTTGTCCGATAAACTGGTTGGCAACGCAAAGACCCAAACGGTATTTTCTGGCCTCGGATAATATAACCGCAAAGTCGGGTGTGGCAAAGTTCTGAAACTCGTCAACATACAAATAGAAGTCACGGCGATTTTCAACGGAAATATTGGTCCTGCTCATGGCGGCCATCAGAATCCGCGGGACCAAAATAAGGCCCAAAAAATTGCTGTTCTCCTCACCTAATTCTCCCTTTGCAAGGTTGATGAGAAGAATTTTCCCTTCATCCATTATTTTCCTAAAATCAAACGAGGATTGGGACTGACCGATTATGTTTCTGATGACCTTGTTGGTAACGAACCTGCCGAATTTTGAGGTGATGTAGTCCAAAACTTCGGATTTGTGGAAATCGCTGGTCTGGGCAATTTGATCGGTCCAGTAACGCCTGATGATGGGGTCCGTTACTTTGGGGAGAAGTTCCTGAACGAACCTGGCATCGGTTAAAATTCTCATGACCTCAACAAATGTTGAACCCTCATCGCTCATTGCGGTTAACATTGCGTTTCTGACGGCGTGTTCGAAACGCGGCCCGACAATTCCTGTTTTATAAGGGTCGAAAAGTTTGTACATCATGTTGATCACGGCCGTTGCAGCAAAGTGTTTCTGGTCTTCGGTATTTGCTTCAAGAAGATTTAGGCCCATGGGGCGCTCCGTATCACTGGGGTTAAAGTAAATAACATCCTCCGCCCTTTCGGGAGGGATAAGCTTCATAATGTCCTGCAGGGCGTCCCCGTGGGGGTCCATAAAGCAAAGCCCTTTACCGTCCTTTATGTCCTGCAATATCATGTCTTTAAGAAGTTCTGATTTTCCGGTCCCGGTTTTCCCGATTACGTAAATATGTCTCATTCTGTCTTCATTGCTGACATAAGCCTCTCTTTTAATCCCCCTGTAGCTGCTTACCCCTAGATAAAGTCCCTCAGTTGGAATCTGAGCAGGAGCCGGGGCACTCTTGGCATTAAGCCAGTAAATGTGGGGCGTAGTTATTTGCTTATTGGGGAAATGAAAAATAGTTGCAAGCTCCTCGGAATTTAAGATTGACGTATGGTTGCCGAACACATTAAACATCGGCTGATACCTGTACAAAAAGTCCTCCATAAAGGCCCCTTTTCGATAGATTTTTCTGGACTTTAGGCTATTTAGATCTCCCGCAAATTGGGCCAGGGCCCCCCCGATGTTTGTAACATGGCTTTTTGCCGACGCCTCGTCTCCCGAAACAACAACCACACGGATGGAAGCTTCAAATAAACTTTCCTCCCTCTTTCTGCCAGATGCTTTCCGCAGGACTTACCAAAACCTGAATCGCAGCAGCCTCCCCCGGACCCATCTTGGCAAGAGCCGAGGTAACGGAGCTCATCGGATCCGTCGGCAAATCCTTAAAAGTTTTCAGGGGGTAAAAATTGCTTTTGGAAAGCTGGAAGGATTTATATGCAACCTTGCCGTCCTCGGTAAAAATATTGTATTCATCAATCTCGATTACTTCGGCGTCAGAATACGCCCCGTGAATCTGTTTTTCTATCAGGTCTTTGAGATCTTTGGGCGCCCAGACATAAAAACGGATATCTTCCTGTTTGGCAACAATCTCAAAAGATATGGACGGCTGAATGTCAAAGTTTTGCTTCCATCCGCCTTTCTTCATTGAATAAAGGGAGGAAAAAAGCTGCTCCATGACGTCGATTTTTATTTCGTTGTTCCGGGGAACCGCAACCTGTAAAAGAACCGAATCGATCGAGCGGTCTTCTCTCATTCTGTTTCTGAAGAAGACGAAAAGAGCATATCCCAAAGCAACAAGTCCAAAAACCATCATTCCGACCACAATTAGAGTAAAAACTATCAGATTAATATCGAGGGCTTGGATCATTGCTGTTTATTTCCTCCTCCTACAATTCTCCAACCGAAATGCAGTGCTTTTTTAATTATTCTTAACCAGAATGCCCCAAGCCAAGTTAACGAGGACGAGACGGAACCTTTTGACCAGGTTGTCAAACTTGTTGTATCTGCCGGAGGTGTAACGGTAACAACCTGTGTCGGAGGCGTCTTAATGACGGGCTGGCCCTTGTCGTCCGACACCTGTGCTTTGAATGTTTTCTGAACAACCTTGATCCCCGATTGCTGAAGCGTCTCGGGTACGATAAACTCCGCTTCCTTCTGAACTTCCTGAATTTGCGGTGTCCGTTCTATCTCGGGAGTAGCTGCCATATCAAGTTATTGTATAACATGCAGCTATTGCCTCCAAGCCTTTTTCTTTATGGAAGCTCCACACGTTGAAGAATCCTGTTCCCTTCCCTTATTACTAGATGTTCAGCTTCTATTTTCCCAATAAAAAGGGCTCAACTTATTTTACACAAATTGAGCCCTCTGGCAATTACTCGAACACACGCTTCCCCGGATTGACAAGGTCCAAATCCTGGATGGTTTTAACCGCTTTCGACCAGGCTTCGGAATACTTGATCGGCATTGGATTTGACCGGAAAGAGGCAATCTTACGCATTAGCCTAAGCATTCTTTCCTTATCCCTCTGTTTCATCATAAATGATACGTCCAAAGATCCGACCTCAAAGTCGTTGCCTTCGGGAAACAAAGGTCTCATATATCCAAGCGGGGTTTGCGAGTCGTCAAGAACCCTCGTAATCAAATACAAAAAACCGATCTCGAAATCATAGATCCCGATAGAGACCGTTTCTTGTTTCTCAACATGAATGAGGAGTCTGAAATCGACATCCCCGAACACTATCGAGAGACTTACACCACGGTCGGAAAAGACCCATTGCGGTTGTGCTTCCATCTTGATAGTCATCTTTCCACCTCCTTGGAGTGGGTAAAGATTAGCCACGAATGTCAAGTTGCACCTTGAAGCTCTTGTAGCCACAGAGGTTCAAAGTGAGTGTTTATATCATATTCAGAGCTAAAAGTCAAACTATGGGGTTATCTTTTCCAGAAGGTCTCACTGATTCCTTTTCTATAATTTACACTTCTGGCCAGCATAAAAAGGTAGTCGGAAAGGCGGTTCATATAAGTCAAAATTGCTTCGGGGATTTTTTGCTCTTTGGAGAATTCCACCAAGGACCGCTCGGCCCGCCGGCAAAGTGCACGGGCGTAAAAAAGCATTGAGGCTTCGGGGGTGCCTCCGTAATAAATAAAATTCTTAAGAACCGGTAAGGCTCCCTCCCATTTATCAACAGCCTTTTCCAGTTTTTTGGTTTTGATTTTTGATTAGTTCATCCATTGCTCCTATCGCGGCAATTTTACAGGAAGTTTTGGAAACTTTAATCAAGTCCTGAGTCTTTTTGTCAAAAACTCTAGTCTCCCCCTTGTCCCCCGTCTTGGTATAAATCGCCATGAAGCATTATAACTCAACACTCGCTGTGTCCGCAGATGTGACATTTAGCACAGCCTTCTTCATAAACCAGCGCGCTTGCGCCGCAGGACGGACAAATATCGCCGTTTTTTACGGTTACCGGTGCGGGTGCGGCAACCTGCGGTTCGACACTCGCAAGATGGAACGATTCCGAAAGTTCTTTTGTCTCAAAATTAAAATGGAGAGAAAGAGCTTTGGCAACCGCGTCGGGAAGGGATCTTATCTTATTTGGCCCGAAGCCAACCGAACGCCCTCCTCCAATTCCTTTAAGCTGTTCCATTATTTCTCTTGCCCGCTCCATGGGGGGCTTGTGATTCCCGAATCGTAAGGTTGTCGAAATCATGCGCCCCAAAGCTTCCGCCAGGGCCGCAACTTCACTTCCGGCTTTCCCGATTGTTATGAATACTTCAAACGGGGCACCTTGAGGGTCCTGGTTTACCGTAATAAAAGAAACGCCCAGAGGAGTCGGGATTCTGTAGGTTGCCCCTTCCACTTTCAGGGGACGTTCCAAAATGATCGTCTTTTGTTCTTCTTTCTTCTCCTCTACCTTTGACAAAACCCCGGTTCTTGAGCCATCTCTGAAATACGTTATCCCTTTGCATCCCAGCTCATACGCCAGCATGTAAAGCTTTTTAACATCGTCGACGGTGTGGGAATTGGGGGCGTTGACGGTTTTTGAAATCGAGGAATCGGTCAGGTTTTGAATGGCCGCCTGGACGCGTACATGATCCTCCGGGGTGAGATTGCCCGCACTGACGAAATAATCGGGAATTTTCTCATCTTTGTGATTATCCAGCCATTCCTGATAAAGAGGATGGTTGACTATGTGTTCCCCTGTTCTATCATTTCGCCTGTAACTGAATTCATAAACCGGCTCGATTCCTGACGAAACCCCGGCAAGAAGCGATATCGTTCCGGTCGGGGCCTGGGTTAAAATGACGGCATTTCTGATTCCGTTTTTAGCAATGGATTTTTTAATTCTTTCGGGAAGCTTTTGAATAAACGCTCCCTTAAGATACTTTTCCCTGTTAAATCCTCCGAACGATCCTTTTTCTTTTGCCAAAAGAGAAGAAGTTTCGTAAGCAGAATCCCGAATGGTGATATAAACCTGCTCGATTATTTTGAGGGATTCTTCGGTCCCGTATTTTACTTTCATCTTTATAAGAGCGTCGGCAAGTCCCAAGGTACCCAATCCCGTCCTTCGGATATTAAACTGGGCTTTTTTGTTCTGTTCGTAGAAATAGTAGTTGGCATTGACTACGTTATCTAAAAACCTTGTTGCGGTAGCCGCATGATCGGCCAGAAGACCATAATCCATCTGTCCGTCTTTGACAAAAGCCGGAAGATTGAGATGCCCCAGGTTGCAGACTCCCCATGCACCAAGTCCCTGTTCTCCACAATTGTGAACTACCAAGCCGTTAGCAATAAAGGAAGATGTTGCCGGTTCGGTCAAATCATAAACTGTCTCAACTCCTTCTTTCATCATTTTTTTAAATCTGACAACAAAATTCTCCCTATACGGGCCTTCTTTGTATTTCTTGAGAAGATCCTCAAGCTTCAGATTCTTTGCAGATGATAAAAATCCGATCTTTCTGGCAAAAGCCACTAAACCGGTACAACTTACAACCAAATCGCTATATTCCTTGCACAAATATCCTTTCCGTCCTCCCTTGCCATCTGGCAAAAGCCTTATTTGTTTTTTTCTTCTTTGGGTATAAATCCTGCTTGTGATTCCAAAGTTAAGAAGAATTCTCTGAACGTCTTTGAGCAAAACTTCGCTTATCGAGGTCAACCTTACGCTTACTCCCTTCTCAACGGTTCCTCCAACGTGTCCGTCGGCGGTGAAAAGACCCTGCAAAAAACCTCTCTGGATCTGTTCACTGCCTCCCAAAACGGAATTTGGAACTTTTAACTTATTTCCCGGTTCAACACCTTTATCGACAACATACCTAAAAAGCCTGTCTGCCCACTGGATATGCACGGTTTACAAGTTGGCTCCCTGCCACCATTTGGTCAACCATCTGAGCAAACCTGGGCGCAAGTTCTCTTTTCTCTTCACCAAAGAAAGATAAAACGGCAGAGGTGGCTTTTAATGTCCCGTCACCCACCAGCCAACCTAAAACCTGCCCCTCATCTAAACTTCCGGCCTCCCCAAAACCACCTTTTCTGTTTGAAATAAATATTCTGTCCTGCATTTTCAGGTCCAGTGCCTTTATCCAGCCCTTTTCAGTCAAAACTTTATGATCCCCTGTCAGCCTTAGTTCGTACCCTTCTCTGGTTATTAAACGATAAACCTGCTTCTTCCCGGTTTCAACAACTTTCTGAGGAACTTGAAAACGGACATCGGAAAGTCTGCCGTCAATCAAAACTTTGAACGCCGTTCTTTTCTCATGCAGTTCTTTTATTGTAATTAATCCTTTATCTGTTGAGACCAATGCATCTCCCGTAAGGCATGGGTTTGTCGCGATTATTTTCTCAAAATACCAGGTATTACTCAGCTTGTTGTATCTGTCAATGAATACCACTCCCGGCTCGGCGGATTTCCAGGCGGCTTCGGCAATCATACTCCACAAAACTTTTGCCTTTATGGTTTTGTGGACCGACACCGGGTACCCTTTGCTTTTCCATTTTTCAAGATCTCCGTCCCACTCCTCGTCATATTTGAAATAGCTGATATCCGGAAAGGCCAAATCCCAATCGCCGTCTTTGGCAACCGCTTCCATGAATGCATCAGATACGCAGACCGACAGATTGGCTCCGGGAATTTTGGTCAAATCCTGCTTGACCGTAATGAATTCTTCCACGTCCGGGTGCCAATCGTTGATCATGAGCATCAGGGCCCCGCGCCTTGAGCCCCCCTGTTGAATTACATCGTGATTGGCGGTTGAATACAAAGCCGCCCAATTAACCGGTCCGGACGAGGTTCCGTTGACTTTTCTGACCCTTGACCCCCTCGGCCTGAGAGTTGAAAGGTTTACCCCAACCCCTCCGCCTCTGGCCTGAATTTCAACCGTCATAGTGATGTTTTCCATAATTCCGCCGCGGCTGTCTTTGGGAGACGGGATAACGTAGCAGTTATAGTAAGTAACCTGGTAAGGGGTTCCCGCTCCCGAAAGAATTCTCCCCGCGGGAACAAACTTAAAATCCTCCATTGCGCGGTAGAATTTTTCCTGCCAGCTTTTTCTTAACGAAGGTTTTTCCTGCTGGGAAATTCCCCAAGCGACTCTCTTCCACATTTGTTCGGGGTATCTCTCGATAGGGCTTCCCTCTTCGTCTTTTAGGGAGTAACGGTCCAAAAAAACGTCTTTTCTGATCCCGTCTAAAACAGACGGGTTATCCGGAGCTTCAAAAACAAAGTCCTTGTTACTTATATGGGCTTTGCTTTCACCGTTCGTCAATTTTTTCTTGACCGATTTGGCTTTGGTCTTTCTTGTTTCTATAAGTTGCTGCATGTTTATTTTTCTATCGCTTTCTCAAAATCACTCAAGTCTTCAAATTCAAGGTAGACGCTTGCGAATCTCAGCCAGGCCACCTTGTCGATTTTTCTGAGTCTTTTTAAAATTGCATTTCCGACCACCTTTGTCGGTATCTCCTGCTGCTCCTGGGTAAGCATTTCTTTCTCAACCGAACCGACCACCTCGTCAACCAGATTGAGCGAAACGGGGCGCTTCTGAACCGCCCTTAAAATCCCCCTTTTAACTTTCTCCCTGTCAAAAACTTCGCGCCTGCCATCTTTTTTAATCACCCACAAAAAACTCTTCTTTACTTCCTCAAGTGTTGTAAAACGCTTGCCGCACTTCCCGCATTCTCTTCTCCGTCTTATTCCGTCCCCGTTTTCAACGGTTCTTGATTCCAAAACACTTGTGTCTGCCGCACTGCAAAAAGGACATTTCATATATGAAAAGTAAAAACACTATTGGCAGGGCTGATGTAGATTTTCAAACACCACCTCTGGACTGTCAACTATTAAGTTTTCACTCAAAATATATCAGGCCGAGCATGGGTCGAGGCTGGTTTTTTTGATTTTCGAAAAGACTTAAGTCGTCTGCGGAAATTGTGAAAAAAAATGTCAAAATTTTTGTCTCAAAAAATGGAGCGGAAGTGGTGTTTATTCCCCATCAAACGGGTCTTTCGGTGCAACGATTCCTTTGGAGTTCAAGACGTCTCTTGCCGCCTTAAATGCATTTTTGGGGTAGTCTTCCGTTTTAACAATGTCCGGTTTTGCGTCTTCTGGTGCCAGTAACAGGATTTCGGCTATCGTCTGTCTGTGCTTGAGTGAGGCGGTCGCAAGCTTGGTCAAAAATTCCAGAGTATCGTGTCCCTCGCTTCTTGCAACGCTTTCGTCAATTACCGCAATTTCCAGATACTTCTCGGCCTTTGTCAAAGTCGAAAGTGCGATGTCGGGTTTTTTGTTCTCAAAAAGAGTTTTACTCAAGACCAATCTCTTATCCGAAAAAAGAAGGGCCAGCTCGGCTTTTTTCAGAGGATTTCGTGTAAACATGTATTGGATTTTGTCCCGCATTGCCTTAAAACCCCAAAGAAAGTGGTCGGGAGAAATCTTTCCGGGATAAGGAACCTGGTAGTCTACTTCGGAAACCTGCGCTCCCAACAAGTTCTGCGGCAACGGTGTCGCAAAAACGTACGAAACGGAGGCCGATTCCAATACCGAAACTGAAAGAATTGCGAAAGCAAAGACAAAAGAGGCAAGACTGAGTAATATTTTCCGTATCATCCGGCAAAGATAATGGTAATTCCGTACTCAATCCGTGTCAAGCTACCAATCTCCTCCGGAGCTTCGATCCTTACCTAAAAAGAATAATTGGCCATTCCCAGAGAACGTGGAGAAATATGCTTCCCCAGACGTTTTTGGTCCGGGCAAAGATGAAGGCGCTCCCAAAACCGAAAAGTGCGGTTAAGCCCAGATAAAGGAGGCCGGCACTTAAACTCAGGTCCCAGATAAAAAATGCAATCGGTACATGAATTGCCGTCCAGAGAAGTACTGTGATGAAATTTGCAGTCCATTCATTCTCCAGTGCCGTCCAAAGTCTGCTGAAAATATATCCCCTGAAGGATATTTCCTCGGAAAAAGCCGTGGCAAAAGAAAGTCCCAAAGATGTCATGAGAGGAAGACTGCCGATATTGGCGCCAAAATTAAAAGCTCCGTACTTCAAATAATTTGTAATAACGCCTTCCACAACAAAAACTGCTCCCAGACCGAGAGAAAAATAAATTGCCGGAAAAAGATTTTTGAAAGTAAGCCCCAGAGAAGGCAAACCCAAACCTTCCTTTCTGATCATAAAGACCAGGGGCAAAAGCCAGACAAGGGGTTTAATAAAAAGCTCCTCAATATCTTCGGGGAACTTGAAGAGGAATCTGTAAAACGCCCAAACCACAATAAGGTAGGCGGAATAAACGGTTACGTTTTTTACAAGCGATACTTTACTCGGCGGTTTGGCCATGCTATTTAATTTTACACTCTTTGAAAGCCATATCAATCGCTTCGATTATCATCTCCACCCTGTCGCGCGCTCCGCCAAGACTGACCGCATTTTTTTCGTTGGGAAACCAGTGGAAAGTCAGATTTCTCGAAAGCTTCCAGGTATCCCAAAGTTTGTCGGCAAGTTCATGCCCCGAACAAAATTTTACAATCTTGTCATAAACCCCTTCTCTTTTAATTTCTTTAGGAAGGGACGGATTGAGAGCCTTGCCGATTCTGAAGTGTTTGCCGTAATAATCCTCCTCGCTGATAAACTTAAGATCCAGAAAGAGCTTTTTCAAAAAGCCTTCATATGCCTTGGCCGCAGGGAAAATTACAAACGAGTAGTCATGAAACTCCTTTTTCCCTCCGGGCAAATCCGCTCCCATTCCCCTTAAAATCTCCTCTATGAGGAACGATTCCCTTAAGAGTTCCTGAAGATCATACTCAAGATAACTCCACCAAATTTTTGTTTCAAGGGGTTCCATTAGATATAATTCAATTATACAGGTGAAAAAAATGTTTTCCAGGCTTTCCGAGTTTGTAAGATTATCGCTCACAACCACCTACGGAAGAAAAAGGGCGGTTTTTTTTGGTATTCTTATGATTGTCAGCATTTATCTGTTTTGGGGGGTTCCTCTTCCCACCAAGCTCTCCTCTCCCGACATTCCCGTCTCGACCAAGCTTTTTGACCGGAATGAAAAATTAATCTATGAAATATTTTCCGACAGAAGAAGGACTCCCATAAAAATTGAGGAAATCCCCTCGTATATAAAGGATGCCACAATCGCAATCGAGGACAAGGACTTTTATAAACACAGGGGGTTTTCCTTTACCGGAATTCTCCGGGCAGCTTATAAAATCACTTTTGAAAGGAAACTTGAAGGGGGGTCCACAATCACCCAGCAGTTGGTCAAAAATGCGCTCCTTTCGCCGGAAAGAACCGTGAGGAGAAAAATCAGAGAATTTTTCCTGACAATGTTTGTGGAGGGGATCTATACAAAAGACCAGATTCTGGAGATGTATCTTAACCAAATTCCCTACGGCGGAACAGCATATGGGATAGAGGCCGCAAGCGAAACCTACTTCGGAAAAGCGGCAAAAGATCTCTCTTTGCCTGAAGCAGCCCTTCTGGCCGGCCTTCCCCAGCGGCCTTCCACCTACTCTCCTTTCGGGGCACACCCCGAGCTTGCCAAATCCCGTCAGGAAGAGGTCCTCAAACAAATGGTCGCCAACAAATACATAACACAGGAAGAGGCGGACAAGGCAAAAAACGAAAAACTTAATTTCGCTTCGGTCAAACCCCCGCAAGCCCCTCATTTTGCCCTTTGGATTAAGGAACAGCTTGCGGACAAATACGGCGAAAAGGTGGTTGAGCAGGGAGGATTGCGGGTTTATACCACGCTCGATCTTGAAATCCAGGATATAGCCCAGCAGGCTGTGGCAACGGAAGTGGCCAAACTCAAAAAACAGGAAGTCGGCAACGGAGCGGCCATTGTCACTCGCCCTGCAACGGGAGAAATTTTGGCAATGGTCGGTTCGAAGGACTACTTTGCGACCGACGAAGACGGCAAAGTGAATGTTACCCTGGCCAAGAGGCAGCCGGGCAGTTCGATCAAGCCTCTTAATTATGCCCTGGCGATAAAGGACGAAAAAATAACCGCGGCTACCGCTCTCGCGGACGTGCCCAGCTGCTTTAACGTTGCCGGCCAGCCTCTCTATTGCCCCGTAAATTATGACGGGGCATTTCACGGCCTTGTCCAGACAAGATTTGCGCTCGGGAATTCGTATAACATTCCCGCAGTCCGCGTTCTTGCCCTAAACGGGATCGATAACTTTGTAGAGTTTGCCAAACAAATGGGTCTTTCCACCCTGACCGATCCGTCAAACTACGGCCTCTCTCTGACTTTGGGCGGAGGCGAAGTCAGACCGTTTGACATGGCGCAGGCATTCGGAGTTTTTGCCAATCAGGGCATAACACAACCGTTAATAGCGGTGACAAAGGTAACCGACTGGAAAGGCAACACCCTTGAGGAAACAAAGCTCGATGATGTCAGACTAACCGGCCAAAGAGTCCTGACCTCCGAAGTTACGTATATAATTTCTCACATACTTCTGGATAATAATGCCAGAACCCAGGCATTCGGACCGACCTCATTTCTCAACGTCAAGGGACACCCGGAAGTTTCGGTCAAAACCGGGACAACCAACGACAGGCGCGATAACTGGACAATCGGCTACACGGCCCACGCGGTTACCGTTACCTGGGTCGGGAATAACGACAATAAACCGATGAGCGGAGCGGTCTCCGGTGTCAGTGGAGCTTCTCCAATTTGGAACAAAATCATGCAGGCTGTTTTAGATAAAGCAGAAACAGGAGCGTATGACGAATCCGAGGAGGGGCATATGTGGCCCCAACAACCCGACAGTGTAACCGGAGCCAATGTCTGCAATGTCACGGGTTTGTTTCCGCCGGGAGGTCAGGAAAACCCCGGCTGCTCCACCCGTTTCGAATATTTTTTGGAAGGAACGATTCCTTCAAAAACAGATGGCGGAGACAGAGCGGATCTTGTACTTTTTAATGATACGGGCCAGGTGGCCGGATCGGACGCCCTACCGGAGCAGGTTCACACCGAAAACCGGCCTGTCTATTTCGATCCTCTTGGAACGACTTATTGTCTTGACTGTCCTATTGCCTCCGCTTCGGCAACAATCAGATACCCGCTTCGCTGAAAAAGCTGGTACAATACGCCCAAATGATCAAGGCTATCGGATGGGTGCTGGTTTTCATCGGCAAGCCGTTTTATTTTCTTTTATCAAGGATAATCCTGGCAATTGCTTTCATCCTTTACCTATTCAGGCGGCCGGTCAGGGTCAGAAAAACGGCAAAGAAAAAAGTCATCTACCGCAAAATTGAGCTTCCCGAAATAAAGTTTCCCAAGATACTCATCCCCAAAATCCGGATCCCCAAATTCAAACCCAGATTATCGCTCCTTATTTTTGTGGTTTTGTCTTCAATTTTTTCTTTTTACTTTTTTATTCTGCGCGATCTTCCCTCCCCCAAAGATCTTGACAGAAGAAGTCCCGAAGTTTCCACCAAAATTTACGACAGAAACGGAAATCTTCTTTATAAAATCTACAAAGATAAAAACAGGACTATCGTTCCCCTGTCCCAAATCCCCCAGCATGTGCGTCTCGCAACATTGGCCGCGGAGGACGCGGAATTCTATTCACACGCCGGTTTCTCGCTAAGGGGCATTTCGAGGGCTTTCTTTAAGAATCTGGAAACGGGAAAGCTTCAGGGCGGTTCGACCATTACCCAACAGCTGGTCAAGAACGCGCTTTTATCCCCCGAAAAAACCGTTATCCGGAAAATAAAGGAGGTCATTCTTTCGGTTGAGGTTGAGGCCACTTACAGCAAGGACCAGATCCTCGAAATGTATCTGAACGAGGTTTCTTACGGCGGGACTGCATATGGGATTGAGGAGGCATCCCAGGAGTATTTCGGCAAGGGCGTTGGCGAACTCAACCTGGCCGAAGCGGCGCTTCTTGCGGGTTTGCCTCAAAGCCCTACCAGATTTTCTCCGTTCGGGGCATCCCCGGACCTGGCTTTTGAGCGCCAGAGGGAAGTGTTGCGGCTTATGAAAATCAATAAATTTATCACCCTTGAAGCCGAGGAGGAAACCTCAAATATGAGACTCACGTTTGTTCCGAATAGAACCGAGATCCTGGCTCCCCATTTCGTCATGTACATACGCCAGCTTTTGGTCGATACCTACGGCGAGGAAATTGTAGAAAAAGGAGGACTTGAAGTCACGACCAGTCTTGATATAACTATTCAGAAAACCGCCGAAAAAATAGTCAAAGACGAAGTGGGCAGGCTGCACGGCTTAAATGTGGGTAACGGTGCGGCGCTGGTCATTGACCCCGATTCCGGTGAGATTTTGGCAATGGTGGGATCAAAAGATTATTTTGACGTTCAGGGAGACGGCCAGGTAAATGTCACTACAAGATTAAGACAGCCGGGAAGCTCAATTAAGATAGTGAATTACGCCTACGCTCTTTCCCACGGATATTCGCCCGCTTCCATAATCGACGATTCACCGATCACCTATGTCACCCCGGGAACCGACCCTTATTCCCCAAAAAATTATGACGGTCAGTTCAAGGGAAGGATTCCGTTAAGAATAGCGCTTGCCGAATCCCGGAATATTCCCGCCGTAAAAGTTCTTGCTTCCTATGGCGTGGCCAAAATGATCGAGCAGGGACAAAAAATGGGCATTTTGTCCTGGAATGATCCCTCAAGGTTCGGCCTTTCTCTCACTTTGGGCGGAGGAGGAGTAAAACTGATAGAACTTGCGGGTGTTTATGCGACAATAGCTAATTACGGAAAAACTCCCAAAATAACGTCTGTTCTTGCCATCAAAGATTATAAAGGGAAGGAAATCTGGAAAAACGGCTTCGATTTAAGCGAACAGTCCGTCGACCCGAGAGTTGCCTATATGCTGATCGATATTCTTAAAGACAATCACGCCAGATCGGGAGAATTCGGATCAAACTCCTATCTGGTCATCAAAAACCACCCGGAGGTCGCAGTCAAAACAGGAACCAGCAATAACCTTCGGGATAACTTAACCGCAGGATTTAACCAGGATTATCTGGTTGTCACCTGGGTTGGGAATAACGACAATTCCCCCATGAGCAGGATTGCTTCCGGCATAACCGGCGCCTCTCCCATCTGGAACAAAATAATGTCTGCACTTCTTGCCAGCAAACAGTCCGTAGACTGGAAAATTCCGGACGGACTGGTAAAAATAAATTGCCAGGGGAAAAGCGAGTGGTTCTTAAAGGAAGACGGTACCCAATCTAAATATTGCCTGCCTATTCCGACCCCAGCTCCCGGTACAGAAGATAATAGGGCAAAAGAAAAAGTCCCCCAAATATTGTGATCGCCATCGAACCATACCCCTGGGGAAAAGCTGCAAAAAGAACCTGAAACAGAGTCACAAAAACTACATACACAAAAATTCTTCCCAGAACTTTCCAAAACCGGCCCTTTACTAGGGCTTTACTTTCCTTTAACGACCGGCCCACCCCGTAACCTTTATCAACCACCCCCCAAAGCGAGAACGAAAACCAGACCGCAAATATGATTCCGGGAATAATCAAAAGAATAAAACCCCCGACAACTATCAGCCCGACCAGAAGATTGGTTATAAAAAATGTCAACAGATACTTCCGGGAAGACTTAAAGGTATCCTTGAATTCCAAAGCTCCTCCCTTGACAGATCTTTTTACCGCCTCATAACCGGCTGCCTGGGCCCAAAGGCCGGCGATAAAGGCTACAACAGACCAAATGAGTACCAGGCCTATAATCAGGGTGTTTCCTGAAAAGATTTCCAGCACGTATTCATCGCTTGTATAGCCGCGGGATGCCACTATGTAGGCAAAAACAAAAGAGAGAATACCGAGGACAAACGAAACCGAATAAATTTTCAGA
>Ga0075746_116_pt1 | contig 21042 bp, 21 predicted proteins | sample RifGroB1_FD_68438 | JGI IMG/M metagenome (GOLD analysis project Ga0075746, IMG submission 68438) | Microgenomates (Woesebacteria) bacterium GW2011_GWB1_45_5 | reverse complement strand
CGGCGACCTGAGTCTGCAAAGAAGAAAGGCTTTCTTTATTTTTTTCAAGACTGTCCCTGTCGTTTTTGAGAGAAATCAATTCCTGTCCGTAGCTCTCCACCGCTTTTCTGTCTTCGTCGGCGGCTTTCTGGCGGAAACTTATTTCGCGAAAGGCTTCGGAAGCGCTATCGGAGAAAAGAAACGGGGTAATCGGATCATAAAGTCTCAGGAAAGTGTAGTGATTTCTTGCTTTCTCTCCGAAAATCTCTCTGGTAAAAGCAAGTTCTTCTTCCCGCACCCCTATTTGTGATTCAAGGTTCTTCAGTTGGGCTGTTAACTTGGAGATCTTACTGGTCAGATCAGCGATTTGTTTGTTAAGTGCAGCTAAATCCTGCTTATTTTTTTCCTGAGCGGGAGCCAGGGCATCGTATTCTCTCTGAAGTGCGGTTATCTGGCAGTCATAATCGGTCGCGGGACATTCCTGAGCATTTACACTCACAACCAAAAATGAAAAACTTAGAATCAAAAGGGCCAGAATAATTTTGATTTTCGACATTTGACTTTGAATATTCATTATATCAGCCCGAAATGCTAAAATATTAGCGAATGAAGAAAAAAATATTAATACTTCTTGTTTATATTTTGATTTCGCTGTTTTCGTTTGCTTCTCCCCGATCAACCACTGCTATTGGCGGAGGCGGGGATGGAGGAGGGGAAGGAAGTACAGATGTATTGTGTGGGGATGGGGGTAATGGAATAAATACCGCAATCGGCTGCCTTAATGTTCTTGGGGGCCAGGAGGAATTTTTGGGGGACCTTTTAAGATGGGGTGTCGGAATTGGAGGAGGAATTGCGTTTCTGTTGATTGTTTACGCGGGATTTATGATCATGACCGCGGCGGGAAATCCCGAAAGATTAAAGGCGGGTCAGGAACTTTTGACTTCTGCAATTTCGGGACTGGTCCTTCTTGTCTTTTCGATTTTCATACTAAGATTCATCGGAATTGATATACTGGGACTAGATGAATTCGGATTTGGAAAGTAACATGATCGCACAAAATTTAGACAGTATCCAAAGCGGTGCGGGTATCAACCTCCCGTTCTCGGATATTGGAGGGCTCATCGGAAATATTCTGCCCTACGTATTCGGCGCGGCGGCAATAGCCCTGCTCATTTACCTGATTTCCGGTGGATTTCAACTCATGACTTCGCAGGGTGATCCGAAAGCTATACAAGGAGCGCAAGGAAAAATAACAAATGCCTTAATCGGTTTTGTAATTGTCTTTACCGCCTTTCTGATTGTGCAAATCATAGGGGAGGTGCTAGACCTGGGAGCTTTCAGTCTGATTTTTCAATGAATAAACTTTCTTACGACACCGGCAATACTTTTTTCGGAGGAAGCGGAGGGTCGCGCGGAAGCATCAGCATTCTTGCAAGCCCGTCGGGCATCGGGTCCCTGGTCTCGCTTTTTATTCAAATAGCTTTCGTTCTGGCGGGACTTATTCTTCTTTTTTACTTCGTTCTCGGTGGAATCGGACTGATAGGTAGCGCCGGGCAAAGCGATCCACAGAAGATAGAGCAGGCCAAAAAGACGCTGACTTCCGCAATTATCGGCTTTGTTGTTGTATTTACATCCTACTGGATAGTAAAATTGATAGGACAGCTTATAGGAATACCCGACCTTATATAAAATGCAAAACCTGGCACAAAACCCTTTCGGCATAATAAAAGCCCCAGAAACCGCATTTACGGGCAAGGAGCCGGGTGAGGCCATTGGGTCATTAATACAGCTTGTTCTCTGGATTCTCATAATCGGGGCGGGAGTTTATGCTCTTTTTAATTTGGTTCTCGCGGGATATTCGTTTATGTCCGCAGGGGATGACCCCAAAAAGGTTACGGGGGCATGGGCAAAAATATGGCAAACCGTATTGGGCCTGGCCGTCGCAGCGGGGGCATTTGTTCTTGCAGGAATTTTCGGACAACTGATTTTCGGCAGGTGGGATTTTATTCTTAACCCGTCAATAGACCCAATACAATAACTATGAAAAATCTGCTTGCAATTGATTTGGCTCCTGCGGGAGGATTTAAAGGAATTGGCCCTCTGGGATCCGGGGAAAATGCAATAGTAACTTTTTCCGGTTTTATTTCTTCGGCGATAGGCCTTATGACCATAATCGCTTTCATTTGGTTCGTATTTACTTTCTTCATCGGTGCAATCGGGATAATTTCTGCGGGGGGCGACAAACAGGCGCTTGAAAATTCACGCAAGAAAATTGTTAACGGAATTATTGGACTTGTGGTAACGATTTCGGCAATATTTGTTATCAGATTGGCGGGAGCGCTTCTGGGAATTCCCGATATCTTAAATCTGAGCGGACTTTTTGAACTTATACAGATGCCTTCACCTTAATGATTGACACAAATTTACTGGCAGGTGTGGTGGAAGAGGAGGGCAGAATCGGCAATCCCGTTTTCAAAGGAACCGTTCTTGAGAATCTTTCGATGGTCCCCGACCCGGGAGCATTTTTCGGCGCGCTTTTGCCAAAATTAATCGGTCTGGCCCTCATAATAGGAGTTTTGACTTTCCTGTTTATGTTCATCACGGGAGCGATTGCCTGGATTGCTTCGGGAGGCGACAAGCAGGCGCTGTTGGAATAATCATCCTTTTCAGCGCTTTCGCTGTAATCAAGGTAATCGAAACATTTTTCGGCATAAACATCTTGACTATTGACATTGGGCCTTTGGTAATTCAATAATATTAATTAGCAATGGAAAGACTGCTTGCACAAGACGTAATCAACTTAAAGCCCGGGGAAGGTAATTTTGCCGATTTGGGAGGTCTTACCGTTCCGTCCATAATTTCGGGCCTCATAAGATTTACGGTCGTTGTTGCGGCGATCGTCTTCTTCTTCATTTTGGTCATCGGTGGAATCAGGTGGATAGCTTCGGGCGGAGACAAAGCCCAGACCGAGGCCGCAAGAAATCAAATCACGGCAGCCCTGGTCGGTCTTGTCATCGTCTTTGCCGCCTGGGCAATCGTTGCTCTCATCAACACTTTCTTCCAGATCGACATTTTCTCTCTGGCAATCCCCACAGTCTAACTTCCGCTTGCTCAAAATCGCCTCGTAGATTAGAATGTTTTTGCCATGGACAACATTGCCCAAATCTCGGATTTACAAATAATTTTCGGGAATCTGGTCCGGTCCATTCTCGGATTTACAGGGATCGCCCTTTTTGTTCTGCTTCTTGTCGGAGGGTTTAAGTACATAACCTCGGGGGGAGATCCGAAAGCGGTCGAGGGCGCCCAAAAAACCCTTACATACGCAATCGGGGGCTTAATCCTGATTCTTGTCTCCTATTTGATCCTTGTCTTGATCAGGACAATTACCGGAGCCAACGTGACGGAATTTAATGTTGTCCTGCCATAATGAAAGCCGTAAAACTGCTCGCTTTTTTTGTTTTCGTTCTTTCCGTACTGGCAATTCGTTACTCACTGATCGTTAAAGAGGCCTATGCCCAAATCCCTGGATTTAAGGTGCCATGCGACACGGAAAAGGATCCTGAATTCCACTCGGACAGACCCTACCAGGCTTCCCCCTGCGGCGATTCTCCCAAAGCCGTGTTTTGCAACAACGATTACATCATCGTTGAAGAAGTTTCAACGGATTTCAGTCTGGCAAAGTGTCACAAATCCGGAAATCAGTATGTATGCACGGTCAGCAAAGACATCATTGAAACCTATGTCGTGGACGGAGTAAGCGCCGAGCTCCCGATTCTGGGCAATACCGAAGACGTCAAAAACAGCCAAAAACCTGACGACTCCATAGACGACGCAACAAAACTCAATGAATATGTAAGCTGGTACCTTAACGGGATTCAAAATAAAGCCGAATACGGCAGTGAAAAAAGCACGGACTATGAACTTATCAATCTATCGGGCCCTGTTGCAAAACTTCTCCCCAGCGTCATTCAGGATGCCCAAAGGGTCAACACAATCCTTCAGGCAGTTACAAACGAACCCTATACAGACACCGAGGGAGCAGCTCCCGGAGAAGAACCGGAAACCGTCGACAAACCCGGAAGTCATAACCAGATAGTTGTCTGCACGGAGAACGGAAAGCCGGTTGAATGTTACGGGGAATCCGAAAGAAAAGAATACCGGTTAAAAGATTGGGATGACGGCACCCTGTCTCCCTTTAACACTTTCTTTAACTGGCTGGGAACGGACATCTGGAATGAGAAATATCCTCCCCTGCCCTGGCAATTTAAGGAAGACGTCCTGTATCAAAAAGCATATAACGAATGGCAGGGTAAAAATTGTGCAATTATTCCGGTGACCAATACTCTCGTCTGTTCAGATCTTTTCCCCTACGTTCCCCTGGCAAATACAACCGACAAGAACGCCAAACAGCCCGTCGGCGGCGTCGGGGTTCGGGCACCGGGACAAACGGTGGCGGAGATGAGGGGTTACATTGTCCGGCTGGACCCCGTTCTTTTTTATCCCCACACCAAGGAGGTTTTTGACTTGACCAATGTACTGAAAAATACTTTCAAGCCTCAGGAGGGTGAAGGAGAAACCGAAGAAGCTACAAGCTCTCTTCCAGATTTTGAGGACAACGGATGCGAGATCGTTGATGTAAGATCAAATGCGGGAGAGGAACTTTTCCCTTCTTCCAAAGACGGACGGGAAAACGATCTCACGGTTGATGTAGACATTCATGTTTCTCAAATTGCCTGTCCGGCCGGCCCCATAGATAAGTGGCTTCAGGGGCGTTCGGAATGCGATAAAGACTGCGGACCAAACGACAGGGACTGTGTAAGATGCGACAAGGAGCCTACGTGCGACAGTGAAGTTTATGTGGGAGTAAGGACCGGCCCCAAAATACCCTACATTGAGGACATCAGGAAAGAAACGGTTACATCCCCCGACAGCATTTTCAGGAAAATTTTCCCCAAAGTGGAAAACGGTGCTCCGGTTAATTGCATCGCGGACATTCCGGGGGTTTCCTCAATTACCTATAAGCCCGCCAGCAATACCGATCTCCTGCGGATAGAAACTCCGGGAGGAAACTTTGAACCAGAAAATTCAAAACTCTATTTCCCCGGCCTCGGAACAGTCTATGAATATTTCTTAAAAGGAATACAAACCGCACTCCGCCCGCAAGGCTACGGCGAATCACTCGTAAGCGGACAGAACTGTACCAATATTACCTGCGGCGAACTTCCGGAAGGTCTTCCCAAAGCCTCGGGCTCGTGCGACTTAGGGGGCATCAGCCCCAAAGTGGGCAATATCCCTCAATCGCTCAAAGATATTATTTCTGCTGCCGCAGAGACATATAAAGTTCCGCCAAACTTGATCCTTGGCGTCATGTACGGAGAGGGTTTATTTGAAGAAGGAAGGTTCAGCTGGACCGATCAAAATGTCAAAAACTGGGCAACCTGTCAAAAAGTCCCGAATTGCAGCGAAAGCGGAGATGATAATTTTATGGGATTTTTCTCAAATGACTGGATCAATATTGCTCCAAAGATAAGAGATGACCTGCTGGAACTGGACCCAAACCGGGAGGAACCGAACCAGTGTAACCTGCTTGATGCGGTTTACGGACTCGCATGGAATTTGCACGACAGCGCCGACGGAGGGGGAGGAATGCCCGCCAGGTGCTTCGGTATCGATCTTAAAGGATCTGTCCCGGGCTCATGTGACTGGAGTGAAGACGGTCAATACGCGTCAGCCATTCAAGCGGCCGAAAACGGATATGATCCCGGGTGTTTTACGCTTGAAAACAGCTGCCTGCTTGGCGGAGGCAAGGATGCACTTTGTCCGGGAAACGGAGATACCTGTGAGACAAAAGATAATAGATATAAAGATCCGAGCCATTTTGCCTGTGTTTGGGATGTTGCGCACGGAAACTAAAAAGTTTAGAATAAATCAATGTCCAACCTGCTTAAAAAATTAACATTGTCCTTTCTTTGCAGCTTGATCTTGTTCTTTTCTTTTGCACCGGTCTCGTCCGTCCGGGCTGAGGGCGAACCGACCTGGTACGATCAATCCTTCAACGAATGGTTTAATAAGGTCTATGATGACACTAATCCGTCCGAAATTTTCGGAGAAAGATATACCGCAGCTCAAGTCCAATGGATTTTATATGGCTTAGGCTCGTTTCTAATTACCGATAAACCGCTTTATCGATGCATTTCAACACAAAATGACCTCACCTGCGTAATAGACGCGTTGAATGACGGCCTCATCACTGAGAATGTTCAAACAAACCAAAAAAGCAGCGGTCTCGTTGAAATCATCCTCAATGAGAACAGGCCTCTTTCTTTCGTTTCCTACGCCAGATCGTCTATCGAAAAATTCAAACTTGTACCCGAAGTTCAAGCCCAATCTCCCGGCTTTGGTTTTAGCGCACTGGATCCCATACGCGAAATATGGGTGGCGGCAAGAGATGCCATGTATGGATTGTTTGTTCTTTTTGCAATAATTTTAGCGTTCATGATTATGTTCAGAGTTAAAATTTCCCCGCAGGTTGTGATCTCGGTGCAATCCTCTATCCCCAAAATAATTGTCGGCCTCATACTGGTCACTTTTTCTTACGCTATCGCAGGTTTTTTGGTAGATCTCATGTACGTAATAATTGGCCTTTTAAGCTTAATTGTTGCAAACTCGGGTGAATTTTTTGCATCAGACCCCACTACGGTATATAAATTTATGACCACGGGTTATGTCGGCCTCAATAGCACGCTTGGCGTCCCATTGGGTATTTTTGGCGTATTGGCAATGTATACCGCGCTTTTCTCCATAGTTCTGTTTGCCGCGCTTATGGCGCAAAACGGGGGTCTCGTGGCAGCCATCTCTGCAATATTTACTTTGGGAATAATTCCGCTTTTGGTTCAATTGATATCAATGATTGCATTTGTAGTCCTTTTCATAGTCCTGATAATTATCATATTCAAAATTATCTGGATGCTTTTGAAGGCCTTCGCCCAGATTCTGCTTTTGACAATATTTGCGCCAATTCAAATTGCACTCGGAGTCGTTATCCCAAGTATGGGCATCGGCTCGTGGATTAAATCATTTGTTTCAAATCTTGCTGTTTTCCCCGTAACGGGGCTTTTCCTTGTTCTCTCTTTCCTTTTTATGAAAATGGCAATGTCTGCAACATTTGAAGCGTTCACAACAATCAGGTGGTGGGACATTTTGGCAATTTTACCGGGTGGGGCTGGCATTGGAGATGTTGCTCAAGCCGCCAATGGTTGGCCACCGCTCCTTGGAGGTCCCAGAGGAATACTCGCCTTGATCTATTTGGGTGTTAGTTTTGTTATAATCACCCTGATTCCCAAAACTGTGGAAATAATACAGGGACTTATAACAGGCAGGCCATTTGCATATGGAACTGCAATCGGTGAGGCTGTTGTGCCAGCGTTGGGACTTGGAAAATCTGCTGTAGGATTCCACGTTGCACAAAACATCGAAGCCGACAGAAATTACGAAAGGGAAAATCCTGGACAAACCGCGCGGGCTCGACCTTTGGATAGATTTTTAGAACAGACCATCCTTGCTAGAAAATAACTGTTAAATATCTTCTCTATCCTCTACCCCCGTTCTGGTTCCACCGTAATTTGCAAATAAATCTCGGTCATTACGCCTTAGAGTGTTGAGGGCGTAATTCCAAGTTATTGCTCCCTCGGCTGGATAAAGATCTGGCCTATTTTTATCAATCCCCTGACGCATAATAAGAAAGTTCATCACCTCTTGTTGTGTAAGTTCCAGCATTCTTGCCCCTTCGGCAAAATCTCCTATTGCCATCTTTCCTTTGGTTTCGCTACCTTTTTTAAAGACGGTGTAAATGGCGTTCGCCCATCTTAATCTATCAAATCTATAATTTACAAATGGACTATCAGGTAAACTTTCCCAAGTGTGATTCCCTGCAGTTGGGACACCCTTGTGTTTGGGAATTTTTCTATCTACAACTAGCCCACGATAAAGTTCTAGATGGTTTATACCCGTTGATAAGGGCTTCCTAAGAATCAACTCTCCTTTTTCAAGAAAGTATTTAAACACAACTTCCCGACTGTTGGTTTCCTCCCTCAACGCGTCATAAACCAAATTTGGCCTTATAAATTTCGGTATTATGGTCTCATAAGTTGGTCTGAGAACTTCTGTCTCATTTCCGTCGGTGTCTAAAATGGGTTTTCTTGTCTCGTCTAAATTCAATTCCCAACCCATCTTCTGTTCACCAGTTGTTTCATCCATTACGGGTTTTCTCCAGGATCCTTTTTGGATATTGTTTGCGGCCCAACTGCCTAAACTTGACCAGTTTTCTTTTGCATCGTCCGTACCACCATCCAATTTTCTTGTTACTTTTCTCTCAAATCTTATCTGCGGATGCATCACCATCCAAAGATATAGCGTCATAAAATTGGAGGGCCCTAGCGTTTTATCGTGGTGTTCTCTTATATACTGGTTGTTGTCTGGTAAGTTGTTACTTTCAATCATGCCCATTGTATATATGAAATTCCAAGCCGCTTGCTCAGCCTCCCTTGCTCTAAAATTTAGTTCTTTAACCTTCAACGCGCTTTTTATCTGTTCCTTTTTTTCTTCAAATTCTTCAGACGAAAGCGCCTTTTGATATTCGTCCAGGTCCGGATTCAATACCTTTTCTCTGTCCTCGTTGTCTATAAAAAGAAGGCCCACTGCTTTTGTTTTTAGAAAAAACCTAAGCGATTTCCTGAGTGTTGAAAAGGCTGGTTCTTTTGCTGCATAAACGCTGTCCGGGCAAGCGGGTTCAGCTAAAAGGTTGTTTTTGTCTCGTTTTCCAATGGCCAACTCTTTCTGTTCCTCAACCAAATCCAAAACTTCACTTTCTGAATAAATTTTCTTGAGCTCGTCGTGATCCAAATCATCAACCGACCTCCAAACGCCCTTAGTTAGAACCTCACCTGTTTTTTTTAACTCCTCAGATGAATATTTTCTTTCAGCTTTTACCCATTCTCTTAGGCTTTTCGAAACAGCTACCGGTCTCCCTTTTGGCTTACCTTTTCTGTCAGCAGAATCTACTTCAATGTCTCTAAACATTTTCACACCCAAGAGACTTTCTCTAACAGATTCTAGTTCCACTTTTGTATCCTCCCCAGCCTCCCTCCTTCTCTTCCTTTCTCCCGGCATGTATCCGACAAAGTCCTTCCCTGCCGTAATTTGAGTATAAACACAGGTCGCTGCCAGCATCCCAGGCATTTCCCGCCAAAGAAATTCCAATCTCTCTTTTTTAAATTCAACCCCTAGGGGATCCAGCCCTCTTTCTTCAGGGGAGGGATTTGTTACAGAGTCTACGGAACCACCCTCGTTTTTTCGTGCTCTAGCCGTCGATAAAATTGACCTGTACTCCCACTGCAACCTCTTTTTCTCATAAGTCTCGTTGTTATACAAAACCATGAAAGGGAGTTCAGTTCCAGGCTTAATATGGAACTCTTCTCCGTGCTCCTCATACTTTTCAAAGTTTGCAAGCTGTCTCTCCGGCGATTGCGTACCCATAGCCTCCGCAAAGGCCTTTCCTGTTGCTCTCGCCATAGCAAGGTCGCCAGGACTAAGTTGCTCTCCCCTATCTGCCATGCCCAAATTGTAACATAAATGAAAACGCAAAAAAACCACCCCATAACTTGACGCCGTGCCTCAATGGATATATAATCGCCAGCAATATGTCGGTAATAGAAAGAATTAAACAAATCCAACAGGCACGAACTGAACAAACTGCCATAGAAAAAGCCGCAAAAGATGCGACAGCTTTGGAAATGCTCCGAAAAACAGCTCAACAGGCAGAAAAAGCTAGAGCCAAAAAGGAACAAGCGGAAAAACTGAGACCAAAAGGTGAAGATGAAAGACAGCAATTTGTTAAGGGGCAAGCTGAAAAAATTCTAAAAGGCAGTTTGGCTTTAGAAGGACTAGCCAAAATAAACGACGAGTTGCTTACTGACGGAAATCTCATACTCGATTTTGAAAATGCAAAGGTGGAGCTTCAGTGGAACATTCTTTCCTCTGACGATTCCAAGTCTTATTCTTTTATCGAACTCATATTTGATCCGGATCAAGAAACCTTAACAATAAAGGGTAAAAATGCCAGAAAATTTAAAAGTGGACAGCTAGGAAACCGGAACGATATAGAAACAGCCCTTACGAATGCTTTTTTGAACCCCGCAAGATATTCCTATGTAAAACCAGAGCTTGAAGAATCTGATTGGGATGATAGAGACGATCGTGTGCATGGTCAAGACAGTGGACGTTAGGGGTTCTTCAAGAATTTGACTTCGGCCTTGACTTCGATCCTATAATTTCATACAATTCCCCCATCTACGGAATTTGCTCGTAGTGAAACTTTCTCGCACCTTTGTATATTCAACTTAATACTGGGTACTTTAAATGGCCTTGAGAGGAGGCGGAAATGAAAAACTGGTTCGTGTACATTGGTGGCGTATTTATGCCACTTGGGGACGCCACGGCTTTGGGTTGTATTGGCCTTCTTTTTGTAATGCCGATTGCAATGGTCTTTGGCCTTGCAAATCTTGCTGGGAAAAGCGCTCCTCTAGAAGATCGGCAAGTGGTCGCCGCTGTAGCTTTTTTTGCTACGGGCGTGTCGCTTATCTTGCTAGCTGTATTTGCAGCTTTCGGTTTTTGTATTTTAGATCCCGAACTCTGTACAAACATCCAGCACTACATTAAGGGCTTTTAACTAAGCCTCGCCCTCCGGGTTTTGGAAAAATTGTTTTTCCACCCGGAGGTTTTTATTTTGCAAAAATGATTGTGAAAAAGTGTTCTCCTTGCACTGGGAGCTTCACGCAGTAATCTGATTATAGGCAACCTGTCCATGGAACAACACGCAATACCTCAAAATATTTCTTCCTACCAATTCCGGTTGGTGGGAGATATGACGCTTAAGCAGTTCTTTCAGCTTGCCGGAGGGTTTCTGGTTGCCCTCATTTTTTATTCCGCCCCTCTCCTTCCCATAATCAAATGGCCGTTTGTAATTGTTTCCGCAATTTTGGGAATTGCTCTTGCATTTTTACCTTTAGAGGAACGCCCTCTGGAAAGATGGATTTTTGCCTTTTTCAAAGCGGTCTATTCTCCCACAATGTATTTCTGGAAAAAGACTGTGATTGCCCCCAAATTTTTCCAGGAAGAAAGTGCCGTACCTGCACCGGCTGCCGCCTCTCCGGAACAGGACGCAGCTCTTAAGACCTATTTGTCCTCCACTCCCCAGAAAACCGGACCTCTTGCAAAACTGGAGGGTGCCGAACAGGGATTTTTGACTTCTTTGGGCGGGCTTTTCGCCGGAATGATGAATCAGGCGGGCGGGGCTGTTCCTGCGGGTCAGACCACGCCTCCTGCGGTTGAAGCGAAAAGGGAGTTTGCGATTCCCCAGAGCGCTCCCGTAAAAGTCACCCAGGCCACGGCTCCCCATCTGGTTATAGAAGAAAGAAAGGCCCAGCCTGTGGGAGTCATTCCTCAAATCACGACGCAGAAAGTTACCCCAATCGTTGCGGGGGAAGAGATCGTTTCCACAAGACAAGTGCAGTTCTCGATTGATGCAGCTCCTCCGAATCCGCCAAGCACCCCGAATGTCATTGTCGGCCAGGTGGTCGACCGTGACAGAAAAATCATCGAGGGAGCAATTATGGAGATAAAGAACGAGATGGGCCGGCCGATAAGGGCGTTAAGAAGCAACAAGGTCGGACATTTCATAACCGTCATGAACCTTGCCGATTGTACGGGACATAGAGCCGCCGTACCCGAGCAATCAACAATGCAACCAACCAACCCGTCAACCGTTCATCCATGATAAAAATACCAACCGATCTCAAAACGCTTAAGGTTCCGTATCTGAGCATTCCGGACAAGCCGATTGTTTCAACCACTCAAGAACACCTGCCGATTGCGGACGTTACAAACGACATTGCAATCTACAAAGACGGAGGGGCGGCTCTTGTCATGGAGTCAACATCCTTAAACTTCGGACTTTTAAGTGAAAAGGAGCAGGCAGCCGTCATAGCGGCCTACGCCGCCATGATCAATTCCCTATCCTTTTCCACCCAGATCGTCGTCAGAACCCAAAGAAAGGATATAAGTAGCTACATGAGTTTCCTGGACGAACAGTCCAAGAAAATCACCCAACCTCTTTTGGCACAGCTCATGCAGGGCTACAGAGGATTCATTCTGGAATCGGTTAAAAAGAAGAATGTTCTGGGTAAAAGATTTTTTGTGGTCCTTTATCTTTCTCCCCTTGAGCTCGGGGTAAGTAAATCCGTTGCAGCCATTACAAGAAGGGGCGGACCCCTTCCCTATCCGAAATCCTACGTCATCAAAAAAGCCAAAATTATTCTCTACCCGAGAAGGGACCACCTGATCCGTCAGGCCGGACGGCTCGGAATTAAATTTAAGCAGCTTACAACCGCCGAACTTATAGACCTTTACTACGCAGTCTATAACCCGGAAAAGCCTGCAGTTAAAAAAGAGCCGGAAGTTATTCTGGAACACAAATGAAATTTCCTTTTCAAATAAAAAAACAGGAGGCTCCTGCATCGGTGGGTACTCAAACTGTGCCCGATATGTCTCAATCTCCCTCCCCTGCCGAACCCAAACCCAGGATTATTTCTCCAAGTCTTGCGGTTTCTCAGGGAATGAGCGTTCTCGATGTCATCGCGCCCCAATCGATTGAGGAGGATTTTGATTACATAAAAATCAACGACGTCTATTTCCGGACAATCTTTGTCGGAGGATATCCGAGATTTGTTGCGCCGGGATGGCTCGAGCCTGTTGTAAACTTTGATTCATCTCTTGATATTTCCTTCTATGTTTACCCCGTTGACGGCAAGAGCGTTCTTGACGACCTCCGCCGGAAAATTGCGGAGATGGAGGCGGAAATTTCAACAGATATTGAACGGGGGAAAATCGTCGATCCCTCCACACAAGCCAAACTCGAGGATGCCAGGTCTCTTCAGGAACAGCTTGTTAAAGGAATCGAAAGGTTCTACGAGTTCAGTTTTTATATAACCATCCCCGCCAACTCGGTTGAAGAGCTCAATCATGTTACAAGACAGATCGAGTCTCAGCTCGGCTCTCTTCTGGTTGTTGCCAAGCACGCAATGCTTGACATGGAAGACGGATTTTTATCAACCGCTCCTTTCGGGATGGACAGACTCAACATTACAAGAAATATGGACACAACAAGCGTTGCCACGACCTTTCCTTTAACTTCGACGGAGCTTTCGAGCGACCGGGGCGTTTTGTACGGAATCAACTCCCAGAATGAATCATTCATTATCTTCGACAGATTCTCTTTGGAGAATTCAAACATGGTGATATTTGCGACTAGCGGAGCTGGAAAAAGTCTGTCCTATAATGAGGAATTTCTTTATCGAGATTCGAACGGAAACGTTGAGAAAAATAAAATTGGGGAGATTGTTGAGAAAATAATTAAGAATGGGAAGAAAATCAAGTTAGACAGAGACATCGAGGGAGTTGTAAACCCAAACATCGAAGTTTTTACCTTTGACAAAGGCCTGAAAGGCGAATGGTCAAGAGTCCAAGTTGCAACAAAGAAAGTTTCCCCTGAAAACTTATATAGAATCGAGACAAAAAGTGGAAGAAAAGTAGAAATAACATCCGACCATTGTTTGGTAAGACTCAAGGATGGAGTTGTTGAAAAAACCAGAGGAAAAGACGCAAGGGAAGGTGAATGTCTACCAATTGCGAGGGGTCTGGAAATTAAAAACAGACCAAAGGAATATCTAAACTCTTATGAAATACTTAAGAAAATTAAAATTAGAAAAAATTCTGCTAAAGGATTAGCTGTCCCGGAAAAAATTTATCTAAACGGTGAGTTTTTCAAACTGATGGGACTTTTTACGGCAGAGGGGATGGTTAATCACGAAAAAGCCCTAATCAGTTCAACAACCCCTGTCGTTCTGAAAATGGTGGAAAGATATTACAAATCAATCGATCTTAATTATCATTACGCAAAAAACAGCAAGGGGATTGTCGGAATATTTATAAACTGTAAGCCGTTCAGAGAAATACTGAAAGCAATTGGAGCTTCAGGAAAAGCTAGCAAGAAAAGGGTCCCCCATATCGTTTACGAAGCTTCTAAAGAAAATGTTTCTAATTACCTTAAGGCTTATTTTGAAGGAGACGGAACTGTTGGTAAGCATGAAGTGTCAGCTACAACAAAATCTAAGATGTTGGCTTCTGATCTTTTATACTTACTTAACTATTTCGGAATAATTGCAAGGGTGCATTTATCCAGAAAAAGGGCTACTAATGTTTTCGGCATGAGGAAACGAAATTATTATAAAATCACCATCTCCGGCCAGGACAACATAAGAAAATACATTGACCAAATCGGGTTTATTTCAAAAGAGAAGAACAAAAAATCATTAACGCTTCTTAAAAAAGCAAATACCAACATCGATGTTATTCCCGAACTTCAAAGTACTTTCAGGGAAATTTATAAAGAACTGTATGATTCCGAAAATCCGGCTCCGAGAAAGTTTTCAGAAATAAAACTCGGAATATTCCATCCATCAAGGGAGGGGTTACTAAAGATAATCTTAAAAATTAAAAACAGAGTTTATGAAATCGAAAGTCTCGAAAAAGACGGCATATCCAAGCTACAAAACTTACCGACAGTTCAACAAATAATTGATGAGGGAGGCAAAAGCAAAAAAATAAACACTTTGCTTTGGAAAAATCTAAACCAATCCTGGGCAACAATGAGGGCCGGAATACCACCAAATGCCAAAAACGCCTTAACCGCTGCGGGTATTACTCATGAATACCAGGTAGAAATTGACGAGGTTGGAAGGGCCCTTTATAGAAGCTTTAAGTTTACGGGGAGATCTCTTCAAAGATTCGATTTCTCTCTATGGAAATCGATATTGTACAAGCACTCAAATGCGAGATATGAAAGTATCATTAAGGCAAGAGATTATATAAGCGGTATTTTCAGTAAAAAGATCTCGAGTCTAAAAAGGGTGAAGGAGAAAATCAAATGGCTTGAGATTTTGGCTAAATCAGATCTCTATTGGGATCCAATTGTAAAAATTACAAAAATTAAATCAAGGCACCCCTATGTTTACGATCTTCAGGTAGAAAACTCGGTATTCTTGGCGGGATATGGAGGAGTGTTTGTCCATAACTCATATTTCGTAAAACTGGAGGCTCTCCGGTCTCTCATGACAGGAACAGAGGTAATAATAATCGATCCCGAAAGCGAATACAAACCTCTTGCCGAGGCGGTCGGGGGCGAATATATTTCTTTTGCTTTTAATGCCCCCGCCAAGATCAATCCCTTCGATCTGGCCCAGATACGCGAGGAGGGAGAAAACCAGCTGGGGCAAAAAATTCTTTCACTTCACTCCCTTCTTAAGGTTATCATGGGCGCCATTACCCCGACCCAGGAGGCCCTTTTGGATCGGGCGCTTGTTATGACCTACAGAGCAAAAGGAATAACCATGGATCCCGACACCCAAAGCAAGGAACCCCCCTTGATGGAAGATCTTTATAAAACCTTAATCGGCATGGAAATGCCGGAGGCGCTTGACCTTGCGGCCCGAATTGAAAAGTTTGTCAGAGGGTCGTTCGTCGGAATTTTTGACAAACAGACAAACATCAATATCACAAATCCTTTTACCGTTTTCTCTGTTAAAGATCTGCAGGATACTCTCCGTCCCATCGCCATGTTTATTATTCTTGATTACATCTGGACGCGGGTCAAAAAAGATTTAAAGAAACGCATCTTAATCGCCGAGGAGGCCTGGCAAATGATGAAGTACCCCGATACCGCGCAATTCCTGTGGAGCGTCGTTAAAAGGGCACGTAAATATTATTTGGGGCTTACAACGATTACTCAGGACGTTGAGGATTTTCTGGGGCAGGATATCGGTAAAGCTATTGTTACAAACAGCGCTTTACAGCTTTTGCTTAAACAGTCTCCCGCAGCGATAGATAAAATCGGAGAAATATTTTACCTGTCGCAGGGCGAGAAGCAGCTTCTTCTGGCGGCAAATGTGGGAGAAGGGATTTTCTTTGCGGGCCCCCACCATGCCCCGATAAGAGTTGTTGCATCGGAAGAAGAAAATAAACTGATTACCACAAAACCACAGGAAATGGTAAAAATGAACCCGAACGCCTATCAGGCAAAGTAGCATGGCAAGAACACAATTTAACAGAGCTTTAACCACATCAGATGTCGAAGAAGTAAGGAGTGCCCTCGTTTTCTACTATCCCCAGGTGGTCGGAGAAAATGCCAGGGCCGATCCGGGCAAACATTCAACCAAAAAATTTTCTTGGACAGGGAGACTTGATTTTGACGACGACATTAAATTTGCCACCGGGACAAAAATGTAGACCGCAGCCTAAACGGTCTGGTCGGATCAAATCCGGTTGAGGGAACTCGTCCGACAAAGGAACAACTTGAAGTCTTAGAGGCAGAAGCGGAAGCCGCTAAGGCTAGACGAAAAGAAACGGTCGACAATGCAAAGAAAGCGGTTGAAGCCTCGATAAAAAAGCAGCAGGAAATTCAGGAGTCTCTAAAAGACAAAAAAGTTTATGCGAAGGTCGAAGCGCCCCAGGTCCCTACTCCAAAAAATCCGGAGCTGATTAAAACGCTGCAAAGTCAGGCTGCCGTCTCGCCGGAGAATCTTGCCAAAGATTTATATCCTGGAATTAAATCGGCAATCGAATCGGATCTTAAAGACAAGCTCGCACCGGAAGACATTGACCTTCTTGCTAAAAAGACTGCGCTTAATACCGCTGCGGGCCTTGCCAACCCTACCAGACAAGCTACGGCGAATTCCCGATCCGCAATTCTCGGAAAGATGGCAACAGACGCTTCGCTGTCACAGGAAACAAGACAAATGGCCGGAGAAATACTGCTTTTCCAAAACGTCATTGCCAGCAGAAACATCATGATGGGCATAGATCCCGATATCGCCTGGGCGGCGTTCGGGGCAAGCATTGACGACTTTAGAGTTTCCCTTTCCGATACCCAGATCGAGGGAACCGCAACGGTGAACCTTTACCAGATGGGCCAGGGATATATCCAGCTTCTGCAAAACCAAAGCGCTTTCTTCGACAACATCGGCTCTCTTGCCCAAACAGAAGCGAAAAGCTTTCTGATGGGTCAGGCCCGCCTCTGGCTCGACGGTCAAATCGCGGGCATGTCTCCCGAAATTGCAGGGGTATATGATAGCGCCGCGGTACAAAACGCCCTGAAGCTTGCCGGATTCGGTCAACCTGTAGCCTTCGGGGAAACCGCTTTCGGCAGCGTAATTCTAAAAATCCCCGGTGCACCGGCATTCCTTGAAGGCCTGGGCGGTTCTTTGGGAATAGATCTCGTTGGAGGAGCAGGAACCGCAGCGGCAACTGCGGCCACGGAGGCAGCGGTAACCGTCGGAAGCGGTGCGGCAACGTCAGCCGCAACCGCAATAACGGCAGAGATTACAGGAGCCGCGGCAGCGCCAGTAACCGGAGGACTTAGTCTTATTATCTCAATCATTGTCGCAATTGTAGGGCCAAAGGTCATTAAATTCATAAAAGACAATGCTCAAAAATACAGCAAATTCATTGTCGGCCTTGTAGTCGGAACCTTCGGATTCCTCTTGGCCGGCGGATCTATTCTCGGCGGAATTTTAGGATTTGGAATCGGATATGGAGGGGCTGCTGCCCTTACGGGAGGGCTTCCCGCAGTTGGAGCCGCTGCTTCCTCTTTTTTCTCCGGAGCAAGTACTGCGGCGGGGATTATCTGGACAACGTTCCTGGCCGGGGCCGGCAAGCCGATTTTGATCACCCTTTTTGTTTTTCCCGTTGTCGTTGCTTTCATCCTTTTTATCATCAATTCCGGCGCCTACATTGTCCCTCCCGCCCCGAGAGGCGAAGGAAGCGGCGCCATTGAGTCCCCTTATATCGATGTTGTCAAAACAGCCATACCTCCCGGTCCGTTTGAAAACGAGGATCTTCCCCTAACCGTCGAGTATAAAATTGAGGTCAAAGCTAAAAAGGGGCCCCTGCAAAACGTTTCGATTAAGTATAGCTGCAGCGTTATCAAAGAAGCCTCAAGTACGATTTGTCCGGAGCCTGATCCCGGAGTTCCGGCAACCGTTGAGGGCGGAATTTCCCCCGCCACACCGTTTAGTTTTACCTATAAACAGACGTACAATGAATTGAATTACCAGGACTCTTTTGTAACCGATGTCATAACCGTAACGGCCGATGCCGTTGAACAAAGCGGAGCTCGGGCGGCAGATTCGGCAACGATTAAAATCGGAGAGCCTCCGGAAGACTGTCCCAGCATCTGGCCAACCAATGGCGGCAGTATCACTCAGGGTGCGTATACATCCGATAGCCATAAATCGATCGAGGCTATCGACGTCGGAACCGGCCCCACCACCGTTTTGGCAACACATTCAGGGGTGATTGTCTCCGCTCAAAACGATTATTGTTACGGCAACAACATCAAAATACAATCAAATTGCGGCGGCAGGGATTTCATCAGCCGTTATGCTCATCTCGAGGGCATGAGCATAGGAACGGGACAGGCCGTAACAATGGGGCAAACAATTGGGTTAAGCGGAAACTCAACGGGTGGCGCCGGCACCAAGTGTTCGACCGGCTACCATTTGCATTATGAGTTTAAATACTGGCCAAGCGGGAACCCTAAATGGCCGGACAATCCGCCGTTTATGATGAATCCCTACATACCGGAGGATGTGCGGCGAGGGTGCGTAACCAGGGAGGCTTGTGGAGTGTCTTGGTAAACATGAAGAAACGTCTTTTAATTGCATTAGGGGCTCTGGTATTAATAGCCATTGTTTATGTGCTTATTAAAGCAAGACAAACGGAAGAAACGCCGTCAATTACACCCCGGCGGCCAGGAATCCCAAGCTATATTACAGGCAAACTCCCAATTGAATTTCTTATAGAGAAAGAGGGCTTTGATTTTCCGTCCCAACTCCCGACGATTTCCGTATCCAGAAGGGCCCTTGATAAAAGCTCCGTATCGGCCATTGCCGAAAGGCTTGGTCTCGGTTCCACTCTTAGTGAATTTGAGGACGCAAACGAAGGAACCAAATATTACGCAAGCAATGACAAGTATTCTTATATCGCAACGCCAAAAACGTCCACCGTCAAATTTGGCATGACCGTCAGCGAAGTGCCGGTAGCGGTTGAGAAAAATATAACCGACGAAGAGTTTGTTAACATTGCGACTGAGTTCTTGACCGAAAACGCGTTCTACGCCAAAGATAAAATAAAGGCGCTTCCCGTTGTCTATTTAAAGCCCAGTTCTGTGTCGGAAGGTTTAGAAAAAACAGACAGAAACTCCGCCCAGGTTTTTCAGATAGGTTTTACGTTTAGTTCCAGTGAATACGAGATACTAACCGCCTATTCGGATGCTCCTCGGGTGACCGTTCAGCTTTTAACAGACGGTGATGTCTACAGTTCTGAAATTTTGTTAATAGACGGCATACAAAAAGGATTAACAGAATATCCGCTGAAAACACACGAAGAAGTGTCCGCCGGCTTAGACGAGGCCAGACTTATCGGCCTTTCCGGAGATTACATTTCTCCGTCCGACCTTACAATCAGTGACATTACCTCCCTTAAGGTTGAGAAAATCAGGCTGGTGTATTTCCTCGAGCAAGGCAAAGAGCAGTTTTTACAACCTATTTATTTACTCGAGGGTCCGGCAGGTATTAGAAATTCGTCCGCAAACTTCGCCACTATTTACTTACCTGCTTATAAGTAGGTCAGCCCTGAACCTTCACCGGCATTATCAGATGGAGATATGAAGAGTCGGTCGGGTCCGTAAAAACTCCGGGCTTGTCTACCTGAGAAAACTCCATTTTCACCTCTTCTCCTTTTATGGAGTTCAGAAATTCTTCCAGAAATCTGTAGTTAAATGCGATTTCAAAATCCCTTGCCCCTCCTTCTATCTTGGCGTCAACATTTGTTTCCTGACTCCCCGAACTCCCGCTTTCCGCCGAGACCTTTACACTGTCTTTCAAAATTTTCAGCTTAACGATGTTTGCAGCCTCTCTTGCAAAAACGGAAGCCAGCTTAACCGCCCTTAAAAGCTCGTCCTTGTCCAAAAAGACTTGTATTTCCGACTTTTTCGGAATAATTTTTTCAAAATCCGGATACTCCCCCTCCAATAGACGGGAAGTTAAAACCGTGTCCCCCAACCCGAAAATCGCCTGCTTTTCTTTCTGATTCAGTTCAAGATAAATGTCTGTGTCGGTTTCAACTCTCCCAAGCTCGGAAAGAACAAGCTTGGGTAAAACTATCTTCACTCCCCCTTTTGCTCCTTTAATGTCAATTTTCTTTTGCGATAGCCTAAACCCGTCCGTCGCGACCAAAGTCAAGGACCCCGACTCCAGAATAAAAAGCACCCCCGTTAACACGGGGCGGGTCTCGTCAACGGATGCGGCGAAAATGACCTGAGACAAGGCATCGACAAGCTGACTCTTCGGAACACCTAAAGACTTATCTTTGTCTATCGAACTTGGGATCTTGGGAAAATCCGACGGGTCCATTCCGAGAACGGTTGAGCTGAAACCCTTCGAGTTTATCTTCATCTGTTCTTTTTCGACTTCAATCGTCAACGTGTCTTTGGGGAGGTTGGCAACAAGCTCCGAAATTACCCTTGCGGGAACGCTTATTTTCCCCTCTTTTTCAACCTTTGCCCCTATTTGAACGGCAACCGAAATTTCCAAATTTGTAGAACAAAGATGGACGTTTGTTTTGTGTGCGGCAAAAAGAATGTTTCCGAGAATCGGAAGCTGGGCTCTGGTGCTTGCAAATCTGGATGCTGTGTTTAGCGCTTTTTGCAGACTTTCCTGAAGAACGGTCAGTTTCATAAATTGATTATTATCATATATTAACTAGTAGTTCTAGTAGTAGGAACGGTTGATAAGTAGATAAAAGTTCGGGCTTGAGTCTAGGATTCGGAAAATATTTGTGTATATATCAGCTACAGCCTTTTGTGCATATAAATGTGGACAAAAACAAGGCGGG
>Ga0075746_121_pt1 | contig 22438 bp, 18 predicted proteins | sample RifGroB1_FD_68438 | JGI IMG/M metagenome (GOLD analysis project Ga0075746, IMG submission 68438) | Microgenomates (Woesebacteria) bacterium GW2011_GWB1_45_5 | reverse complement strand
CAATGATAGAAATTATTTCTCCACTTTCAATCGAAAAAGATATATCTTTCAATATGTCTCTGCCGTCTATTTTTTTGCTTATATTTTTTGCGAGTAACATATTATTTTTCAGATAAATTTCTCGTATACTTATTTTTGAACCAATATGCGAGTAAGTTAAGTGGTAAGCAAATTGCGATAAAGAACACGGCAAGTGCCGTGTAAATTTCAATAGGCTTGTAAATTATCGAGTTTATTTGTTGAGCATCGACTTCGACGAAATGCGTTTTTCGCTGTAAATTTTCTCCCAAAAGCATTACAAAAGAACCTGCCAATCTCTCTTTGATGCCCTTTTCCTTAAAGAAAAGCCAGCCGAGAACGGGAACGATAATTACGCTAAGCTTAAAAACGGCGGTCGCTATTCCCAGGGGACTAAGGCTATAGGCAATAAATGCCGCGGAAATGCCAAGTCCACCCAAAATTCCATCAAGAAGAATCCATTTCCAGCTTACAAGGGCTTTCCTGATCGGGGTTATGGATTTCTTCCAGGCAACGGGGACTAATAGAAGAATCGCCACTGTTTTGCCGATGAAAGCAGCAAACGGCGGATTTTGGGGACTAGTGTAAAGTATTGCAGTCTTTTCGAATGCCGGCGTGATTGACCAAAGAAGGTAGGCAACTATCGCCAGACGGACCCCTTTGTGGTTAACAAGGGCGGTGAAGGGCGCAAAAAGCCCTTCTTTGGATTTCGAAAGCTGAAGAAAGTAGGCTCCAAGCACAATCAACAAAATCCCCAGAGTGTCCGTAAACTTCAGCTTTTCACCCAGGAATATAAATGAAACGATTGTTGTAAAAACCGGGTTGAAGGACGAAATCGGATTCACAAGCGAAATTTCCGATTCTCTGATGGCTTTATAGACCAAAAGCGATGCAAGAACGCTTATGGCCGTTCCCGTTATGGTCGGCATCCAAAAACCGGGGTCAAGTCTAGGAATGCCGTAAAAAGCCAAAGAAGATAAAAATAAAAAGGGGAAGGTGAATATGCTTACCAGAAGAAGGTATGCATATTGATCCACATCCTTCATTACCTTTTTGGCAATGATGATCGAGAAAGATGAGATTACCGCAAAAGCAAGAGCGTAAAAGAACCACATACCTCTATTTTAACCAATTTTCCCTGTTTTTGTCGTCGTAGTAATGAAGAATCTTTAAGCGGTAAAAAACGGCTGCAGTATCCCAGGCCATCTTAAAAACGGTTGTCCAATCGATCCTGCTTGTTGCTCTGTTAAAAGTAACCTCAATCGGAGCTTCGTAAATGCGGTCAAATCCCAGATGTTTTGCCACCGCCAGCATCTCGATGTCCATCGCGTATCTTTTGACAAGCAGTCTCGGCAGAATTTTTTCAACAACCTCTTTTTTAAATATCTTTATCCCGCTTTGTGTGTCCGTCAGCGGCAGGCCGAAAAGAAGTTTTGAACCGAAGTGATATCCGAAACTCAAAATTTTCCTTATCAGAGGGTAATTAACTTTTGAAACGGGATGTCTTTTGCTGCCGACTACGATATCGGCGTTATACCAGTCCATGTGAGCCATAAGCATCATTATTCCTTTGGGACTTATGTCCATGCCGGCATCCAGGAAAGAGACAAGATCCCCTTTTGCCATTTTCATGCCGTATCTGACGGCAAAGCCTTTTCCTCTGTTTTCGTCATAGGAGTAGACTCTGACTTTTGAGGATTTAATTTTCTTTATTTCCGCTTCCGTTCTGTCTCTGCTTCCGTCAACCACGCAAATAATTTCGTAGTCGAAAGCTTGCGGCAGGCCTTCGGACACAATTGAATCGATATTCCCGACATCCCCCCTGATTGTTTTTTCCTGCATATATACAGGGATTACAACCGAAAGCAGACTGTTTTTAGTTTTTTGCATATGCAACTGTCAGTAAACCCGTAAGGGCAACCGTTATGACAAGCGACACCTGGATGATTTCCCGGATACTCCCGTGCCAGATGAAAATTGCGACAATCTGGGCTACGGCGGCAGCGCCCGTAAGCCAAACAACTTTTACTTTATCCACCGAAATCAGGAAACTGGCTAAATTATAGCAGGCCGTATAGAAAAGCATAAAGATGCCCATCCAGATAAGGTCACCCTTGGCGCTTAAGTAGTCTTTTCCGTAAAGTACGCCGATTGCAATGTTCGGGAAGAGATAATAAAAAAGGACCACCAGAGACGAAACCGCAATCGTCGCGGCAAAAGACAGATAAAAGATGTTTTTGTAGTTCCCCCCTTTTACTCTTCTGGAATTTACAATCGGGAACATTGTTGCCGTAATAGGCTGGACGGCAAAGTAAATAATTTTGCCCAGGGTTGAAAGCGCGGCATAAATTCCGGCATCAAACGCCGGAAGAAAATGCTTGACCAGAATAATGTCCATTGTGAACAGACTTGTGAAAGCAAAAGCCTGCAAAAGAACGGGCAGTGCGTACTTCAGAAACGGAGCCAGGTTATACGGGGTTTTTGAATCCGGCCGGTTGTACCTTTTTATAAACTTTTTGGAATATACATAGGCTGCGACAATCGACAACAAAACTCCGAATACGGCACCCAGAACCGAAAAGCCCAAATAGACAAAAAGGAGTCCCAGACCAAGCTTAAAAACGGCAGAGATTACCGTCGGCCCGATTGATCCTTCAAATTTAAGTATTCCCTGGGAGACCGCTTGGTTTACCAAAGTAATCAAGTTAATGTATGTGATCGGCGCCACCAGCGCTATCAACCAGAAGTTGTCTATGTGCAAAAAGCCCGAGACGGGCATTGTCAGCACGGCAAGAATGACAAAAATACCGAGAGATACCTTAATGATGAAATTTCTGATTCCGTGATAGATGTCCTTCCTCTCTTTTTCGCTTCCGGCCGAGGAAATGAATTTGACAATGGCAAAACTGGCGGATGCGGGAACAACGCTTATTATGTATAAAATGGAAAAGATGCTTGCCAAAACCCCGTAGTCAACAGGACCCAAAATCCTACCCATTATCAAGTGATAGAGGTAGTTGACAGCGTTTGCCACAAGACTTCCTCCGACCATGATCATGCCGCCGGAAAAAAGAGGGTGTTTGAGTATTTTTTGTATCATGATATCCAATAACCCCTAAGAAACATCGAGGCCGAAATGGTTAATCCTACAAATAGTAGTCCATAAATAAAAAATCGTACAGTGGCAGGCAGTCCTTGAATCCAGACGGCACTTAAGAGAAATGCCGGAAAAAGCACCAGAACATATCTCGGGAGGGAGGAAAAACTTCCGGAAAGGCTGGACGCGAGAAAGCCCAGAGCCAAATACAGAGAGTAACTCAACCTCAGCTTAAAAAGCGAGTAGACGGAAAGAACAGTGAATGCCAGAGCAACAATAAGTTCCAAGACCGATGGATAAAAAGCAAGGAAATTTGTGTAATCAAGGTTTGGCATTACTTTGAAAAAGTATCTGTAAAAAACCTGCCTGTAAAAAACCTGCGGAAGTAAAATCAGGCTGTCCGATCTCTGTGGACCGAAAATGCTTATCGTATGCAGAAATTCCAGAGGATCATTTACCCTGACACCCAAATAATACATGTAGATCAAGATGCCTGCGGGGGCCAAAAGAATGTACAAAAAATTCCATTTTAGTTTGAATCCTTTTTGCTGGAGAAAATACTCCGCAACAAGAACCGGTAAAAGCACAATCCCTATCACTCTCGTTGCCGAGGCAAAACCAGATAAAATTGCGGCAAACAAAAAATTACCCTTTCTTGCCCAAAAAAGCGACCAGACGGCCAGAGCGAAAAACAAACCCTCCGTATAAACACTTCCGAAATAAAAAGAGGTGGGAAAAATCAACAGAAGGATCACCGCAAGCTTTGCAATCTTTTTATCGAAATCCAGGGTGATTAATTTCCAAAGACCCATCAAACCGAGAAAAAAGGCAACGTTAGAAATAAGTAGGCCCGATAATACGAAGTTCCCGGTAAACAGAAGTCCTATCCGTCCGGTCAGAACCGGGTAGACGGGGAAAAAGAAATACTGTAGATTTTTATAACCCCACTGGGCTATCGACAGGTAATGCTCTCCGTCAAAATTTGCCCAGCTCCACAGGTAGGGATTTGATAAATAACTTGTCATTCCCCCGCCCAGAAAATTATTCCCGTGAGGCAGGAATCTTGTAGCCAAGAGCAGGATTGCAAAAAGCCCGATTCTCCAGGCAACGAAGCTTTTTAAGAGGAATGAAATTCCAGATTTTTGTACAAAATTCATAATTTTGCCAAGCTGCGCTTATATACTCCGAGGGTTTCTTTTGCAGTCTTTTCCCATGAATAAAGCCTGGGCAATTTAGGATTTTTGACCGGGTTTTTGAAACCTTCTGCAATATCTTTAGGATCTTGCGGGTCGACAAAAGTAGCTGCGCCATCCGCAATTTCCACCAGGCTTTGGATCCTTGCGGCAACTACCGGGGTACCGCTTGAGACCGCTTCCAGGACGGGAAATCCGAAACCCTCATAGAAAGAGGGTTGCACATAAAGAGTTGCCAGATTGTAAATCACGGCCAGGTCTTCATCCGAAACAAAACCCGGCCTGATTACTCCCGACCAGTCCACGTTCCTCAAATGCGACAGTTCGGGGTGACTCAAATCCAACTTCTCGATCTCTTTTGCCTGTTTTCCTACGATTATCAACGGCAACTTTGCAATTTTGCAGGCCTTAACCAAATTGGGAATGTTTTTGTTGTAATTTACGTCCCCAACGTAAAGTACGAAAGATTTCGGTAAATTAAATTTCTTTTGCACAGCGGTGAGTAATTGATTATCGGCAATCGGCCTGAAAATTTTGCGGGGAGCAAGATAGACAACACTCACTTTATCCGGCTCAACCTCCAAAAATCTGCAGATGTCTTTTTTGGAAGTCTCGGTATCCGTAATAATTGCGTCGGCATTTTTCAGCGATTTTTTTTGCAAGGAAAAGTTTATTTTTCCGCGGATTCCGGGAGGATAATGATCGGGATAGATTAATGGAATTACATCGTGAACGGTCACAACGGATTTGGTCGGCTCTCGGGCCGGAAGAGTGCGGGAAAACAGATCAAAGTATGGATAATGAACTACGTCGTACTTTGTCAAATCGGCCGTTCTGAAGTCAACCGCGTCCACCCTGTCGCCCAGCGCCTCAATCAGATTCCTTGTGTAGAAACCGACCCCCCGGACGCCATGCCCCGAGGTAAGGGGCGCGGAGTCGATTGCTGCTTTTAACATTTTATTCTTCGTACCCTTCGGGATAGATCTTATATTCAGCGTGTCTGTCTTTGTCTTTAATTATCCCGATTATTTTTTGGGCAATATCAACCGGATCTAAATATTTTTTACCCTCCTCTTCAAGTTTTTTTCTAAGAGTCAGGCCTCCCGTACCGAAATTGGTCATGACGCTCCCCAGAGTCATTAAAACAAAAGAAATGTTTTTCCCTTTGAATTCTTCGGCAAGAGTCAGACTCATTCCTCTCAATCCGAATTTTGTGGAACAATAGGCTACCCTACCCGGAGTCGGAATCACTCCCATTCCCGAACCGATATTAACCACCACCGCGTCGTCCGATTTTTTGAGAGAGGGTATGAGTTTTTTTGTCAGAATGAACGGGGCAGTCAAGTTTATGTTGATCGACTTTTCCCATTCCCCAATTGCCAGATCCTCAATGTTTTTGTAAATTCCGATCCCGGCAATGTTGAATAAAAAGTCTATGGCGGGGAACTTTGCCGATAATTCTTCCCCCAACCTCTCCACGTCGGCCGGTTTGGAAAAATCGCATTCGAAAATATAATTCTGGTCACCGTCCAGAATATCCATGATGCCCTCAAGAAGCGACTTCTCTTTCTCGATGACTACGCATCTGACCCCCCCGCTTTTCAGACTTTTGACAATTTCACTTCCGATTCCTCCGCCTGCCCCCGTAATAACCGCAATTTTCCCTTTTAAGTCCATGGTCATATTCTACTACTTAGCCGTCAGATACTTAAAGTATGAAACCGGAAAATGGAGAGCGGAGAGGAAAGACCAGAGGAAACCGGGAACCCCGTCGAGGAGGCCCAAATGGCGGAAATAGAGACTGCAAAAGGTATATAGAGGCTTATAAATAGTATAAAAGGCAAAGCTGAAAACATTTTTGGGCACTTTTTTCACTTTCAGCTCCCCGACATTCAGGTCGGTGTAGCGGTTCATTCTCCAGAGATATCGCGAGAGAGTCGGCGAGTCGTAATGCAAAAGATCATTCGAAAGCCATGAAACCTCTCCGTCAATCCACATTTGTTCATGGACACTCTTCATTGGAAAGCCCGCCTTGCCTTTCCTGACTAGTCTTATCGCCGCATCCGGGTATACACCGGCATGAATCAGGGGTTTGCCCAAAAAAATATTTCTTCTGGGAATGAAAAATCCGGTAATTTCTCCTGTTTTTCTGCCGATCGGTCCGTCGCGCTTCTCTATCAGTGCCTGATGCTTCTTGAACAACTTTTTAATCCGGGGAGTATGGGATTCTTTTAACACCTGTTTTATTTCTGCCGCCAGTTCGGGAGTTACGGCTTCATCGGCATCCAGCTGGAGTATCCAATCCCCTGTCGCATGATTCAGAGCCTTCTGTTTTGTTATGTGAAATATGCCATGATGCGGCTCCGAATAGACTTTCGCACCGAGTTTTTGTGCAATTTCCCTTGTTTTGTCCGTCGAGTATTCGTCAACAACAATTACCTCATCCGCTATCCCGCTGACGGATTTAAGGCACCTGCCGATATTCTCCTCTTCGTTTCTAACCGCCAGCACAACAGATAATTTTGACATGTCAGTTTGCAACCACCTGGAAATACTTATGTCCGTTCGTTCCGTAAATGTCTTTTACAACATTCGTTCCCTCAAAGATTTCTTCGTCGGTGCCGGCAATTAATGCGTCCCTGTATTCCTGCCTCGTCGAATCCCAGTTCGTTATCGACGTAAAAGTGTACTTGCCGAAATTTCTTACGGTCGAAAATCCGAACTGGTCTCTTGGAGTTAAAACATGACCCGCCTGGAACCCGGCAGGATCATATTTCAGATAAAAGAGAAAAAGGATGTAGGGCTGATCATATCTGTCGGTTACCATAACTTTTTTGCTTTTATCAACGCCTTCGCCTTCAAGGTAGGCAACAAGCTCCTTGACTCCGTATTGGGAGGAGAAGGGATACTCCTTGGCCATATGAACCCAGTATATGTGCTCGTAGCGGACAAACTGCCAGGCAATCAAGGCGAGCAGCAAAAAATAGAGGGCAGAAACCAGACGCTTGTTTTTGAATTTCTTTATCCACTCAACGATATCAAGAAAACCCAGCGTGCTTACCATCATGAGCGGGATAACCATGTTGTGTGCACGAAGTGCGTGGGGAGACTGGAAAGTCAAAGCCGCGGCAATGGGAGCGATCAAAAGCCACCACAAAACAATCCCGTAACTCTTGGGAACCGATGAATAGTTTTTAAGAATAAAGATGAGGCCAACTGCAAAAAACAAGATGTCAAATAAATACATCTGTCCGGTTTCGGGAACCTTATTTCTTTGAATATCGTCTCCCGAGAGGAAAAGAAATTCTCCATGATAATGTTCAGCCCAGTTTTGAACGAAAGCCAGGCCATAATTTACGGGCTTATTATGCAAAAGCTTTGCAAATGGGCCCGTAAAATCGTTGTGTTCTCCCCTTTGTTCATTGACTCTGTTAAAGGGTCCCTGATCGGCAAAAAGGCCGACCCCGGCGGCTCTTGAAACTCCGGCAGGCCCGAGGAGATCTCTGGCAAGCGGGATCAGTAAAACCGCTCCTAGAACCGATGCAATAATCACCGTCTTCAGGTTTTTAATCAAATCCCTGCGGTGGATGACAAGAAGCCCCAGTCCCAAAATAGGAACAATGATGCGGGCAGCGTGATAGGTATAGAGGGACAGGGCAAAAAGAAGAAATGAAAAGGCTAAAAGCTTGGGCTTTTTTAAGGCCTTGAGAAAAAACAATAGTCCCGCCGCAATGAAGAAGGTTCCTGCGTTTACTTCCCATCCCCCGCGGGAGAAGTGGATGTGCCATGGAGATATCGCCAAGAATAAACCGGCAGCAAGGGACAGCTTCTCTTTTCCGAAAAGCTCCTTCGTCAAAAGGTAGACAACTAAAACGGTCAATACCCCGAGAGCGGCTCCCGGTATTCTGACTGCCCACTCGTTCAGTCCCAGTACTTTCACAAAAGGCAGGGTCACGTAGACATATAGCCCCGGCTTATAATCGTTAAACGACTGAAAATGAACCGGCCAGGGATTGCCGTGCTCGTCTTTCCCCGTCTCTATCAGAGAATATGCGTTGTACCCTATGGCCGCTTCATCCGCATTGAAAGCAGGATACGCATCAAGTTTCCAGAAGCGCAAAAGCGCCGCAAGTAAAATAATCGCAATTAACAAAAGCTTTTTCATTTTATTTCCAGAATCCTGAATGCCGTATCGCGGCCGTTTAAGTATTTAATTTCTCTTATAAGCCTGAACTGATTTTCGTCTTTTGAATCCTCGGGTGGAATTCTGACGGGATCGGCAACAAAAAGCGTCCCGCTTTCTCCCCGGTTTATGGACCATTGACAGGGTCGTACTTCTGGAAGAAGAGAAAGTAGATATACGGCTGGGCAAACGACTGTTGAACCTTAACTTTCTTATAATTCCCCATAATCGGGGTCACGGTTTCCACTATCTGCTTATATCCGTACTCCCAGTATTTCGAGTCGTGTTTGGGTACGTGGACAAAATAGGAATCCAGGAAATAGATAAATGCCAAAGCGGTAAAAACATAAAACCATTTTGATATTTTGGCATAACCGTAACTGATAATTATTATCAGGGGTATCACCATATTAAGCGCCCTGACCGCATGTATCTGATCCCGCGACAATACGGCGGGCAAGGGAGAGGCGAGCAGCCACAGAAACACAAACAGATGTTCCTTCTTAATTTTATTTCTGAGAGCTATCGTCAGGCCGAACAGTAAAACAACCAGATCACTCAGAAGAAGCACCCCCGAATTCGGGGCGGAATGTCTGGGATTTCCCCAATCTCCTTCGAAAAATAAAAACCTCCCCGAAAAATGATTAAAGTATCTGCCCAGAATTCCTCTCAGGAAATTGACGGATTCCGAATGGGAAAAATAATAACTTACGGATCCCACTTTTTCATTTCCCTGATCCAGGAAAGCCTGCAGATATGCTTCGGGGCGTCTGTAGGAAAAGACGCTGAAGACGGAAAGTCTTCCTGCTTTGCCCTGAAACAGGCTGAAGATGATCGGCAGGGAAACCAGGATTCCGACAACCAGAGACAAACGCAGGGACTTTCGGTCGATTTTCCAGAAGTCTTTCCAGTATGTAACAAGTAAAATCAGAACGACTATCCCTGTCGAAAGTTTTGCACCCTGATACGCAACAAGCGTCAAGGCAAACGACGCCGAGGCAAAAGTGAGGAATTTGGGATTTTGCAGGCTTTTTAAAAAGAAATAAATCCCGGTCAGAGTCAGGGCCAGGGCAACATTAACTTCCCACGCACCGCGGCTGAAATAGATCAGCCACGGAGTAATTGAGGCAACAAAAGCGGATATCAAAGACAGTTTTTTATCCTTAAAAAGTTCAAAGACAATCAAGTAGATTAAATAAACCGATGCAATTCCTGCCAAAGCAGAAGGGAAGCGAACCGCAAATTCCGTCAATCCGAAAACCGCAACCGCAGGAACGGTTTATATCCGAGACTCGCCTCATCCGGCGTCAGATGCGGGGGCACAGAACCCAGCTGCCAAAACCTCAAAATGGCAGCAATAATCAAAATGGCAATTAGTTTAATTTTCATCACATTAAGCAAAACGAAACGTTTCCATTCATATATTGTTGTATATTTCAAAAGCCGGCTCTCCGTTAAGGAAATTGATTGTTTCAAGTTTACTCCATGAGGAGGGGTAATTGTCCGGTGAAGTGATGAGAAGGCATTTGATTTGTCTGCAGTCTATCTCTCCCCCGCTTTCCAGTTTCATTTCTTTTATCTGCCAGTCGTTCACAAAGTAAAACTTATCAAATCTGTCGGTCCAATACCAGCCCGACTGATAGAAACGAATGAGATTCGGGTCGCTCCGGTAACTTGCGGGGTCCTGTGCGGTGAAGAACAGGAAAAATTCGTGCGGTTCCCCGTATTTTTTGGTAACTATAATTTTATCGTACTTTGAATAGTTGTCTTTTGCATAACTCACGGCTTCTTTATATCCGTATTGCCAGCTCCAGCTATAATTTTGCCGGTAATCGGTGAAATAATTCACCATATAAGATTCAAGAGAAAGGAAGATTGTGATCAGATATCCCAAAATGCCAAAAAGCCGTAATTTTTTGGGAATTTTATCAAGGATTGCGTAAAATCCAAGGGCGGTTAAAATCTCCGGCAAAGGCAGTATCGTGGTTGCCCGTAGAACCGCAAATTTTTCATTGGTTAAGCTGGCGGGAATGGGTGAAAGAACGAGCCAGAGAAGAAGAAGGCCGTAGTCTCTTTCTTTTTCCTTCAGGACTTTTCTGATCAAAAAGAAAATCCCCAAATAGAAAAAGGGCAAGTTTATCAGATTAATAAGTCCCGTTTTGGGAATGCTGAATTGGTACTGCGTCCCTCCTTCCAGAAATAAAAATTCGGGGGAGAAATAACTGACGTAGTTTTTCGAAAATTCGGTTACAAAGTACACGGGGCGGTTAAACATCAACCGTTTCATGAGTGGCGGAAGATTCGATGCGTTTCTGTTCTCAACAATCTTATTGACTGCCGATTCGTTGATCAGAAAAAGAAGATTGCCCCGCGCTCTTGCTTCGGGATTTACCAAAATCCAGACCGAAAGAACAATGAATAAGGGTACAAAAATCTTCAGGGCGGCCTGACGGTAAATAAACAGCATCCCGAGGAGAATCAGTGGAGAAAAAATTCTTGTCGTATGGTAGGAAAAGAGAGTCAGAAAAAGAAAAAGGAACGAAACCGGCAGGAAATATTTGTTTTTGGTTCTGTTTACAAACAAGGCCATGCCGGCGGTCAGAAAAAAGACGGACAAGTTCGACTGAACGACAAATCTTGAAGTAAAGACATGCCACGGCCCGACCGCCGTCAGAAAAGCCGCCAAGAGACTCATGTTTTTCTTTTTTGTAATTCCCAGTGTCAGAAAATAGACCGATATTGTTGTCAGGGCTCCGAGAAGTACGTGCGGGAAGCGGACGGCAAATTCCGTCAGTCCGAAAACGGCGATAGAGGGAATCGTCAGGTAGAGATTCAGAGGGGTGGGATAGTCCCCGTAAGCACGGAAATTAAGTATAGGGAACTTCTGACCCCATTCGTCCATTCCGGTTTTCAATATCGAGTAGGCGTTATAGCCATGGCTCACCTCATCCCAGTTGAGGCTCGGCGGCGTATGGGTCAGTAAAATAAACCTCAGCGCAAAAGCAAGAATAAAAATAACAATGTGCATACCAAACTAATTATATTACCGATCCTCCTGACGGGGGTGTCGGTCAATGTTGTTCCTTCAGCCGGTATTAAGCCATTTTCATCCGGCTCCGCTCCAATCCAGCCCGGAAAATAATTAATGTATTTTCCGTCGGACGGCTTATCCGGAATTTCATGGCCGAAATCCGGCCAAAAGTCCCCGATTGAGGCGGTTCTTTGTCTGTCCCATTCTGCGCCGGTTGTAAAATAGGAATCGTCAACCCTGTACCAGATATCTTCCCTGAAAAATGAAAAATTGAGTGCTAAAAGAATGAGGATAATAACCGGTAAAACAATGGGGATTAATTTCCTACTTATTAAATTGGCGATAAATCCGGAAGCCAGGGCAAGGCAGAAGACAGCAACTCCCAGAAACCTCCAGGGAAATTGAATAAATGCCATAAAAGGCAAACTCTCCCAGATAAAAGTGGATTTGTTGTGGGTCAGGAAAAGATAAAATATGCCAAGGGCGAGCAGTACCGAAAAGATTTTGTTTTCCTTCAGTTTCTTCTGCCAAACTGTCAATACCAAAACCGCTACCGGTAAAGCCCACTGGACTAAGCCGACAGATAAGTTCAGTCCGTCACCGTCCCCCCAGGTAGATCCTCCGTATCCCCAAAAAAAGTTCAAAAATATCTGCTTCAGAGTTAAAAAGTGCGCTCTGAAATCAAAATATTCCTGCGTCGTACTTGCCAGGTTTATGAATTTTGATTCAAAAATTACGGGCAGTATGTAAAAAGCCGATACACCTATGGCTAGTGTTCCGGCGGGAATTGCCTTCCAGAACCGCCGGTAAAAAATCCATATTGCCATAACAGGCAAAAACATCAGGGCGGACAGGTTATGACTTAAAATCAAAGCCGATGTTAAAAGTCCAAATCCCAAGAGGTTCCTTTTTTCGATTGCCAGAATAATTAAGGGGAAAATAACAAAACTCAAAGCCTCGGGAAGAGCCCCTCTTACCCAGACGTCAACTGCGCGGTAGGGAGCGTAAATATACATCATGGATGCGATAACCGCTGCCCAATCGTTTTTCCATAGCCTCCTTGCCAGGAAAAACATCGAAATCCCCGATCCGGCCAGCGAAAGAACAAAAAGAATTTTCAGCGAATCGATAAAGCTTATGCCGGTAAGATGGAGCAGTTCGCCGAACGCATAGGGAAGCTGTCCGTAAAAATTAAAAAGCGGTTCTCCGTATCCCAAACCGGCATCGGGCGCCCAGCGGCAGGGAATTTGTAAAACCTTGACGCACTTATCAAATTCGTAGAGTCTGAACAGGTGAAAATCCTGCATCGAATGGATCCCGAATTGCAGCGCCCGGTAAAAAGAGGGGACGGAAAGGAGAAGAATGGCCAAAACAAAAATATTTTTGCGGAAAAACTTAATCAGCTTTTGCATAAAGTTGAGTTGCATCGGAATCAACCATGTAGACTGCGGGCGTGCCGTCAGGGTAATAAATTATTTTTTCGGGAACCGCGCTTTCCAGAAATTCTCCGGGCCTGCCGACCAAAAGAGTATTCGGTTTCCCTGTGTTTTTCTTCCAATCGACCGCCTGAATAACGTAATCCCCGTCTCCGAGCATGTAGCTCGACATCTGATCCACCCAATTAACGTCCTGCTCCTTGTAATTCCACTCCTTCGTGCTTTCCTGATAATTAATCGGATCCCATTTGTTAACAAAGGCAATGTAAATGTGGGGCTCGGAAAGAGATCTGCTGACAACAACTTTTCTCTCCCCCTTATTTTCTTTCAGCCAGTCGGCCGCTTCCAAATTTCCGTAAAGCATTCCTCTTGCCGCAGTTTTCGGCGAATCTTTGAAATACAAATTTTTGAATTTTACAAAACTGCCTGATGCGAGGAATGCTAAGACAAAAGGGAAGGCAAAAAGAAATCTTCTGTCGAGCTTCACCAGCAAACCATACCAACCCAAAGCTCCGAAAGCTTCAAGAATTTGAATTACGGGAATCATCACAACCGCCCGGTTGGCAGAGTAGCCGACTCCGGTGGAAAAAGCTGCGGGCACCGGAGACAAAAAGAGCCAGGCAGTCAAAAACAGAACCGGGATTTTATTCTCTTTTTTCTTCAGGGCCGGAATTAACCCCAGAAGCAAAATTCCCTCAAATAAATACAAAACTCCGGTTCCGGGCAGCATCCCGTATGTCGTTTCGGCGGGTCCTTTGAGAAACAGAAATCTCAGAGAAAAATACTGCTTATAATTTGCGACGAAGCGTTTGGCTGTTACCTGATATTTGTTGTGGAGAAGTCTCGCAACGACCGGATTCATCCCGTTTTGGATCAGTTCTATCTTCACTTTCGCACCCTCCTCAAGCGCCCCCGCGGTGATGCTTCTTTCGGAAATCCGGGCGCTTCCGCCAAGTTTCATTGAGTAAAGCATGAGGATGAAAAAGAGGGAAAATACTATGGCAGGGAGAAGCTTTTTCTTTTTTGTGACTAGAAAAAGGGTGACAAAAACTATTGGCGTGATGATTTTCGTTGAATGGTAGGCAAAAAGACTTAAGCCGAAGAGAATGGCGGAAAGATTATGTCTTTCGGTCAGCCAAAGATATACCGCAAACGGAATGAAGAAAGTTATCAGGTTGGCCTCAAAAGCTCCCCTCGAGAGCATGATGTGCCAGGGACTTACCGTCAGCAGTAATGCGGAGATAAGTCCCGCTTTCCGGTTAAGAAGCTTGGTTGTAAGAAGATACGCGGCAAGAACCGCCAATGTTCCCAGAATAGCATTGGGCAGACGGACGGCAAACTTATCAAGGCCGAAAGCGGCAACCGAAGGAACCGTCAAATAAGCATAGAGGGGCGACTTAAAGTCGCCGAAGGATTCCAGAACCAGCGGGAACGGCTTCCCCCACTGATCCTTCCCCGTTTTTAGTATCGAGTAGGCGTCATAGCCGAAAGAAGCTTCATCTGGAGTAAATCCCACAGGAAACCTGTCGAGCCACAGAGTCCGGAGAAAAAATGCCAGAACCAAGACTGCTGTCAGTAGCCACTTTTGCATCCTAGATATATTATACTTACAATTATGCTCACAACACCACCCGTTGAACTTTCGGAAGTGCTTCTTCTCGAAAGTTTGGGAATTCACGTCGGTCCCCTCATATTAAGACTCTCCGGGATCGTCCTCCTGCTTCTTAATTCTTATTTATTTTCAAGATTATTTAAGAAATGGCCCCTTCCGTTTTTCATTTTTCTTATCAATCCCTGGACCGTGTATCTTCATACCTTTTTCACTTTTCAGTGCACTTTCCTCACGGGTATTTTGATTCTTACGATCAAAAATAAAAAACTTCTTTTCCTGCTTCTGACCCTTGCTGTTTTTGTCTACCTGCAGAAAAATATCTCCGAAAACTTTCTGTTTGTTTCCAAAATCACTCCGGCAAATCTTGCTACTGAAATAAATGAACGCCAAAAAATTGATTTCCTGGCAACAAATAAAACTTTCATCTTGCCTGCGGTTGTGAGGAAAATTACCTACAACAAACCCGTTCTTGCCTTTGACAAAATTTTAAAACATTTCGTTTCGTTCTTTGATTTCGAACAGACGGCCTCTCCCTCTGAAAGCTATGCGATAACAAGACTCAGCGGGCTTTCTCCCAAAGGGAACTTTCCCCTTCTTTTTATCTGGGAAATTCCCCTAATCATTTTCGGCATCGCAATCAGCTTGAAAATGGAGGGCAAAAAATGGCTTGTGCTCTTTATGATTTCGCTTCTTCCGATATTCGTTGCGGAAAAGAAACTTTTTCCACAAACGGCTTTTCTGATAATCCCCTTTCTACTTTACTGGGAGACCGTTGCCATCGAGAAATTATTGACCGTCAAAAAGATCCGGCTAGTTCTTGTGGTTCTTGCTCTATTTGCCGCTTTTGAAGTTTTCGGTTATCACAGAGATTTCTATACACGCCCGATGAAATACAAAAACTCCGAGAGTTATTTTTACAGACAAATTGCGGACTGGGTCGCAAAAAACCGGGACAAAAATGTTGTAGTTACGACGCTCTTTGGACCAACCGACAAAATGATCGGATATTATCTGGGAGAGATTCCGGCCAATGTGTCGTTTCAAAATTTTGATTTAATCAAAGAGGCGACAGGCGAAAACATGTACTACATCGGCCTTCCCGGGCAATTTGTAAAAAAGGGAAAGGATCTGGAGAAAAAAGAAAAAGATGAAAGCAGAACTCCGATAATAGAAAAGATTAACGGAGAGGATGAACTCATTTTCGAGTATGGAGAAAGCTTATGGATAGGCTATCAAAAATAATTCTGGCGGGAATCCTGATTCTTGCCTTCGGGGTGAGATTTTTCGGCATCGCCAAATCTCCGCCGTCTCTTAACTGGGATGAGGCGGCTTTGGGATATAACGCTTATTCGATTTTAAAAACGGGGCGGGACGAATTCGGGAAAAAGCTGCCTTTGTCTTTAAGATCGTTTGACGATTACAAACCCGCGGTCTACAGCTATGTTGCCGTTCCTTTCATAAAAGCTTTCGGATTGAATGAAATATCGGTACGTCTGCCTTCCGTCATTGCCGGAACCGTTATTGTTCTTCTTGCCTATCTTTTTGCCAAGGAGTTTTTCAAAAAGGAACAGGCGGCCCTTATTTCCTCTTTCCTTGTGGCGGCTGAACCATGGTCTGTTCACTTTTCAAGAGTCGCTTTTGAATCAAATCTCGCTCTTATGTTTTTCCTTACCGGCATATATCTTTTCCTGAAGAGCCGGAAGTACATTCTGCCGGGATTTTTTCTTATCCTTTCCGCTCTCACATATCACTCCGAAAAAATACTGGTTTTCCCCCTCGCCGTTTTGTCTTTCATTTTTGACCCGGGGTCCTTAAGCCGTTTTGCCTCATCGTCAATTTTCAGCCATTATCCGGCTTCTTTGGATCTTATTAAGGCTCTTATAACCAGATATTTTTCATACTTTTCTCCCGTCAATCTTTTTGTCAGAGGCACTCCCGAGCCGACACAGCATATCCCGAACTTCGGAATGTTTTACCCGTTGGAATTTCTGCTTCTTGTCGTCGGGTTGTATTTTCTGATTCAAAACTTCAGGAAGCATAAGATTTTGTTTTTTCTTCTGGTGGTTTCACCCGTTCCCGCAATCGCAACCTGGAACTGGTTTTACCCCGCACGAGTGCTTCCGCTTTTCTTTTTCCTGTCCCTAATCATTGCATACGGTCTTTATAGAATCCTTAATAAATATACCGCAGTTCCGGTTCTGGTGATTCTGATTTCGGGAGTCCTGAATCTTCTGACCTCCCTTTACTTTTTCCTTCCCTATCAGGAAAGGGGGAACTGGCAGTACGGAATGCGGGAAATGGCCCAGGCTCTAACCAAATATCAGGATTCTCATCAACGGGTTGTCATTGAAACAAAAACCGCCCAGCCCTATATATTCCTGCTCTTTTATACCCAATATGATCCGCAAAAGTATCAGGAATACTCCAAAGATATCCTAAGTCCGAGAAATTCGTTCAATTTCGACAAGTATGAATTCAGAGACATCTACTGGGACAAGGACAAAGATCTGAAAAACACTCTTTTTATAGGGCCCGAATCAAGTCTTCCCGTTACCCCGGTTTACGAAGTGAAAGATTTTGAAGGAAACGTTCTCTATAGAGTCGCAGAAACAAAATAAGGTTAGCAAACCCCAAAATTCTAGGCATAAGGCGGTCGCCGAATGAGAGGAAATTCTTTAACGGCATTATCTCCGGAACCCACCAGAAGTTGTACAGAACCCGTTACAAATAGTGCCGTTAAATACGGAAACAGAGGATACAGATAGCGCTCGTGCATGTTTGTCAAAAGCATCCATGACGCAAAAGCCGTCAGTGCCAGTGCCCAAACGAGAGTTTCCTGATCCTGTTTTTTGTAAACCGAGTAAATAATTGGAACAAAGAATATTCCGAACAATATATTTCCCCAATATTGGTATGTCAATCCCAAGAAGGGAAGAGTGTCGGGCCGCTCATGAATCCCGGCAATGGCGGACCAGATGTTAAATGCGTTTGCCGTTATTACATGAAGCTGCTGGACAAAAATCTTCTTTGCATAAAGCTCATAGAGCCAAGTGAAAGGATTTCCTTGGGAAAAAGGAAGAGTAAGAAGACCTACGGCCAGTAAACTCCAAAGGGCGGCAGAAATATAACTGCCGATTTTGTATTTCTGGCGCATGGCAACCATTACAAAGATCGGAAGAAATATAAGAAGGGAGGCTTTGGTGTACAAAGAGAGGGTTATTGCCAAAACCGCCCAGATCAGTTTCTTCTTTAGAAGCAGGTAGAAGGCAAGCAGGGCAAGGAAATTGACCAGCGAGTCGGTCTGACCCCAAACCGCCGAGTTGTACCAGATGACGGGATTGACAAGCCAGAGAAGGGCAGCAAGGCGTTTATTTGTCCATTTGTATAGTATGTAGGCAATTCCTATGTCTGCCAGGATTGAAGGGAGTTTAAGAAGAGCCGGATATAGATTTGTTTCAAAAAAAGTAACTATCCCGGAGGGGAATGCCGGAATGTTGACGTTAATCCACCAGAATCCCGAGAATACGGCCTCAAATAATTTTCTTATCAAGGCAAATGTGTAGATTGTTCCGGGAGGCTGATTCGGCCAGGTATAGCTCCAGACGTTGGTTTCCGGAGCAAAGAACTTGGCCGGACCGTATTCCCAAAATCTTATTCCCCAGTCAATGTGGTTATTCACATCCGGATGCCAGACGATAAAAGACAGTACCAGTCTGAAAATAAGAGCTCCCGTAAAAATCCAGATCAGTTTTTTCACAAAATTCATAATTTTGCCAAGCTCCGCTTATTTTTTCGTTTCTACAAAGAAAAATGCAGGTTTGGGTTCATAAGCGGATTCGGGGAAATAAATCGTTTTCATTATCTTAGTTTTATCAAAATTTTCAGGGAAATCCCAGCGGGAACCGATCAATAGCCAATTTTCTTCTTCCGAATCGATTCTCCACTGCGGCTGTCTAAACTCTATATTGTACAAATTTCTGTCGGTTAAATAAGCTGCAGGATTCCAGTCGCAATAAAACAAAACATAGAGATACGGAATGGTTTTAACCGACGGCCAATCTATTCCGTATTTATCCGTAATTATTATCTTATCGTATTTCCGATGATTTTCGCATGCATATTTTGAAACCTCCTTATATCCGTAATGCCAAAGATCCGCGTTGTATTTGGGGAAGTTGACGGCAAACATATTGGCAAAATATCCGATACACCAAAGAAGGAACGGAATATAAATCAAAAACATCTTCCTGTTAATCAGTGTAAAAGCATTGGCGATCAGTATTCCGAAGAAAGGCAGCCAGATTAAGGTTCTTCCCGCATTTATTCCTCCTGTGGTAAGAGATCCGGGGAAAGGTCCCGCCAAAAACCAAAACAGACTGACACTTTTTAGTAATCCGTTTTTGCTTTTCACCAGGAAGTATACTCCGGGGAAAAATATCAGGATGTCCGCATAATACATTATTCCCAAATCGAAATATCCGGATGGAGTAAAATTCATTATTTTCGCAAACCATAAGTTGAAATCAAAATAATTCAAATACTGCGACGCCCAGAAAGCCAGAACCGGGGAAAAACCCTGTCTCTGCCTCCCCAGCCAAAGATCGCCCGCTCTTCCCAAAAGCCCCTGACCTGAGAGCGTCAGGTAGACAAATGGTGCGGCAAAAACAACAAGAATGAGAATCGCGGTAAACAACTTTTTTCTGTCGGAATAGATAAATTTAAGTTTCTCCCTGAAATAGATCAGAAGAAACATTGCCAAAAGCGGAACAAAAATTCTTTCAGCGTGATAGCTCCAAAAAGAGACTGCAAAAAGAGCAATGCTCCCGCCGAAAAGCCATCCCGACTTTTTCCTTACCGCCCCCAAAAAAGCGGCGAGGCCTACAAGAAGAAAAAACAATGCAATAACGCCGTCAAAAGAAGTCCTCGAAAGGGCGGTATGCATGGGGGAAATCGCAAGCCATACTCCTCCGGCAAGGGCCCCAGACTTCGGTATTCCCAGCTCCTTAAGAAAAATGAAAAAAACTATCGCGGTTAGTGCTCCGAAAAATGCCGAGGGAAAACGCACCGCAAATTCATTTAACCCAAAAGCTTTGATCGATCCCGAAATAAGATAAATGGCAACGGGGGTCTTATAATCCCCTACTGATCTGAAGACCAAAGGCAAATATTCTCCATAATGGTCCTTTCCCGTAGCAAGAATTGAGTTTGCATCCCAGCCAACGGCTATCTCATCCATTGAGAGGCTTACGGGATAATCCGAAAGTCCCAGAAACCTAAATAAAAAAGCCAGTAAGAGAATTAAGGAAGTTAACATAGGCCAAAATCAATTCTTTTGGAGAGAGGTATGAGATATATTTAATAAACTCGTTAATTGCAATAAGGCCCTTGTTGAAAAACAGTCTCGGCAAGAATCCGTCCCTCAACTCAATTATGTATCTGATGTTATCTCCCGAAAAAATGGCAATCATTTTCCGCTGAAAAGGTAGAACGCGGGTTCGCCTGAAGGGAAAGTAATTGCTTTAATCAAATTCAGATCACCGGGCTTTCTGTCCGGCTCCAGTATCAAGTTAACTTTGACTTCACTGGCATTGGCCAGATACAAAGTTTTGCTGTCTAAAACCTGCCCCCATTCATACAGTCCTCCGCCGGGCGAACCGAAGTAAAACTTGCCGATATGACTCACCTTTCCGAATCCGGAAAGATCAATGTCATTGCCGATGGGAAAATTATTCTGCCATTCTACGGGCGGGTACATGTAATGTCCGGCAAAAAATATCCATGCCGGCTCTCCCGCCATGGAGATTGCAACTTTATCATAATCCCCTTCCACTTCCTTGACAGAGGTTATTGCTTCTCCCCACCCCGCATGCCACCAGCGTTCGCTTTCCCAGGGGTAATGAACATAGTAGTTGTGCAGATAAACTCCGATACCCAAAAGCCAGACTGCTAAATATAAAAAGGTTGGCAGTCTACCGAACCTGAATAGCTCGCGAGTCCCGTAGGCTATTAAAAGTATCAGCGGCGGCAAAATCAGGATAAGCCGTGTTGCGTGATTTGCTCCCTCGCGGGTTATTGCGGCAGGAATAACCCCTGCCAAAATCCAGAATGCAATCAGAAGCTTAATGCGGACGTCTCTTTTGCCGGCAAAGAAGAATATGAGCCCGAAAATAAGAGCAATCGCTTCAACTTTGAAAAATTCTCCGGTCCCTATCGAATGGCGCGGAATAATGTCTCCTTTAACGAATAGAAAATCGGTTGAGAAAGACCTCACATAGTTATTTAAAACATTCTTGCCCCAAAATGTGTATTTGTTATGAATTATCCTATCCAGTAGCGTGGGGGTAAGTCCGACTCCGTTTTCTCCCCTCATCTTTGCATCGGTTCCCCGTGCCACCCCCACCTCCGGCTCGGTGGTCGGGTCAGAAAAAATGCTGATGTAGCTGAAGCGCTGGGAACCCCCGCCCCAAAGTGTATTCACCGCTATCGGCAGACCCACCAGCATAAGGGCAACGGCGGCGTAAAAAAGGGAACGTTTGGGAAGGACAAGAATTTCCTTCCACCAGATAACTGCCAAAAAGACAAGAAGAATGGGCGTAAAAAGTTTTGCCGTTGAGTAAACCCACGGAGTAAGGGCAAAGCAGGTCATCGACAGCCACAGCCATCTGCCGCTTTTCAAACTCCTGAAAAAGAAGTAAAGGCCGGACAGGAGAAGAAGAAGCAAAAGCGTTACTTCAAAACCGGCCCGGGAATACTGCAGACTCCACGGGTTAACGGCCATCACGGCAGCTGCCAACAAAGCCCTCGGATGAAATTTTGCCGGCGGTTGGCCGTAGCTCAATAACTCTTTAACTAATAAATACATCACCAATACACTCAAAATTCCGAAAATTGCGGCAGGGAGACGGACTCCCAACGGACTGACGCCGAAAACTGCAACAGTCGGAACGGCGCTATATAAATAAAGGGGCGTTCTCCACTCGGCAATCGAATGGAAATGAATCGGCCAGGAATTTCCGTAATAGTCCTTGCCAGTTTTGAGGATTGAGTAGGCGTGGTAACCGACGTCCAGTTCATCCCCGAACAAACTCACCGGTACCGCCGAAAGTTTCCATAGTCTCAGGAAAGAGGCGACAACTATGATTGCGATTAATAAATATTTTTTCATAGCAGATTTTGATCAGCCTTACGCCCCCGTCCCCTTTCGGATGGATGTTATGTTACCCAATACCATTTGTCTATGTTCACGAAATAGATTTCTCGCAGAGCCCAATAAACCATCAGTCCGAATATCAATAGCATAAACACTCTCTGAATCAAAAGCGAGGTCTTTTTGTTTGGGATGAAAGAAGAAGCAAAGCCCAGGAGAAAAACCAAAACGCCGGCTCTGAAATACGGCACAAACTGCTGGAATCCGACAACTCCCACGATTCTGTGGATAAGCGAAAGAAATTATGAAAAAGGGGTAAAAGGGAAATCTGTAAAATCCGTAGGATTCGCTTCCGAAGAAAAGAAAGATAAAAAGGTATGAGAAAAACGCAATTACCATAAATCTTATATTTTTATCTTTCGCCCAACCCCGGAAGGCGGTAATAAAAAATGCAAATATGCTTGCGGTTATCCAGCCGTCGGTGTAGTTCCTGGTTATTTTGGCATTTGAGATAACCGTATAGAATATTTCCGAGCTTGCACCGAAAAACCTGTTCGAATTTGCTTTTAAGACATTGACAAATGTTTCCCAACCGAAATATGCTCCGTACCCGGCAAATGTGAGAAGTGAAAGGGCCGCGGCCGCGGCGGGATAGAGAGCCAACTTCCACTTCATTTTCTCACCAAACGATAGAGCAATAAGCACGAGCGCCAGACAGACG
>Ga0075746_126_pt1 | contig 23322 bp, 39 predicted proteins | sample RifGroB1_FD_68438 | JGI IMG/M metagenome (GOLD analysis project Ga0075746, IMG submission 68438) | Microgenomates (Woesebacteria) bacterium GW2011_GWB1_45_5 | reverse complement strand
ACCGTCAGTCCGATTCATACGGCCGGCTTGGCCCTCAGATTTCCCCGGCTTATAAGATTCAGGGATGACAAGCAATACGATGAGGCAACAACCATTAAGGAGCTCCGCCAGTTTTTTGGAATGCAGAAACAAGTTTGATTTTCGGTTACTTGTTAATTTCAGCCAAATCCTCTTTTATGATGTTTATCTGCACTTCCAGTGAAATTTTCTCCAGATCCGTTGCCGCACTTCGTAGGAGTTGGTCCAATTCCTGTATGGCGAAAGCGCCGAAAATGAGCATTGAGCGATTGTCTTTTAAGACCCCAGCTACGTAAAAGATGTCCCTCAAAAATATTTGTTGCGCGCCTTCAAGTTTGCGACCTTGATTGAATTTTCCCAAGAGAAGCCTGGCTTGGCCGACGGCCAGGGATACATTTTGGTCGATTAAGGGCCTAAAGACTTCTTTGTATGCTGTGTTTGCCGTGAGTTCGCGGTCGTGGAGGAACCTTTCCCCAAAGATTACTCCCAGATTTTCGATTGGGAACATGGCGGAATTATACCATGCGGGGGGATTGTGTTAGCATTATTTAATGCTTGATAAGCACAAAGTGGAGAGGATGCCCGAACCTCCCAAATTCAGAAAACTTCTGGGGCCTTCGTTTATTCTTCTTGGTTTGGGTTTGGGGAGCGGAGAAATAATTCTCTGGCCATATCTTACCAGCAATTTTGGAATGGGAATAATCTGGGGGGCGGTTCTTGGGATTACGCTTCAATTCTTCATGAACATGGAGATAGAAAGGTATTCCCTTACGCGGGGAGAGAGCATTTTTGTAGGTTTTGCCAGAAAACTGAAATTTGCCCCGTACTGGTTTATTTTTTCTACTTTTGCCGGATTTGCCTGGCCCGGAATTGTAGCCGCATCCGCTAGTCTTTTGGGGGAATTTTTTGGGATAGCGCAGTACCAATATATTGCCATCGGACTTTTGGTTTTGATGGGCCTTATTCTCACCCTGGGGCCGGTTCTATACAAGACCATGGAACGGTTTTCCATGCTCCTTATTCTTTTGGGAGTCCCTGCAATATTCATCATCACGCTATTTCTTGCCGACAAAGCCGACTGGACGGCGCTTATCAGGGGAATAGTCGGGATAGGGGACGGGTACAGATTTTTGCCTGTGGGGATTCCGGTTGCCTCGTTTTTGGCAGCCTTTGCTTTTTCGGGAGCCGGCGGGAATCTTAATCTGGCGCAATCTTTCTACGTTAAAGAGAAGGGCTACGGTATGGGGAAATTCAGCGGCAGAATTACAAGCATTTTAACCGGTAAGGTGGAGGACGTCAGGCTTGAAGGGGCCAGATTCGAAATGAACGAAGATAACCTGACCAGATTTAAGTCCTGGTGGAGACTCATTAATTTTGAACACCTGATTGTCTTTTGGGCAACGGGAGCTTTCAGCATTTGCCTTTTAGGTCTTTTGGCCTACGCTACAGCTTACGGCACGGCCACTCCGGCTTCGGGCATAAACTTTGTGGTTTTTGAAGCGCAGGCCATAGCCAGGGCCACTCTCCCTGTTTTCGGCGGCGCATTTCTGCTCGTCGGGGGGCTCATGCTTTTCTCGACCCAAATGACCGTGTTTGACGCGACCAGCAGAATTATGTCCGAAAACCTGCTTATTCTTAAAAAGAGGAATTGGAGTCCGAGATCTCTGCCGAAAATTTACTACTCCTTTTTATGGGCACAGATTTTGGCGGGAATCGTAATTTTTTTGACCGGCTTGACCGAGCCCCTTGCGCTTCTGACGATTGAAGCGGTTATCAATGNGGCTTGACCGAGCCCCTTGCGCTTCTGACGATTGAAGCGGTTATCAATGCGGCTGCAATGTTTGTTCATATAGGAGCAACCACACTTCTTAACATTTCTTCACTGGAAAAACAGGTCAGGCCCGGAATGGTACGGATATCCGCAATGACGGCGGCATTTGCATTCTTTGGTTATTTTTTGCTAAAAACAATTCTGGGGATAACAACATGATAATTTTATACGTTTTCCTATTTTTTGCTCTGGCCTTCATTCTTACGAAGGCTGCCGATCTGACTCTTGAGTCCATTAAGAGTATAAGCAGAGTAACGGGAACCAAAGCTTTTGTCCTCTCTGCCCTTATTTTATCAGTTGCAACGAGCCTCCCGGAACTTTTTGTCGGAATCACCTCGGCGCTTGAAGGATCCTCAAGTTTGTCTCTGGGAAACATATTGGGTGCGAATATTACAAATATTCTGCTTGTAGCTGGCCTAAGCACGGTGGTGGCCGGCGGAGTAGTGGTTCACGGAGAAAAAATATTCCACGAGTTTATTCTTGCCGCTTTTGCCGGAGTTTTACCGCTTATTCTTCTTCTGGACGGGACTTTGGGCAGGGTAGACGGATTGATCCTGCTGGTTGTTTATCTTGCCTACACCTTAAGTTTTTTCAAAAAGCGCTTTGTGGAAATAGGGGAACACCATTTGTCGGGGAGAATGTTTTTTAAATTTATTAAAAATGCGGAAGAAGTTGAGAAGAAGACGGATAAAAGTGTGGGGCATTTACTGGTGGGTATCGCGGCGCTTTTATTCCTTTCCGATTTAATTGTCAGGGTATCCACAAACATTGCGTCCTCCCTGTCGATCCCGGTTTTTATTGTGGGACTGCTGCTTCTGTCGGTCGGAACGACGCTGCCGGAGATGATTGTTTCTTTCAAATCTCTCAAGTCCCATTCGGACGGAATATTTTTCGGAAATTTGCTGGGGAGCGTAATTATCAACTCCACTCTTATCCTGGGCCTGGTCTCCGTAATTAATCCAATCAGCGTTGACGTGCCGAGAGACTATTTTTTACCGGGAGCCGTTTTTGTAATAGCTTCCGTTGTCTTTTGTCTTTTTATCAGAACCAAACACTTCCTGTCCCGTCATGAGGCGGTGATTCTTCTCCTGCTTTATCTGATTTTTATCATCCTTGAATTTTTGTAGTTGACTTGGGCGACATTTTTGTGAAAAGATGAAATGTGAGGATCGGGGGTGAATATTATGGCAGGTACAGGACTTAAAAAAGAAACTTCGGCGGCTCTTGCAACCCTTTTGGGACCGACTTTGGTTGTGCCCGTACTCTTTATCCTTTTGGAGAAAGATGAATTTGTTAAATTTTGGGCATTTCAATCAATAGTGGTCTACCTTGCGCTTTTTGTAATTAATTGGCTTTTGGTTCTCACAATCTTCCTGATTTTTCTGACACCGCTCATTTTTATACTTGGAGTGGTTCTTTGGCTGACAATGACTTACAAAGCTTGGCAGGGGCAGAAATGGACGGTTCCGTTTATAGGCAAATTTGCGATGCAGTTGATGAAAAAAGCTTGAAACTTTTTTCCGACTTTGCCGTGAGAAAAACCTAAAGTTTTTGGGATTTTGCTTTGATTCTTTCCCAGAGACTTCTTTTTGGTGTCAGAGATTCTTTTGCTATCTCCAGGGCGAGGTTGAGTGCTTCCGCGTCTCCCTGGTTGTGTTTCTGAAGAAGCTCGGTCATCATCCGGGCCATGGGACAGTGGGGGTTATCCATTAGTTCTTTCGTGATGGCCGTATGGATCAGGCTGACAGGGTCAACTGGTTCGTTTGAGGCCTCTTTCATATGCGCGGTATTTTAACATGACGGGACTCAAAAAATGGTATTATGATGGATATGAAACTGATCATAGGGCTCGGGAATCCGGGGACGGAATATTCAAATACACGGCACAATGCAGGACACTTATTTATCGAAGAGCTTCAAAAAAACAAACTCTCCGGAGGTTTTGTTATAAAAAAACCCGACACCTTCATGAACGAATCGGGCGAGTTTGTCAAAAATCTGGTTGATAAGTACAAAACAGATTTAACTGATCTATACATCGTCCATGACGATCTGGATATTCTTCTTGGAAGCTACAAGGTCCAGCTCGGAAAAGGTCCGAAGGACCATAACGGCGTTGCCTCGGTTGATAAGGAACTGGGAAGCGATGCATATTGGCATGTAAGAATCGGGATAGACAAACGTGATCCAGAAAATAAGGTGTTGGGAGAAGAGTATGTACTTCAAAACTTTACGGACGAAGAAAGAGAAGTTCTGGACAGAGTTATAAAAGAAGTATGCAAAAAATTGGCGACATTGTAACCAGGTTTAAGTTTGACGATACGGACAAATACATTTCGAGAGAATTCCAGAAGTATGCCTATGATCTTGCGGAAGAGCTGGGGGATCTGGAGCATAAGTCCCTTTACATGAGACTGGTCAAAGATTCTCCGAGAGGCTTGGTTGAAACTGCGAGAAGCTTTGTAAAAGATGCCCAAAATGCCCGTTCCAGGCCGCGCCTTTTTATGTGGAAACTGAAGCAGCTTAAAGACACAAAGGATGCAAAGAAATAACTTTTTTGAACAGGTATATGAAATTGTAAAGCGGATCTCCGTCGGTAAAGTTATGACTTACGGGCAGATAGCCGAACTTCTCGGAACCAGGGATGCCAGGCGGGTGGGGCACGCTCTGCACGCAAATCGCAGTTCTGAAGTTCCCTGTCACCGGGTGGTAAATAAAGACGGCCGCCTTGCCCCTTCTTACGCTTTCGGCGGCCCCAACGAGCAAAGGTCGAGGCTTTTGAGTGAAGGGGTCAAATTTGTCGACGAAAATCATGTTAAAATGGATTAACTGCCATGCGACGGGAACTTTTTCTTCACTATGCTTTTTGGTTTAGTTTTTTTGTTTTTATCACCATTGTTAATGGTTTTTTTGATTTACTGTATTGGCCTTTCTGGGTTGGGGGAATAGTAGGAACACTCCTGCCGGACATTGACCACCTTCTTTACATTTATCTCAAGCCTCAGGAGCTGACATCCCAGAGAGTTAACTTCTTTCTTGACAGGCGCGAAATCAAAAGAATAATCGGTCTTCTTTATGAAACGAGGAGTGAACGGAGAGATCTTATTTTCCATACGATCTTTTTCCAGCTGATTTTCCTGGTTCTGACTTTTTGGATGATAAGCTCATCTGGATCTCTTTTCGGGAGAGGCTTGGTGCTTGCATTTGCGCTACATCTTTCAGTCGACCAGATAGTGGACCTTACCGAAATGCAGAGCTTCGACAATTGGTTCAAAAACCTACCCTTCAGACTCGATCTTAAACAATCTCAGATTTATTGGGTTATCACACTTTTGATTGTTCTTGTCTTTGGCTTTTTGTTGTAACATTTCCAGATATGAACTCGATGCTTGCGGCAGCCCTAAAACAGATTGAGGACACCTCAGCCCTTCTCGGCGAAGACTATCCGGACAAAAAAAGATTCAAAAAGGCTCTCGCCGCCGTAAAAACTCCCCAGAAGGTAATTAAGGGAAAGGTAAACGGATACTCCGCATTCAGGATCCAGCACAACGACGCCAGAGGGCCGTTTAAGGGCGGCATTAGGTTTCATCCCAACGTTTCCGAAGATGAAGTCCGCGCCCTCGCCACGCTGATGAGCCTTAAGTGCGCGGTTGCGGGAATACCCTACGGTGGGGGAAAGGGGGGAATTATCGTTGACCCCTCGAAATTATCTCCGGAAAAACTAAAGAACCTCTCGCGGGAATATGCGAAATTTATTGCCCCCCATATCGGGCCATGGAAGGATGTTCCCGCACCCGACGTCAATACGGACGGCCAGACAATGGCCTGGATGCTTGAGGCATACGAAAAGGAGGTCGGCGTTCAGTCTCCGGCCACCTTTACGGGAAAACCCCTGGAACTTGGTGGATCACTGGGAAGAACGGAGGCAACCGGTCAGGGCGGAGCCTTTGTATTGCAGATTTACGCCAGGCTTAAGGCCCTAAAGGCGGAAAATACCACCATTGCTGTTCAGGGTTACGGCAATGTGGGGTATTGGTTTGCAAAAATAGCTGCCGGAATCGGATTCAAGGTTGTTGCCATAAGTGATTCTGTCGGAGGAATCTATGACGCAAAGGGCCTTGACCCCGATAAAGTTCTGGCTCAAAAAGAGGGCGGAGTGCTTAAAAGAAATATCACCAATGAGGAGCTTTTGGAGCTTCCCGTAACGGTTTTGGTACCTGCGGCGCTGGAAAACGCAATTAATAAAGACAACATGAAGAAAATTTCCGCCAAAGTCGTTTTCGAGATGGCCAACGGGCCGACCACAGCCGAGGCTGATGCGTATCTTTTTGAAAAAGGCATCGACGTCATTCCGGACATTCTGGCCAATTCAGGAGGGGTAACCGTTTCCTACTTTGAATGGGTGCAAAACCTCTCGGGCGATTCCTGGACCAGAGAAAGAGTGAATAAGGAATTGGAAAAGAAAATTACAAAGGCCTTTACCGATATCGACAGAATCAAAACCGAAAAAAGGATCTCCTACCGTAAGGTCGCAAATTACATTGCGCTTAAGCGGATAATTGACGCGATGATGCTTCGGGGTAGGGTATAGCTATTTCTTGACCGCATTGGCCAAAAGTGCCTTTTTGAAGGTCTCGTCATCAATTTTCAGACTATCCTTGAGTTTCTCGGCGACCTGCGTGGCTTCCGGCAGATAAAAACTTCCCAGTTCAAGGTCAATAATATCGTTGCGGTTGACCCCGCTTGTTTTCGACAGTTCATCAACCGTTAATCCCAGATCCAGCCTAGTCATTGAAAAGAAAAATCCAAGTTCGTTATGGACCGAATGATATATTTCTCTATCAAAACCCCGGTCGATCGAATCCTCCATGTCGCTTAACGGGATTGAAAGTAATTCCCAGTCCGGGCCCGGGTCTTTTTTTAGCCATTTCTGCAGTCTTTCCACCAGTAACATGCTCCAAGTATACCCGGTTTTTAATAAAGGGCAATTATGGTACAATCACTGCCTATTTGAAACCATGACGGAAAGAAAACGGGATAACGAAACAGAGAACCCTTATTTGAATGAGGCGGCTTTAATTTTGGCAAGGGTGCAGGGGCACTGGGACAAAGAATCGGAAAAATTACTGCAAGATAACTCTTCTTTTAAAGATGTCGGATTTCTCCGGGTTTTTCTTTCAAACATGGTGGGAGACGAGAGCATGGCTTATGTGATTTTGGGTAAGTCCATAGTTTTACCGGAAAGGGACAGGGGGATACTTGTCCTTTCGGAAACAATCTCGGAAGATCTGCCGGGTTTTTACAAGGAGTGGCAAATTTCCGCAATTTTATCCCAGGCAGCCTCCGAGGGGATGTCTCTCGAAAAAATTCTGGAGGGCTTAAATGAAAGATCGTCCGGATTTCTGGGCTCCTTAATGAAAATTGTTGGAACTGGCGATGATAAAGATGAATTTGAGGGAAATACCGCGTCCATCACAAACGATTTGAGAAATGCCTCGCGAAAAGATAAAAAAGAGCTCGAAGCGAAAGTCTTAACCCATCTCGGTTTGAGAATCGGCGCCATGAACGAAAAGGAGTTAATCTCAATTTCCAACCGGGTTAAAATTCGGGCGGGTGATGAAATGGTTGCAACCGGTTTGAGTTCCGCAAAACAGCTTCTCACAGAGATTTTGGAGAAAAAGCTGGAAACCTTTCATTCCGTGTTAAACTATCTGAATGGCCATGAGTAAAAACGTCAGAAATTGGGCGTTAGTTGCGGTTTTGATACTCGGCATCGGCTATTGGCTGTTCCGTGTGATTACAAAACCCCTTCCTGGCGAGGCGGTGGCTGATGCGGGGAGGGAACATGTGACCGATATTGCAGGAATTACCTATACTTCCAATCCGCCGACTTCGGGACCTCATTTTCCGGTTTGGGCAAAACCGGGAGTATACGACCGTTTAATTTCAGACGGTTATTTCATTCATTCGATGGAGCATGGATATGTAATTATTTGGTATGACTGTACAAAACCAGTATCCGGCAGCGGTTATCTAATATCCAGCGTATACGCTCACGATGAGCCGGCAGAGGAATCAACCGATTCCGGACAGCTTTTAAGACATATGAAAATTCTGCCGCAGGGGGACATGAGCTGGTTTACGCCCGAAACTCAGCCGGAGACCGAGGTCTCACTTTCTCCCGAATTTGATTCCGAATCCTGCAAAAGCCTGTCTGGCGAACTTTCGGAGTTTGCAAAATCAGCAGAAAGGGTAATTGTCAATTTTGAAGCTAAATAGTGTTGATCAAAAGGAAATAGAAAGTTTTATAAAAGCCTTCCATAACCGCGGTCCCGAAGCCACAATCGAATAAGTTACTCCCTGCAGCAGTCGATCGCTTTTTGTACAAGAATCCCAAGTTTGGAAAAGACGGATTTATCCTGCGGCATTTTCAGTTTTGAAACTTTTTTATCCGAACTTAAGTTTAACCCCCAAAAAAGAGAATAGAGTTGGTATGATTTTTCAAACAAGCCCCAAGCTTTTTCTTTATTTCCCTTCTTAAGTTCTTTTGTCCCAACTTCCATCACTCTCATTGAAGCTGCCAAAAGGTGTTTACTGATGCACCAGACTTCTCCTTCGTAGTCTTTAATTATCTCTTTCAAAAGCCCGGTCCGCATTACCCGCACTTCATTCAGAAGACCCAAATATTTTTTATTCTTGGTTTTTTGAGACGTGAAGAAAAGGTGCTCTTCGATGGAAATGAGATTCATTATTCCGATGGAAAGATCCTCACCCGAGGACAGATCTAGGTTTTGGTCAATTTTGAAATTCTCAACCCTTTTTATGAGATCCTTGTAGTTTTTAATTGAGTCCATACAAATACCCGCCGTAGAAGTATAGCACTAGACTGAGAATTGTTAAGGAAACAACCGGAAAGACAACCTTTTGATAATTGAAGAGCTGTTTGCCCCGGACTTTTCTGACCTTTTTGTCAGCGAAGACTCCGATGGTAAAAGCGATTGCCCCGAGAATGCTGCCGAAAATCAGCTTATCGATTTCGAGAATGGTATTAAAAGGATGGCCGATTATTCCCGCCCAATAAAGGGGCGGATAAGTAAGGAGAACCCAAAAGAGAAAAGAAAGACCGACGGTTGCTCTGCTACTTAGCTTCTTGATGACTTTCCAGTTCTTTTTTGACAGCCAGTCGACGGTCCACAAAGTAAGAGAAATTATTAAGCCACCTACCCAAATTCCAGTTACCGAATCATCGATCCCAAAATAGCGGGAAAGTCCCAGGCCGGCTCCGACGGCTACGGTACAAATGGGACAGACGGCGTAAGCTGTCTTAGGGACTAGGGCTGAGATGCCAGCCACTAGTGAGAAAGCTATAAGCTTTTGAAAAAATCTACTATTGATGCGTCTCCGCTTAAACATTTTCCTTCTGGTGTGAATAAGAACGGAACTCCCATTCCCGAGGGACTGATATTGCAGTATTTTGCCCTTTCCTGCATTAGGCGAGCGTTTGTGGGGCTATTCCAGACTTCCAATTTGTTGATATTCACCTGATCCTTTTTATCCCAGGTATCAAAAAATGCCTGTACGTTTGCACAGTGCGGGCAGCCGTCCCCCCAGAAGTATTCATAATTTGAGGGTAGGGAGGTATTTTGGCCCGGACCCCCCCTACTGAGCAGAAAAACTCCGCTGATAACTATCACAAGAGTTGCCAGCCCTATAAGCAGGCCGAATTTACTCTTCATTGACTATATTGTATCCTGCATTTTCTACTACTTCCATGAGTTTTTTCTGATCGTAATTTCCTTCTACCTCGAGAGTTTCTTTCGGATACGAACAGGAGGCCCTGATGCCGGCATCCTCTAAATCCATTTCGATTAACGAGGCACAGGATGCACAGTCCATTCCAGAAATTTTATATTTCTTTTTCATAAACAACGTTTATATTAGACCTTACTTATTATTGAACCACATTGAATGAACCAGTGTACATTCCCATACTACAGGTGTAAGTCAACAATCCTGTTTTCATCGGCGTAAATTCAATAACTTCGGTTCCGTTTTCTGGCAGGACTTTGAAATAATTCAGATCCGGGATCGTGAATGCGCGTGCGCAGCTCCTGACATCTTCTGAGTTAAGGGTCAATTGGACCGGCACGCCCGCCTTAAGCGTATTTACGTCGGTAGTGTAGCCCCCATTTGTCACTGCAATGTGAACTTCCTGCTTTCCCTTGTTTAGCGTGGCTGCACGTACTTCCGTAGCGGTGACCCCGATAACTCTCCAATAGTTTTGTAGCGTGTGTGCCGAGCCTCGCAAAATCTGCCCGCTATTTATTGAAAGGATCCCTATTATGAAAATAAAAACTGCCGCGGCCGATGCGAAAGCTTTATTTTTTAGTGCTTCAGTTGCGGCAAGACCGATTGCAAAAAAGACGGGAGTCGTGCCAAGAACAAATGCAAACATAATTCCGGCTCCCCAGAGAGCATTTCCGCTTCCAAGGGCCAAGAGCATCATGGCTTGAGTTACTCCGCAGGGAATAAGGACTGTTAACGTTCCAAGAACCGCAGTCTGCGACTGTTTCCTTAAGAACTTGAATATGAATTTAGGCGGAGTGATTACGAAATATCTGAAAATAGGGTGGATATTGAGAAGTCTGGCCGCTGTTGCTAGCAAAAAAAGGCCTATAAAGAGCTGGAGCCAGCCTTGAACTTTCGGAGAAATATTTAAAGCCGATCCAAGATATCCAAGCATAAATCCGAGGATGGTGTAGGCGGCAAGTTTTGCAGTCAGAAACACGGTCAGACTGCGTTTTTTGTCACTTTCCGCCAGAGCTGAGGCTAAAAGTCCACCTTGAACTGCAAAGCAGGAAAAACCACCCGTTGTTAGCCCAGTAACCAAGGCCAGCCAAATACTTGCCATTTCTGCCATTGTACCAACAATTTAGCTCATTGACACATCCCCCCCGGGGGGATAAGATATCGCTTATGGACCATAATCATTTCAAAAAAGAGGCGCTTGATAGGATTAAAAGAGCTAAAGGCCACCTGGCAAAAGTACAGGAAATGCTTGAGGAGGGGGCTTACTGCCCCGATATTATCCATCAAAACAGAGCTGTGCAGGCTGCACTTAAAAAGGTTGATGAGGTAGTGCTTCACGGACATCTTCACTCCTGCGTTATGAAAGATATGCACGGTGAGAACTCAGAAAAAATGGTTGCGGAAATTGTAGATTTATTTAAGAGAAATGACTAAAGAAACAAAATTCATAATTGGTGCGGCGCTCTTAACCATAGGGGTTATAACCGGATTGGCATTTTTTCTCTCGGCTAAAGAATCGCAGGAAAAGGCCTTGGTTATGGCTGAGGTGAAGGGGATAGAAGCCAAGGAGTCTCACTATGAACTTGGGGATGTGCCTATCGGGGGCGGAATTATAACAAAGGAATATGAGATTAAAAATATCTTGGGGAAAGATGTGGAACTTCTCAAAATCACAACTTCATGCATGTGCACCTCCACAAACGTAAAAATAGGGGATAACGAAACCAAATTCTTTTCGATGGAAATGGGGGGGGATAAAAACCCCCTGATTAGCCTGAAAATTAAGAAGGATGAAACCGCAAAAGTAACAGTAAGGTTTGATCCCGCTGCACACGGCCCGCAAGGGACGGGACCTTTTGACCGTGTGGTCTCGCTCTATTTTGATACAGGAATTAAAGAACTGACATTTGCAGGAACCGTAGTCAAATGAAACTTAAATTTTTTTTGTTTTTGCTTTCTCTAATCGCTACACGCTATATGTTATTCCCTGTGCCGGTATCGGCGCATTGTCCCCTCTGTGTTGCCGGTGCTGCGGCAGGAGTAACCCTCACCCGCTGGGTTGGGGTGGACGATTCAATCACCGGCATTTGGATAGCAGCGCTTCTCGGGGCGACGGCCTTTTGGCTTGAAATGTTTCTAGTTAGAAAACTGAAAAGTGTCAAAAAAGAAATTTTACGCCCCATTTTATATGTTTTTGTCATCGGTACAACCTTATGGTCTTTTTACAAATTCAATCTGATTATTAGGATGTCGCAGATTTTCGGTTTGGACAAGTTGACATTCGGAATTGTGAGTGGGGGAATCCTTTTTTATCTGGTAGACGCTGTCGATGATGCCCTTATCAAAAAAAACGGAAAAGTTCTCTTTCCCTACCAGAGAATCATTGTCAGTCTCGGGAGCATGATCGTCCTTTCTTTGGCAATCTATATACTTATTAACTATTACATATGAAGAAAAAATTATTGATTTTGGCTGCGTTTCTGGCGATAGGTATTTCGGGGCTTGCCTTGGGATTAAATTTGCCCAAGTTTGAGGGAAAATTTAAAGCGATCGCCGAAGAGAAAAAATTGAAGCAGGAAGAGGCCAGGGTTGACAGGCTTACCGGTCAGGTTTTGCCCAAAGAAGGATTTGAATTACCTGTTTCCTGGAATGATTTTGGCCCGAGGCTTATTAAAGCAGGAGTTATCGACCTTGCGAAATTTGAGCAGGCGGTTTCCCTGACCGATGAACAAAGAATGATTTTAACCGAAGGAACGGATGCCAAAATTAGAATTGACGGAAGCAACTCCCAATTCGTTGTAGATTTACTTTGGGCGCTCGGGCTTGCCCAGAAATCGATTATTTATGAGGAAGGACCGTTCGGCAAGGAGTATAAAAGTGAACAGGGCAATTTTGCCTCAACCGGTGGATGGACTCTGGCTAAAAGTGAAGATGCCGTTAACTATTTGAATAAGTATGACTTGGTACCCCTGACTCCCGAACAGCAAAAACTTGTCGGGGAGATTGCCAAAAATGTCTATAGACCGTGCTGTGGAAACTCAACCTGGTTTCCTGACTGCAATCACGGAATGGCCGCTCTTGCCGCAATTGAGCTGATGGTTTCGGCAATTTACAGAGAAGTTTTAAAGCTTAATTCCTTTTGGTTCCCCGACACATATTTGGTAACCGCGGTTTATTTGGATCGAGGCGGGACTCCGTGGGATAAAGTTGATGCCAAAGAGGTGTTGGGCAAGAAATATTCTTCAGGCCAGGGAGCCGCCGATATTGCCAAAAAAGTGGGACCATTGCCGGGTAGCGATAACGGCGGTGGAAGCTGCGGAGCTTAAGTATGTCAAACTGTTGTGAAAGCCATTCAAAAGAGGTCGAGATGAAAGAGCCCGGCGTTAAACAAGTTGTTTTCTTGGCTGGGATTGCTTTGGCTTTTATAGCAACTTTAGTTGGCGGCGTAGCGATTTTTAATAAGGCCAAGCCGGTGACGGCGACTCCAAGTCCCAATGGTGACATGGCAAGCATGCATGCTCCGCCGCCTGCGGCCGACGATGCAAAATTTAAATCACTTTTGGGTAACCCAGCACCCGAATTTAATTTGCAAAGTTATAATGGAAAAAATTTCGATTTAGCCTCTTTTAAAGGTAAAAACGTAGTTCTTTTCTTTAGCGAGGGAGCAATGTGCTACCCCAGCTGTTGGGATCAGGTCAATGAGTTTACCAAAGATATAAAGAAGTTTGACGATAAAAACGCGGTGGTTGTAACCGTTGTTGTTGACTCGAAATCCGATTGGAGCGAGGCTGTCAAAAAAGACTCCAAATTAGCATCTGCCACCGTTCTTCTGGATGTCGATAAGAAAGTGTCTCAATCATACGGTGTTTTAACCGTTGATTCCTCGATGCATAGAGGACAATTTCCCGGCCACACATATGTAATCATTGATAAGGAAGGAGTTGTCAGATATGAATATGACGATTCTCAAATGGGAATCAGAAACTACGAGCTGCTAAGCGAGTTAAATAAGATCATATGAGGAAGTCCGTGGCTTACGGAATTTTGGCGTTTTTAGGGTTATTGACTTTATATTTTCTAATTGTTTCTGCTGTTTCAGGTCCCGGCTTTGCCATTACCCAGTTTGGGAAGTTTTGGTACTTTATCACGGCTTTAGCGATCGGATTTGGGATTCAGGTGGGTCTATATAGCCATTTAAGGCAAAAGGTAATTGTCTCTCCCGGCATGGTGGGGATTAGCGGAGCAACGTCGAGTGCGGCTATGGTTTCCTGCTGTGCCCATTACCTTGCTAATCTTTTGCCGATTCTGGGAGTAGCTGGAATTGTGACTTTTATTACCCAGTATCAGATTCAGCTTTTCTGGGTTGGAATCGTTTTTAATATTGTGGGGGTAGCCTACATGACGAGGATTTATTTCAAAATGCGATGAAAAAAAAGATTATCCTATTTTCAATTTTGATTCTGGCCGCGATACTTGCTGTAATTTTTTGGCTAAAACCGGAAAAGAAGGCGTACCCAATGCAAACCGCAAAGGCGGGAGCTGTCGACATTGAAGCTCAGCCCAAAAGATTAAGGCGGGGAGATGAAATGATTTTTACGCTTACTTTGGATAATCATTCAATAGATTTGAATTATGATTACTTAAAAATAGCTGTCGCCGTCGACAATGATGGGACTTTATATAAACCGGTTGGATGGACGGGAGGAAGTTCGGGTCATCACGTGTCGGGAGATTTAATATTTGATACACTGTCTAGTAAGGCCTCTCACATCGGGCTGAATTTTACCGGCGTTGATGATCAAAATATATCGTTTGATTGGGAGTTATAGCGAGGGGGTGAGAAAAATGAAACATAATGTGATGGCGACGGCGAATGCGCTTGCACTGACTTTGGGATTTGTTTATGTTGCCTGCGCGCTTTTGGTGGCGGTTTTTCCAGACTTTTTCAGGTTTATAGCCACAAGCTGGTTCCACGGATGGAATATGGAAGTACTTTGGACTGGAGTTCCAAGAAGTAATTTTGTTTTGGGTCTTGTCAGCATCATGGTGGGAAGCTGGATTGTAGGCTACGTATTTGCCCTGAGCTACAATAAATTTGTAAAGTAGATATATGGACAACGAAGAATTGGTTAAAGATCCTGTCTGTGGGATGGTGAAGCCTGTTTCACAAATGCAGGCCACAACCACTTATAAAGGAGAAACTTACTTTTTTTGTACACAGATGGATAAACAAGCTTTTGATGCGCATCCCGAACATTGGGCACCGAAAGAGGGTGAGAAAAAATGAAAAGATATAACAAATATTGGAAAGACCATCCGTATTACAACGCTTTCGTTCATGTTGCCGGAGGACTTGCTTTAGGATTTTTATTGTGGGGCTATTTCGAAATCGGCAATATAACTTGGGGTTGGATTTTGGGTATAGCCTGGCTTGCCGGACACCTTTGGCCGTTTTTAAACGATAAATAATGAAAGAGAACGAAAGAGCAAAAGAGTATTCTAAGCGTTACGAGGAAAGTATTGCCGTTAGTGCGCCCATAAATGCCGTTTTTGCCTTTGCGGATGACCATATGAATTTTTCGTCTCATATGAACAAATCGTCTCCCATGATGGGTGGAGGCAAGATGGAAACGATTCTTGATGAAGGAAAAGGCCAGGTGGTAGGATCCCATATAGTTATGAAAGGAAATGTTTTGGGCTCAAATTTATTTTTGGATGAGGTTATTACCAAACGGACACCGCCATACAAAAAGGAGTGGCAAACTGTCGGCGGAATTAATCTTTTGGTGATAGATCATTACACACTCGGCTTTGATATCGGGCCTGATAAAGCCGGATCCCGTTTTACAGTTTATATCGATTATGACCTTCCGAAATCGGTAAAAACATACTTGTTGGGGAAATTATTTGGTGACATGTATGCAAAATGGTGTGTCAGGCAAATGGTGCGGGGAGTGGTAGAACATTTTCGATAAAATGGACAAAACTTTGACCATATTGGGGGGAGTTAGCCTTGTTGCTTTGATCTGGTGGTTTTTCTTTGGAAAACGTGAGGAGGTGATTATTGTGGCTGATGGGAAAATCGATGTTTTGGTTGAAGGAGGTTACAAGCCCTCGGTTATTAAAATTAAAAAGGGTCAAAAAACAATAATTTCGCTTCTAAGAAAAGACCCTAATTCGTGTCTTGAGGAATTTATTCTGCCGGATTTTAAAATCAGTAAATTCTTGCCCGTTAATCAAAAGGTTGACATCGAGATTACTCCTGATAAATCGGGCGAATTCGGATTTCACTGCGGCATGAACATGTTCCACGGAAAGGTGGTGGTCGAATGATAAGCAAAGCTTGGCCAAATCAGAATTTGATTAAAAAGTCATTTCCCATTATTGGAATGCACTGCGCTTCTTGTGCAAGGTTGATTGAAAAGAAACTTGTTGGGGTCCCCGGCGTTGTTGCGTGTGCGGTTAACTACGGGAGTGAACAGGCAACCGTTGAAATAGACGAAAAAGTAAAAGACAAAGACCTGGCGAATGCCGTTTCCGACATTGGCTACAAAGCAGTTATTGAGGCAGAAGGGGAGAAAACACCTGATGAAGTAAAAGAGGGAGTTAAAATCGAAGAACTGAAGAAATTAAGAACTAAAGTAATAGTTTCCGCGGTTTTGTCCTCAATCATTTTTCTTGGCAGCTTCCCGGAATGGTTTGGTATAAGTCTGAATCCATTTGTATTGTGGCTTCTTTCTACCCCCGTCCAATTCTGGGCCGGTTGGGAATTTTACCTTGCCACTTGGTCGGGACTGCGAAACCGTGCGGCCAGTATGGATACATTAATTTCAATCGGCACTTCAGCTGCCTACGGATATTCAATTCTGTCTCTTTTTGGAATAACCAGCGGTACCTATTTTGATACCGCAGCCGTAATTATTACCCTTATTCTTTTGGGAAGATTCCTGGAGGCAAAAGCCAAGGCTTACACATCAGACGCCATTAAAAAACTTTTAGGACTTCAGGCAAAAACAGCCAGAGTTTTGCGGGGTGGACGCGAAGTGGACATTTCAATCGAAGAAGTGAAAGTGGGAGACTTAATAAGGGTCCGTCCGGGAGAAAAAATTCCGGTGGACGGGGTTATTACGGAAGGAACAAGCTCGGTTGACGAGTCCATGGTTACCGGGGAAAGTCTGCCTGTGGATAAAATAAAAGGTGATGCCGTAATCGGGGCAACTCTGAATAAAAATGGAAGCCTTATTTTTAAGGCAACCAAAGTTGGGAAGGATACCATGCTTTCCCAGATCGTTAAGATGGTTTCTGAAGCCCAAAGCAGTCGTGCGCCAATTCAGCGCTTGGCCGATTCAGTCTCCTCGTATTTTGTCCCGGTAGTTCTCATGGTTGCGGTTGCGGTTTTTGTTGTCTGGTACGTTCTCGGAATGCCGCTTCTGGCCTTTGTCAATATGGTTGCGGTTCTGATTATTGCCTGTCCCTGCGCAATGGGACTTGCTACTCCTACCGCTATCATGGTCGGAACGGGAAAAGGAGCGGAAAAAGGGATATTGATTAAAGATGCGGCGGCTCTTGAGACTGCGCACAAAATTAAAACAATAATATTCGATAAGACCGGAACTTTGACCATTGGAAAGCCTTCCGTAACCGACGTTTCCGACCCTAAAACTGCCGAAATTGCGGCGTCTTTGGAAGTCGGATCGGAGCACTCATTGGCTGAGGCGATAATAAGTTATGCGGTTCAAAAGAAGATAAAAACACACAAAGTTACCGGCTTTAAAGCCGTTCCGGGAGCGGGTATCGAGGGAACAATAGAGGGACAGAAATATTTCTTCGGCAACAGGGGAGAAAAGAGCGAAATGGTGCAAAAACTTGAAGATGAGGGCAAGACCGTAATGCTTCTTGAATCAGGCGGCAAAATATTAGGATACATCGCCGTTGCTGATACCTTAAAAGAAGGAGTTTCTGAAACGGTTGGCTTACTTGAAAAGCGCGGAATTGAAGTCTGGATGGTAACGGGAGACAACGAGCGTACTGCCAAAGCAATTGCAAAACAGACCGGGATTAAAAATGTCATGGCGCAGGTCCTGCCGCACGATAAAGCAGACAAAGTCAAAGAGATGAAGTCAGCTATCAGCCACAAATCGTCAGCCATCGGCTTCGTTGGCGACGGAATTAATGATGCTCCGGCTCTTGCGGCAAGCGATGTCGGAATTGCGATGGGAACAGGTACCGATGTTGCGATTGAGTCTGCCGGAATTACGCTTCTGAATCACGACATAAGAAGCGTTTTAACGGCGATTGATCTAAGTCGAGTTACCTTAAGAGTAATTAAGCAGAATCTTTTCTGGGCCTTTGGATACAATGCGACATTAATTCCTGTAGCAGCGGGCATTCTTTATCCTTTTACCGGTTGGCTTCTTAACCCGGCTCTTGCTGCTTTTGCCATGGCTGCATCCTCAATATCCGTCGTTGGGAACTCCTTAAGGCTAAAGGGTGTGAAGATTTAGATGTCTACTGCACCAGAAAAAATTTATCTCCGTTTCCAAGATCTTTAATTTCCGACGCTCCATAACCTTCAAAAATTGACCTGATTTTGTCAGCTTTAAGTTTGTCCTGTGAATCAACCGTGGCAATGACGGCGATGTTCCCAAGACGCAATAAGCCTTTGTCTTCCGGAATCAGAGCCATTAGTGTTGTTGAGGTTTTAAACCCGAGAAGCCATGCTTGGGCGGCTGCGAAATATTTAACGTAAACTTCGATTCTGGCCCTTTCCTCATTATCGGCCTTTTGGTAGTAGTCCGCCATTCTTGCGACTCCGATATGGGAAGCTGCAATTATGAGATGTCGATTGTGTCCAAGATTGAACTTTTCAGAAAGCTGGGATGCAAAATGTGGATATAAACAAAGTTGGAGTGCGCCAAAAAGGGCGTCTAAACTTTTGTCCGGGTCCATATTCTGGGTAACGGGGCGGATTATGTCTTGACTGACTTGTGGAATTATCTTATTTGCTTCTTTCACTAGTGCCACTTTTTCGAACCAGAGCCTGTTGTCATAGTCCTGAAGAGACGGAGTGGCAAGAAGATCAGAAGTCATTTTGACAGGATCCATCATCTGCTCGGAAATAAACTCTTCGTAAGACTCCATGCTGGTTATTTTCATCTCCATGTGCGGGATTGTATCATAAAGTTAATCTGTGGTATATTCTTTGGAATATGACAAAGACGGCAAGACATTTCATTTCAATAAACGACTTGACGGCAACCGAAATTAAAAAGATTTTTACTCTTGCCGTAAAAATCAAGAAGAATCCAAAAAAGTACGGCAAGGCCTTAAAAGACAAGACCCTAGCCATGATTTTTGAGAAGCCGTCGCTCCGTACCCGCGTTTCTTTTGAGGCCGGGATGACCCAACTCGGAGGGCATGCGATATATCTCGGGCCAAATGATATCCAAATTTCACCTTTTTCTACTTTTCCTCCTGGCAATGCCCATTTTCCAGGATAGGCAATTTCATTCTTGTCTCTTTTGAGCATCAAAAACTTATCGATCTTTCCGCCGGTACAAAAATTTCGGTCATAAATGCGTTATCCGATCTGGAGCACCCTTGTCAGGGGATGGCGGATGTAATGACAATTCTGGAAAAGAAAAAGAAATTAAAAGGGCTTAAAATAGTGTTTGTGGGAGACTGCGAGAATAATGTTACGCACTCTCTGGCGCTTCTCTCGGATAAACTCGGAATGAAATTTGTTTCCTGCTCTCCGAAGGGATTTGAAATGAAGAGGGAAGTGGTAAAAATGCTTAAAAACAGACCCGTGGAAATCCAGAATCCCAAAGAAGCGGTAAAAAATGCGGATGTTATTATTACCGATACCTGGGTGAGTATGGGAGATGAAAGTCAGAAGAAAAAAAGGCTTAAAATATTCCCCCCTTATCAGGTCAATGCGAAGTTAATGGGTCTTGCCAAGAAGAATGCGATTTTCATGCATTGTCTTCCCGCATATAGGGGATATGAGGTGACTGATGAGGTGATCGACGGACCACAGTCCGTTGTCTTTGACGAGGCGGAAAACAGACTCCACGTCCAAAAAGCTCTGATGCTTTACATATTGACTTCAAAGTGACTTCAAAGGTATATTGAATCTTGCTTAATATGGCGACGTTTAACGTGACCGATTCCGATTTTGACGCTCAGATTCTTCAGAACAAGACTCCGGTTTTGGTTGATTTTTGGGCCGCCTGGTGCGCGCCCTGCAAAATGGCAGAGCCCGTTTTGGAAGAGCTGTCCGAAACCTATAAAGATAAAGTACTTGTAGCCAAACTCAACGTTGATGAAAATCAGGGAATATCTCAAAAGTACGGAGTAATGTCCATTCCGACCACGATTCTTTTTAGGGACGGAAAAGAATTGGGCAGACAGGTCGGCTTTGCAGGAAAACAAGCATTTGAAGAATTAATGAAAAAAGGAGGTGATAACTAATGGATCCAAAAACACAAAATCCGACGATACCGGCAGACGTTCCGGTTGGGGGACAGACAGGAGTTACCACTCCGGGAGCAACGATTCCTCCGGTCATACCGCCGGTATCCGAGCTGCCAGTTGCCAGTCCTGAGCCGGTAGCAACACCAGAACCGTCAACTCCGGTTGAACAGCCGGTCGTTCCGGGAACAAATCCCGCCGATCAGCCAGTTGGTTAATAAGTTGGAAAAAGAAGAAGAAAGGGTCTTGAAGCTTTCAGGATTCTTTCTTCTTTGTTTTGATATATGAATGACAAAATATACGATGTCGCGATAATCGGTTCAGGCCCCGCGGGTCTTACTGCCGCTATTTATACGACAAGAGGAGCAGCCTCAACGGTCATTGTCGGTGGAGAGAAGTGGGGGGGGCAGCTCATGCTTACGACTCAGGTGGATAATTACCCGGCGCTTCCGGGAATATTGGGACCCGACCTCATGCAGAAAATGAAAGACCATGCGCTCATGTTCGGCGCCGAGTTTATCGAAAGTAGTGCCGAATCGATTGACGTTTCAACCTCCCCCTTCAAACTGACGGCCAGCGGCGGGACAGTTGTGACTAAAAGTGTAATCATTGCTACCGGTGCCGAAACCAAATGGCTGGACGTTCCGGGAGTTTCAAAATTAATCGGACGCGGCGTTTCTTCCTGCGCTCCCTGTGACGCTCCATTTTTTAAGGGAAAAAAGGTAGCGGTAGTCGGTGGAGGGGATAGTGCCATGGAGGAGGCGGATGTACTGACAAAATACACTTCCGAAGTAACTCTGATTCACAGGAGAGACACTTTCCGGGCATCGGCCGTGATGCAGAAAAAAGTCAAAAATAATCCCAAAATAAAGATTTTGTGGGACACGGAGGTGCAGGAAGTGAAGGGGGAGGAAAGAGTGACAGACCTCATTCTTAAAAACAACAAAACAGGAAAAACATCGGAGTTTCCTGTTGACGGGCTTTTTATTGCAATCGGACATACGCCGACAACAGCGATTTTCCAAGAGAAAATTAAACTTGACGGGAAAGGATTTGTCGAAAAGTTTGAGAAAGACGGATACCAGACAGTGACCAGCGTTCCGGGAATTTTTGTTGCCGGTGATGTCCACGATTGGCATTATAAGCAGGCAGTTACGGCTGCGGGCTTCGGCTGTATGGCGGCAATGGATGCTGTCAAATATCTCGAGGCCGACAATACTTGACATCTTCACAGGGGGCTGCCCATAATGGTAGCAATGGAACCAGTCTCCGGTCCCAGGTTCCCAGCCTCAAGTTTAACGGTTTTCCGAATTGACAAGACATTCTTCTTCGGGCAGAATAGACACATGGTAGATTCCCCAAAAGCAAGTCTTCTCGAGAGATTCGTGCCGGCACTTCTTGTTATGAGCGTTGCCCTGGCCTTTGTGGTTGGAATTTTGTGGCAAAAAGTTTCTACTTTGGAAAAGGGAGGAAGTCCGGCCGTTGCCAATAATGCCGCGGGAAATGTTGACGCCGTTCCTGATGGGAAGTTAACGGAAGATCAGGCCAAAAAAGTTCCTGCGATTTCCGGCGAAGATCACATCAGGGGTTCAAAAGACGCGGAAATTATTGTCATTGAGTACTCCGATTTCGAATGCCCATTCTGCGAGAGATTCCATCCGACCATGCAACAGGCACTTAAGGAGTACGGAGATAAAATTGCCTGGGTGTACCGACAATTTCCTCTTACTTCAATTCACCCGAGGGCTCTTCCGGCCGCTAACGCTTCGGAATGTGTTGCCAATCTGGCGGGGAATAATGCTTTCTGGAAATTTGCCGACACGGTTTTCGGCAATCAGGAAAAGTATTTAACGGATGCGGGATTATCTGAAGCTGCGGTTGCCTCCGGCGTCAAGAAAGCGGATTTTTCTTCGTGCTATTCCGCCAAAAAGTTTGAGAGTACGGTTACGTCTCAGCAAACGGGTGGGGAGAGTGCGGGTATAACCGGAACTCCGGGAAGCTTTGTGATGAACAAAGAGGGAGAAGCCTGGCTTGTTCCCGGTGCGGTTTCTTTTGAATCTTTGAAAGCTACAATTGATGAGGCCCTTAACTAAATCCCACACGAAAATTACTGAGGCAAGGCTGTCTCAGATCTCGATCAATATTCCGACTCAAAACAATAAAATTTTGGCCAGAATTGTTGAAGAAGTAAATAAAAATAACGAGATTAAAGCGCTTTGGAAAGTGATGAATGTTAATGCCATCGACAGGCTTGAAATGACCGATCATGGACCAACCCATTTCCAGATAGTTGCTTCAAACGCAATTAAAATGGCAAGAATTTTTGGGAAAAAAGAGATTAAGTTTTCGATAGTCAAAGATTTTGCCTTGACCGATGACCATGCCGAAACCGTAATTTTTTTGGCAAGCATAATGCACGATCTGGGGATGAGCATTCATAGGGAAGGACATGAAGAATTCAGCCTCTTTTTAAGCAACAGCCTCCTTCACGAAATTCTTTCTTTTCTTCCAGTTGAGGAAAGAGTTGTGATGACTTCGGAAGTTCTCCATGCGATTATAAGTCACAGGCGCTTCGGCTTACCCTTAACGATTGAGGCCGGAATTGTCAGAATTGCGGATGCGCTTGATATGAGCAAAGGTAGAAGCAGGATTCCGTATAACAGGGGAATAATCGATATCCACTCCGTCTCGGCAAACGCGATCGAAGGCATAGATATTGTGGAGGGGAGAGAAAGACCTGTGGAGATTAAAATCCATATGACAAACCCGGCCGGAATATTTCAGGTGGACGACCTGATGCAGGAAAAACTGAAGGGGAGCGGGATTGAAAAGTACATAAAGGTGAGTGCCTACTTAGTTGAAGCTGGCCACGAAAAGCTCTTCAAAGAATTTGAGCTTTAGAGATTCTCCAGAATTTTATAGGCGATAACCGCCGCGCTGCCCCAGACGTTGAATGATTTGTTGACCCCGAACATGGGAAGTTCAACTATGATGTCGGCCAAATTCAATACCTCTTTCGATATTCCTTCAGTTTCATTTCCGACCACAATTGCTAGGGGAAAGTCAGGTCTCAAACTCCCGTAGCCGACGGCTCTTTTGTCCTGCTCAACGGCAACGATTCGAACCCCTTCTTTTTTGAGTTTTCTTATTACTTCAACCGTAGTTGCAGTTTTCTCCCACGGCACCCACTC
>Ga0075746_101_pt1 | contig 36308 bp, 31 predicted proteins | sample RifGroB1_FD_68438 | JGI IMG/M metagenome (GOLD analysis project Ga0075746, IMG submission 68438) | Microgenomates (Woesebacteria) bacterium GW2011_GWB1_45_5 | reverse complement strand
TCTTACGGGAAGAACCGTTGCGTTTGATCCGATTCTGACTCCGTCCTCTATATACGTTTTTCTTAATTTCCATTTCTTTCCTTTGGCATCCGCAAATTTGTCGTTGATAAACATCACCCCATGAGCAATGAAGACTTTTTTACCGACAACAACTCCCTCGCAAAGAAAAGTGTGACTGCTGATTCTACTCGAGTTTCCTATTCTGACTCCTTTTTGAATTTCGACAAATGGCCCCACAAAAACATTTGCACCCAAAGTGCAGCCGTAAAGATTAACCAAGTCGGGAAAGGGAATTTTTACTCCCCTGCCGAGTTTAACGTTTTTTGCTATTGCCATTTTTCAATAATATCTTTTTACCGGTTCTCGCCGAAACGGTTGCTTTTTCCAAAATGTTTACGACCTCCGATCCGAATTCGCCGCTACTGACGAGGTCTTTCTTTTTCTCCAACGCTAATACAAATTCGGATGCAAGAACGCCAAGCGCCTCTTTAATGTCCAGGTTCGGGGCAAGAAGATCTCCCGATCTGTAGCCTATTCTTACCTGCTCTTTGTCAATTAATACGCCTTTGTCGTATATTTTTATTTTCTCGGACAATTCAACATCGTCGTAGACAACCATTTTTTTGGTACCGACAATCATCATTCTCCTGATTTTCAAAGGAGAAAGCCAGCTGACGTGGAGATGAGCCGTAATCCCTCCCGGGTAGTCAAAATGCAGATAGGCGATCTCCTCCTGATTACTGAAATATTTTACGCCCATAGAAGAAACCGACAGCGGATCACGCCCCAGAAGATATTTCAAAATTGAAATATCGTGAGTTGCCAGGTCATAAATAACATTCGAATCTTTTTGAAAAAGTCCCAGGTTTACCCTTACGGAATCTATATAAATAATCTTTCCCAATATCCCGCTGTCAACAATCTGTTTAAGTTTTCTTACCGCTTCGGTAAATAAGAATGTGTGATCGGCCATGAGGATCTTTTTATTCTTCCTCGCAAGTTCGACCAGTTCCCGGGCTTCGGCGGAGGAAAGTGTCATGGGCTTTTCTACAAGAACGCTTTTCCCTTCGTTTAACGCTTTCCTTGCCAGTTCGAAGTGATGGCGGGTAGGTGTTGCGATGATAACCGCATCAATATCTCCGTCGGCAAGAATGTCCGAATAACTGGTCGTAAGAATTACTGAAGGGTATCTCTTTCTGACACTTTTTAATCTTGTCAGGTCAACGTCGCAGACATATAAAATTTCGCAACCGGGAGTTTCATAAAAATTACGAAGGAGGTTGGGTCCCCAATAACCGTAGCCTATCAAAGCAATTTTAACCATTTGGGGCCATTCTATCACTAAAACACTGTTTGTAAAATCCGTTAATCGGCTTCTCTAAATTCCACATCGTCAATCAACATTTCAAGGTCGTCGTCGGTGTAGGAACTCAGAGACAAGACTGCGAATTTTGCATCCTCCGGAGCTTTTGCTCTTACTTCGAGTCGCTGCCACAAACCGGACGGCTTGATTCTCGGTGAAAGGGCGATGACTTCTCCGGGAAGATCGGTATCGGAAAAATCTTTCTCTGCCAAACGTTCTCTTTCGTAATACATGGGGGTAATTCCGTAATTAAAAAGGAGAACGGCCTTATGGAGACCCGAATTTACCCTGTCGCGCAAATCTTCGTAACCATCATTGTAGTAATCAAGTCTTGCGAAAATTCTCTGCAGTTCGTCTCCGGAAACCTTTTCCGATTTGATCCAAACCGAAAACGAATACGCCCTGCCCGCCGCAACCGGAATTTTTTCCGATCGGACACGGGGCGGCGTATATTTAACCTCCTTCTGAATGAAATTGAGTGCTCCTTTTCTGTTTCTTCCTTCGTTTTGCACATTTGACAATATGGCCCCGTCGCCGTCTGCAAATGTCTGCACTTTCCAACTTTCCTCCCCGCTTCCGTTGAATTTATAGTCTTTAACCAACTTTTCCGGCTGGGTTTTGTCTTCGGGCAATTCAAAATAAAAAATCCTTGAATTGTCACACATCAAAGGCTTTTCAACTGTTGTCAAAAGTTTGGCGGAGGAGAGATATTCCGACAGGGAAAGGAAAACGTGAGAGTTTACAAACGCCTCTTTTGCCGCGGGAAAATAATAGAGAAAATACATATATGTATAGTAGTCAAGCTTGCCCGCATTGATAAAAGCGTAATTTACACCCAATTCCCTTACCTCATTCAGAGAAAACTCCGTATGCGGCTGAAGTCTGACAAGCTTCTCAAGCTCTATCGCAGGAAACGTAATCTCCGGCATATAGGCAATGCTTGCGCCGGGTGCGATATTTCTTTCTATCCATTTTGAACTTTGTTTTTCAATTCTCGGCCGGGCACAGGAGAGTCCGGAAGAAAAGGAAATGATAAAGGGCTGAACAAAAACTGCAAGGATGACAATAACTGCAAATTTTTTCGGGATCCGATCGAAAGCGTAGGCCGCAAAGAAGACCAGAAAACCCAAGGTGGGTAAAACAAGCCTTTCATAATAGACGGGCATATAGGAGGTCACATAAATAAAATTGACGAGGGGGATGATCAAGAGAAGGATGAATTTTCTAAAGTCTTTGAAAAGTAAAGTTAGCATTCCGCCTACAGAAAGAGCAAAAGGCAAAATTCCGAAGCCGTTAAAAATCAGGAAAGTTAAAAGGAACGGCTGAAAAGCAGGTAGGGTCAGACTTGACAGGGAGGGCAAGGGGGTTTTACCGAAAGAGACAAGAAAAGCAAAAAGGGAAACCAGGTAGGAAGAAACTGAACTGCCGTACCAGGGCAGCGCATACTTTCCCAGATCCCCGAGGAAATGGGAAAACCCTCCGGGCTCAAGGAAGATAAAAGGAAGGCCGACAAAGACACCAAGAAAAATTGCAAAAAGCCCAAGAAAGATTTTAAATATGAATTCTTTCTTTTTTTCAAACGCAAAAAGCAAGGCAAAAGGATAGGCAAGAAAGGCGATCGGAAAAAACTTTACCGTTGCGGATAGTCCCAGAAAAAATCCGGCAAGAAAGTGCCACTTATAAAGCTTCTGCCTGGCCGTCAGAAGCAGGAAGTAAAAAGAGAGAAAAACAAAGAAAAGCATCGGGATATCGGTTGTCACATAACGGGAATCCCTGACCGCCAGAGGGGCGAGCGCCAGAAAAAGAGCGGACAGGATACCCACCCGCTTATTGAAAAGTTCCTTACCGATAATGTAAGCAAGATAAACACATCCGACGCCGAAAAGTACTGTCAGCGATCTGCCTGCAAAAAATAGAAACCAGCTGTACTTTGCTACGACCGAGTCGTGAAATTGAAAATAGGACAAAAGCTGTGAAGAAAACGACGAAGTCAGAAGAGAGTTAACGATTTCTATGAAATATGCAGCCAAAAATACCGGAGCGGAAACGGCCGCATGAAGAAAAAAGTTGATGCTTCCATACTTAAAAATGTGCGGATTGAAGTCGCCCTGGGAAGCAATATTTTTGAAAAGGTCCCAGGAATAAATCTGTAAAATTCCTTCATCCGGATGGGAAATGCCGGGCATTATCCCCAGAAAGCGCAGGAGGAAAGCGGTAATGAGTACAAGCAGAAGAAGCTTGCTTCTTTTGACAAAAGCCATTGGTTGAGTATACCATAGCCTCGTGGAACTGAAAGACACCGTCATCTCGTTAATTGTTCTGACTCACAACGATTCGGACATTATATTAAGCCGCATTTTGAAACTTAAAAGGGCTTTGACCGCTCTTAAATGCAATTTCGAAATACTTGTCGTCGACAATAATTCAACCGACGAGACAATCTCCGAAATCACTTCGCTAAAAGAGGTTATGCGTCACACCAGAATACTCGTTCTTTCAAAAACATATGACGAGGAAGTTGCTTTAACGGCGGGTCTTGATAATTGCATCGGAGATTTCGCAATTCTTTTTTCTCTCTATACGGATCCCGTCGAAATAATTTCCCTGCTTACGGAGAAACTTACGGACGGCTTTAACATCTGCATCGGGAAAATCCGGCGGTCTGTTGCCAAAAAACCTTTTTTTGAAAAAGCCCTAATCCGGTCCGCCCAAAGACTGTCTTCATCCGGATGGAAATATAGGCAAAACTACACAATGGCCCTTGATCGAAAGGCCATCAATTCCATAACCCGGACGAGAAGGAAAAGCAGAAACTTCAGCTACATCAATTCCCTCATCGGACTTAAGAAGACGGAAATTGTATACAAGCCGGAGAAAAGATACAAAAACAAGATGAAGAGGGAAAAGCCGTTACCGCTTTTAATAACGATCGTCGACACCGTGATTTCAAATTCGTTCAGGCCGATCAGGATCTTAAGCGCCCTCGGGATGGCTTTTTCCCTGCTTTATATTCTTTATGTGACCGTAGTCGTCGTACTTTATCTTTTCTTCGACCAGAAGCAGCTGATTCCGAAAGGCTGGGTAACGCTGTCGGCGGTTTTGGGGAGCATGTTTTTTCTTCTTTTCTCAACGCTTTCCGTTATTTCCGAATATTTAATAAGAATTCTGACGGAAACCCGGAATGAGCCTTTCTATTTCATTTCCGAGGAAATCAGCCAGTCGGAAATTCTCCCCAAGGGAAGGAAATTGAATATCGTATGAAAACTAAATCCGCTCTCATCGGCTACTCCGGTTTTGTCGGAGGCAACATCGCAAGACAGCACAAATTCACCGATTATTACAATTCGGAAAATATCGGCAAAATCAGGGGAAAAACTTATGACCTGATTGTCAGCGCGGGAACCCTCGCCGAAAGATGGAAAGCGAATCAGCATCCCCGCAAAGACTGGGCAAGCATCAAAAAGCTTCTTGATAATCTCAAGCGGGTGAAAGCGGCGCAGTTTGTTCTTATCTCAACCGCCGACGTCTATTCCGAACCGCACGGAGTTAATGAAGATACAAAAATACGGCTGTCAGATTTTAACCAGGCATACGGCAGAAACAGATTTAAGATGGAGGAGTTTGTCAGGAAAAAGTTCCCGGATGCACTCATCATGCGCATGCCGCAGCTTTTCGGGCCGGGCTTAAAAAAGAATTTTGTTTATGACCTGATTCACGACAACTCTCTGGATTTTACTCACAAAGAGAGCCTTTTGCAGATTTATGATCTGGAAAACATTTGGAAAGACATTAAAACCGTACTCAAAAACCGCCTCCGGATAGTAAACATAGCGGTTGAGCCTTTGAAAACAAAAGAAATCGCCAAATATGCTTTGGGTCTGAATTTCAAAACCGTCACCAAAGCCGAACCCTTTAATTACAACCTTCAAACGAAATATTCAAAACTTTTCGGCTCAAAGGGAAAGTACCTTTACGGTAAGATGCGGCAGCTTAGCTCCATCAGGAAATTCATTCTGCTTGAGCGGGCAAAAACTAAGATAGCGGTATCAAATCTTGCGTGGACCAGAAAAGAAGATGCCAAGATACTGCCCGTCTTAAAAAAGTACGGAATAACGGGAATCGAAATCGCGGCAAGTAAAATTTGGGAAGATCCGGCCAGGGTAAACCGCAGGACTGCCGAAAATTACCGGAGATTTTGGACGGAGAGCGGAATCAAAATTGTTGCCACAACCTCGCTTCTTTTCGGACACCCTGAGCTGACAATCTTTAAAGGTTCCGCAAAAAGAAAGAGAACATTAAATTATCTCAAAAAAATGATAAGGCTTTCTTCATACATTGGGGCAAGGGCGATGGTTTTCGGTTCTCCCAAAAACCGCATAATCGGTAATCTTCCGAAAGAGGAAGTGAAAAAAATCGCAAAAGAATTCTTTTATGAAATAGGCCGGGAAGCAAAGAAATACAATGTATTTTTCGGAATCGAGCCGAATCCCAAAATTTACGGCACCGATTTTATAAACTCAACCCAAGAAGCTGTTGCCCTGGTCAAGGAGGTTAATCATCCTAATTTCAGGGTGCACCTGGATACGGGTACTATGACCGCAAACCGTGAGGACGTGGAAAAAACTCTGAGGTCCGCCATCTCTTATGCATGCCATATGCACATAAGCGAGCCGCTCCTTAAAACCGTTCCCCAAAGGAAATCAAATCACGTCAAGGTAGCCGCAACTCTCAAAAAATTAAAATATAAAAACTGGGTTTCCGTTGAAATGCCTTTGGAAGAAAATATTGATCACGTCCAAAAGCTTCAAAAAACGCTAAAATTTGTAAGAGAGATATATGAATAAATACTGCCTCGTCATTCCCGTTATCAACGAGGGTCAAAGAATCCGAAAAGAACTTCGGAATCTTAAAAAGTTCTCGAAAACGGTCGACATTGTCATCGTGGACGGTGGCTCCACCGACGATTCGGTAAATGCCGGCTTTCTTAAAAAGACCGGGGTGAAGAAAAAAATAACAACCCCCTTGGGGCAAAGCATCCAGTACCAGGCCGGGTTTTCCTGGGCGCTTAAAAAGGGATACAAAGGGATCATTACCGTGGACGGAAACAACAAGGACGATGTTTCGGCAATTCCCCGTTTTATTAAGGCGCTTGACTCGGACTATGACCATGTCCAGGGATCAAGATTTATAAAAGGCGGAAAACATAAAAATACCCCCCGCGAAAGAGTTTTTTTCAACAGATTCGTTATCTCCCCGCTTCTCAGCTTAGCTGCCGGCTTTTGGTACACCGATGTTCCGAATGCTTTCAGAGCTTACAGCAGAAAGTACCTGACCCACCCCGGAGTAAAACCTTTCAGAAAGATATTCAAACGCTACGATCTTCTTTTTTATCTGGCTGTCCGGGCAAATCCTCTCAAACTTAATACCAAAGAAATTCCGGTAACGCGCGTTTATCCCAAAACTCACGTTCCTACCAAAATACTTGGTTGGAAAAAAATCCTTGATATGTGGGATATTTTCAAGATTTCCCTGGGTTTATTTAATCCCTGATTCTTTCAGATATTTCTCCAGAAGATCCAGCCTCCAGTGCGTACTCGGATGAAGGTCCGGATTTCTCCTCAAATTGTTGATTTTACTTATGGGGATGCAGGATACGGCTATTCCCTCCCCCGGATCCGTCCTGCCGGGCCAGAGATGTTTTTTGAATTCTTCTTCGCTAACCGAAACCCCGAGCAGGTGATTAAAGGCTACATAGGGAATACTTTTATGCACCGCAACTCCCAAAAGCAGACTGCCGCCGGAAGGATAGTAAATCCCCGCTTCCTCCGTGGCTCCCCTCGAGGCCGCAAAAAAAGTGTCAATGTCGGCAGGCTCCATCTGTTCTTCAATTAAGGAAATTTTTCCGGGGTGGAAGCCGTGGTTTTCGCTTTGAACAATCGTTACCAATTTCGGTTCATCTTTGCCGGTCAGAAGAACGGTCAAGGCAACGTATATCCCGAAAGGCACATCCGTCTTCCCGTTTCTGCAAAGATCGTCCATGCCGCGGGCCATTAAGCTTGGTGCTTTTGCGGGCATCCCCCAAAGAGTGAAGTAGTCGGTTTCAGAGTAACTAATCTTCAAATGTCCGGAAACGAGGGCAATCTCCCTGAGGGAAAGTTTTTCTCCGTTAAAATCGCCCAGAGGACTTCTTAACATTTCCGTATAGGCCCTTGCCCCGGCAAGCGATCCCGCGTCACTCTCCTCGAAATTCATGGGGGGTAAAGGATAAGCGTGTACGTCTTTCCACCTCCAACCTTTCGGGTTTGACACAAGCTCAACCATATCGCCGGAGGAGGAAACAATCTCCTCTGCGGCTGTTGGGTAAATCTCTTTCCGTGTCATATTCTATTCCGAAGTGCCATTATATGATTTCCTCTTTGATTTTCTCAAGCGCGTCATAGATATTATCGATTTTGCTGCCCATGACAACATGGAAATTTTTAATGCCGTAGTCTTTCCGGAAAAGAATGGGCCTGCCGTCGCTTTCTTCCCTGTCGACAAGAACGGCCTTAATCTCATACAAAGATTCCAGATATTTTGCCCTGGCGAGAGCCGGAATGAATCTTGCCATATCGCGTATCATAAAAGGATAATTGCTTTCGGGATTAAAGTTCCGGGTATCAAGGCCGAACTTTTTTTGCTTCTGCTCGTCCCAGTTTGCATGAATTGCATATCTTACGTGCCAGAGCGAGTGGGCGTCTTTATCGGGGAAGGGCAGGAATCCGAAAAACGGTCCGTCCATTATCGTTACCCCGATATTTTCCATTTCCGGGGGAATGCGGATTATCGGCATCTCGATGTATTCCTGTTTCAGAGGCAGAGGAGGCAGTCCGGAATCGACCAGCACTTTATTAATCTGGGAGTAGGTACAATTAAATACCGTTTTGGAGACAAGTTTCTTTCCCTCTGCCAAAGATACTTCCACTTTTTCCTCCCCTTCTCCTTTAGCGGGTTTAACGCCGACAACCCTTTCTCCGAGAAAAACTTTTATTTTGGCAGTTTTTAATTTTTTTGTAAGGCTTTTCTGCAAAACCTTGGCGTCGTAAACAACTTCCTCCGCTTCAAAGACGTTTTCCGTTAAGGTCGGGTTAAATAGTTTTTTTATGTTCTCGGGCGCTTCTTTGAGCGGTGCTTTGATCTGTTCGCAGAATTTGACAAACTGACGGCTTGTTGTCTTGGAGTTTATCGCGGCGATAGCGTAATACTGCTTGAACTTTGAAAAGACGCTTTCGCCGTAGTCTTTGAGAAAGTTTTTATAATTTCTGTTTGACCGGACGGCCGTCAGGAAACTTCTGGGATAATGGTAGCCGTTGTGGATTCTCGCCTGATTTATGTATGAAGCGCGCAAGATAATATTCTTTTCCTTTTCGATTACGGCTACGTTCTTAAAATATTTTTTCAGGAAAAGAGCGATTGCGCAGCCGTAAAACTCTGCTTTTATATCCCATTCCGGCGAGTAAGTCCATCCATCTCCTTTTGTTTCTGTAAAAAATATCCCCCTCGTAGAATTTTTTATCAAAAAGAACCGGATATATAAAATGGTCGGTAATCCACGTAATCAGAAATTTGAAGGAGAACTTTTGATCAATTTCTACAATTATCAGACTGCCGTTTTTTTTAAGCATGCGTCCTGCTTTTTCAAGAAGATCTGCCTGCTGCCCGAAAGATCCAAGATGGTGCAGCAGATGATACATGACTATTGCATCGGCTTTGAGTAATTTTACTTTGGTAGCATCTCCGCGGATAAACCCGGTATTGGCAAGTCCCTTGTCTGCAAGTGAAATCCGATTTTTATTCATATCAATCCCTATGATTTTTCTTTCCGGCGAGGAAACGGCCAGGTAGTTTGCAAATAAGCCGTCTCCGCATCCCAAATCCAAAATTATGCCCGTTTTGGGAACAAGCTTTTCAACACGCTCATAGGGCGCGTCCCAAATCCTCAATTCGGTAAACAGGTCCATAAAGCGGTTGCCGCGGTAGAGGCTTATGGTCTTTCGCAAATTCCGGTTGAGCTTAATCTTACCCACAAGAAGTCTTAATATTTTCAGGAAGATAATCTTCGGATCCATCTGGGATAGTGTAGCGCAGGTTTGAAAAAATGTACACTTGAGTATAGAATAGCCTCATCGTGAAAATTTCCGTAGTTATTCCGGTTTACAACGAGGAAAAAAATATCCCCGTTCTTTACAAAAGGCTGAAAGCCGTGTTAAACGGCCTGTCCAAAAGTCATGAAATAATCTTTGTCGACGACGGGAGTCTTGATTTGTCTTTAGAACAAATAATAAATATCAGAAAGAGGGACAGGAAAGTTAAAGCCGTCTGCTTCTCCAGAAATTTCGGCCATATGGCGGCTGTAGATGCAGGGCTTGCGGCATCAACCGGCAGGAAAGTCATCATAACGGACGCCGATCTTCAGGATCCTCCGGAAATCATACCCAGGCTGTACGCAAAGGCAGAAGATGGATTTGACGTTGTCTACGGCATAAAGAGAAAAAGGAAGGAAAGTCTTCTAAGAAAAACTCTTTTTAAGCTTTTCTATAAAGTCTTAAACGGAATCGCCCAACTTAAGATGCCGCTTGATGCCGGAACGTTTTCGGTCTTGGACAGGAAAGTCGTGAACATTTTAATTTCTCTCCCGGAAAGGAATAAATACTTCAGCGGGTTGAGGGCCTGGACCGGATTTAAACAAACAGGAGTTACTTATGAAAGAGGAAAAAGACACGCGGGAAAGGAAGCGTCGCTGGGCAGGCTTTTCAACCTGGCCGTCGATGGCCTCATATCTTTTTCGCATCTTCCTTTAAGAATTGCGAGTTTCCTGGGAATCTTTTTTGCCGTTCTGTCCCTGATCTTCATAATCGGTGTTTTTGTTGCCAGGTTTGTTTTCGGCAAAGGAATTGTGGGCTGGGCATCAACCATGACCACTATACTATTTATAGGCAGCATTCAGCTCATTACGCTCGGGGTGATTGGCGAATATCTCGCCAGGATATATGATGAAGTTAAGGGAAGACCCGAATATATCGTCTCCCGGAAAATTGGCCTTTAACGCCCGTGATCATCTCTCACAAATACAAGTATATTTTCATAAAGCCGAAAAAAGTTGCCGGAACAAGTGTTGAGGTGTCCCTGGCAAAGCATTTGGGGAAGACCGATGTCTGGCCTCCCCTTACCAGGTATTCGGAATCTCACGACAAAGACAAATATACAATCTCGCCCCAAAACTACAAAGGATATTACGACCACCTGTCTCCTTTGGAAATTAAAGAAAAAACAGGCAAAAAAATCTGGAGTGAATATTTTAAATTCACCGTGGTCAGAAACCCGTGGGACCTTGTAGTTTCCAGCTATTTTTGGGAAGTTAACAAAAGGGTAAGCCTGACGGACTACTTAAGCGTGTTAAACTTCAAAGCCTTAAAAGATTATGCGCGCGATCCGCAAAAACTGTTTTTAACCCGGCCTAAAAGTTTCCGGAGTTTTGTCGAAAATTTACCCAAGGCATACATAAACACGGATTTTTACTTCTATCCCAACGGAAAGCCGGTTGAGAACTTTTATATCCGCTTTGAGAATCTTGAGAAGGATTTCAAAAGAGTCTGTAAAAAATTAAAGATTCCCTACGTAAAACTTCTTTCGCTGAAATCAAAAACGCGAAAGACCAAAAATTATGCCGGTTTTTACGACAAAAGAATTAGGGAGATCGTGGCGGATATTTTCAAGAAAGAAATCAAATACTTCAACTACCGCTTCTGATTCAGAGAAAGCCTCAGATCCTTTTCTATTCTTTTGAAGTCGCCGAAAAAACCTTTCCAGTCAACGGGAGCCATGAGACTCCTGAAAATTTCTCCATCGCTTACTTTTCTTAACGCCTGGACTTTTGATCTTTTGGAAAGCGTCTTTTGAAGATTAACAATATTCCACCAGATTGCCCTGATAATCATGAAGGAGTTGTTAAACTGCCCCTTAAGGGCAAACGCCGCCGCTATCCCGCAGGAAACAACGAGGTGGGCCGGCAGGATAAATGTCAAATTAAAGAAGCCTAAATTTTTAATCAGCGTGGCAATCCTGTTTTTATAGCTGTTGTAGTTTATCTGAAGAACGTTTATCCTTTTTGTGGTAAATCCCACCTTATGAAGAATCTCTGTTCCCGGATAATAAAGAACCTTATATCCCATCAGAAGGATCCTCCAGCAAAAATCGGTTTCCTCAAAGTAGGAAATATAGTCTTCGTCAAAAAGGCCGGATTTTTTAATAATTTCGTTTCTGATCAGCATGCAGGCTCCCTTTGCGGAAAAGATTTCTTTTTCCTTATCAAATTCCTCCGAATCTTTCCTGCCGAATCCCCAGTGGTGCAAAAATCCGATCCGGGTCATGAAGGATCCTGCATTGTCCAAATACCCGGGACTGTCCATCAATCTGATTTTGGGCTGAAGTACTCCGATGTTCGAATCCGCCTCCATTCTTTCCGTCATATTGGTAAGAAAGTCCCGAGGAACTAGGGTGTCGTTATTTAGGAGGAGAATGTATTTCCCTTTAGCGTACCCATAACCTATGTTGTTGGCACGGGCAAAATTTACATTTTTTTTATTTATTATCAGTTTGGAACTTTTGGGAAGAGGTGTTTTGAAGCTGTCGTCGGTCGAGGCATCATCGACAACAACGAGTTCCCACTTAGGATAGTCTATTTCCGAAAGGGATTTAATGCATTTTTTATAAAGTTCTCCACCGTTCCAGTTTGTAATAATGACGGAAACCAAAGGCGGTTTTTTCATTTTCGAAATTTACCGGCAAGATATCCCAGCCCTCCTCCGAAATTTTCAAAGAAAAGCATTACGATCATGCAAAAACCGGTCCAGGGATCTCTGACTATTAAACGCCAGTTCCTGTAAAAGGCGGGCCTCAAGAAATAAACGGTCGTCTTCCCTATTATGGGAAGATTTTGCTTTTTCAAATATTTATCTACCGAGAGTCCGTAATAATATTTTCTTTTGGCAAGTCCTATCAGCGTGGGCCTGCCTTCGCTATGCCGGATGAAACTCCGTATCCGAAAAATCTTATATTTCCGCGATATTCTTTGGGGAAGATCCCAGTCTTCAGGACCGGTAAGGCTTGTGTCATACCCCCCGAACTCTTCAAAGACGTTCTTCGGAAAAAATCTCGCGGCTTCGAAGTATTCCTCGCCTTTATTTACCTCCCGCTCCAGTGCCTTTGCTTTTGCCCAAATGCCGGCACCGTATGATTTCTCGGGTATGATGACTCCTCCGATTTTTTCCTTTTTTTTCTGACGGGTAAAAATATCAACACATTCCTTAACCACATCTTTGGAAAGATTCATGTCCGCGTCGAGTATGAGAATGTACCTCCCTTTCGACTTCGTTATAGCAAAATTTCTCTGTGTACTTCTTTCCGGCCCCTTTACAAACACGTTGCGCGTGTATCTTTTTGCTATCCGGCCGGTTTTATCAATGGTTGCCGGATGGTCAACAACAATTATCTCTATGTTTTTGTAGGATTGTTTTTTTATCCCTGCCAGAAGCTTCCCAATGTTCTTTTCCTCGTTCTTGGTAGTTACGATAACCGAAACCAGCGGATTTTCCATTAAAGTTTTGCCTTGAGGATATCGATTGTGTTTATGTCGTGTTGAATTGACAGCCACCAGGCGGAGTCGTATTCGAATTTGTCCCGGAGCGAGGACAAAATTCCCTGGTGCTTGGCAAACATGGAAAGGGTTATATCCTTTTCTCCCGTAAGGTTCTTTTTAGCCAAATAGTTGGTGTAATGCCCGAGATAGGTGGAATAACGGGACGCCGTTTCTTCTACAAAATCTATCTTGTCGTCCTCGACGGAATACTTCAGCTCGGCAAGTCTGATGTCCAAAAGTTTTCTCCAATACACGGCTTTACTGTTCTTGCTAAATTTCAGGAAAAGACCGGCTTTTTCCCCAACTCTCCCCCAAACGCTGCTTTTGCCCTGAACAGTCGTATTGAAATCATATTCGGCCAAAACACTTGAAGGGGACGAAAGGAGAACGAAAAAGAAAATCAACAGCGCGGCTATTGGCTTTAGAAACATATAAGGTAGTATAATTCAAAACTAGACAATGAGCAAAGACCATCCCGATATCTCTATAGTTGTCCCCGCCAAAGACGAGGAAAGGTCGATCGTTCCTCTTTTTAACGAACTGGGCAGGGTACTTAAAAGTGTCAACAAAACCCACGAAATCATCTTTGTCGACGACGGCTCGACGGACAAAACTCTCGAGGCCATGAAGGATCTGAGGAAAAAGGACAAAAGAGTAAAAATTATTTCGTTAAGGGGTTGCTTCGGGAAATCCATCGCTCTTCAGTCGGGATTCGATCACGCGGAGGGAGATATTGTAATAACAATGGATGCCGACCTCCAGGACGACCCGAGGGAAATCCCGAGATTCCTGACCGAAATAAATCGGGGTTATGACCTTGTATCGGGATGGAAAAAATTAAGGCACGATCCGCTCAATAAAAAGCTGCCGTCGAAAATCGGCAACTGGCTTGCCAGATTCCTGACGGGAGTGAAAATCCACGATTTGAATTCCGGCTTCAAGGCTTACAGGCGCGAAGTGGTTAAAAATTTAAACCTTTACGGAGAACTTTACAAATTTATTCCCGTCATCGCGCAAAATCAAAACTACAAAGTCGGGGAAATAGTTGTGGCCCATAGGAGAAGAAAATACGGAAAAAGCAAATACGGCTGGCAGAGAAACATTAAGGGGATTTTGGATCTTTTTACCGTTGCTTTCCTTTCCGGGTATTTAAGAAGGCCGGGACATTTCTTTGGGACTATCGGATTGGGATCATTTTCTGCAGGTTTTGCGATAGGCCTATATATCACATACCTGCGCCTAACAACCGGCACTATTCAGTCCCGGCAACCGCTTTTGTTTCTGGGAGTTCTTTTAATGGTTGTCGGGGTACAACTCGTCACAACCGGTCTTCTCGCCGAACTTTTTGTCAACCTTTCCTCAAAAGACGATACCGGGGAAAAAATCAAGCAAACTTACTTGTAATCCGTGTTTATCTGAAGGTAACTATCTGGCCGGTCTTGAGATTGACCCTGATTGACCCGTCCAGACATCCCATTTCAAAAACCGGCGGTTCCAGGCCGAAAGTGGGTAAGCCGACAACATACTCCCTCACCTTTCCGTCCGGTATCACTGCAATGCCCACCTGCTCGGTCGCTCCCGTCTCTCTTCCCTTCCATTTCAGACAAACCCCCGCCCCGCCCCTTAAATAATCCACATAGCTCTCTTTGTCTTTAAGACTTCTTATGTTTTTATACTTTGAGTTCATCGATGAATTAAGATAGGACAAATTAATATCCGGAAATTCGGGAGCAACAAACTCAATCTCCTGAATTCTGGGTGCGTCGGAAACCGTATTCCTGATGACCAATTTTATTTCCCTTAACCGGCTTACCGGAAAAGTAATTCTGACAAAACCCGACTCACCCTGATCGACGGAAAAGTCCGATTTTTTACCGTCGAGGAAAACTTCGAAGTCGGTCGGCTTATGGGGCGAGTCCTGGGTCAGTATGAGTCCGCTCAGATCTGCAGCTTTTGAAAATCTGAATAATATTTCCGGTCTTTCCTCTTCAAAATACCATTTATACCTGTCAAACCTCCAAAAAGTGGAAGCGTCTTCGTCGATCATATATTTCCGCTCTCCCCCCAGGGAATTTTTCTCCGAAATACTGACAGTTTTTTTCAATTTCCTGGAAGCCGACAGAAAATCGTAATAGCGGAATGCCTTGAAGTCGGATAGTTCGGCGCTAAATCTGTCAATCAAAAACGGAATCGGAAAATCGGTAACTTCTGCAGACAGACTGATTTTGATTTTTGAGGGAACTATCGGCACAAAATCCGGAAATTGAAAATGCATGACATTCGGATCAAACACCTTAAAATCGGTCAGGTCCTTGTTTGATAAAAAAAGCAAGTCTCTTAAGCTTTGGGTCGTGTCTACCAGATTTCCGGGTTCGTAGTAAAATCCGAAAAGTTTTTCCCTGTCGATTCTCCCCTCGGCAAGAAAACTTGTAAGAACCTGGCTGTTCGTAACCAACCTGAAATTTTCTATATCGGTTTTAAGCACATATCCGATGGAGGCCTCCGAAGGATAATGACCGACCCTGACGATTTCCCCCAGGCCGTAGTTCTCCTTTACCTGCGAGCCGTCTATATAAATAACCGAGCCTTTGGGAATTGTTGTCATATAAGTTTTCAACTTTTCAAAAAAATATCTCTTTTGAAAATGAAGTCCGGAAAGGGCCCCCAGATATCTCCCGGTAAAAATGCAGTTTAAGACAATCATGATAATAAGAAGGAAAGAAAAAAGTTTTTCTCTCTTCATCGAAAAGGCAGCCACAAGCATTAAAAATCCCATGTAAGTGTAGTAAAAATGCCTGTCATCTCTGCCTATATATGAAGGGCTTACAAGGGATTTAACGACAAATTGAGAGACAAGCCAGCCGTATGAAAATACGGAAAACCAGAAAACTTTTTTATTCTTAATGTTTTTAAGCGTAAAAGCGATGAATAATAAGTTTATGAAGGCCCCGAGCCAGACTCTGGAGTTTTCCTGAAAAATAAATCTTGTATATTTCGGCAAAATACCCTGAAAACCCTCATAGGCCACAAAAAAACTGCTTGTTGCAAAAAACTGCTTTGCCTTTTGAATCAGAAATTTCGGTTTGAGAACCTGGTCGGGAGCAACGAGTCTTCCGGTAGCAAAATCCCTGCCGGTTTCCATATAAGGAAGGTAAACATAGGCTCTGAAAGTTATCGCCATTGCCGTCAAAATCAAAAGGGATTTTATTTTCCAGTTCACCCTTCCGCCGACAAGAAAGACAACATACGAAATAAAGATAAATATGTGGCCGGTTGAAAATACCGGGAAATACTCAAGTGAGACAAAGTATGTTAAAAGTGCGAGAATTAAAAAAAGGAGAATCTTTCTGGTCTGTGAGAGAAAGATAACGGCCAAAAGTATAAGGCCGATCGCAGCATTTTCCAAAATCGCATAATAGCCCAGAACAACATCCTCCCCGCCGACGCTGACCGCGGCAAGCGAAAGAAGAAGGGCCGTAATCCCGCTTACGCGCCTTTTAAGAAAAAGGTAAAAAATGAATCCCAAAAGAATTCTGGTTATGATCGAGAGAGTGAAAAATATTCTCGGATCGCTTCCCAGAGTTCTATAGAGCAGATTGATCGGAGGACAAACCGTCTTAAACGGCCAGGTATAGGGACAGATTTGCAGAACCCCGTGATAGGCGTTGGTAAAAGCGTCGCCGAAATAATAGAAATTGAACGTCCTGCCGATCGCCATCAATGTAACGGCAACAATCAGGAAAAAACTCAAAAATTTCATATTTAACTTCAGTCCCAGATACTCGTCCAACCGGAAAAAAGATTTTCCCCTGGCCCTAAATTTCTTGACTGCTTCTTTTATGGGGAAAGAGTAGTATGAGCCTCTTTTGTTCGAAACGGTTTTCACCTTTCCTCTAAGTGCGTTCTTTATGCTCTCAATCAAAAAGTCTGATCCCGTCCGGATACACTTCCAATATAGCGAGTCCTCGGTATCGGATTCTTCAATTTTGACTTTTTTCCGTGCGATAATTCCGCCCGTGTCGATTCCCTTGTCGATAAAGTGGACACTTACTCCGGAATGCTTCTCACCGTTAACCAGCGACCAGAAGACGGGGCTTATCCCTTTATAGTCGGGGAGGTGGGCCGGGTGAATGTTGATGACTCCCTTTTTCGGCAGCTTTATTATCTCTTCCTTCAGAATATGGCTAAAAAGAACGGAGACGATGAGATCCGGTTTAATGCGTCTCAATTTATCCAAAAATGCGGAAGAATTCACATCCTCAACCGTGAGATGTCTGACTTTTAACTTGTCAGCAAATTTTTTGTAGCTGTAGAATTTGTTATCCCCGCGTCCCGGAAAGAAAAATATTTTCGAAAGAAGCTTAAAAATTCCAAGCTTGATCGATTGGGATATGGTGTAGTAAAGACCGCATGTTTTCAGATATTTTAGTATCATCTGGAAGGTGGTTTTTCCTTTCAGTTGAGATTTGGGTTCGACTATCAACTTGATGTCGTTTCCGAAGGACGAGAGAAGGTCTTTCACCAGCGCATTTGCGTAAATCTGATCAACGGTCAAGACAACTATTTTCAATGCGGCCGCTCCTTTCTAAACTCCAGGAGTTTTTTGAAATAGATGATCGTATCCGTCAGAATATTGACCGACGACGCCTTTTGGGGATCATAGACATATACAACGGGGATCTCGGTTACTTTAAGACCGCGCCAGACACTTCTGACTACTATTTCCGTATCGAAAAACCATCTGTTGTCTTTGATTTTTTTCACTACCGGCATGATTTTGGCCTTTTTGAAAAACTTGAATCCCGCCTCGGTATCGCTGAGATTAATTCCCAAGAGTCTATTGACCAAAAAGACATAGGCCCTGCTTAAAACCGCACGTAAAAAATTTGATGCTCCGACCGCATAAATTCTTTTTGCAATCGCCATATCGCTCCCGTCCTTGAGGCTGAAAACAAATTCCGGAAGGTATATGGGGGAAAGCTCAAGATCTGTATCGATGTATCCCACCATTCTTCCCCTCGCCTTTTTTAATGCATTTTTGACCGTTGCGCCCCGACCCAGGTTTTTCTCGTTTTGGAAAAACCTTATATTCTTTTTGCGGCCTGCAAATTCCGAAAAAATCCTGGCAGTATCGTCGCCGCTCTTGTCGTCCCAGAGAATAATTTCCCACTTGAGTCTTGTGCTGTCGAGTATTCTTTTTACTTTACGTAAATTACGGAGCAGGCCCTTGCCCTCGTTATAGCCGGTAAGTATTACCGTAACTTCGGGTGTTTTAACTGTTTTAGTTCTTTTAGATTTCGTCATCTTGAGCTATTCTACACATAATGAAGTGTTTTGTCTGCAACGGGGAAAGCTGGCTGCCGTTTTACAAAAACCTTGTATTTTGTGAGGGCTGCGGGTTTGTAAAAGCGGCGGATAGATTCTTCAAAATAAACCCCGAGAAAGTCTACGACAAGAAATATTACACAAAAGGCCAGTATGCTGACTACGAAAAGGAGAAGGCGTCTTTGGCGGGTAATTTCAGCGACAGACTCGCTCAGATAATCAAATATAAAAAGGGCGGAAAAATCCTTGACGTCGGCTGTGCATACGGCTACTTTCTTCTGGAGGCAAAGAGGTTTTTTGAGATCCGGGGCATCGACCTTGATAAAAATACCACACGTAAAGCATCCTTGATCACGGGCGCAGATATAACTACCGGAAATTTTCTGAAGCATGATTTCAAAAGAGAAAAGTTCGACGTGATAACTTTTTTTGATTCGATAGAGCATCTAACAGATCCGAAAAAAGCCATCTTAAAATCCGCACGGATGCTCAAAAATGGCGGGATTGTCGCAATCGAAACAGGAGATGTCGAAAGCGTCCTTTCGAAAATTGAAAAGGAAAAATGGAGACTGATTGACCCCGGCGTCCACTTGAACTATTTCAGCAGAAAAACCCTTAATTCTCTCCTTGTCTCCTGCGGATTTAAAGTTCTTGCCTTTTCTTATGTGTCCTTCAGAAGAAGTATAAGGCAAGTAATGCACCGCCTTCTGGGGAAAAATTTATTCATTCCCTTTCTTTCCGGTTTACCACTTAAGGTAAATACTTTCGATATAATGTTTGTTATTGCCAAAAAAATATGAAGCTGATCGTTCACAATGATGATCTGGGATTAACATACGGATTTACGGAGGGCATCAGGGAATGTTTCAAAAAAGGGATTACGACAAGCACCTGCATAAGAACCAACGGTTATGCCTATAAACATTCCCTCTCCCTTCTCAAAAAAGACCTCAAGGGCATCGGACTGGGACTTCACTTGAATATCACCCAAGGCCCATCGCACACAAAAGGCCTTGCCGAAGCGGAAGGTCATTACCGGTACGGGTTTTTCGGCTACATAGTCGGTCTTTTGTTTGACGAAAAAAAACTGTTGAAAAGTATCGGACAGGATTTTGAAGCGCAATTTGAAATCGCGCAGAGCGACGGCTTAAAATTCGATCACCTTAACAGCCAGGATCATGTCCACATGATCCCCCAGATATTCGAGGTTGTCTGCCAGTTTGCGGTGAAGCATAAAATCAAATACGTAAGAGTCTGTGATGAAAACTATTATCTGACAGGGAGTTTTGTCAAGGATGCCATGCCTTTTTTCAATTCCAATTTAATCAAATTTATAGTTCTTAAGGTGTTCTCCCGAATAAATAGGAGGATTCTTGAAAAATACGGCTTAAAAACTTCGGAGAATTTTTACGGCGTTCTTCACACCAACAACATGGATGGGAAAGCGTACATCGGAGCCTTAAAAGATGCCCTAAAAAGACGCATCGGAACGGTTGAAGTCTTAAGTCACCCCACATATACATTTCATGAAAACGACCGTGAATATATAGCCCGGTCTTTGGTCCGGTATGCAAATTCGAAAAACAGGGACATTGAAAGAAAGACCCTGATTTCGCAAAAGGTAAAGGATTTTATCGGTAAAAACGGAATTAATCTTGTGAACTATAAAAATCTTTAATGTACGAACTGATTCGGAGACTCTTGTGTCCTTTCGAAGATCTGGCAAAATTTTTACCGTCCGAAGGGAAAATACTGGATGTGGGCTGCGGGCACGGAATTTTCGCCAGAGTTCTTGCAAAAAATCATCCGGAACGGAAGATTTTGGGCATTGATCCGTCGGGGGCAAAAATAAAAACAGCCGAGAAGCTGGCAAAAAATTACAAAAATGTCGGTTTCAAAAGAGCATACCTTAAGGAAATCAATCAAAAGTTCGACGCAATAACAATAATAGACGTTTTGTATCTTTTGCCTCAGGACGAGAGGCTCAAGCTTTTGAAAAAGGCAAAAAGTCTCCTTGCCAAAGACGGACTTCTCCTTGTAAAAACAGACAGCAAGGATCCTAGGTGGCTTTTTAACATTCTCAGGTTCGAAGAATATCTTATGGTTAAGATTTTAAGATTTACTCACTCGGATTTTGGTAAAATTTATCATCTGGGAATCAATGAGTACAAAAAACTTTTGACCGGAGCCGGTTTTAAGATTGTTAAGTTCAAGGTAATCACAAGTTTTTTCCCGTACAGACACCCTACTTATGTTGCAAAAGTTAATTAAAATCGCGGCGCTTGTCTGGATTCTCGTGATTTTCGTCAAACTGCCGAGCTATGTCTGGGACGCGGGAGTTGTCATACCCTGGTTTGTCAAAAACGGCCTGGATTTTTACAAAAACTTTGACGGAGGGGCATATCTTCCCCTTCCGAGGCTTTTGATAATTCCCGTCAGTCAAATCTTTAATTCCGATATCCGCCTGACCGTTTTTTTGGCTTACGTGCAGGAACTTGTTGCCGCTTTCTTCATTTACAAAATTTCCAGGAGATTTCTTTCTTCTGCGGGGACTGCCGTTGCTGTTCTTTTTTACGTACTTTGGTTTCCTTATATTCTTCAGCAGAATGCTTTTGATATAAGTCTTCTCCTGGGAATCGTCCTCCTTCTTATGTTTTCGGAGTTCATGCTTTGGACAAAAGATCAAAAAAAATCCCGATTGGTGAGACAGGGATTTTTGGCATCTGTCGGCATTTTTTCCCAGCAAATGTACGCCCTGCCGGCATTTCTCTTCTTTGTATATCACGCTCTGTTTCTGAAAACCCGGAAAAAGCTAAAATCTCTTTTACGTGAAGTGGTTTTGCCTTTCTTATTGGGATGCGTTCCCATAGCGGTCGGCGTAATTTCCTACTTCCTCATAAAGGGTTCTTTGTATGAGTTTGTTGATTCGACAATCCTTTACTACCTGGACAAGTCGCGCTATCCTTCTTTGGAGTTTTATTTCAGTTCCCGCGATTTGACAATGCTTTTCTTCCTTTCGACTCCGCTTTTGATACTGGCAACCGACATGCTCTCCGGTCTCAAAAAGTCCCTGAAGGATCTCGTCAGATCGAGTTTTTTCATAATTATTCTTTCGGTAACGGTTTCCGTATTTTTCGCTGTTTTTCACCCCAGGCGTTTTCTGTATTTTCTGCCCGCTCTTTCCTTTTTGGGAGGAATGGTTTTTGATAACTTCAAAAAATTTAAAAAGTGGGTTAGGGTTGCCGCTCTGGCGGCTTCTTTCTCGCTTCTTTTGTATTTTATAACTACCGCCGCACCCTGGTACTCCCAAGCTTTCCGGAAAGAAGTATCGACATCCTACGGACTTTCCCAACCCGGAGATTACGTTAATATGGCTGTAATCTGGATCAGGGAAAATTCGAGTCAGGATGCCAAAATACACGTTTTCGGACCGATGCTTCTTTATTATGAGGCCCAAAGACTCCCGGCAAATAAAAAGACGTACTCTGCCCTGCCCTGGACTTATGAACCGTTTGAAGAAACAAAAATTCTTTTTACTAAAAATCCCGCCGACTACTGGCTTGTTGATGAAAGGCTTTTTACAAGGTTTGTAAACTGGGGCTACGGCTATCAGGCGGACTTCATAAGAGACTTGCTTGATAATAAATACGACAGGGTTCAAAGTTATGATTGGATGAGTGTCTATAAACTCAAATGATAATAATCGCATTCGCTCTCGCCTGGCATGTTTTGGTCTTTCTTAAGATGCCGCATCTAACCTGGATTCCGGCATTCATGAACACCTGGTTTTACGACAAGGGGCTTTTGTATTACAAAGACTTTATACAGCTCCACTTTCCGATTCCTCATATGGTTGCCTATCCCTTACTGAAACTTACCAACTGGGATATATTAAAAGAGCCTTTTTTAGCTCTCTTCACGGCAATTTTAACCACACTGATTCTATACAAAATTGCCCAAAAGTACCTTGCGCCGCCGGCCAGAACCGCTGTCTTGGTATTTTTCTCTCTGCTATTTTGGTACTCGAGTACTTGGGTGCAGTACTCGGGAGAATCGATAACGGGGCTTTTCCTGCTAATAACCGTTTTTCTTCTCATCCGGCTTGCAAATCCGTTTCTTATCGGCATTTTCTTTTCATTAACGGAGCTTACCGGACAAATTGTTACTCCAACTTTAATCGCTCTTTTCATTCTTTACACAATCAGGCTCTTTACCGCCCCGAAGACAAAACCTTTTAAGAGCCTTATATATTTCCTGTTGGGGTCACTGGTGCCGATCGCAATCACCTCGGCTTACTTCTTTCTCAAAGGGACTTTTACCGACTTCTTTTTCTGGACAGTAACTTACTACCTTACTTATGCAAAACTGGCCAAGGCCGGCATAGGATCTCTTCCCTGGAAAGATATTGTTCTTGTTTTTTCTCCAGCCCTTTTTGTTTTGGTTGCCCTCATCCGGAAAAAGAAAAGGGATTGGATAAGTCTCGTTTTGGTAACTGCCATTTTCTCATCCATCCCGTTTGTTGTCGGAAGTATATTTCACCCTCATCATTACCTGTTCATCCTGCCCGTTGCCTCCCTGGCCTTCGGCAAAGCCATGGGGACGGACAGATCAAGACTTCTGATCGGCTTTTTTATATACATGACTGTTTTCATTTTTTATCCGTGGTACTCATATCGGCTGACTCGCGGCCCCGCCAACCAAAATCTGAATGACGTTTCCAAAGATCCTCAAATGCAGGAACTGGTCGGAGAAATAAAACAAAAGTCTCAATCAAAAGGCATTATTGTTGTGGGAGACCCCCTGATTTATTATTTTTCGGATACTCTTCCCACAAACAAATATTTCATGGCCCTCCCCTGGCACTACATTCCTCTCACGGAAACCAAAAAAATATTTGACTCAAAGCCCCCCCATCTCTGGATAATAGATACGGGATATATGAAGAGATTTTATGAATCCTGGAAAACTCCGGAGGTCGGCAATTTCATAAAAGATCAGATCAGCGGTTGCTACCGGAAAGTTTACGAATCTCAACCCTGGGAAATCTGGCAGAGGAAAAGCAGCTGCTCTTCCCGTTCGGAATAAATCTGATAAATTTTGCCTGTCTTCCCGCAAAATAGAATTCGGCTCCTTTTTCACCGACGTTGCTTTTTCTTCCCGCCTGGGAAGAAGGCAGTGCATCTTTTTCTCTCGTCCACGCTAGAGCGTCACTGGAGGTTTCTACAAAAACGGGTTGTCCCAAATCGCAGGGATAATCAAGAAAATTTATCGTCACCCCGGTCAGTTCCACCTCTGAAGTAAGTTCTATAACCAGAGCCGTCCCGTCCGGTTTTATCTTATATTCCGAAACCGGAACTTCGCTCCGTCTCAAATGCTCATAGGTATTCTCCAGGTCGTTTCTCCAGATTTTAGCCACAGCCACTCCGTCTACTTTGTATTCGTACACCGGCTCGAGAAACTTATCGATATATTCCCAGGCATAATGATAATCCTTCGTCTCGCTTAAATAGGTAACATCCATCAGGTATTCGCCGTTTCTTTCTATTCCGGAAAAATGAGCATTGGAATAATCGATGTCCCGTCTTAACTCAAAGAGAGGAAGGTTTGACGTGGCACCCTGAACAAGCGCAAGTTTTGAGTCATTGGGGGCATTTTCATTTACCCATTTAATCAAATATTTGTACACGGCGGCTAGAAGAACAAACTTGAATTTGCCCAGTTTCCGGACCGCCAGATGCACCCCCAAGCCCGCAATAAGGGCCATTGCCGGAATAAATTCCATTATCTGGCGTACTCCTCCGTAAACTGCAAATTTGCTGAAGCTCACTCTCGCAATCGGGGCCAAAAGCCACAAAAGCCAAAGGACGTAAACCTCCTTTTCGTTTTTCTTTAAAATCCTGAATGCTGCTGTTCCCAAAAAAAGAAAAAGTAGGATTACGGGCGGAGTTGTCAGGAAGATCCAGGCCAGCGGATAAAAATTAAGCTGGCCTCTTACAAACAGGGGTTGATATATTATGTTTGTACCTTCACTTCTATAGTAAGTTATGGTCTTCAGAAAGTTGAAAACGGGATCGTTCCATAAGTAAGGCCAAGACAAATACAACACTCCAAGGATAATGGCGGGAGCGATTAAGAGAACAAGCATTGTCTTTTTTGACAACAGAAAGTTTTTGAGTTTTTTCCCGTTTGTCAAAATGATGTATAAAATCCACGGTATGATAATGAAGACCGCGAACAGCATGTTGAATTTGACCGCAAGGCCGGCTCCCGCAAGAAGTGAAGATCCAATTAAATAAAATGGTTTTTTATCTTTGTAGGCTTTCCAGAAAAAATACAGCGCACCGGTAAAAAACGCCGTCTGGGGCGGATCCTTGATGTTAAAATGCGACTCGGACCAGAAAAGAGGGTAAAGACCCAAAAACAGTGAAGAAAAGACAGCCGCAGTCAGACCGAAAGTCTCATAAGCAAATAGCGCAACGAAAAAGACCGTTAATGCCCCCGAAAAAACTATAAAAAGGTTGTGGGCTTCGATATCACCCAACCATCCGAGTTTCTGATGAAATATATAATTCGAGACGGCTGACAATATATCGCTTAAGGGAGGGTGTCCCATATCAAGATCTTTCAGATTCTTACCCGTATGAAGCACGTCATTCACCTGATAAAAACTTTTCTGTTCCGCCTCCCCGAAATCGGTTCTACCCGTCAAAAAATAGTGAAGATATGTCTGCCCTCTCCTGAAGTGTACGGGTGAATCCCAGGAAATTCCGTAATCGCCGAGAGTAAAGGCGCCGGAGGCAAAGAATAAAAGGAAAAAAAGAAGGCCGATATATATCTTCTTCATTTCAAGTATTCAACTTCCGGGTAGTCCTCCTCCTCTCTCATTCCCTCAAGGAGAACCGCTATCTCCACCGAACCGGGTTTCTCCTGCCCGGTCGGTACAGCCGTCTGTCTATCATTAATCCAAACATAGTTGGCCCTTGAAGCAACCTTGAGATCTTTTACGTCGGGGACGAGTTCGGTGTGATACGTTCCCGCAATTTTTCCTCCGTCTAAATTAAACTGGGAAACCGAAAGATCCAGAGTCATTTTTACAAAATCCAAATCTTTTCCCTTGATACCGGAAATCAGAATGTTGTCTTTGTCTCTGGTGATTTCCAGTTTTGTCAAATCAACATTATCACTGCGCTGTGCACCATCGACGCGCCAATAAATCTGTATATTGTCCACCCCCAGGACATCATAGCCGTATAAAACTCTCGGCACGGTAACTTTTCCTCCGTTTACCAATGCGTGATATTCGAGTTTGGCCCCCGCCCATCCTCCGTGTTTTCCCGCAAATGCGATTTTCAGCGCATTTTGAAAGTAAGGAATCCCGCTCTGATTCTCATCGGGTAAAAACAGCGTCTGTGCGGAGAGCCCGTTTTTAACATCAAAATAAACCCAAGGGCGGCTCATGTCCGTAATTCCCAGGATGCCGGCCGGAAGCGGACTATTCGGACCAATGTTTCCTTTGAGGTACCAGGGACCCCTGGTCTTATTTTTGATAAGGCCGTCATCAATTAAAACCTGCGAGGTAAACCTACCGGCAATTTCGTTGGCAAAGACCGAAAGATGCGAGTCAATGGGGTTTAATACCAGCTTCTCCCTTTCCTCTACGGCATTAAAGGAATCAAGAAGATCAACAACCTTTATGGAATGTTTTTCCGCCATTTTCCTGACGGATTCATGGAAAAAGAGATATTGATAATCCCCGTCCGGATTGGCAGGATTGTATTCCGGGAAAATTATAATAACGGGGGTAGCCCCCGCACTTCTGGTCAAATCCGCAAATTTGGTCAAAAGTTCTTCTGCTTTTTTATTTTCGTCCGTGCCCTCGGCATACGCCTTTTTTATCTCCGAAAGAGTTTTTGCACCGACCTTTCTTTTTTCCGACAGCCCATGAGTCAGCCAGTATAGTCTCAAACTGCGTATAAACCGGCTCTTCACATATTTGGGAGGAAACTCCTTAAAAACCAGGTCCTGGATATTTATGCCGGCCGTGACTATGTCGGGATTAAAAAGCACGCCTTCGTTTTCAAGCCTTGCCAGTTCCATCTCGAAACTAAACCCGGGTCTGGCGGCGTTTATTACCTCTACCCCGTCTTTCCCGTATTTTGCCTGCAGCTCTCTCTCCAAGACTTTCGGATAGGCGTCTTCATAGTTATTGATGTACCATCCGTATGTATACGAATCTCCCAGAGCGTAGAGTCTGACGATCTTTTCTTTCTTTTTAATGTCAAAGCTTCTGTCCCTATAGCCGAATCTGTTTAGGGTTACATTACCGGAAATCCATTCGAAATCGTTTCTCTTATATTTCGGGTCCAAAAACGGAGGCTTCCAAAAAATTCTTAAAAGAATCTCGATCAAAACCAGATTGAAAAGAAGAAAGAAAAGGACTGTTGTGAGCTTTTTGAGGGTCATTCTTTTGTTGAAATGTCGCGGCTTACCAAGAAAGGCTTAACCATTCCGGCTACTCTTTTCACTTCCCTGTCGGTTATCACGGCATCAAGCGGAAGCGTGACCACGCGGTCCCCGACATACTCCGTTATTGGCAGGCGTCTTGTCCGAAATCTCTTAAAAGCCGGCTGTAAATGGAGGGGCGTAAAATGAAACGAACATCCGATTCCGATTTTCTGCATTTTGTCGAAAAACTTATCCCGGTTTTCGACCAATACGGGATAAAGGTGCGTGCCTGAATTGCCGAGCCCCAGAAGTTTGTTGTAAAGATTCACAACATGCCTCCTTCTCTTTTGAAAGGCATCAAGTTTTTTGAGCTGAACTCTCCCGAGAGCGGAATTTAGATCCGTTGTATTAAATTTCCATCCTGGAAACTCAACCGTATAGATCCATTTTGATTTCAGCTCGTAGCGCTTCCAAGCATCGCGGCTTAGACCGTGAAGTCTGGCCATCTTAAGCCAGTCGGCCGTTTCCTTATCTTTAGTGGTAATCATGCCACCCTCACCGGTTGTCATATTCTTGGTCGCGTAAAAAGAATAGCAGGAAGTAAAAACATTTTGATTGTCTCCGTTTTTCTCAATGAGGTGCGCGCTGTCTTCGATAACGGGAATTTTTGTCTTTATTCCGGCTCTGTTTGCCGCATAGTGAACAGGTATTACCGCTTTCGTTTTTTTGGTTATCAGACTTTCCATCGATTTTTGATCCATTGTAAAATCGTTCATTTTGATATCCGCAAAAACGGGCGTTGCGCCGCAGTGAATAATTACATTTACGGTTGAGGCAAAAGTAAAGGAAGGAACAACGACCTCGTCTCCTTCTTTTATTCCAAGAGCCTTAAGGCTCAAAAAAAGTCCCGATGTGGCACTATTGACCGCAACCGCATATTTCGCACCGACATATTTTGCAAACTCATTCTCAAACTTTTCCGTCTCCCTCCCCATCGTCAGCCATCCGCTTTTTAATACTTTGGTTACGGCTCTTATTTCTTCCTGTCCGATTTTTGCTCTGGTGAGGGGAATTTGTTTCATCTTAAATGCTTTCCAGGTTTTTCAGGTTTGGCGCAAAGCTTTTCAAAATACCAAAAACTCTTTTCCTCTTGCCTTCTGCAACCGCCGCTCTTAGTGCTTCCAGGTCATGATCGGAAATTCCTTTCTCTCTCCCGTTTTTGACTTTGAATATCCTTTCCACGGAGGTTTTTGCAATTTTGTCCTTCTTTGAGAAAAGTTCTTCGGACATTTTTTCTCCCGGACGGACTCCCACATATTTTATCTTTATTTCCTTATCCGGCACAAATCCGGCCAAACGGATCATCAACCGGGCCAGCTCGTCGATTTTGAACTGATCCCCCATATCGAGAACAAAGATTTCTCCTCCTTTGGCCAGAAGCGACGCATGCAGGACCAGCCGTACGGCTTCCGGAATCGACATAAAAAAGCGGACCATCCGCTTATCCGTTACGGTAAGCGGTCCCCCTCTTGCAATCTGCTTTTTGAAAGTAGGAACAACGCTGCCCACGCTGCCAAAGACGTTTCCGAATCTCACGGCACAAAACTTTGTGGCACCTCCGTTATGGCTCCTGATTATTTTCTCGGCAATGAGTTTTGTTGCACCCATGACACTCGTCGGGTCGACCGCCTTGTCCGTGGAAAGAAGTACGAACTTTTTGACTTTGTTTTCTTTGACAACTCTGGCCACGACTTCGGTAGCAAATATATTGTTTCTGACCGCCTCTTCTGGGAAAATCTGCATCAGGGGAACATGCTTATAGGCAGCCGCATGGAAAACAACGTCCGGCTTATAGTAGGAGACTGTTTTTGCCATTTTCGGATAATCCGAAGCGTTGGCCACAATATATTTTATTTTCGCTCCCTTTTCTCCCAATTCCAACTCCAAATCATAGAGGCCGTTTTCGGACCAATCCAGCGCAACAACCAGCTCGGGCCTGAAACTGACAAGCTGCCTGCATATTTCCGACCCTATCGAGCCGGCCGCACCGGTTACCAGAATTCTTTTCCCTCTGAAGCCGTCCTTAAAAACGGTTTGTTTTGACTTCAAAATTGCCCTGCCCAAAACATCCTCCACCTTTACCTCTCTTACCTGCTGAAGTTTTACTTTCCCCTCCACTATTTCCAAAAGTCTGGGAATAATCTTGAAGTTCACCCGGATCTTTCTGCATTTATCGACAACTTTCCTGATTGTTTTTCCCTCCCCCGACGGAATGGCTATAAAGACCTCGTCCACTTTGTTCTTGCGGATTATCCAGGGAAGAGCGTTGACGGCACCGAGAACTTTTATCCCTCCGATTTTCTTTCCCAGCTTTTTCGGGTCGTCATCCGCAAAACCAACAATCTCATAGACACTTTTTAAGCCTTTCCTGATTTGGCCCAAAAGCTCTCTGCCGGCCACACCGGCTCCTACAATTAATATTTTCTTTTTTTCTTCTTCCATTTAGATTTTCAAAACCAGATCCATAAGTTTCTCTGCACTCGCCTCAATGCCAAAATCCTCCGCCGCTTTTCCGGTTCTGCCCGAAAAAATTGTTCTTTCTCTGAATTTTTCAGGCAGCTCTTTTAAGATTCTGGATAGCTCATTTGAGCTTCCCGGACGAAACAGGTACCCAACTTTATACTTTTTAATGAGATATCTCAAGTCGGGAAGGCCCGAACAGATTACGGGAAGAGAACTTTTCATGGCCTCGGAAAAGACCAACGGAATGCTGTCGCTTCTTGAAGGGATAATCAGCCAGTCGGAGTTCCCGAGAATTTTACCAATTCTTTTTTTATCGCTAATGTTTCCGGGGAAATCAACATAGCTAAACAGTCCGCCGTCCCGGATTTTTCTTTTCAATTCGCCGGCAAGCGACCCGTCACCGATTATGGTAACACGGAAACTGTCGATCTTTTTGCCGAGCCCGAAAAGTGCCTCAACCAGAATATCCGGCCCTTTCACTTTTTCGAGTCTTCCCAAAAATGCAATTTGAACGGGGAGAGTCCCGTGCTTCTTATCCGGCCGTTTTATCCCCGTTTCCAGTCTGCTCGCCGAAGGAACAAACAAACACTTAACACCCAAGTCTTCAACCGTTTTTTTCAGTTCGATGCCGTCTGCCAAAACAAACGAGGCATTTTTCAGAATTATTTTTATGATTGCCCTGCCTATGGGAATCTTGGCATAAATGTTTATATCCGATCCCAAACACCAGACAATATAGGGAGTTCCCAATACAGACTTCAGGACCAGCGTGGAAAAGCCGGAGGGAAACGCCCACATGGCTACATTTACGGAATTGTCCCGTCCATGCTTCAGACCATGAATAATGCTGCGGGTTAAAAACGAGAAGATCCTTAGTAAATCGACCGGATTCCAAAGCTTTGCCTCTCCGAGCTTTTTGCCGGTTCCGACGGCAAAAACCCGGACATCTGTTTTTTTTGAAAGTTCCTTAACCAGATCGTAAACAAAAATGCCGGCGTTTCGCCTGTCATTTTTTGACTGCGGGTAGTTATGGCTAAATATTCCTATTCGAGATACCATACATAAAATACGTCACTCGTTAAAATGCAGGAATTTAGATCCTGGGATTTTACTTTAATAAATCTTGCTTTCTTTCCCGCAACAAAAAACGGAGTGGTTGACGGTATAGCCTGTTGATTCGTAACCTGTTCTACCGGAATGCCGTCTTTTTCAACCGCCCACGACTTGCCGCCGCAAGCCGGAACACTTTCCCGTCTCCGTAAAACCCACATAAACCCTGGTGATGATTTTTTCCTCTCCGAGATCAACTCTCAATTCTCTGCCGTCCTTTAGGGGAATGTGCGTTGTTTTGATTTCTTCCTTCCTGAACTCCGTCTTTGTATGTTCAAGGTCGTTTTTCCAGAGTTTGGCAATGGCAACCCCGTCGACTTTCACTTCGTATACGGGATCGAGAAAATTTTCTACATATTCCCAGCCGTACGGATAAAGTTTAACCGGATCGTTGTGGGTCAGCTCAAGAAGGTATTCCCCGCTTCTGAAAATTCCACTCCAATTAAGGTTGGAAAAATCAATGTCGCTTCTTAACTGAACCGGCGGGATGTTGGTCATCGTCCCCTGAATCAGAGCCAGGCGGGCTCCGGATTCTGAATTTTCATTCAGCCATTTCACCGCCTGCCAATATGCGTTGCCGAAACTATTCCCCCAGTAAGGAACATTCTTGGTATAGGCTCCATGTAAGCCTCCGATCAGGGAATTAAAATAAACATTTTGATTGGGATGAAGCTTGACGACAGGAACGGACAGGACGGTCAAAATCAAAACATAAAAAACCGCCTTCGGAAATTTAATCCCGGAGACAATTCGGGAAGCCCCCACGCCGGCGATAAGGGCCATTGCCGGAACAAATTCCATTATTTGCCTGATTCCTCCATAAACGGTGGTATTGGGAAGAGAAATTCTCACGATAGGAACGATCATCCACAAAAGCCACAAAACTCCGGTCTTTTGTTTTGCACGATCCCGCATTATTGCAAGAACGCCGGTTAGAACAAGAAGTAAAACTACGGGGGGCGTGGTAATTGTTATCCAAAAGAGAGCAAATGCGTTAAGCCCTCCGGGCAAAAGAAAATTATTCTGGTAACCGGTGCCCGTACCTATATTTTTGTAGTAATCAAAAACCGAAAGAAGTCTCCCCGGTCCTGCCCAAAGGTAGGGCCAGAGTGCAAAAAGAATCAGAAAAGAAATTACGGGGATAACCAGAAATGCAATGACAAGCTTTGCGTTTTTGAAAAAACGTTTCTCCAGGAAAAGGTAGGGAACAATTATAAAGGGCAGAAAAAGAATGTTGAATTTTATTCCGAGGGCGATTCCCGAAGACAGTCCGGCAGCGATCATCAGCCACCACTTATTTCTCTTAATCGCCAGCCAGATAAGATAAATCGTTAGGCCAAAAAAGAACGCCAGAGGCGGATCTTTGATGTTGAAGTGCGATTCGGCAAAGAAAAGGGGATACAGGGCAAGAATTGTCTGGGAGGAGAGTGCGGCAAAAATGCCGTACTCTCCAAAAGCAAAAAGTCCGACTATCAATACAAGAAGGGAGGATGTGATCACTATAAAAAGATTGTAGGCTTCAATGTCTCCCAAAATATTCAACTGTCTGAAAAAAACATAGTTGGTAACAGCCGAAAGAATTCCGTTTACCGGCGGGTGCCCTCCGTCATCCTGAAGAAAATAACTTGCATTCTGAATATTGCTTTGGAAATAACTCATTTTCCCGGAAACGTCCTTATAATCCATCTTTCCGGTCGTCAAATAATGGAGATAAGACTGTCCGCGCCTAAAATGAATCGGGCTGTCCCAGGAAATGCCATAGTCCTTAAGGGTAAAAATGCTCACAAGGAAAAATACGGCCGGCACCAGAAAGAGAATAAATTTTTGTCGCATCCGCTACATTATACCCGAACAGGCGTAGGAGATGTATAAGGATGGGGGCAAAACGGCTTCCAATTTTGCATCGGCTTTCGCCAGAAATTTGAATGCCCACCGGGGTATAGGCAAGGACAGCTTGCTCCAAACAAGCATGAAAGGTAAGGAAAGGGTAAAAACAGGCATTCCTTCGGCTTTTATGATTCTCCCTCCGGAAATGCCGACCAGTCTTTTTATCTGCCTGGGCGAGTAGCTCACTGCCTTGATCTCGCGGGATTTCCTACCCCTTAAAAAACTTATCAGGCCTCCCAGGGTAACTAGGCCGTAGCCGACGGGGTTTCTTTCTATAATCACAAATTTTCCTCCGGGTTTTAAAACCCTAAAAAGCTCGGAGAAGGCTTTTTCCTGCTCTTCCTTTGTTGTCAGATACATATATGTGGTAACGACATATACATAGTCAAAGTATTTGTCGGGAAAGGGAAGCTCCGTTGCATCTCCCAGAAGCGCCTCTCCTTTTTTACCCATGGTCTCGTTAAAAATGGAAACATATTCTTGAGCAACGTCTATTCCGTAAACCGACGCCCGCGGGAACTTATCTATAATCTTTTTGGCCAATCTGCCGTAACCGGAGCCCACGTCTAAAATTTTGAGATTTCTGTCTTTTTTTATCTGTGAAGAAACCCTGGCATACATCCAGTCGTCTATGTACAGGTTAACGTCTCTCGGAAACGATTTGGGCAAAACCCCCTCAAGCGAGTCTTTATATTTCAAACTTCTCCTGTTCCAGTCTTTTATGGTCTGGGTGTCTGTCATGTTGATTACCGACTAGATTAGAATATAATTCATCGATGTCATTAAAAGCAACATTAACTTTCATCGGACGGACAACTTTGCTGTTTGTTTTTGTCACCCTGCCGGTTCTCCTTTTGCTTGCCCTGCTCCTAGAAATTTTTGCACGGTTGGCGCTTCATCCGAGCGATATTCCCCAGGTCTACTTTGACAACGGCTTGGGAATCATGTATGAATCTGGACAAAAAGGGACCTATGTCAAGGGCGGAGTCAAGGAAATAAACGCCAAGTACAGCATAAATAACTCCGGCTGGAATTCACCTCATGATTACAAAGAGGAAAAAAACATAGACACAAAACGTGTTGCCGTCATTGGTGACTCTTTTATTGAAGCGTTTCAGGTGGATTTTGACAAATCATTCCCCTATCTGGTAGAAAATAAACTTAAAGGCGCGGAATTTTATACGTTCGGGCATTCGGGCTCAAGTCTTGCACAGTACATACAATACCTCAAATACGCAAAAGGGAACTTTAACCCGGATTTTTTCGTAATCAATCTGGTGGACAACGACTTTGAGGAAAGTTTTTGGGGATACGGCCGGGTGGATAATTGGTCCGTTATCCGGGAGGGCAACGTTTTCAAATGGATTTTGCCCCAAAAGCCGAAAAACCTTGCCGTTAAAAGAATTCTGGGCAGGTTTGCACTTGTCAGATACCTGACAATCAATCTCGATTTTATAAACTCAAACAGCATTGTGCGGAAACTCTTCTACCTCGGTGTGAGAAATTCTCCCCCCGAACCCATTCCCGATATTCAAATGGAGGAATTCATTGGTTATGCAATTGCAGAAATAAACAAAATCACGGAAGGAAGAGTCATATTGATTCTTAATTCCGCCTCCGGCTATCAAAATCCGAAGTTTTTCATATACCGCGGAATCGTAAAAACTCACGCTTCGGCAAACAACATTGAAGTCTTGGATCTGGAAGAAGTATTTGAAAACAGAGACGAAGTCGTATGGCCGAACGATTACCACTGGAATCGGCTGGGTCACGAGATTATCGCGCAAGAAATTCAGAAAATTGTTCAGAAAGTTTTTCCGCCTGAACCCTCTTCTGCCGCAGAATACCGATAAAGGGCTTCAGAATTGCAGCCATAAAGGTCCCTCCCTCTTCTTGCTTCTCCCATGCTTTGATTCTTGATCCGTACCTCCCGCTATTTTTAAGATGGGCGTAATACATAATTCTTACCCATCTTCTTCTTTCATCTTCGGAGAGGTTTGAAAGGTCTTCTTGAACCAGTTTCAAGTGAGAAGGGTCCAGAATTGTTGAATAGACTTGTAGAAAAATTTCCGATAATTTCCGGGTACTCTCCTTGGATACGTTTACTTTGTCCGGAATTGCCCTCTCCATTTCTGCCGCTTCATTCTGAGCTTTAGTCAAAATCTCCCGGGGAACGGGTTTTTTGGGCCACCAGGGTCCACTTTCTGTTTTTATACTTTTTTCGGGAAGATCAACGTCAAAATTTGTATCAAATGCTTTCTTTTTCAACTGCTCATCATCCCCGCATCCCAAAAGAATAACTGTTACTGCTTCTGTGGCCAGCGAGTCGTAAACCGCATCCAGTCTTCTGCCTATACGGATCGATTCGTCCCGAAAGACGCCCGTTGCCATGGCTCTTTGCTGTCCAAAAAATCCGCCAGAATCGTAATGTACATATCCTTCGGGCCACTCTTCCATTGCCCGAGGCGACAGCGTCCTATCCTTCATGCCGGAGTGGGTCAGCATATAGAGCATATCGCGGGCAACCGTAGGCGAGCCTAAAAGCTGGCGCCTGTCGGGTTCGTACGTGGCTGCCAAAACTTCAGGGTCCCCTGTACTTCCAAATCTCCTTAACCCCGTAAAGATAAGGACAGCGAGATCCTCTTTTATGTTTTCCGGAAAGGCCAGGCTTCCGCTTATTTCGTCGAGAAGTCTTTTGGCGGCAACAAAACTCAAAATGTCGTGGTGCGGCCCGCCCGAAAGATCAAGCTGTCCGAAGGTTAATTTTTTCTCGATTCTCCTGCCGGTATCGTGCAGAAGATGAATGGCAACTCCGGCAAGCAAAGTCTCCCTGCTTGTTTCCACCCCTCTTTTTTTATCGTCTAGATAGCTGGTGGAAAGTTCCGCAATGTGCAGCAGATCATGACTTTCCGAAAGAATATCGTTCTCGTGTTCGGCAAAAAAGTTAATTATACCCCTTACGGTTTCTGTTGCTTCATTTTGATTTTCGGATGATGAAAGCCAATTCCCCACGCGAGTCCCGGCATTTTCAACCACAAGTATATCCTTTTCAGAAAGATTTTTGCCTTTGGCTTTGTCGGGCAGCACAAGGGAATCGAAGAGAAGCTGATACGCCGGTCCCAGAGTTTCGGCTCGCCCGGTCAGGATTCTTGGTCCTGCAAAAATTTCATTTATTCTTTTTTCGTCTATTTCGGCCATATATATTTAAGACCACTTACCTATTACGCTAGTGATGACTTTCAGACTAATTTTCCTAGATCTGTCCCAGGAAAATTCTTTGCTCCAGGAAACCGCACCCTCGCTCAATTTCTTATAAATAGTTTTGTCGGAAAGTACCCACTCGACAGTGTCGGCCAGATCCTTGGGAGTATTTCTTTTTACAATCACGCCGCTTACTCCGTCTTTTACCGAATCCGTCAGTCCCAGGGAGTTATAGGCAACGACGGGAATCCCCATGGCGTTTGCCTCAATATTGACAAGGCCCCAACCCTCCCTGATTGACGGATTGATCATGACCCCAGACTTTGCAAGCAGTTCAAATTTTTTCTTCTGGCTTACAAAACCCCAGAATTTTACTTTTTTCTCCAAACCCAGGGTTTTGACAAGCGCTTCCAGGTGTTTTTTGTAGCTTTCTGTCTCCGCTCTGCCTATGACCCAAAAGATGAAACTGTCTCTTTCGGCCAACAGGGCAAAGCACTTTAGCGCACCCTCTATGCCCTTGTCCCTGGACAGAATACCCAGAAAAGAAACCGTTTTTTGTTTTTTTTCGTTAGCCGGTATCGAGTTTCTTGCGTTTGAAGTTATTACTCCGTGCGGGACTATATTGATGTTTTTCTCCGGAATTCCCAGTTTAACAAGTTCTTTCTTCGCCGATTCGGATCCGGTCATAAATTTTGTGTTTCTGTAGAACAAAAAGATGACGGGTTCTCCCAAATATCCGATCAAGCCCACCAGCCAGTTAACAGGAAAGGGCAGGGG